>Ga0114957_1000210_pt1 | contig 83173 bp, 45 predicted proteins | sample BantaG_FD_87175 | JGI IMG/M metagenome (GOLD analysis project Ga0114957, IMG submission 87175) | Marine algal microbial communities from Bantry Bay, Ireland - BantryBay_4 metaG | ecosystem: Host-associated > Algae > Red algae > Unclassified | place: Bantry Bay, Ireland | collected 2014-11-21 | reverse complement strand
TCAAAGGCGATAGCTTACGAAAACGTTCTTAAGCTCCTTTTTTTTATCTTTATTATCCCATTCTTCTCAGGGGGGTCAACTTCCGTCAACTGGGGGGTCAATGCTAGGTCAATAGACACTAAAAGCTGGACTGACAATATCAGAACCAATTATTTCTGCAGACTACTACCCTACTCTGTTAGAATTATCTGGTCTTCCAAAAGAAGAAGGCCAACATTTAGATGGCGTTAGTCTTGTTTCTTTACTTAAAGGAAATTTGAATACATTGAATAGAATGTTATTTTGGCACTTTCCACATTTTACAGCACAATATGGTTTGCCATCTGGAGCAGTTTTAAATGAGCCATGGAAGTTTATACAATACTATGTAGACAGTACACATGATGATGATCAACAGCTATACAATTTAAATTCTGATAAAGAAGAAAATTTCAATTTAGCTGAAAATATCCTGAAAAGACAAAAGAACTTTCACAAGTATTGACAAAATGGAAAAGAGAAGTATCGGCGAAAGAGTTTCCAATCTCACCTATCTTACTCGCCCCTAAATGGTATGAGAAAGAACAAACTAAGATCGAAAAATAAAATATTTACTAATTATATATACAAATATAGTCCTTGGTACGATTGTAAGAAGCGTATTTATAAAATCGCTAAATGGGAAATGTTTTTTTAGTAAGTATAAAATAGCTAAGCCCAGCATAAGTCCGATTAGGTATACCAAAAAGTACTTAATGAATGCATCATAATTTGATTTTTGATTAAAGGTGAACTTTGAATTTAAAAGATAAGACACAACAACTGCTATACAATATACAGTTATATAAACTGGGTAAACAGGAAGCTTGAATACTTCAAGTGTGATGTAGTAAATGATTATACTCACAACTGCTAACACACCACCAACACTTGCAAACTTACCTAGCTGTATTAAATTCTTCATTCAATTTCTTTTACCCAAGAGGCCAAAACAGAGACGCCAAATGGCATTACCACTTTTCTTTTAATAAAAGGGCGCTCGCTTGACAAAATAGAATACAATGTTTTGGATATAATACTTTTATCTTTAAACATTTCTAAATCTGAGCCAGCAGAATCATCTTTTGATTTGTCCTTAGATGTAAAACCTAGTAAATTATTTAATTTCCTAAACAACCAAACGGGTGGAAATAGAAAGAAATTAAAATATGTAAGATATACGATATTAGAATTAGGAGTCAATAAGGACTTTATCTCTGACTTCTTGTATCGTTTAAAATGATGATTGATGACATCGTGATGACTCCACAAAGACATAAATGCTGGAACAGTTAAAACAACATTCCCTCCTTTCTTACATACACGTTGCATTTCAGTAACACCGGTGGCATCGTCCTCTATATGCTCGATGACATCAAATGCACATACAATATCATAAGACGAATCTTCAAAAGGGAGCTCTAATATAGAACCTCTGATGAGGTCTAATTGAGGACATTGCTTCTTCGTAAACTCGAAGCAATCCTCATCGAACTCAACAGATTTAACTGCACCAAATTCACTTAATAATTCTGAGGTATGACCAGTGGCAACACCTATATTTAGAATTTTCAAATCCTTTTTATTCTTAATCAAATCAGCAACGTGTTGCATAATAATTCGATTTCTGGCTTTGAAAAACCAATGTTTCCGCTCAGCTTGATAGTAATCGAAATAATACTGTTTGTCCATTAGTTTAGATTATTACTTAATAGATTATTATAAAGCACCTTCAAATGTATTTGAAATGATGCTGTTTTTAAATGTATTGGTTTAAGCCGTGAAGAAAACGAAATATTTGAAGAATTTGAAGGATCTCTGACATATTTAATTAGTAGTTTCTTCAAAACAATGTCTTCAATCCTATTAATAATTGTCCGTATACTCACTGGCTGACCTCCTATGAGGTAAACGACACCAGAGGAAATACTATTCTGTAAAATCTGGTTAGTCACATAGTATGCTATTTCTTCGTCTAAAATATAGTCTCTAATGGTTGATTCAGTACCGAATATTGTAGATACCTTATTTTGAACTCCATTTCTTATTAAGATAGGTATAAGTCCTAATCTTCCCTTGAAATTAGTATTTGTAAATACTGAACTGATTCTACAAATTACCGACTTTGGAAACAGATCTTGGACAATTTTTTCTTGAGCTAATTTAAGATCTCCATATGGTCTCTTAGGATTAGGTTCTGACTCTTCAGTTACGAAAGTCTGACCTTCAAACAAACCACCCGCTGAACCCATAAGCCAAAATCTTACATCATCTAAGGAGGAAAATTGCTCTCTTAGCGCATTTACAATAGTTGAAAAGTTATATATCTCCTGTTTAACATCTTCCTCATTGGCACTGAAACCTGCTTTACCCGCTGCCCAAACAATTTCAACTTTATCGTAGGTAAATTGAGTCCAAAATGACTCTACACTATTACTTACCCAAGAATCTACATCTGTCCAATCTACTTTCAGCGAGACACAAAATTTAAATCGTTTAGCTAATTTATCACTAATTTTGGATCCAATTAGACCTGAGCCAAATTGGACAACCAAAAGCTTTTCACCATCAACTCTATTTCCGTAAAAGCAGACCAAACTAAACTGGATTATTATTATTAAGTAACATCTCTTTGATTAATTGATCTTTTGTGCGATCAACTACAAAGAAAGTTGGCTTTCCATTTACACTTATTAACACCTCACTTATTGTTTCTAGAGCAAAACCTGTCAAGAGTGATGTTAATCCACCAAAAAATAAAACTGCAAGAATTGTGGATGTCCAGCCTTTATTAAAAACAGTTTCAAAATTCAAGATAGTTGCTGAAATAGCATAAAATGCTAGTAAGATACTAACACTAAAAGCTAAAACGCCTAGCGGTATACCTATTCTAAAAATTTTAACTTTAGATGACATCAACATTCGTTTGGCATGACGGATCAAACCAATCACGCTATAACCACTTTCCCCACTTTTGGATGCATTTCGCTTATCGACTAATGGAATCACGACATGATTTACTCTAGTCGTAAACCAACTCAAGGCAACATCCAAATATGTCTCATGTCGACAGATTGCTGATGCTGCTCTCGCTATATCCCCTCTAACTATACGAAAACTATTGAAAAAATTAATGTTAGGATTTTTAAGTAAGACTGCCATTGTACGTTTGAAGGATCGAGCTACAAAATCTTTAAAAAAGGATTTATGTGTAGACGCTTCGGGGTTTGCATAGCATATGTCCTCATCATGTAAAACTGCAGATCTTAAAAGTTCAATGATGAACGATGGTTTATGTTGCAGGTCCTCATCGAGAGTCACCACCCAATCACTACTACTATGTAAAATACCACAAATTGTTGCTGGGTGTTGGCCGAAGTTTCTGGATAATGTCAATACTGTAATCCAGGGAATATCTTTAGTGATCTCTTCCAATAAGTCAGAAGAATTATCCACTGGATTATCTAAAACAAAAATGCTCTCCTGCAACACGAGTCCAGGATACGTTTCCTTAAGTGATGTCTTAAATAAAGAGAGTTCTCTTATTAATTCATCAAGATATTTAGCTCCACGATATACCGGAGTAACAGTAGAAATTGATACTGGGTTAATCATGATTAAAATAAGTTGAGTAATAAGGATTTAACTCCTTCTTTATAAGGTCATCCATATATTGAACTTCTTTGTCATTAAAGAAGGTTTTATATTCACCAGAAATCCCCTTTCGAGAATGGAATGCATTAGGATTGTTTGTGCCAGACGAATGATTCCAAGGAGTATCAGATTTGACACTTTCCTTCTTCCTCATTTTTTCTAAGGTGCAATTTTCTATTGCTTGTAATATATTATCATTGGAGACCTCAAATGCTATTTGCTTAAAGATTTTCTGCATTTGAAGGAAAGTATCTTCCTTTAAGCCTTCATAAGATATCGAAAGTATTAAATTAGAATTCTTAACAGTATACTCTGCCCACTTATTCATAAATCTGATAATCTTTAAAAGACCAACATTTTTATTTTGAATTAAAAAATCTCTATCAAATTTTTTATAGCCTGTTCTGTGCAAGATGTGATAATATTGACTTACCAAAATATCTCTGGGATCTCTATATAGATAGACAGTCTTTCCGTGTTTATAATTATCTAAGTCTTGAAAATCTATCTCATCTTCATCCCTCACTTTCTCTTCCCATGAGCTGCCCGCATGAGTTGATAATAACAATGGAAAATCTTCAATTGACTCGTTTATCAATGAAACATCTACTATATCTAATTCAACGCTCTTTTCAAGACGGACTGCCTCGATGATCATTTTTTGCAACCATGTCCGTCCAGACTTAGGATAAGACACGATGAAAGAATCAAATTTCTTTGTTGAATTGTATTTTGAGAATCTACTTATATAGAAAAATATAAATGAGGGCTTCTCATAGAATAACTTCAATTTAGTCCCAAGATTCGCTTTGTAAAAATCGAATTTAGTCCCTTTCATATTTACTTTGTCATTTTCATTGCACATGCTGCATAAGGCAGCCTGCTATAATTCGTATACAGTCTACTCTCAATCTTTGAAAAATAATTTTCAGCTAAATTTTTATAATCTGAAATGTGTTTTACGTTCTGACCTCTATCTTTAGATACTAACCACTTAGATATTGATGATTGTTCATCATGATAAGCAGTATCAAATGTAACCATATATCCGCCTTTTTTCAAATACTTTAAACCAGTTGCTAGCAAAGTATGACAATCTTCATCGCTTAAATGATGTAAAAGACCATGTGCATTAACTGCATCAAAACTATCAAACCATTCTCCCTTCAATTCCTCACCTACTTTCTGATGGACAAAGGTACCTCTGTCTCCATAAGTATCTACACAATAATCTATATAGCTTTTTTCAAAATCAACTCCGTAGTAATCCAAATCTTCTTTTATAAATGATAACATCACACCTGAACCACAGCCAATATCCAGCACTTTGGATCCAGGTGCTAAATCAAAATATGTGTTAAAATATACTTGGCGAAATTTATTGCCACCAGTTATGTTGTGGAACAAATTATATACTTTCGGATTCTCGAGTATTTTTCGAATTCCTGTATTTACATGAGTCATATTGTTAACTTATTTTGGTTTATATTCTCCTCTTATCTGTCTTTGAATGTATGTCGCATCCTTTATTGATAATATATTCATACTGAAGGACTCATTTTTATTAACCCCAATAGCATCTATTGGAATTAATGTACTGTAGAATTCAGGCCTCCCAAATTTTCTGATCAGCTTAACCAATCTCAATCTTTCTGATTTAGTTATACTTAGAAATTGATATGGTTTGCAATAACTAAATTTTCCAGTAGAATTATTTTTTACTTCCAAGTATTGGTCGGTTCCTTCTTTGTTTATACTAAAATAGTACCAATTAACAACTAAAAACCCACCTTTCTGATAATGCCCAGTCAACTCTATATGTTCATCACGCACCATTTCCAGACTTGAATAATCCACATTAGAATCAACAGGCAAAGATAAAACACGATTCGGTATTTCGAACTTATCTCCTGAAATCGCTCTCATGAGCATCTTTCTTAAACCTGGCTTGTATTTATATACTGAAGTCTCATTCTCAGCTATATAAAGTTGTAACATGTCCAACTTCACATTGTCGATAGTAGAATAAAACTTATAATTACTGACACCTCTATTGACAAAATAAATGACGCTCAACAGAAGTACCACAATATAAATCCATTTAGTTTTGAAGTATCGAAGTATAAGTGTGAAAACTGTAATTGTGAAATAAATTGAATGAATGTCATAACGAGTTGGCACAGTGTAATTACCGCTTTCTGTCATGGATAGCCTTGTCAGAATAGCTAGAAACGCCAACCCTAAAAAATAAAATCCAAATGAGACAAGTGCCAGTTGATTTGAATTCTTCTCACGCAAAGCTTTTACCGAAACAAGCAGAAATATAGAAATAATGACTATTCCTGATATGACCCTGTACATGCTTGATGAATGTTGTCCATAAAATGTATACGTTAATGCTGATCCTATAAAAGAAAATAATAGTGGTATCTTTTGTATTAATCCACTTATGCTAAGTCCTAAAGTAGATGTGTCATCTAATTGATTACCAGTGCTAAGGATTAAAAAGTAATGAAGAATCAGAATACCTATACTAGATATTATCACTAGATAGTCAGCTCTAAGTAGCTTCTTATATATAAACCACCTGTATGCAATATTCACAAAAAGCAAAGGGATGATTAAAAATCCTTGACCCGACGAGAATGCAGATAAAAATGTAAAAAGTACGGTAAGAAAAACTCTTCGCTCATGATAGAAATAACAAGTAAGTATGACAAATCCAAATAGCCAAGGTAAACTAGATACAGAAATAGTCCAAAATGTATTTTGTATTGGGACAAAGGTGACAAAAGCAATTGGTATTATTTTAATAGGTGTGAGTTTACCAAATTTGACTACAGCAAGAAAGATGAATAAAAATCCAAGGTTGCCAATAATCTGAATAAATTTGAAATTTATATTGCCAAATATAACATCAGATAGTATAGTAAATACTCTCGATGTAAATTTAGGATGTGGATATAACGAATTTGAAAGAAGGAATTGGATTAAATTATCATCATTTCTTAGATAATTCTGATATTGCTTAAGAAAAATCTTTGCGTCATCTGGGGCAAAAAAAGCATTAAAAGATTGAATGGCAACATAATAGAAATAGAAGCCAATAATTGCAGCAATAATCGTCCAAGAAAATATGTCTAAATACTTATTTCTCATTACCAACAGACTTCACGCTTTTCAGCTTAAATCTTACTCCTAAATAATACAAGAAAAGAGCCAGAATAAAAACAAAACACACCTTTTGAACTATGAGTAGCACATAAATATTTGCAGGTTGAAATTTTAATTTCAGCTCATACTTGCCACCAGTTAGGTATACACCTATCTGATTGGAATTTATCTTAAAAATTTCTATTTCTTCATCACTTTCATTATACAACTTCCAATCTTCATTAAAATATTCATTGACAACTATAATAGCTTCCTTTGGAATGTCAGCTGTCCAATGAATTAATCCATCTTTATGCTCAATCAAATTAATTTTATTCGCTTGATTCTTTGTTTTTAGCTTTCTGTACTTAGAATATACTTCATCGTTTAGATAGCAAGTCAGACCGACATATTTACCGCCCTTACTTAAAAAGTTTTTAAAACCTGCCGCTCCACCGTTAAATCTGGCTAATCCAGTAGCAACATAAATTAATGGCCGAGCATACGGATCCTTATAAACAGTGTAGAATTCGTTTTCAATGCCATTAGGTACTAACCTGTTTGAAATCACTGGACCTTTTTTATCAAACACCCAATATTTTGTTCCCCATAAAGCGCGGTAATTTAAATATTTATCAGCGTTATAGATTTCCTTAAATTGTTGTCCTGGTAGTGGAGTTATACTTGCGTAAAAAGTCCTCATTCCATAATACAATGAATTCTGAGCCCATTTGCCATCAGCTATTTTTTTATCATTTACAGCAAATCGATAAAGATCTGCATTGGGTTCTTCGGATATTGATTTTATAATATCCATTGAAGCGAGGTTATTCTTATTATTCACTCCAGCATTCTTAATAGCTCCATATCTACCGCTGGGTATTGCTAAAAAATAGATAACAATTATCGCAGTTAAGCAAACTAAGAAAAAATCGTTATTCTTAATTTTTAGTAGTAATAGTACTGGAATTAATAGTGTAGGAATAGCAAAAAAGATGGAATAACTACTGGTCAAAATAAACTGAAACAATGCCAACATGCCCATAATAACGAGCAATATGATTTTATACTTGAATCTCCAATTTTGTAAAATCTCTTTTAAGGCAATTGCTGATAAAACTGATAATGCAATATTCCCAATAAACATAAACCTCAAAGGCTCGCGTATTTTATCCAATAATGGTGTGTGATAATGTATATAAAACAGTGGTGTTTGTTTACCCAATGAAAAAAGAAAGCTGAGCAAAAAGAATGAGAAAAAAACATACTTAGCCCATCTTAATTGTTTATTGTGCTTTTGTTTGAATGTGTAATAACAACCCAAAAGACCTAAAAACATGAATAAATACCCTACATAAGGATGACCAGGACCAAATTCTATACCTCTAAAATGTATAAAACTAATTAGGTCTTTGAATGGTATATACGCGTCAAAAGCATCAAGATCAATTTTTGCATGTCCAAAGACAGCTCCAGATGGGGTAAAACGCATCTTTTCCCCATATCTTAAGAAGATAGTAATGAGTCCTACTGCATTTATACCAACTATCAGTAATGCAGATATGGAAAATGACTTTAGATTAGCAAGTGTCTTTTTTCTGGTTACCACAAAACCCACAAAAGTCAAAATAGCACCGAAAAAAATAGCTAATATGGCTGTTTGCGCAGGCTTTGCAAGAAAACCTAAACTCGACAATGATAATACTGCAACTCCAAGCAGACGATGATTCTTCCTAAATGAGTAAATAATGCCAGCGAAAAATAATGGAATCCATGCATAACCAGAGATTGCAATAATCCAAGCAGTATTTCTTGCAGTCATCATTGCAAGAAGTAAAATTGTTGAGTTTAAAACTGCGTTTGGTAGTTTGAAGGATAAAGACCTAAGCAGTACTACATTCCCAGTATATAAAATGAATAAATGGAATAGGATTATGTATGTGAGCATATACAGAGAACTTATGCCAGGCTCAAAATCAGCTAATCCGAAGAAATAAAAGGGGTAGCTAAACGAAAACAGTGCACTATCGTAAAATGGAACCCCGCCTAGTAATTCTTTTACAAAGAATAGAGATTCTCCTTTATCCTTAAGACTGTCCAGTTTAAAGAATGTAGGTCCAAGTAAATAAATATGATCTTTTGAATGACCGAAAATCTTATACTCCAAGAGAGTGTCGTGATATCGTATCAAAAATAAAATCGGTATCATCAGATACCAAAGAACATGTTTACTAATCTTCATCGAATGTATTATATAAAAGTAATGTTCTTATATGGTTTAAATAAAAAAAGGCCAATCTCTTATCGAGATTGACCTTTATTTTTTTAAAAGCAAATTGTCTTATTTAGACAAAACCATTTTGCTTGACTTTACTGATTTATTATCAACAATCAATTGGTATGAATAAGTACCAGAAGGAAGATCTTGAGCATTCACTTCAAGTGTACCTTCTCCAGTGTGATCAATATCAAGAGTCTTTAATAACTGACCGCTTGTACCGAAAATTGCAATCTGAGCTGAAGTTGCATTCGTTGGAATTACATAACTGATGTTAGTAAAACCATTGAATGGATTAGGTGAATTTTGACCTAATTCAGCAAGATCATAAGAAGAAATAGTTACTGAAGTTCTGTTATTGATTTCAGTTGCACCTATAGTATTAATAGCTTCTTCAAGTTGAGCGATTTTCTCAGCTTGAGCATCTATTAAACCTTGCTGCTCTTTCATAGCATTTATAATCATAAACTTAAGAGCACTTTCATCAATTTGTAAATAAGATTCTGTCGATCCAGAAGCTTCATCAGTATAATCAAAAGTAGAAACCAATTCTGGAGCTACTTTTTGAAGTTCTTGAGCAATAAGACCAATGTGCGGTCTATTACCGTCATTATTAAGACCAGCTGCACCAGTGTAATCATAAGATATTGGATTAAGCGCTAGCACTTCATCCAAACCTAAACTAAATTCAGCTACGTTATTTTTTAAACGCTTGTCAGAAGCAACGATAAGACTACCATTATATCTAATACTTCCGTTAACATCTAACTTTTGCTGCGGCTGGTTTCTTCCTATACCAAGGTTACCTGTAGCACCCATCATTTTGAAAACAAGTGTACCAGTAGATACGCTTCTGTTTATGATTGAAGCTCTAGGCTGAGTTCTCCACTCAAAATTAAATGCTTGATCCCAAGTAAAACCAGCTTGAACACCAGCTCCCATTGCGAAAGCAGCTGCATCTGTTCTATTAAAAAGTGCAGAAGCAGAAGCGCCTGTTCTTTCAACAATTGCTCCTTCTTGCTTAGAGTCTCCAATTACTTGAAATTCTTCATCAGCAACTGTAAAGCCAGTGTTGTCACCAACCATACTAGTCCCATCTGAGAATACTTTAATTTGTCCAAAGGACGTAGTTGCAACCATGGCAACTAAAATTAGTAATATTAAATTTTTCATTTAAAAGATTTTAAGTCGTCCGCTTTTACACAGACATTTTATTTAACAATAAGATTTTAAGAATATACAAAGATTAAAAATTCGTTTTTCAACGAAGTGACTTTAGACTTTTCTATCATCACTTTACAAATATACGTTTAAGATTTGTAAAATCCACTCCCTAAAAAGAGGGAATTTGAGATTTCTTAAACAAATACGTGAATAAGACACAAATTTATGTTGATTCCACAGGAATTTCAAATCATTTTGACCATTGAAATGTTAATTTTTGCCTTAAAACCTATTTTTCTAGCAATAAGTAAACACTTGTTAACTATTTGTGAGCATAATGACACATAAAATTCAAGAAAAAAGAATTCACTATTCGAGTCTCATTATAATCAATATACATTAACTTTGACTTATATAAAGACTTGATATATAATTATATACATATTTGATAGTTTATCGTAAAGAAATTATATGACGATAGCGGTTGTAGGTACTGGTTATGTGGGTTTAGTTACAGGTACATGTTTTGCGGAAATGGGAAATGAAGTGATTTGCGTAGATATAGATGTTGATAAAGTAGAGAAATTTAAAAGAGGTGAAATTTCTATGTACGAACCTGGTCTACAGCCTATTTTTGAACGAAATGTGGCCCAAGGTAGACTGTCCTTCACCAACGAGCTTTCATTCGTTGCAAACAAAGCATCAGTCATATTTTTGGCCCTCCCTACCCCTCAAGGAGCTGATGGAGCAGCTGATCTCTCCTCAATACTTGATGTTACAGATCAGTTATCATATTTAATTAACACATATACTGTGATTGTCAATAAAAGTACTGTCCCAGTAGGCACTGCAAGGTCTATGGTTGACATTCTTACGAAAAAACTTGATGCAAGCTTATTTGATGTAGTGTCAAATCCTGAATTCCTAAGAGAAGGTAGTGCTGTAGAGGATTTCATGAAACCGGAAAGAGTCGTCATTGGATCCCAATCAGAAAAAGCGATAAATTTAATAACAACTCTCTATACGCCGTTTGTTCGTCAGGGTAATCCTATTTTCATTATGGATGAAATATCTGCTGAGCTAACTAAATATGCTGCAAATGCCTTCCTAGCTACTAAGATTAGTTTCATGAACGAAATAGCCAATCTTAGTGACCAAGTTGGGGCAAACGTTGATTATATCAGAAAAGCATTAGGCTCCGATTCTCGAATTGGTAAGCGCTTTCTGTTTCCAGGTGTTGGTTTTGGAGGCTCATGCTTCCCAAAAGATGTACATGCACTAAAGAATACTGCCCTCAAAAACAACTACAAGTTTAAAATCCTAGATGCTGTGATTGATGTGAATGAAAAACAGAGAATCATCGCTATTGAAAAGCTTAAGCAACATCTAGACACCTTAAAGGGTAAAAAAATCGCTATCTGGGGCATATCATTTAAACCAAATACGGATGATATTAGAGAAGCGCCGGCTTTATACACCATTGACGTATTAATACAAGAAAAATGCAAAATTACTGTTTTTGACCCTGAAGCCTTGGAAAGCGTCAAAAAGATATACGGTAATGACCTTATATATACTACAAATCAATATGATGCATTAACTGATGCCGATGCTCTAATCATTATGACAGAATGGAGTGTTTTTAGAACACCTAATTATGCAAGAATGAAAGCTGAAATGCAGCAACCTATTGTTATAGATGGTAGAAATGTATTTAATCCATCTGTGATGAAAGAACATGGTTTTATTTATGATAGCATTGGTAGACCGTCTGGATAGGCGATACTCTTTGTAATTTTACAATATTTCTTAGAAACCTTATATTCCCAAAATGGATAAAGGAAGAGTCTTAATAACTGGAGCCGCAGGCTTTATAGGGTCCCACCTATGTGATCACTTTCTTAATGAAGGCTTTGAAGTCATCGGGATGGATAATTTCCTCACAGGTCGAGAAGAAAATCTGTCTCATTTATTCTCATTAAAAGAATTTAGTTTTCATCATCATGATGTCACGAAGTTTGTTCACGTCCCTGGAAATATTGAGCACATCTTGCATTTTGCCTCGCCAGCTTCTCCTATAGATTATTTGGAAATGCCAATCCAAACATTGAAAGTCGGCTCATTAGGAACGCATAATTTACTTGGTCTTGCAAAAGCAAAGGGAGCAACCATGTTAATCGCTTCGACTTCAGAAGTGTATGGTGATCCTCAAATACACCCTCAAACAGAAGAATATTGGGGTCACGTGAATCCAGTTGGTCCAAGAGGAGTCTATGATGAGGCAAAACGGTTTCAAGAGGCGATGACCATGGCATATCATAATTTCCACGGAGTTGACACGAGGATTGCACGTATATTTAATTGTTATGGACCTAGAATGCGAGCAAATGATGGTAGAGCACTACCTACCTTCTTTATGCAAGTGTTGAAAAATGAAGCCATATCCGTTTTTGGAGACGGCTCCCAAACAAGATCATTTTGTTACATATCTGATATGGTCAATGGAATATTTAGTTTATTGTTATCAGATTATGTGCTTCCTGTAAACATTGGTAATCCAGATGAAGTATCCATTCTACAATTTGCCAAAGAATTAATCGATTTAACAAGCTCAACGTCAGAAATCCAATTCACTGAACTGCCCGTAGACGATCCCAAAAGAAGGCGACCAGATATTTCATTAGCAAAGACTATTTTGGATTGGCATCCAGTAGTAGATCGTAAGGAAGGCATTTTAGCTTCAATGGAATATTTCAAAAACATGGTCGAACATATATAAAACTGAAATTTCTAACATTATTATGATCAAAACTCTTGGTTTTATATTGAAATACAAGCTCACTTCTTAGATTTGCGCAACAATAGCAAAAATGAAAAATATACTTATCACCGGAGGGTCAGGTTTTATAGGTTCTCATCTCGTTAGATTGTTTGTTAATAAGTACCCAGATTACTCTATAATCAACTTAGATTCTTTATCGTATGCAGGTAATCCTGAAAACCTAAGTGATATAGAAGACAAAGCAAATTATCATTTTGAACAAGCAGACATATGCGATGAAGCAAAGGTTGCAGAGATATTCTCCAAACACAACATAGACCATGTCATCCATCTTGCTGCAGAATCTCATGTAGATCGATCCATCACTGATCCTTTGCTTTTCATAAGAGTTAACGTATTAGGTACAGCCAATTTACTACATATAGCAAAGAATCATTGGAAAGATAATTTTAGCAATAAATTATTCTACCACGTATCTACTGATGAAGTCTATGGCTCTTTAGGCCAGGAAGGATTTTTTTATGAAGATACTGCATATGACCCAAGAAGTCCATACTCTGCTTCTAAAGCGAGTTCAGACCATTTTGTCAGAGCGTTCCACCATACATATCATTTGCCAATTGTCATTTCTAATTGCTCCAATAATTATGGTCCAAATCAGTTTCCAGAGAAATTAATTCCTTTGTTCATAAATAACATTATTCAAGAAAAGAAACTGCCAGTCTACGGGCAAGGAATTAACGTTAGAGATTGGTTATATGTTAAAGATCACGCCACTGCAATTGATACTATTTTTCATAATGGGAAAGTAAGTGAGACATATAATATCGGCGGGCACAACGAATGGAAAAATATAGATTTGATCCATATGCTTATCAATCTAACCGATCAAAAATTAGGTAGAGCAGAAGGTCATTCTTTAAATAATATTGAATATGTGACTGACAGAGCTGGACATGATTTAAGGTATGCAATTGATGCTAAGAAACTTCAAGACGAGTTGGACTGGGTTCCCTCGCTTCAATTTGAAGAAGGATTAAGAAAAACGATTGACTGGTATTTAGAAAACAAACAATGGTTGGAGAATGTGACATCTGGTGCATATAGAAAGTACTATGAAGACATGTACACAGATCGTTAATTTAAATTTTAATCTCTTTTTTTCGAATGAACATAACTACTTGCAAGATCAAAGACCTATTGATCATAGAACCAAGAGTTTTTGAAGATGACCGTGGCTATTTTTTTGAGTCTTTCAATGCTAAGACCTTTTTTGATTTAACAGGGAATCGTAATGAATTTGTTCAAGACAATGAATCAAAGTCTACATATGGAACATTACGCGGCATTCATTTTCAAAACTCCCCATTTAATCAGGCCAAATTAGTGCGGGCTGTTAGCGGAAAAATTTTGGATGTCGCTGTTGATCTGAGACCAAACTCTCCTACATTTGGAGAATGGTATAGCGAGATTTTATCAGAAGAAAATAAAAAACAATTGTACGTCCCTAGAGGGTTTGGTCATGGATTTGTTGTCATAAGTGAAATCGCTGTTTTCAGTTATAAAGTAGATAATTATTATTCAAAGCAACACGATAGCGGGATCATGTGGAATGATACCAGTTTAGACATTGATTGGCAAATTTCAAAATCTGATTTGATACTCTCAGAAAAAGATAAAAATTTGCAGAGTTTTGATGACTTTTGCAAACAGAATACAATTTGGTCTTAACACTGATCATTATTAAAATAAAATAAACGTGAAGGGAATAATACTAGCAGGCGGATCTGGAACAAGGCTCTACCCTATTACTAAGGCAATATCAAAACAATTAATGCCCATATATGATAAGCCAATGATTTATTACCCTCTATCCATATTGATGCTTGCGGGGATAAAAGATATTCTTATTATCACCACTCCCGAAGACAAACCTTCATTCAAACGGTTGCTCGGTGATGGTAAAAACCTTGGATGTAATTTTCAATACGAAGTTCAAGAAGTCCCCAATGGATTAGCTCAGGCCTTCGTCATTGGAGAAGAATTTATCGGTGGAGATAGCTGTGCGCTAGTTCTTGGTGACAATATTTTTCATGGATCTCTTGGTAAATTGTTAACAACTAGTGCAGCCATCACTGAAGGTGCAAAGGTATTTGCTTATCCAGTTCATGATCCAGAACGATATGGAGTCGTAGAATTTGATGAGAATCAAAAAGTCTTATCCATTGAAGAAAAACCTACTCAACCAAAATCAAACTATGCTGTACCAGGTCTCTATTTCTATGATAACCAGGTGACTCAAATAGCGAAAGATTTAAAACCATCTGCTCGGGGAGAATATGAAATTACAGATTTAAATAGAATCTACCTTGAAAAAGAACAATTGTCAGTAGGTATCATGCAAAGGGGTACTGCTTGGTTGGACACAGGTACATTTCAATCTCTGGCCGATGCTTCAGAGTTTATTAGAGTAATAGAACAACGTCAAGATTATAAAATTGGCTGTATCGAAGAAGTCGCTTATCGCAACGGCTTCATAGACGATAATCAATTGAGAAAAATCGCTGAACCTCTAGTCAAATCTGGTTATGGAAAATATTTACTAAGATTGTTAGCCTAGCTCTAAAGTGACTCAACTTTCACCAGTTCTATTATGATAAGAGTTGATATCATTCTTTCTCAAATGAATGACTTGTTATTATGAAAGCTAGATTTTCATTATATTTAAACCTCGATAGTTTTTAATACTTTAAGACCCACTCACCCCACTCATTAGGTAATTGAAGTAAGTTAGGTTAAGTATATTCTCTGAAAGACGTAAATTATTTAAGTATTTGCCACTTCCTTGTGGTTTAGTCAATTTTTTTATGTCTGATTTATATAAATATTTTGCTACCAATAATAGTTTTATGCGTTATTTATTAAGTGTACTGTATTTCATTGCTGGTTTATCTTCATATGCTCAGATTTTACCTCAAGGCGGGATAGAACTAGGTCCAAATGAACCATTGTGCTTACATTGTCTATGGCATGATTCCACAACAAAGTTAGACGGTTTTGAATCTGTAAAAATTTATGATAATGGTGCTTGGGTTGAAATTTCATACTATGATCCTATTTCTGGTAGATACTATAGAAGACCACCCATTTATCTATTAGTAGAAGGCCAGTCTAATGCTTTCGGTTACACTGAAGTGCCGGTAATGTTTAATATAGTTACTGATCCTAGAGTGCATGCGTTTGATGGTAATAATTGGGGCTTAGCTTCTATAGGTACAGCTCCTTTTAGAGATACTGGATCTAGATCAGGATCCTATAACTTTGTATTTACAACCGCCAAATTTTCAGCTAATTCTCTTGATGTACCAGTTAGGATTTTGATAAATGCGGGAAATGGCTGGACAATAGAAAGATATAGTCAAGGTGTACAACATATCAGGACTGTTAGATTAGTAACTGCTTCAGGTGCAACTAATGTTAATGTGTTATGGCATCAAGGAGAAGCCAACCATAATGATAGCACTAGTTACTGGTTAGGCGAGTTAGCTAAAAGACAAAATTTATTTAATGCTGAACCTTGGTATTCTGGAAATTTTATCCCGGGTGAATTATTACAAAATGGTTTGATGTCTAATCAAAATGAAGCTATAAGTACTCTACCTAATGTTGTGAAAAGTGACGGTCTAATAGATATAGGAGATTCAATACACTTTGCTTCTATTTCATTACATATTTTAGGCATTCTCTATGGTCAAAAACTTTTGAGTTTACTATGAAATCTCTTTTAAGAATTTACTTTATAAGATTTGCCAAATAGGCTCTTAAACGTCTTATTGCTAAGTCATTGCCAAACTAAAATAATAAGCTTATAGATCCTGCTCGTTCTACAACATCTCCACTATCGAATGAAACGACGACTTTATAGGCATACACTCCTTTAAGACAAGGGTCACCATTACAAGTCCCATCCCACCATTCGGTAAACTGGTTTCCTTCAACATTACTTCGATTGTAGACGAGTGATCCCCATCTATCATATATGCTGTATGTCTGTATAATTGGATTAGTATCTGGGGGAAAACCAAGAATGAATTGCTGATTCCGAACTTGATTTGACTCAGGATAAATGACATTGGGAACATAGACTTCACAAGTCTCTTGAGTTACAAAGACAGTTGTATCAACTTGAACATTATCATTCAAAAAAGCTGTTATGGTGTAACTACCTGCATCTACTGTAATGTCAATTTCACTACCAAAAGCCGTAGAATTAAATAGTATCGTACCACTACCGGTATTAGGTAGTTGAGCTGTACCACTGCCTGTAACTGCTGCTTGTATACGGCCTCCTCTTCCAGCACAATTTGCTTGTTCTATATTTATGAAATCGAAGGAAATCTCTTCGTCTGGCATAATCGAGAAATTAAAATGATTTGTCTCCAAGTCTTCCTGTACAGTAAATTGATAAAGGCCAGCTCCTAGCAATAATTCTTCTTGATATGTATAAAAATGTTGCCCATCAAAAGAATAACACAATACGCCAATGTTATTTGCATTTTGTACACGGATCTTTCCTTCCTCACCGAAACACTTTGGTTGTGCAATTTCAAGTATAATCCCTTCTTGATTTAATGAGTGTGAATAATTGTAACAAACACCTTGCTGAGCTAAAGCAACAACTGATAAACAAATTATAAATTTAAGGGTCTTGGAAATCAATGTTTGGCTATGTGTTTTGATTAGTTCTGCAGTAGTAGGTAAAAGCTTAACTATAAAAACTATTCGGATATTGTAACTTTAAGGCACTAAACTGAGCCAATAGTGTTAGGATAGGCAAAGCATAGTTGGTACAATCATCTTAAGGCAACACTAAGTAAAGTCGATATTAGAAATAGCTAAGCATAATCAAATATTCTGACTATAGTTCCATATGCTCGATTATTACTTATACTTTAGAATTTAATAATCAAGTGCACCATGTCTTTGAACCTAGAACCATCCAACTTAAAGCTTAGACTCTCCATCATGATGTTTCTCCAGTTTTTTATCTGGGGTAGCTGGGCGCCTACCTTGGGCAATTACATGGGGACTATACAAATGGCTGACTCCATAAACTGGGCCTATTCACTTGGTCCAATTGCAGCGATTATCACTCCATTTTTCATGGGTATGGTAGCAGATAGATTTTTTGATTCAGAAAAAGTGTTGGCTGTACTTTGTATTATTGGAGGTATAGCAATGTGTTTGATGCCTCAATTTGCAGGTAATTCTATGTTTTTGACTTTACTAGGGATACACGCACTTTGTTATTTACCCACATTAGGGATTACGGCTTCTTTGTCCTTTCATCATTTAAAAAATCAAGAGAAAGATTTTCCAATTGTTCGTGTCTTTGGCACAATCGGCTGGGTCGTTGCAGGTGTACTTATAGGTAAAATCTTAAAAGCTGATTCCTCTGCAATGCCCTTATATTTGGGAGGTGCCGCATCTGTTTTACTTGGGCTATATAGCTTTAGTTTGCCAAAAACTCCACCACCTTTAGCGGGCAAAAAGTCTAGTTGGAAGGAGATCGCAGGTCTTGGCGCTTTATCTCAATTAAATGATCGATCTTTTATCGTCTTCTTGGTTTCAGCAATGTTGATCTTCATTGCCTTTGGAACTTATTTTCCATATGCTCCTGTCTACTTCAGCAATTTAAATCAAACGCTATCACTTGAACACTTTGCAAATCCGAGTTTCGAGATGTCATTTGGTCAATTATCCGAAATCTTTTTTATGCTATTGATACCACTCTTATTTCACCGTCTAGGTGTCAAATGGATGTTGTTTCTCGGCATGCTTGCATGGTTGGCGCGCTTCACCTTATTTGCGACAGCTTCGATGTCTGGATCTTTTTGGATAATTATGCTAGGTATAGCAATTCACGGTATCTGCTATGACTTCTTCTTCGTCACTGGTCAGATATACATCGATAAAGAGACTTCTCCAGAAATCAGAGGACAGGTACAAGGCCTTCTGGTGTTACTCACCCAGGGAGTTGGTTTTTTAATCGGGACACAATTATCTGGAGCATTCTTTAATGCCCATGCGTTAGATGGCGTGATGCCACTTGCAGACTGGAAATCCTTGTGGACCATATTCGCAATAGCTACAGCTGCATTCGCACTGCTGTTTTTACTGCTCTTTAAAGAGAAAAGAACTATAAAAAGTTAAAAGCTTATGGTGCAGGATTAGGTATCAACGCATGAATAGCTTCAATTTCTTTGAGTACCTCCTTTGACAACTTAATGTCAATACTTGCTATATTTTCTTTAAGCTGATCCAAATTAGTTGCGCCAATGATGCTACTAGTCAGAAAGTCCTGTTGGTTCACAAAAGCCAATGCTAGTTGTGCTGGAGTAATCTCATTCTTCTCTGCTATTTCTATATAGTGCTTTGTAGCTAAATGGCAATTATCGCTACTGTATCTACTCATGCCTTCAAATCTGTTGATTCGATCAGTTGGCTTATCTATTCCCTTGTGATACTTACCACTCAAGAGACCAAATGCCATCGGTGAATATGCAAGCAGACCAGCACCATCTCTGATTGACATTTCAGCAAGTCCAATTTCATATGTTCGATTCAATAAGCTGTATGGATTTTGTACTGATACAAATTTTTCTAAACCATGTACTTCACACAATCTCATGTAATAGGAAAATCCCCAAGCAGATTCATTTGATATACCCCAGTGTCGTATTTTACCTTCTTTGACTAGCGAATTAAGCGTTTCAATTCTCTGTAAAAATGAATCGTTCCAACCTTCTTTATGTCTATATCCTCTTGTACCAAAAAAATTAGATGCACGTGCTGGCCAATGAAGTTGATACAAGTCAAGGTAGTCTGTTTGCAAACGTTTAAGACTTCCTTCTACAGCAGATCGGATGTTTTCTTCAGGAAAATCAGTCGCATCTCTAATGTGCTTAGTATAAGGGCCTGGACCACCAATCTTTGATGCTAGGATGACTTCTTTTCGTTTACCCGGATTATTCTTAAACCAATTACCGATGATTATTTCTGTTTTGAAACTTGTCTCAGGGCTGGCAGGTACTGCGTACAGTTCTGCTGTATCCCAAAAATTAACACCTTGACTCAATGCATAATCCATTTGCGCATGTCCTTCTTCTTCTGTATTTTGACTGCCCCATGTCATTGTGCCAAGACAAATAACACTGACATCTAAATCTGTTTTTCCTAGTTTTCTGTACTCCACGTTTATAATAGTTTAAGGTGTAAATGTAAAAATTCCATAGCATTCCGATGCATAGGAAACTGCAATACTTATATGAGCTCTTTCAAGTTCTCCCAAATGTTTTGCATCACAATCACTTGCCCCTTCTCATTTGGATGCTTACCATCAGGTAAATTCAATGAGTCAATTTGTGCGACATTATTTAAGAAAAATGGAATCAAACTAGCATTATCATCCTTGGCTAATTCCGGGTAAATTTTATTGAAAGCTCTTTCATAATCTGCACCCATATTCGGTGGAGAATACAAGCCAGCAATGATTATTTGAACATCAGGATATTTTGTCTTCACCTTATCAAGTATTGCCAATAAATTCTTTCTGGTCTCTGTGACATCCAATCCCCGAAGCATATCATTTGCACCTAATTCCAATATAAAAATATCTACTTGCTGATTAAGTACCCAATCTATCCTGCCCAATCCCCCTGCAGATGTCTCTCCACTCAAACCAGCGTTGACGACTGTATATGCATACGGCAGATCAAGAGATGATAATTTTTGCTGCAATAAAAATGGCCAGGCTTTATCCTCATCTAGCCCATAACCTGCGGTGAGACTATTGCCAAAGCATAGGATGGTTTTTTTTGACTGAGTTTCTTTCGTTGAAGTTTGTTCTTTTTCGACACCAGATGTGACAACTTCTTTAGATGCATCTTGTTCTTTAGATGTGCATCCAATATTGACTATTCCTACGAATAATATAAAGATCAAGAATAACTGCATTTCAATTTTAAACATTCATGTCTATTTTTTAGAGAAAAATCTTAATTATAGATACACAAATGTAACATCTTCCTTCATTGGGAAGTTTTAATTGTGGTAAATATGAGACGAAAAACGATATGAATAAGATACTAGAGGTAGAACATCTAACTAAAATATACAGCAGTGGTGACAGGGACCTTACTGTTCTTGATCAAATTAACTTTTCAGTAGATAAAAGAGAAATTCTTTCGATTGTTGGCCCATCAGGTAGTGGCAAGACAACCTTACTTGGATTGTGCGCTGGTCTTGACAAGGGGACATCTGGAACAGTGTCTATTCTCGGCAATAAATTAGAGAGCTTGACAGAGGATCAAAGAGCTGCGTTACGCAACAAGTATGTTGGTTTTATCTTTCAGAATTTTCAATTAATCCCAACATTAACTGCTCTTGAAAATGTCATGATACCTCTAGAGTTGCAAGGTCAACCAAAGGCAAAAGATGTAAGCAAGGATTTATTATCTAGAGTAGGCCTAGAGGATAGAATGACACACTACCCTAGTCAATTATCAGGTGGTGAGCAACAGCGTGTCTCCATAGCAAGAGCCTTCTCGAACGCACCTGAAATATTATTTGCTGACGAGCCTACAGGAAATTTAGATGAGGAAACAGGCATCAAAATCGAATCCTTACTTTTTGACTTAAATAAAGAGAAAGGCACGACATTGATTATTGTCACTCATGATCTCGAGCTCGCTGCAAAAACAAATCGAATCATCAAATTAAAAGGAGGTAGAATTATCTCTGACGCTCCTACTCTTCAACCAGTTGTTTAAATACGAACATGAGTCAATTTTCATTTCTTGTTAGAACAGCTTTTAGAGATAGCCGTAAGAATATACGAAAGCTTGTTATGTTTATGTCTTCCATCATTCTTGGAATAGCAGCATTAGTTGCGATAAACTCATTCAATAATAATCTTGTACGAGATATAGACTCTCAAGCTGCAGGATTGCTCGGAGCAGATATCGCTATCACAGGAAGAAGACCACTTAATGATGACTTAAAGCTAGTTGTCGATTCCCTCGATTCTCAGCAGGCTGAGGAGATGGAGATGTTTTCTATGTCCTATATTTCCAAAACGGATGCTTCACAATTTGTAATGGTAAAAGCGATAGAAGGTGATTTTCCTTTCTATGGTAAAATATTAACTGAACCTGAAGATGCCTATCTCGACTATCAAGACAAAGACCATGCGCTTGTTGATCACGGATTGATGTTGGAGCATAAACTTGAAGTTGGGGACAGCATCAAACTTGGCGTCAAGAATTTTTATATTTCTGGAAGATTAAAAAGTGCCTTCGGCAGTATTGCAGCAACATCATCTTTTGCTCCAGCAGTCTATATAGGTAAAAAGAATTTACCAGAAACGAATCTATTACAGCCAGGGAGTATTGTCGATTATGCATACTACTTTAAACTAAAAGATCCATCTATAGCAGATACATGGGAAAATTCCCAAAAAAATAAATTCAGGGATGAAGGTCTACGTGTAGAAACAATTGAGGAGCGGAAAGAAAATCTCGATCAGGCATTTTCTTCATTAAATAATTTCCTCAATCTAATTGCACTCGTATCTCTTCTGCTAGGTTGCATTGGCGTTGCGTCCAGTATACTGATCTATGTTAAGCAGAAGGTGCCATCTATTGCGATTTTCCGATGTTTAGGGATGACATCTAGCCAAGCAATGGCGATTTACATTATACAGATTTTTGGACTTGGTTTATTGAGTGTCATTATTGGTGCAGCACTGGGATCAATCATTCAAGTGTATCTACCTGTCATATTTAAAGATTTCTTACCATATGAAGTTGTGATGACAGTCTCTTGGAAAGCAATTCTCGAAGGGATTATAGCTGGGTTGGCAATGGCAATGTTATTTGCTTTGGCACCATTGTTAGGCATTAGAAAAATAAGCCCACTTCGCACTCTGCGCACAGACATAAGTGAAAACGGACGAAATCCATTTAAGATTATTGTTTACATACTTATAGTCGTTGGTGTATTCTTATTTTTATTTCAATTAACTAAGGATTTACAATCAGCAGCAACAATGTCTGCCGGTTTATTGATATCATTTTTGTTGCTTTATGGATTTTCTATATTCATGATGTGGGCGATTAAGAAGTTTTTTCCAAGAGATTGGAATTTTGTTTTCAGGCAAGGACTGTCTAATCTTTATCGTCCAGACAATCAGACTAAGACTTTACTTGTCTCTATGGGTCTTGGCACTGCAGTCCTCACTACCCTATTTATCATTCAAGGATTGATTCTTAAGAATGTTGATTCTATGGATGCAGGGAATCAACCCAATATGATCTTGTACGGTATTGAAAAAAACCAAGAGGACCAACTGAAACAGATTACAAAGGAATTTGATTTACCAATCATACAGCAAGCGCCAATAGTTACTATGCGGCTTGCTGGTTGGAAAGGCAAATCGAAAGAGGAATGGCTAGCTGACACGACCCGTACAGCTAGAAGATGGGCGATAAATAGAGAAGCAAGAGTGAGTTATCGAGATTACTTAGAAGATGATGAAGAATTGCTGCGTGGAAATTTCACAGGAGAAGTTGCACCAGGAGATTCCATTTTGATTTCTTTGGATGAAGGTTATGCCGAGTCTTTGGACATTGATCTTGGTGATGAAATTACGTGGAATGTTCAAGGCACGTTGATGACCACTTATGTGAGTAGCATAAGAGATATAGAATTCCGCTCTATGCGCACTCGTTTTTTCATCTTATTTCCAAATGGTGTTCTAGAGAAAGCTCCACAATTTTTAGTTTTCATCACTAAGTCTCCAGATACAGAAACTACAGCTGCTTTTCGAAGTAGAGTCACAAAGACTTTTCCAAATATATCTGTTGTTGATCTAGGTATGATCTTATCCACTTTGAATGGTATACTAAGCAAGGTGTCTTATATCGTAAAGTTCATGGCAGGCTTTAGCATTCTGACAGGATTGATTGTGTTGATTAGCTCTTTACTGTTGAGTAAATTTCAACGAGTCAAAGAGAGTGTTTTGCTAAGAACGATAGGTGCCTCAAAAAATCAAATTCTAAAAATAAATGCAACAGAGTATGGGCTTCTTGGTGGTCTTGCTGCTCTTACTGGTATAAGTATTTCATTGATTGCAAGTTACTTCTTGGCTACGCGTCAATTCGAACTGGATTTTTCTATTGAGTGGTGGCCGTTGATTGCTGTCTTTCTTTTCATTACAGGCATGACTATATTTATTGGCTTATTAAATAGTCGAGATGTTATTAGAAAGTCGCCATTGGAGGTGTTAAGGAAGGAAGCATAATAGTTATTACTGAATGATCTTAATGCTTGGTTAATCTTAGTGTCTTAATGCCTTACTGGTTTATATCAAACAAATAGAGACCACGAAGACACGAAGACTCAAAGTAACACCACGTACGACTTGTAGTTAAAGAAAGACTTTTGTATAGGATTGTATCATATTTTTCAAATGATTTCCTTAGTGAATCTTAGTGACTTAGAGTCTTAGTGGTATAAAACAAAATAGGAATCAGGAAAACCACTAAGGCACGAAGGCTCAAAGAAACACCAAGTACGATTTTTAATTTTCACTAACTGGTGATCATAAATCGTCGAGTTTTCATTCATTACAGACATAACTATATTTATTGAATTATTGAATAGTCGAGATGTTGTGAGAAGATCTCCGTTAGAAGTTCTACGGAAAGAAGCTTAAGTGTAGTATGAAGCTAATGCTTAGTGAATCATAGTGACTTAGAGCCTTAGTGGTATAAAACAAAGTAGGAATCAGGAAAACCACTAAGGCAAAAAGGCTTAAAGATGCACCAAGTACGAATTTTAATTTTCATTGACTGTTGAACATAAATTGTCGTGTTTCCATTCATTACAGACATAACTATATTTATAGGCTTATTGAATAGTCGAGATGTTGTGAGAAAATCACCTTTAGAAGTTTTCGGAACGAGGCTTAAGTGTCATTAGCTTAGTGAATCTTAGTGTCTTTGAGCCTTAGTGGTAAAAAACAAAAAGGAAGACCAATAAGGCACGAAGAAACACCAAGTAAAAATTGGATTTTTTAGGTTGATCATTTCTATGATTTACATTTCACTTCTCTGGAGCTTTTACCGTTTACAATGCTTTTATTAATCTTTTGCGAATAGCAAGCTTGCTGTTATTTTTTTTTTGCAGTTGGTTCACTATACATCCATTTGTCAACTATGAGGCAAAATTCCCTTCCATTTGGAGGGGTGCCGGCCTTTGGCCGGTGGGGTGGTCGATGTTAGCTCTTGGTAGACGTGTACCAGTTTATAGTCAGGATAAAATGTCTTATTTCGAGAGGTGCCAGTATTTGGCCGGTGAGATAGTTATGCAGCCCAAGTGGAGAACGTTAGCAATTTGCTCACTCTTACTCATTAATGTATTTTTAAAAATTTTCTTTTAATTTCTTGACACCACATTAATCCAAAAATGACCACCTCGACCCGCCAATTGGCGGCCCACTCCTCAATAGGTGGAGAATTTAGCCCCGCTTAAAACCAAAGCAAAGTCTAAAACTCCGATAGTACACATTCTATCCGCGCAAAATATATTCAGTAAAAATTTAGAAGCCCCCTAAGGCATAAAAAGATCAAAAGAACACCAAGTAAAAATGGAATGATTATTTCAGCAAAATCATTTTCTTAACCACATTACCAAATTGAGATTCAACTCGATAGTAGATCAATCCTGTATGATTCAATTCTTCTTTAGCAACTGTAACTTGATTGTTACCTTTTGAATATTCGCCCGAAGACTTGGCAAGTAATTTACCTTCTGCGGTAAAATAAGATAAGGTCACAAATGAACGATCTGGTAGATCGAATGCGATTATTGTCTGTTCGTTAAATGGATTCGGCTCGTTTTGGTAAACTGTGTAATCATCTCTAAATACATCTAATTGAATTGTACTCAGTTCATCCATCGTCTCATACAATTCTGATTTTGTAATCGCTGATGAAATTTTCAAGACATCTTTCATATTGCCCTGAGAATCACTTTCTAGACTCAACGTAAACAAGGCTTCATCAGTCAAGGTAAGTTTATCCATATCGACATTCCAAGACAATGTGGTTTGATTGATATCAAGTCTGATAAAGTGATCTGATGTAATATTCAACTGGCCTGGAATAATCTCCAAAAGTTTCAAACCTTGATGTTCTAAGGTGAATTGCAATCCATAGATGGACTTCAAATCTTTTGCATAAACAGGAATTTGAATATTGTCTCCATACTCAAATTGCGCATCACTAATAAATAGGTGCTCTACCCCATTTGATCTAATTTCATTAGAATGTATTGGACCATCTTCATTAATATCCCCAATTTTAACTCCGATAAAATCGTAATCAAAACTACTAGACTTGATATTCTGTATATCTATTAATTGTGTAAATGGCCAAGGATTAAAATCATCAAAAAATTCACTGGATTCATCTATAAATACCCAACTTGGAGAATTGGTAAACTCTACGGTTTGACCCAATACTAATTGTCGTATTTCAACAATATCAACAGCTGTTATTCTTGAGTCATTGTTAGCATCAGAAGCAATGTGAGAGTAAGGATTATCAAAAGTTTGGAGCCCTATGAGGTGACGTTGTATCATTAACAAATCAAGTGTACTTAAACCTTCTTGATCATCACCATCTCTATTCACAGTTATATTATAATTTACATCAATTGGATTAGATGTAAATACATATTGTCCATTATCATTAGTTGTAAGTTCTTTAGGATACTCAGATAGATTTGCACTTAATGTCACAGATGCTTGGGGTATTGGTGTATTAGACGGAGTCCTTACTCCACCACCAATATTGACCTCATCACTACTTATTTCTCGAGGGTCACATGCTTCCGATAACATAAAATTAACTGTACAAAAATCTCCGTTATCACTTCTATCCCATACCCAAACATCCAGCTCTACAGATGTCACTTGATCTTCACAATTCAATGTGTATTGAATTTGGCTTTCAAAAGAATCATCACTTGGTCTGATTGGGTCGACACCAGCAGGCACTATACTAAATCTCAATTCTTCATCAGAAGCACAATTATCAAAACTTCCAAAATCAAACTCATTAGCCCAAACGACTATTTGACCCAGATTATTAGGCACATTACTAGTGAGACCTGTCAAACAGAATGGTGTTGGCAAGATTGAATCTTCAAATGTCACTGTCGTGATGAATGTCGTTTCATTACCACAATTATCATTTGCAATCCATATAATGGTATGTACATCACCTACTTGTCCTGCTTGTGTATTCATAGTTGCAGAACTGCCAGTTGAGGTTTTACTTGCTATTTCTTCTCCATCTTTCTGAACAACTATCGTCCAACTTATGGTTTCTGAATTAATTGATTCTCCATTACAACTATCAACAGCTGAAACCTCTATATCATCAGAACCATTACATTCGCTAGAATCTGTCTTAACTTCATTATCAGAACCTACAATTACGACGTGATTTATTGGAGCAAATATCTCCGGTCCTGTCTGATCAATTATCTTTATGACCTGATCGTATGTATAATATCCATCTCTATCTACCTCATCATATCGGAAATAAGTTGGATCATCCCAAGCACTAGAATAAAAACACCCAGTGCATTCAAGTTGAGCCCAATCTTGAACAGCTACGAATGTATCTTGATCTTGATCCAAACTACTTTCGTTAGCATCCCAGGTGCACCAGTCAATTACTGTCCATCTTTTTGTAATCACGAAGCAAGCATCTGAAGAAACTATCGTATCTAATTCTACTGACCTTCCTATTATACCGCAATCAGTATGACACCAGACTGGTTCTGGTAGATCCGCACCAGCTATACACTCCATAGGATTCCCCATTTGGATATTATCTAAGCTTGTCTCTACAGGTTCTCCGTCATCATTGCATTCTATATTAGTACCTTCAACAGTGGTACCGTCATAGTTCATTGGCCATTTAATTGTATAAGGATCCAACGTCGTCAAATTAGCATCGATAGTAACAAGTTGAATACAGGTAGGATCTTGTCCATCAACAATTCCATTTCCATTAATATCAATATACCATTCTCTTATCATTGTCGTGTTCGCACAAGTTGTGCCTTCTTCTATTTCAGTAATGAGAGTAGGTTCGAATTCTTCTATTGCGCAAATTCCCCCAACAATCTCAGGAAGAGTGATCTCTTCGTTTTGACAATCTGTTTGAATGGTTGGGCAAAATAATTGCGGAGTAACTTGTTGTTCTATAGTCACCTCAACTATACACCGATTTGTATTGCCATGCTTATCAGTTGCTATTAAAATAACTTCAACACTTTGACCTACATCCGCACAACAGAATTTCACAAAGTCGCCTGATACAGATATTTGAGTCTCGAGAGTATCATCGCAATCAGTTATTTTATCGTCACTCGATTCAGAAGCAGCTAGAACGGTTTGTGTTTGGACACCACAGGTCACAGGTTCAAAGCCTAGAAATTCTCCATCGCATGTGAGTACTGGATCCAGTAAATCTTCAGCTCTTATTATTTGTAGATCAACAAGTCCGCATCCTGCATCGTGGCTACCTTCGTCTAAGTCAGCAGCATACAAAGTAGCCGAACCGTTGTCTTCTGTTCCAGTTAAAATGATTTGTAATCCTGGGTTACATATCATAACTGGACTAGTAACATCTCGCATTATTATTCTAAAGGCATCTGAGGATTGATTTCCGCATTCATCTGTAAGGATAACTTCGACACTAATTGGATCAGTTGTAAACCACAATTCTGTAAGGACACCATCATCGACAATGCCTTCTTCAGGAATAAACTCTACGTCTACATTACTACACGCTTCAAAAAAGTCTCTACCTTGAATTAACGTTGGCAACACATATGTACCAGCACAGGTCCAAGGCTCAATATTTACAAATACGTCACTTAAGAATCTTATCAATTGTGGAGGGTTTTCATCCACTGCTTCGATGGTTTGTACTTCCGTTCTTGAATTACTAGCATTACACCAATCTATTACATTCCACTCACGCAGAATTTTTCTACCACTTCCACATGATGAAAATTCGGTATCAGAAAAACTGGATAAGAGGTTACAATATCTTCCATCGATTGGAAGGAAATTTAAGCCCTCGATTGACTCAGGGTCTATCTCTATTCTACATGTTGATGAATCTACAACAACAACCGTTTGCTTTTCTACAATGGTAACTAGAGTCCATACTTCTTGTCCACCAATAATTTCAAGTTGCATAACTTCTCGAGTCCCCACAATAATTTCTTCTAGTCCTCCAGGATCACAGACTAATATAGAGTCTCCTTCGGGAACAAAATTCTCATCAAAAATAGTTGGGAACCCAAATCTATTATTCTGTAGAGCACCAGCTAGTCCTTCTGGACTTGTATTAAAATTACAATCAATGGTAATATCAAATGGGAAAAGAACATTATCAAGATCATGTGGACTTATTGTGTAAGCTTGCGTCAAGATATCTTGTTCTTCAGTAATGCGATCGTGTATTCTAAGTTTAGCAGAGAATGTAATTGTCACAACCGTGCCCCCATCCATACACTCATCACCTTCTCTAGTTTCTGTTACTTTAACTTGTCCAAATATTTCTGGTGTACACGGTGATGCCAATAAACCTGCTAAATCTTCAGGACTAATGATGTCTAATGGGACACCAAAATCATTGCACAAGAATGTACATTCGGGATTGATCTCTCCATTAGGACCCAGAGCACATGGTGCTTCAAACTCAGGTAATTTATTTGCCTCTATTGATATTGTACCCCAACATGAATTTAATCCGCATGATATCTGGTATCTAAGTGTTCTGCCTACAGATTCTTCCGTGAGAAGTCCAATGTCATTAATTAAAGTATCTGTATCTATATCAAATAATGAGATTGAGTATGTACCAAAGACTGGATCTTCTATTAATTGATCCTCTGTTAACTGTAATTCACAACTACTTCCAAGACTTATTTGGAGATCATTATTACAGACTATTTCATCACAAGACCGAACGATATATTGTACAAGTTCAGTAGATGCATTTGTTACAGGCTGACCAATTGGATCTAGTCCAGTAGTCATAGCAGTATTCTCTACCATCGCAATTTCAATATCTTGTACTTGCAAAGTATAGTCTCCTGTAAATATTTGTGTGTCCTCCTCTCCTACTCCAAGAATCGGTATTGGACCACCAGAAACCGTAACTAGTGGATCTGTGACTACAACATCACTTAACGTTACATTGCCTGTATTTCTAACTATAAATGTGTAAGATACTGTCTCTCCTACTTGAGCAATACTATCACCACTTTCGTCATTAAACACTCCCACTTTTTCTATTAGAATAGATGCTTTTTGTATGAGGAAGGTTAATGTTGGATCATCAGCTTCGCCATCACCTTCAGAGTCTATATCAGAAAACTGATCTGGATCATCTGAAATGTCTGAGAGTGGATTATTATTTACATCAAATCCATTAACAGTTGCACTATTTATGACCACTCCATTATCTACATCTGCTTGAGTAATTGGATAGATTGCCATGTAGCTTGTCGTATTACATTCTCCAGGAGAAAGTGCTATTGGGCTTCCAACTACGGTTGCAAGATTATCAGATACGGAAAGATTAATTAAATCTATATTTCCTGTATTACAGATCTCAAAGGAGTAAGTAATGAGATCACCTTCTTCTGGGCAATCACTTAATATCTCACCTTGTTTGAATAATTCTACAGCTGGAGCTGCCTCTAGAGGTACAATTGTTGGATCATCAGGATTACCGTCTCCATTTGGATCAATATTTTGTAAGTCTGTAGGATCATCAGAACTATCCGCAATAATGTTATTGTTAGTATCAAATGATGTTACCTGAGCTGTATTTTCTACAAATCCATTAGCGATATTCGTAGCTGTTATCACATATACACCTGAATATGCAACATCATTGCATACTCCAGGGTCCAGTGTTGGAATTGGCGCACCAATTAAATCAATAATTGGATCAGTAACTGTTACTGCCGATAAAACCAAATCTCCTGTATTACAAATGGTAAAGACATACTGTATTTCATCTCCTGGTTCTGGAGGAGACTGAACTCCGGAGACATCAGCAAACTTTTCTAATGATATACTTGGCTGTTGAATCACAATGACTGTAGGGTCATCAATTTCAGCTGTGAATGGATTGTCAGAATTAGAAATGACAGGATTATTGTTGATCACATCAAACCCTTGTGCTACTGCTTGATTAGAGACAAATTGGTTATCAAGATCAGCTTGTGTCACTGTATATATTCCTATGAATGCAGTCTCATCGCATACACCTGGTAGTAAATTTATTGGACCTCCCGTTACAGTAATTAATGGGTCATCAACTGTTACAACATTTAAAGCAACAGTGCCATTATTACACACCTCAAATTCATATGCTATTTGAGAACCAACCTCGACAACATTTTCTGGGTTAACTAAAGCTCCAGTCTTCATTAAGTCGATACTGAAACAATTATCTAAAACTATGTCAACTGTTTCAATTGTTTGACAACCAAATTGATCAGTTACGGTAACTGAATTCGATCCTGGCATTAAACTTACTGCCGTTGGAGTCGTTTCTCCATTACTCCATAAATATGTATAACCTGGTATTCCACCAGATACCTCTGCAGTAGCTGAACCATCGTTCTCGGTTTCAGCAAAAAAGCTATCACAAGACACAGGTATCACATTTGTTATTATTACCGTAGGGAAAATCGGTGGATCTATTGTAAATGATTGAATGAATTCACAACCATTACTGTCAGTAACAGTTACAGAACCTGGGCCTTCTGGTAGGGCTACAGCTTCTTGTGTTGTTTCTCCACTAGACCATAAGAACGTATAACCAGGTGTACCGCCTGTTACAAGAATACTTGCACTACCATCATCATTACCTGAACAGGTAGTTGTAGCGGTAGAAATAGGTTCTACTAAAGATATAATCGTTGGTTCTTGAATTTCTATTAAACAAATTGTCCCACAATCATTATTGTCTGAAATTGTTAATTGATGAAGACCTGGACTTAATGCGACAGCTGTCTGTGTCGTCTCTCCGTTATCCCATAAGTATGTATATGGTGGTACTCCTCCATCAGGATTCCCAATTGCAGAACCATCATCAAATCCAAAACAACTGATATCGTTTATAACATTGATTTCGCATGTCAAACCAGATTGATCTTGTATGAAAATATCACATACTGTCTCACAACCATCGCTGTCTGTGATTGTAACAAAATTCATACCTCCAGTCAACATAATCGCTGTTGCTGTCGTTTCGCCACTATCCCACAAGTACATGAATGGTGCTATCCCATTTGACGGAATTGCAGTTGCACTTCCATTTGTATCTCCAGCACACAACACGTCACTGACAAGTTCGACAGTACAAGTAAATTCTAAAGGTTCAAGTATTGTGATTTCACAAGTTGTTGTACATAAAGATGCATCAGTTACTGTTGCGGTATGTAAGCCTGGCGACAACCCTGTTGCTGTTTGGGTGATCTGACCATCATCCCATAAAAATGTATATTCTTGTCTACCTCCAACTGGTACCAGGGTAGCTGACCCGTCATTGGTCCCAAAACATGTAACATCATTTACCAATGATATTGAACATGTTAATTCTGGTGGCTCCACGATAAAAATTTCACATGTAGATTCACATCCATTTGCATCCGTGACCGTCACCATGCGTGTACCAGGTAGTAAACCTACTGCCGTAAGTGCGGTCTGTCCATCATCCCAAAGGAATGTATAGCCAGGTACTCCACCAATAGCGCTTACTGTCGCAGATCCATCGTTGAATCCAAAACAGCTAATATCATTTTCTAGTGCAATTGTACATTCTAATAATGGTGGTTCTAAAATTTCAATTGTACAGGTAGAGCCACATTCATTTAGATCATTTACTGTCACTGTGTGGATACCTGCGTCAAGCATAACTGCTGTTTGCGTTGTCTCACCATTATCCCATATATAATTATATGGAGGATTCCCACCTGTGGGCATTGCAGTTGCTGAGCCATCACTAAATCCGAAACAAGTCACATTTTCTTCAAGGACAGCTATGCAATCTAAAGTAGATTGATCCATGATTTCTATATCACATACTGTTGTACAATTAGTTGCGTCTGTAATTGTCAAAGTATGGCTACCTCCAGAGAGCAACACTGCGGTAGCTGTCGTTTCTCCATTATCCCATAAGAATGTAAATGGTGCAATTCCATTTGTCGGTACACCTGTAGCACTTCCATTGGTATCTCCTGCGCAAAGGACATTATTGACTAAGACCAGTTCGCAAGTAAACTCTAGAGGTTCTAATATAGTAACTTCACATACAGTGGTACAATTATTCATATCTGTAACTGTAGCCGTATGTAGACCAGGAGTTAAATCGACTGCCGTCTGAGTTGTTTGACCATCATCCCAAAGAAATGTATACTCTGGTATTCCTCCAGTTGGATTTACTGTTGCAGAACCATCATTTGCACCAAAACAACTGATGTCATTTTCTACTGAAATTGCACATGTCAATTCAAGTGGCTCATTTATAATTATTTCGCAAAACGACTCGCAGCCATTTGCGTCCGTGACTGTCACCATTCGCGTACCAGGTAGTAAACCTACTGCTGTTAATGTCGTTTGGCCATCATCCCATAAGATTGAGTATGCAGGTGTGCCACCTGAAGGAGTTACTGTCGCAGATCCATCGTTGAATCCAAAACAGCTAATATCATTTTCTAGTGCAATTGTACATTCTAATAATGGTGGTTCTAAGATTTCAATTATACAGGTTGAGCCACATTCATTCAAATCATTTACTGTCACTGTATGGATACCTGCGTCGAGCATAATAGCTGTTTGAGTTGTCTCACCATTATCCCATATATAATTATATGGAGGATTCCCACCTGTAGGGATTGCAGTTGCTGAGCCATCACTAAATCCAAAACAAGTCACATTTTCTTCAAGGACTACGATACAATCCAAGGTTGACTGATCCATGATTTCTATATCACATACCGTTGTACAATTCGTCGCGTCTGTAACAGTGACTGTATGGCCACCACCTGTCAACAACACTGCTGTGGCTGTCGTCTCACCATTATCCCATAAGTATGTAAATGGAGCAATACCATTCATTGGAACCGCAGTAGCACTACCATTCATATCTCCTGCACACAATACATCGTTAACTAAACTTACGGTACATGTAAACTCTAATGGTTCTTGAATCATGATTTCACAGGTAGTCGTGCAACCATTGGCATCAGTGACTGTCGCTGTGTGTAAGCCAGGAGTCAATCCGACTGCCACTTGAGTTGTCTGACCATCGTCCCATAAATAGGTGTAATCTGGAATGCCTCCTGTAGGAGTTACCATTGCAGATCCATCATTGACACCAAAACAACTAATGTCATTAATGGTATTAATTGTACACGTCAATTCTACTGGCTCTGCTATAAATATCTCACAAATAGTTTCACAATTATTTGCATCAGTAACAGTCACTGATCGAGTACCAGGTAAAAGACCTATGGCTGTTTCTGATGTCTGACCATCATCCCACAAATACGTATATATAGGAATCCCACCGGTAGCAGATACTGTTGCAGATCCATCATTGAATCCAAAACATCTAATATCATTTTCTAATGTAACATCACATTCTAGAAGTGAAGGTTCTATTACTTCTATGGTACAGCTTGTTTCACAACCATTCATATCTGTTACAGTAACCGAATTAGTTCCTGGCACTAAACCAATAGCTGTTTGTGTCGTTTCGCCTGTACTCCAAATAAAAGTAAAATTAGGTGTGCCGCCTTGAACATTTACAGTGGCTGACCCATCGTCAAATCCAAAACAGCTAATATTATTTTCAAGTGTCACAACACATTCTAAAAGAACCTGAGCCATGATTTCAACATCACAAACTGTCAGACAATTGGTATTATCTGTCACAGTGACTGTATGAAGTCCTGCATCAAGCATAACAGCAGTTTGTGTCGTTTCTCCATTATCCCATAAATATGTAAATGGTGCGATTCCATTACTGGTTACTGCAGTTGCACTACCATTAGATTCACCTGCACATAAGACATCATTGACTAATACTGCTACACAATTAAATTCTAATGGTTCTTGAATTATAATTTCACATATTGTCGTACAATTATTTGCATCAGTAACTGTAGCCGTGTGAAGCCCTGGAGTCAGTCCAACTGCAAGTGATGTTGTCTGTCCGTCATCCCATAAGAATGTATAAACTGGAGTCCCACCTACTGGATTTATTATTGCCGAACCATCATCAGCGCCAAAACAAGATATATTATTTACTAAAGTTATAGAGCATGTTAACTCTGGTGGTTCTTGAATTAATATGTCACATACCGTTTCACAATCATTTGTATCTGTGATGGTTACTGTGCGTGTGCCTGGTAAAAGACCAATTGCAGTTTCTGTCGTTTGACCATCATCCCATAAATAGGTATATCCAGGAGTTCCACCTGTAGCAGATACTGTTGCAGATCCATCATTGAATCCAAAACAGCTTACATCATTTTCTAATGTCATAAAGCATTCTAGAAGTGGTGGCTCTAGTATTTCTATTGTACAAGTTGTACCACAATTATTTATATCATTAACTGTCACCGTATGGATACCTGCATCCAGCATTATCGCAGTTTGTGTAGTCTCTCCATTATCCCATATATAGTTGTATGGTGGACTTCCACCAGTAGGCGTTGCTGTTGCTGAACCATCTGTAAATCCAAAGCAACTCACATTGTTAACTAGTATAACTGTACAACTTAAGTCCGATTGATCCATAATTTCTATATCACAAACCGTCGTACAATTAGTTGCGTCGGTAACCGTAACTGTATGACTACCTCCAGACAACATGACTGCTGTCGCTGTTGTCTCTCCGTTATCCCATAAATATGTAAATGGTGCTGTTCCATTTGTAGGCGTAACTGTTGCGCTTCCGTTTGTATCACCTGCACAAAGGACATTACTTACCAATGTTACTTCACAGGTAAACTCTAAAGGTTCATCTATTATAATGTCACAAGTTGTTTCACAACCATTCATATCAGTGACGACAACAGTATTTACACCAGGTCTTAAGCTAACGGCAGTTTGTGTCGTTTCTCCTGTACTCCAAAGAAAAGTAAAATCGGGTGTACCACCTTGAATATTTACAGTAGCAGAGCCATCGTTTGCTCCAAAACAGCTTATGTTATTTTCCAGTGAAACATCACATGTCAATTCCTCTGGAGACGGAATAATAACATCACAAACAATTTCACAATCTTCAGCATCAGTCACTGTAACAAATCTTTGTCCAGCTGGCAACATTGTCGCGATAGGAGTAGTTTCTCCATTATCCCATAGGAATGTAAATCCTAAATTTCCACCAGTCGCTTCTATTAACGCACTTCCATTTGTATCTCCGAAACAAGCTACACTACTTAGCAATGTTGTATTACATTCAAATAAGGGAGGTTCTGTAATAAGAATTTCGCATGTTGATACACAGTCATTTGCGTCAGTAATAGAGACTACATTCAGCCCTGCTTGTAAAAGTATAGCTTGTACGCCAACTTCGCCACTTGGCCAGCTAAAAGAATATGGTTCCACTCCACCTGTTGCCATTGCGGTTGCAGATCCGTCCGAGCCTAAATTACAAGTGACATTATTCACTAATGTCAAAGTGCAAATAAGTGGATCAGGATCGTCAATTAAAAAAGAACACATTGTTATACATCCATCGGCATCCGTAACAGTTACTTCTCTTAAACCAGCAGAAAGCATTGTCGCTGTTGCTGTTGTTTCTCCATTGTCCCATAAATAATTAAATGGCTCTACACCATTTGCTGTCATTACTGTTGCACTTGCATTAGAATCTCCAACGCATATGACACTACTCACTAGTAATACTTCACATGTTAGTTCCAAGGGTTCTGTTATGTCAATCGTACAGATTGTTTCACAACCATTCATATCAGTGACTGTAACTGAGTTTACCCCAGCTAGCAGCATTGTAGCGGTAGCGGTTGTTGCACCATTACTCCATTCAAAAGTAAAATCAGGTGTTCCTCCAGAAACAACGACTGTTGCTGAGGCATCACTTTCTCCAAAACATGAAATAGGGCTAACTAGATTAACAATACAAGTTAGTTCTTCGGGTTCAGGTATTAGTATTGAACATATCGTTGTACAATCATTGGCATCTGTAACTGTTGCAGTATGCATTCCTCCAGATAACATTGTTGAGGTCGCTGTTGTCTCTCCATTGTCCCATAAAAAAGTATATCCGGGCGTTCCTCCGTCTGGAGTTATTGTAGCAGAGCCATTTAGGTCACCAAAGCAAGCTATTTCTTGAACCAATTCTATAGAACATGTTAATATTGGAGGTTCTGTTACTGTCAGACCGCATTCAGTCGTACAGCCGTTTGCATCAGTAATTGTGACTGTGTATGTATCTGGTCCAAGATTCATTATAGTCTGAGTCACTTCACCGTTAGACCAACTAAATGAAAATGGCATTAGGCCGCCTGTTACGTCTGCAGATACTATTCCAGACATATCACCACCACACTCAATAGGGCTATCAAGTACAACAGTACATGCAAGTTGCGATTGCTCACCTATAGTAATTGAGCAAAATGTTTCGCACATATTAGCATCAACTACAGTTACCAAATGTAAGCCTGCATCTAACATTGTTGCTACTGCTGTTGATTCGCCGTTGTCCCAAGCGTAAATAAATGGTCCTGTGCCTCCAGTTGGAATTGCTTGAGCAGAACCATTAGATTCTCCTTGACAAAGAACATCATTAAGCAAGACAACATTGCAGATGAGTTCGTCTGGTTCTGTTATTTCAATGTTGCAAACCACTTCACACATATTTGAATCTGTAATTGTAACAATTTCTACTGCTGCTACTAAGAACACAGCCGTTTGGGTTGTTTCACCACTAGACCAAAAATAGGTAAATGGACTCGTACCACCAGAAGGAACAGCAGTAGCAGAGCCATCACTAAAACCATTACAAGTAACATTATTTTCTAGCGTTATATCACAAGTAAGCTCAACAGGCGTCATGACTTCTATTTGACAGACTGTTAAACAATCATTAGCATCTGTTACAGTCACCATTGAAATTCCTGCATCTAGGCCTGTTGCTGTAGGCATTGTTTGACCATCATCCCATACAAAAGTGTAGGGAGATGTACCTCCAGTAGGTACTACAGTTGCAACGCCAGTTTCATCTCCAAAACATTGGATTTCATCTGTAACTACGATATTGCATTCCAATAGTGGGGGTTCTGTGATAGTAACATCACAAATAATTGTGCAATCATTTGAATCAGTAATTGTAACTGTTGCTAGGCCTGCTGGTAAGTTTACTGCGATTTGTGTGACTTCGCCACTACTCCACGCATAAGCTACTGGTGGAACTGCACCTGTAACAGTTACGTTAGCTGAACCATCAGCTTCACCATTACAGCTGACATTTTGAATTAATTCTGTCGTGCAAACGAGATCTGACTCTTCTAAAATATTGATGCTACAAACTGTTTCACACATATTAGCATCAGTAACTGTAACAAATCGCTCTCCAGCTCCAAGCATAACTGCCGTTGCAGTTGTTTCTCCATTATCCCATAAAAACATATAAGGTGCTGTACCACCAGAAGCTTCAACTCTAGCAGAACCAGTTAATTCACCAGCACACTGTGTATTTTGAATCAAGGACGTGGAACATTGCACTTCCGTTGGTTGGTTAATTGTAAAAGGGCATAAAGCTCGACACATATTAGCATCTGTAACAGTAACAAAACTTGAGCCAGCTGAAAGAGCCGTAGCAGTAGCCATTGTCTCTCCACTAGGCCATAAAAATGTTAGTGGAGGAGTCCCTCCAGTAGGTGAAATAGAGGCTGAACCATCAGAGAAACCATTACAAGAAACATCTGAAATGACTGTTACATCTTCACAATTTATGAGCGGAGGTTCAGTCAACATAAAATTACATCGAGTTGTACACCCGTTGCTGTCTGTTATATCTACAAAATAATTACCTACTGCTAGATTTGATACTGTTTCTGTCGTCAACCCATTGAACCAATTTATATTATAAGGGGCTGTACCTCCAGTAATAGAAACTGTCAAAGCACCTGTGGACTCACCATTACATAAAATTGGCTCTTCAAGACTTATCATGCATGATAATGGTATACCGGCGATTGCGATTTCAACATCGCATATTAATTCACACATAAAAGCATCAGTTACGGTCACCGTATGTGGACCAACTGTCAGCATAGTAGCTGTTTGTGTTGTTTCTCCATTATCCCATAAATAAACAAATGGAGCGTTGCCGTTGAGAGCTGTGACCGTTGCTCCACCATCTGCAGAATCAATACATAGGGCATCAACCACATTTGAGATATCGCATGTAAGAAGATCACATTGCTGCAAACAAGCAGTACCGTTAAAAGCAATTGAATTCAGATCACCTACGAAAGTTTCATATGTCGCTACAGGAGTAGGAGCAGAAGCATCTCCTGTTGCAAAACAATCCATTGGGCTTAATATCGGCGGTATCTGTATAGAATAAATAATTCTTCCAGGTATATCATCATCAGTATCGCCTTCAATGTACACTGTACCATCAGGCCCAATGCTAAAACCACTAATTTCAAATGGAAAAGGTTCAAATTCACCTGAAGGAATACATGGAATAATTTCACCAGTTGTTTGGTCGATTCTAAAGATTACGTTTAAGGCTGGGTTTATACCATAGACGATACCACTAACAGGATCAAACGCAATACTAGTAAAAGATCCAACGCCACTAAATGAATCTGCTATCAACGGCAATGAATTAATAATTGCTCCTGTAGCAGGGTCAATTGTATACAGTGTGGTAGGATCGTTGTTATCTACCACGTATAAAACTGGATCTCCATTCAAGACACCTAGAGTAGCACCTGTGGGATTATCTGGAATTGTATTGCTACTTACTAAGGTAACATTATCACTTCCGCAAGGAAGACTCGTGTCAATCGCGTAAAGGTCAGTACCAATAAAAACATAATACAAACCAGTCTCAGGATCAAAAGCAGAAGCCTCACAATCGGGAGTAAAGGGATTACCATTTAAGGAAGTTGCACATTCCATCACTTCAGAGCCGTCTACAGGAACAGAGTAATACGCAGAATTACCACAAATAAGTGCAAAACCATCGGCAGGAATATCACACATAGCTTGTGCTTGACTAGTTGTATAAGAACAACACATCAAAGCAATTGCTATTATAAATAGCTGTACGGAATATACTATTTTTGAAATCACTATTTGCTTCTCAGGAATTAACTTGTTAAGACTACCATATTAAACAAGCGTATAAAAAGAAAAATTGACTGTAAAAGCTTGATTTTCTATGGAGTAGGTATAAAAGTCGCTGTTTATTATCGGAGGAACGAAACCATGTAAGGTATTTTTTATATGATAATAATTTATAATACATATGGTATTGTTTTACAACAGTTTTTATATTAAGGTTAAATTATATACTATGTAATTTTAAATTGGCATTATATATAAAGATAGTTCATATAAAATATACATAATATGAATTTTATTTAAAATATTGACATTATACTTTATAAAAATTCATTAAAATAGCCATTACTATCATTCTTATATACTTAATGTTCTGTTCTTGTAAGAATCGTATTCATGAGCATTGTTTAACTTAGATAAACAAGTTTGTCAAATGAAAAGTAAATGCAAAGAATGTGGTGATGCTATCCAAGGCAGAATTGATAAAAAGTTCTGCTCAGACTCCTGCCGATCATCTTACAACAATAGACTAAATTCTGACAGTACTAATTTTATGAGAAATATTAATAATATTCTCAGGAAAAATAGAAGAATCTTGGCAAAACTAAACCCAAAAGGCAAAGCAAAAATCTCAAAGGAACAATTAGAGAAAGAAGGTTTTAGATTTAGTTACTTTACGAATATATATACGACCAGATCAGGAAACGAGTATTATTTTTGCTATGATCAAGGGTATTTAGAATTAGATAATAATATGCTCGCTCTGGTAGAGAGACAAAAATATGTTGATTGACAATCTTAACGAATCGAAACATGACAAAAGCTATATTTATTCACACCGTTTACTTTTGGCTAAAGGATGAAATAAGTGATGGGGAGCGCAACTCGTTTGAAGATGGTTTAAGAAAACTTGGAACCTCAACCAACACCAGCGGATATTTTTGGGGGACTCCTTTAGAAATCCAAGATAGAGATGTAGTTGATAGTAGTTATGACTATGCCAGTACTAGCTTTTTTGACTCTGAAGAGCAACATGAAATATATCAAACAACTGATCCTATCCATTTAAAGTTTATAGAATCACATAAACACATTTGGAGTAATGTAAAAGTTTATGACCATCGCATAAAACAATAGCTAATTAAAAAAAGCAACTCCTAGTTATAGGAATTGCTTTATCTTATCTCTAAGCTTTATCATAGTTTATTATACAGCATCATTCCATTCGCGATATAATTTCCTTTCTAGACGATCTTTGTAGAGATCGATCCTTGACCTTTCAGCAAAAGACAAGCGTCTATCCGAATAGGCCCAATTAATCTCTCTGGCTAGCCTATCAAAATCCAACTCAAGAGATCTAACTTCATTCAGGTTCAATCTACCAGATCTATATCCTCGATTCAAGGTATTATAGAAATTAGATCTATATATACCGAATGAATTAGAGGCGTAAGAAGTATTGTAGAATGAGCTTGAACCTAGTCTAATTGTGTTACCAGATACACCTATAGGACTTGGACAATATTGAGCACTTGCTGACACAATTATGCCTAAGAACAGGATGCTAGTTATTAATATTTTTATATGTTTCATATTTATCAAATTTAAATTATAAAAGCAGTTTATATTTATCTTATATTCTGCATACACCATTATAACCTATATAATATTCGTCTAAATCCAAATTTTGCAATATTTACAAAATATTAACTGTCTGGTTTAAAAATCTGTTAACTTTCGGAAATGACAAAAATTAGCTACCAATTGGGAGTAATTGATGACTTGGCTTCTATAGCGGAACTGCACGCACTGAGTTGGAAAGTGTTTTATCGAGGAATTTTATCAGATGAGTATTTAGATAATGAAGTCGATGAAGATCGACTCAGCGTATGGCAACAAAGATTTGGAAAGAGAGATCCATCAATGACTATAATAACAGCAAAGTTAGAAAATCACCTAATTGGATTTGCATGCCATTTCCTGCACTATCACGAAACTTATGGACATTACTTAGACAATTTACATGTTCATCCAGATTATAGAGGTAGAGGGATCGGGAAACTCCTACTAGAAAAATCAATTACACATTGTAGCCAATTTAGAGACAGCAACTATTATTTGTGGGTCTTTGACAAAAACCAACAAGCCATTAATTTTTATGAAAAAAACAATGGCCGTAAAGTATTGAAAGAAACGTTTGCTACTCCAGATGGTTTGTCTGAACCTGCCCTACTTTATTCATGGAATCTGAACAATTAATCATGCAGGAAATTTCTCTTGTAATTATCTAACAAGTTTGAAAAGAAAATTTATTAATTATTGACCCAAGATTTCTGTGCTCTTGAGAGCATTATGACTAGCTCAGAAAAAGTTTTAACCTCTACTCTATAAAGTCAATATTATTAGTTTACTGATGAACTCTTCACACTATTATTTTCTAGAAAATATAATTTTTGATCATATTCATCAATCACATAAGTTGCATCTTTTTCTTCAAAAACGAATTTCTTAGCTACTTCTCCAGTATCCTTATTTACTGTAAATAATTGATTGCCTCCATCCGTACTTGTATAAATATATAGAATATCTTTCGTCTCAGATTATGCATTGAATTTTGAGCCCACTCTGAAAACTGACTAATTGCATAAAATGGAATATTTTGGATGAGATTTTTTGTTTTTGAAATTCAATGATGCCTGAGTATCAGTGGATTGAGAAAATGAAAAATATCGCCACGAGAAACATTTTTGGTTTTGTAAGTTTTCGGAGTGGGCTCAATGTTATAATTGAAACATCAAATAACGTCTCATCACAAACAGATGCAGATGCAACACTAGTTGTTGATCTACAAGATGAACTCGTCTTTTCACCACCGATAACGACACCACTCATTAATCCTTGTAAAGCTTGAAAATCAATTTAATTCAATGACTTACATTAATTTAGTAAGTGCCTTTTTTACGTACACTTTTGCCATTTGCTTTCTGTATGATTCAGAAGCATAATGATCACTCATAACATCCACGCCTTCTGCAGCTTTCGCAGCAGCACTATCTATTACTTCAGCAGTTAAAGGTTTACCCATCAATTCATCTTCCACAGCGTGTTCTCGATATGCCATCTCTGATACTCCTGTAATTGACACTTTTATATTACCGATCTCTCCCTCATCATCAAGATTTTTAACAACAGCGCATCCAACAATAGCGAATCTAGATGCCGGCTGAGCAAATTTTACATAAATCGATGAGGATCCTGATTTTAATTTAGGGATTTTGATCCCAGTTATTATTTCATTTTCTTCTAATACTGTTTCATAAAATCCAGTAAAAAAACTAGCTGCATCAACTTCTCTACTTCCATCAGCGCTTTCTAAAATAATTATTCCGTCAGCAGCAATAATAATAGCAGGCCAATCAGCTGCTGGATCAGCGTGAGCAATGCTACCTCCAATAGTACCTTTGTTTCGTACTTGTATGTCACCAATTTGACTAGCGCCATCACTCACCATAGCACAGGCACCTTGGACTAGCGCAGATTTAGCAATTTCTCCGTGGGTGGCCCCGGCTCCAATAAGAACATATTCGCCTTCATCACTAATGTGTCTAATGGCATCTATCCGAGATATATCAATTAAATCAGATGGCTGATTAAGCCTCAGCTTCATTGAAGGTATCAAACTGTGCCCACCAGCAAGAAGTTTAGCATCTCCACCTAATTTTGAAATGGCATCTTGTACACTTGTTGCTCTACTATAATTGAATTTACTAGGAATCATATTTGTATTGATTTGAACTTAAAAAAACTAGACATGTTTCGTTTGCATTGCCGACCATACTCTTTCAGGTGTCATTGGCATTTTGACATCTTTTACTTTATGTCCTGCTTTCCAAAGTGCATCGATGACAGCATTTACAACTGCAGGTGTAGATCCAATGCATCCTGCTTCTCCAGCTCCTTTTACACCTAATGGATTGTGTGGACAAGGTGTTACTGTTCTGTCTACTTCAAAATTTGGTAGATCATCAGCGCGAGGCATACAGTAATCCATATATGACCCATTGATTAATTGACCAGTATCATCATAGATGGCACCTTCAAACAAAGCTTGTCCAATACCTTGAGCAAGTCCCCCATGGATTTGACCATCGACAATCATTGGGTTTATGACATTTCCAACATCGTCGACTGCAATAAACCGTTTCAATTCTACCTTACCTGTTTCTGTTTCTATTTCTACGATAGCGACATGCGCACCAAATGGATAGGTGAAATTTGCTGGATCATAAAAGCTAGAAAAATCCATTCCTGGCTCTAAACCTTCAGGATAATTGTGTGGTACATATGCAGTTAAGGATACGTCTCCAAACGCAACGGATTTATCTGTTCCTTTTACTGTCCATTTGCCATCAGCAAAATCTAGATCATCAGGACTTGCTTCTAACATGTGTGCTGCAATCTTCGCTCCTTTTTCTAAAACCTTATCTATACTTTTAACAATCGCACTTCCACCTACTGCAAGGCTTCTTGAGCCGTAAGTCCCCATTCCGAAGGCAACTGAGTCTGAATCCCCGTGAACGATATCAACATCTTCTAATGGAATACCCATTCTATCTGCAACGACTTGTGCAAAGGTTGTTTCGTGGCCCTGTCCGTGTGAGTGTGCTCCCGTGTAAACGCTTACTTTTCCAGTTGGCTGCACACGTACTTGCGCAGACTCATACAAACCAGCTCTTGCACCCAATGCACCTACAACTGCAGATGGCGCAATACCACAAGCTTCTACATAAGTTGAAAAGCCAATACCTAGAATTTTACCATTGGATTGTGCCGCCTGCTTGGCTCTAAAATCATCATAACCAACCATCTCCAACGCTTTCTTCAAGACGGGTGCATAATTACCACTATCGTATTGGAGAGCAACCTGCGTCATGTATCCTTCTTGCTCTACTCCATCGAAAGGCGGGATAAAATTCTTAAACCGCAATTCCGCAGGGTCCATATTCATTTCCAATGCAGCAAGATCCATTAATCTTTCCAACAGATATGTTGCTTCTGGCCTACCAGCTCCCCTATATGCGTCTACTGCTGTTGTATTCGTAAATGTCGCTGTAACATCGATGTTTATTTTTGGCGTCGTGTATAAGCCTTGCATAAGTGTCCCATGCAAATACGTAGGTACCGCAGGAGCAAAGGTTGACAAGTATGCTCCCAGATTGGCATATGTTTTAATTCTGAGACCTACTATTTGTCCATCTGCACTGAATCCCATTTCGGCGTCACTTACGTGATCTCTTCCATGAGCATCAGTTAAAAAAGCTTCGCTTCTTTCCGCTGTCCATTTTACTGGTCTGTTGATTTTCTTAGAACACCATATCACCAATGCTTCTTCGGTGTAATGAAATATTTTACTTCCAAATCCGCCTCCAACATCTGGAGATACCACTCTCACTTTATGTTCAGGGAGCCCTAATACGAATGCACACATTAACAATCTTATCAAGTGTGGATTTTGTGAAGAGGTATACAATGTATATTTATCAGTTGCCTCTTGATAATCACCTATTGCAGAACGAGGTTCAATGGCATTTGGGATAACTCTTTGATTAATGAATTCTAGTTTTGTAATGTGGTGAGCTGAGGCCATTGCATCATCAACTTCCGCTTTTGTATTTCCTAATTCCCAATCAAAACACATATTATTGGGACAATCAGGATGAACCTGCGGAGCCCCAGGTTGAGCTGCTAATTTTGGATCAACCACAGCCTCTAGTACATCATATTCCACATCTACTAATTCAGCAGCATCTTTGGCTGCAGACTTAGATTCAGCAATAACGATTGCAACTGCATCACCTAAGTGTTTTACCTTATCAACGACTAGTAGAGGATGAGGTGGCTCCTTCATAGTATCGCCATTCTTAAAATCTACCTGCCATCCGCATGGTACACCTGCAATTTCTTCTGCTGCTATATCTTTACCAACGAAAATCTTTACAACACCTTCTGCTTTTTCAGCAGCTGAGATATCTAGTTTTGTGATGTTAGCATGCGCATAGGGACTACGAACCAGGTATGCATATGTTTGATTTGGCAAAATGATATCATCTGTATAATTACCTTTACCAGTTAAGAATCTTTTGTCTTCAACTCTTTTGATTGACTTGCCTATATAATTTCCCATGAGGTATTAATTCTTTTTGAGTGTTTGAAACATTACATATTTGATGCTGCGTGCTGCACAGCCCTAACTATATTGTGGTAACCAGTGCACCGACAAAAATTGCCTTCTAAGGCTTCTCTAATTTCATGTTCGTCTGGATTGCTGTTTCTTTGAAGAAGATCAACAGCAGTCAACATCATACCAGGTGTACAAAAGCCACATTGAAGACCATGCTCTTCTTTAAATCCTTTTTGAATGGGATGCAGTTCGCCGTCTTTTGCTAATCCTTCAACGGTGACCAATTTACTTCCATCTGCTTGCACTGCTAATAATGTACAAGACTTGACGGCCATACCATCAATGAGTATAGTGCATGCTCCACAGCTACTGGTATCACATCCGATGTGTGTACCGGTTAATCTTAATTTATCTCTCAACACATCGGCGAGGAGATCGCGGCTTTCTACTGTTAAGGACACATCCTTACCATTTAGGTTTATATTGATATCATGTGACATATTGTGGTGTTTTCTATGAGTTACATTCTGCTTTTCGTGTTGAACTTCAGGGAAATCTCGGTTTTCAATTTCTAACGCCAGTTCTCTAAAAAACTGTTTGGATAAACTAGATACGACTCCAGATAGAACTCGTGCTCCTTTGCTTGCTAGTGTACCTGAAAAATTTGCTTTGCCATCAAAAGATAGTTCAGTATGCGTTGACGATGTTGGATTTAAAAGAAGCGCTACTTTGGCATCAACATTTCCTATTTTACTATTTTGCTTGACATTCAGATTGAATTGTTTTGATTCAATCATATCTGTCAAGAATAACTTTCCTTTGAATGAGCTTTTGACTGGTCCTATTTTGACGTCTGCAATTGCGTTGAATTCATTTTTACCAGTTTCTTCTAATCTAGAGACACCAGGCGTTATTCTTGCCAATGTCGGAATATCCATTAAAATACTCCAAATCTGAGCTGGTGTTGCTTCAAATATTTCTCTTCCCTTTAATTCCAATACTTTTATTTTTCGTCTGTAGTAATAATACAAATTTAATTAGTGTATTTATATACAACAGCGAAAGAAAATTAACGATTGTCTAAGGAAATGTAGCGTTTGAAAAGTTGTTAGTAAAAAAAACGGCTGGAACCAAGTGGTCACAGCCGTTTTATAGATGTATAGTATCTTACTCTCAGTTATTATCCTTTACAAATGATTCCATTGAAGAGGACTTATCGTTTGTCATGTTTATGAAGTGCAAGCCAGAATCAAATTTGCTTGCATCTATCGTTATTATATTATCTCCTTCATCTAATGAGAGTATATTATTGAATACGATACGACCAACGAGGTCATAAATGAGAACTCTGTTGTCCTGAACCTCTTCAGATTGCACTTCCAGTCTTAGGGTGTTACGTACAGGATTTCCTATAGTCCGGAATGCCAAAGTAGACTCTTCAGGAGCTCTTATGAGAGAGCCGATTACTTCTTCCTCACCCTCTTCCTTTTCCTCTTCCTCTCCTTCATCTTCTGATTCTCCCTCTTCAATTTCTCCTTCATCTGATTCCCCTTCTTCACTTTCTACATCTTCACTTTCTCCTTCTTCTGATTCTCCTTCTTGACCTTCTCCTTCTTTGATTATTAGAATTGGATTAGACAGATCAAAACAGCCTTCTGTAGAATTTATATTTTCTCCTATAAGTATATTGAATGCATCCTCGGCAAATACACTATAAAACAGTGACGTATCTGGAAGTAAATTGAAATCTATTAAATTACTAAATCCAGTTTGAAAGACTTTGCCTTCAGTATCAGTAATGATAAACGCTCTTTGTCTTCCAAATGTGTTCGTACGAACAATATTTTCAAGCAGAAAATCTATAAATGAAACAGAAGTATCAACAGCCGAGACTATTATTACAGGACCACCAATTAGAATCCCACCATTTGCATTGCATCCATTCTCATCTGACCTGTTTACTTGTATTCTGTTGGAAATTCTAAAACAATCATTTTGTCCCACTAAATCAAAAATATCCGTCCCAGGTTCTATTCCGCTAATCTCTCCCTCATAAGTTACATGATAAATAAAACTCCTTCCAACACCAGCAATATCAAAATCGAACTCGAAAATAGATTGAGCAGTTCCAATAATATCGAAGCGATTATCAACAACTACCCATAAAGATTTTTCGCCAGCAGCACCATCAAGTGAAATGGACCCTTCACTTAAAAAATCTGAAGTACCTTCCTTTACAGATTCGAAAACAAACGGACCTCCTCCGATTGTACCAGCTACAGCATTACACTCAGGTGCACAAGTATTTACCACAGTAACTGCAAACTCAAAATTAGTACATCGTTCAGAACGGATTCTGCGAAAAAGCTCAAAAGTGTCACTTCTAATTAAGTCCAGATTTATATCTGACAATGCTGATCCTACACCGACAAAAAGACGAGTTTCAAAATCAAAATATGTCCAATCAATTATAGGATCTTCTTCAGCTATACTCCGTTCTCCTCCATCAAAACTAGGTTCACTTTCTATAATCAAATCATTTAAGGTAATAAAGTCATCAATACCGTCTCCACCGCAGTATTCAATAAAAACACGATCAGATGAAACAATGCCTGCATTCAAAAAAGTTCTGGTAATTGTGATGCCATTTGACAAGGCAAAATTACCAATTATTCTATCGATAGGCGACCCAGTTAGTGGCGGCAAAAGTAAGCCGCTATAATTCATATGATAGATTATAATGTCCCCAACAATCTCTCTAGAAAAATCGAATACACCTGAGTTATTTATACTCACTATTTTGCCATTGACATCTGTGGCTATCCATAAAGTAAAAGGCCCTGTGTCTCCTGTGGCACTGAATGATACAATATGTTGTCTTGCATTATCTGTACCAATTAAATCAGTACAAAAATGATCTGAACCACTAGCTAATGTAATCTCACTACTCTGGATCTCCCTAGAAGGCTGTACTGAATTTTGGGCATTAGAAATAAACTTTATTTCAGACAAGCCAACTCTATCACCACCATTATAACCGGTGCCTTCAAAATAATTATCAGTTATTGTCATCCTAACTGCGTCAGCTGAGAAAGTTCCATCCAACGGAATAGTATGAGCTAAAAAATTTTGCCTTGGTACCTGAAATCCGGTAGCTATTATAGTCCAGGGACCATCCTGGCCATTTATAGACACTTCTAAATCAAATTCTCTTGAAGAATTATCAATGTCTCCAAATTGATAATTCCAAATTACAATATCAGTAAGACTTTGTATTGTATCCAATTCCATTGTTAAAACTGGAATTGGTAAATCTGTCCCATAATAATCACAAGGAAAGCCACAGGCTGTAGTAACCCAAGAATTAGAGTCATTTGCTCCTGAATGTGTCGTTGTTGAAAAATCAATAATACTTGGAATAGCATTTAATCCACTGTTATTAATGAGTGCGCTAGCGTGAAATAGATCTGTATCACTTGTGTTTGAAACAATAGAAGTTGGGGTCACAAGTGTGCCTTGAGCAGTCATACCACTACCAGTTAATACTAAAGTAGATAGGACTATAAATTTTACAAAAAAAACAGACTTGAGAATATAAAGGAAATTTCTACACAATATTAAGGTTCTCATATGAATAAAATTTTCATGATTATAATAGCGAGCTAATCATTTAGAATTAACTACAATTATCAATGATCATGATTAATAAGAGGTAACCCCTATTTGGACTTTATTTTAAAATATTTTGAATAGACTTGTGAGAAGTCGACGATTTAAAGTTGTTCTTTTAAAATTGATAAAGTGAGAAGAACCTTACATATTATCTGATGCTCTGGAATGTCTAGTTTCTTTTTTTGATCGACTTAGAAATGAACTTATCTACTACTTAGATCCAGTTAATGAGGACAAATAAAGTTGCCTTCAAAGTAAAAAATCCTACTTGAAATATTATAAAGAAACATTTGAAGACTGTTAGGGCATAAAAAAACGGCTAAAACCAATTGATCGCAGCCGTTTTATGGAAATTTTACCAAACAGATATTTTAAGGATTATGACAAATGATAGCATTGTCAAGGGCTTACGGTTAGATCATATTATAAAATGCAAGCCTACATTGAATTTACTTGCATCAATTTCAATTACATTTCTTCATTCCTTCTAATGAAAGTATACTGTTGAACACCATTACTATACACTTTAAAGTTGTGGTTTGTCACTATTTATCCAATCAAATATTAGGATGAGCAATTCTGAGATAAATCACCCTGTTACAAAGCAAATGAACATAGAATACTCGCATTAGCTACACATGATATTCTAGCTGTTTAAAAATTTTTGTGCGATTCCAAGTGATCTAAGCTCATTCTTTCTCTTAAATGCGTGACCTTCCATTCTAATGAGAATGTCCTTAAGTACTTTAATTGCCTCGTTGATATGAGGACCTTTATTTAACATAACACATTCAGCCTGAGCGCCTTTTGCAGCGTCACTAATCTCTGCTCTAGTTGGCATTCCTGTCTTGGCAAGGTTTTCAAGTACTTGAGTTGCCCAGATTACAGGAATATGAGCGGCCTCACATATCCATAAGATTTGATTCTGTACTTCTGAAATTCTTTCAAATCCAATTTCTACGGCTAAATCGCCGCGAGCAATCATAACTCCAAGTTTATTTCTTTCCATACCCTCGAATAGTATTTCTGGTAAATTTTCAAATGCTTCTTTATTTTCAATTTTAAATACCACGCCAATATCATGAGCCAGATGTTTGTTGAGTTCTGCATATAGTTGTTTCACATCTGCCCCAGTTCTGACAAATGAATACCCTACAATATCAGCATGCTTACAAACGAAGGGAAGATTTTCAATATCCTTCTCCGTTAATGCTGGCAAATTAAGTACAGTATCTGGCAAGTTTATTCCTTTATGCGATGACAATTTCGATTTATAGGATGCAGTAATGACAATCTCTAATGAATTCTTCTGTTTACTAACGACTCGAGATCTAATCATTCCATCATCAAATAGAACGACATCACCAACTTTAGCATCATCAATTATTTGGTGAAGCATTACTCCTACTTCTGCTTTCTGAATAAGTTCTTTTTGTTCTCCATACTTAGCCCTTTTCCCTAAAGTCTCATTTTTAGTCAAAATAATATGGTCACCAACTTTAATAGAAATGCTATTTTTAATCTTTCCATTTTTTTGGTGAATTTCGATGGATGAAGTCCTAATCTTAGGTCCTGATAAATCCATGTAAATTTTTACATTATGATTTGTTTCAACTTGAACTTCTTGAATTATTGAAATCATTCTACTCCAGATATCAATATCTCCATGACTCAAGTTTATGCGCGCTATCTCCATGCCGCTCAGTACCATATTTCTAATTATCTCTTTGTTATCGGCGGCCTCATTCGGAAGAGTGACCATTATTTCAGTAAAATGTTTTTTTGAACTCCCGTTAAATAAACTATTTGCATGCTTTTTTAATAGCTTCTTACTTTTCTTATAGCCGATGATTTCCAAATCAAGTTTCTCATCAAAATCAATATTTTGAATAAGCCTTAAATTCTTGACTACATGGTATATATTACTTAACACATACCCTTCTGCAGTTCTAAGAGAAGAAACACCTATATCAGATAGGCTATCGTGATATTTCCTTAGATCAAAACTTCTTAATAGTAAGTACCGATACAAGTTCTTAGCACTTAATTTATAGTGCTTGTGTATGTGAGAAACTTTCTTGTTTATTATAGTATCATTGTCAACTAAATGTTTTAAAATATTAGTTAGCCCTTTATCGATATTACTTACTTTCATATTATATTTTTTATAATACTTCTTGCATAATTACATGTTGATCCAATATTTAAGGATGGAACTAAAAACTTAAACAACTGATGTAATTTTAATTATTTACTTCTACTCCTTTTACAATTCTTGCGTTAGAGCTTCATTTTAATACTAAAATCCACAATAATTAAGTACATCACTATTAATGCTAAAATCCTTCTCATTAAGTAAATCATCTATTAACGTACAGGCACTCTTTCGGTCATTTATTGCAATATAGGATATGGCTAAGTTGTGTTTAATTATAGGATTGCTTGATGGGGCGTCTAAGCATAATGTGAATTCTTCAATAGCTTTTTCATAATCGCCGTTAATAAAAGAATTTATACCTGAGATCTTTATATCTATTAATTGATCATTTTGACTCCAATCAGCTTGTTTGATGTATTTAATGCCTTGTTCTGTTCTCCCTATATTTACGAGTAGTCGTCCTATATTAATTTGGCTTTCTGTATATTTAGCCTTATAGTCCATTGATAGTTTATAAGATAGGATAGCTTCCTCATTCATATCCATAACTTCTAACAGTTGAGCTTTGGTGAAATGATATAGAGCAATGTCTTCATCAATGCCGATCGCATCATTTATTTCATTTAGTGCTTTCTCATATTGACCTAAGCTTTGATAGATCATTGATTTATGATGTTTTGTAAGGCTAAATATTGGATTCTCAGTTAATGCTTCTTTTGCATATGCTAAACTTTTATTTGGTTCGTCAAGCATCAAATAAATAACCGAAATCAAATCATAGTGGACTAATTGATAGCGATGAGGTTGATCAAACTCTCTATGATGTAAAGCCTCTTGAAGTTTACTTGATGCTATTAGGTCTATAACTTCTTTTAAGTTTTGGTTATAATATTTACCACAATGCATCTTATACATAGTGTCTGATAATTTTGGATCAAACACTTTCTTTTTAAATGATGTCTCTGAGGCAAAAGGAGAATAATCTACTTGTGGAAGCCTGATTATACTAGCTCTCTTTCCGGAAGAATATTTAAGCGCAAATAAAGGATTATTTTGAGATGCAGTCTCTATATCTATCTTTTTTAATTCATCATTACCTAACACTGCGTGGATACGAATTCTCTTAATCAGTGCTTCTTCATCATTAGGAAATTCTATTAAGTAAGCATTTAATATATTCATCGCTTCCTGATACATACCTATTTGTATCATGCCATCTACCTTTTGGACAGAGTTACTGCTTTTGCTAGACTGAAGTACTTGAGCCGTACTGATTGAAATACTGAGCAATAATGCAATTGCTATAAATAAGTGTGTTTTAAATTTCATCATACTGTTTATATTTTCTTGTCAAGAGGTGGTTCTCAGAATAGCTTGTTTGCCAATAATGGTAAACACCATAAATAACTATTACTTGGTCAGCGATATAATGGTAATAAAATGTCACGGAATTCTATATCCGGATCTTTCTAAGTGTAAAAGGAATGGGATGATACTTATACCACCCCAGCCTTGTACAAGCACTGTCTAACATTTTGAAAAACTATTCGTTATCTAAAATGATTGGCATATCACCATCTGATATAATCACTTTAGCATTTGGTGAATTAGCTAATTTTTCAAAGGCTTCGATTGATTTGAATTGCAATACTTTCTTATCTAAACCTTCGGCTATTATAATTTGTGCATCTCTAATACCTTTCGCTTCAATTCTCTTCTGTTCTGCTTGCCGCTCTGCTTGATTAAGAACAAATTCCATTCTCTGAGCTAGCTGCTCTGCTTCCAACTTATCTTCTATTGCTGCCGCTAGGCTCCTCGGTAATTGAATACTTTTTAGTAGGACAGCATCTATGCTAATTCCTTTATCCTCTAAATAGGTCATCATCCTTGCTTGTATTTCAGTTTCTATATTTGACCTCTGGCCAGTATGCATGTCCTTCGCATAGTAATTAGCTGATACATCAGAAACTGCTGATCTAAAGACTGGTAGTATTACGTTCTCTTCATATTCTGTACCGATATCTCTTAAAAGATCTGGTGCTTGTTTTGGATCGACTCTGTACAAGATACTTACCTCTGATAGAATATTCAATCCCTCCTTTGAAGGTATATTAAGGCCTATTTCTAAATTTTCTGTTTGCGTAGATATTTTCACAATCCTAGAAATAATTGGATTGTAGACCTTAAGTCCTTGGGTGTAACCAGTATCTGAAAATTTGCCCAATTTTCTTTTCACTCCTACTTCGCCCTGCTTTATCGTTACGCAGCCTTGGCCAATAAAAAATACGGTACTCAATAATATTCCTAAAAATAACTTTACATTATTCATGACTACAAATTTTATAATTAAATAAAAGTTAATTTCTGATCATTTAGAGCTTTCGCTTTGTTACTTTCTGTTTTAAATTGACCTATAGAGGCACAAGCCAAGTGATATAGAATATCAAATATTTGTTTGTTTATATCACCATTAGCGACTTCATCGTTTTCCTTTACATCTGTTAGCTTAGGCAGATGCTTAGCAAAGTAGATATTGTTATTAGCAGTCTCAATAAGTGTAGTTGCCAATGCTTTTGGATAGCGATGTTGAGGATTTATTTCCAAAATAACTAATGATATTTTCTTACAAAGTGCCTTATAGGATAAGAAGAACCCATATCGATTCTCTGTATCGACTAACTTGTGATGATAAGCCTTGGTCCCTTCTCTTATGACTATACGATGTAAAATTTCTTCATCCATAAATGCAGAATCAGCATTATATAACGATGCTTCTACGAGTATCTTTATGATAGTTTTCAATTTATCATCAGGAGTAGTAATGTTGTTGAGGCTTATATCTATCCTTGTACTAGTCCATTCCCAGTACCAATTAATCAAATATGTAAATAAGTAATGTTTGTTTTCAAAGTAGCGATATATCGACGACTCCGTTGATGATATCTCACTCGCAAGTTTTCTAAAACTAAAATTTTCAAGACCCATATCATCTATCATACTTACACTTTGCTCAATTATCTTTTTACCTAAGTCTGTACTTAATGGATCTTTTTGATATAATTTAGAGTTGATATTTAGGTTGACGTTTATTTTTTTCATGACGAGCTGTTGAGTTTTTTGTTATCATTGCGGAGTGCCTTTCTAGCTAAATGAATTCTGCTCTTTACAGTTTCCATGATGAATCCTCCATTTTTCATAATAGTTTTACCTCTATAATTAATAATAGTATTACTATCAATATACAGAATAACTACCTTATTGTTTATACATTTCTAATAGTATTTTAAAATTTACAAAATTTTAAAATACGAATATGTGGCGTATGTGTAAGCGGTGAAAGCTCATCGTTTGACCTATGTGCCTTTCCTTAGTTGCGCGCACACAATGCCAAATTAATGTATTTGATTTGCATAGTTGGATAAGCTTACTAAGTCTTATCTGTTAAGAATCGTCTGAGTTTTCCACCCTTGACGTTGTTTACATCAAATTCTGTGATGAAGGCACTTTCATCAATTTTGTTGATCATTTTATGTATTCTACGTAGATCAATTCTATTGATGACAACATGAATAATTTCGCGATTTTCGGTAAAGCCACGCTTTCCATATCCTTTTCCGCCTTGATAGACAGTTATGCCGTGACCAATATCTTCTAATAGGGCTTCTTGCAGTTTTTGACTTTTAATTGATACAATCATAAGACCAACATAATTTTCGAATCCTTGAATTGTAAAGTCTACGGCCTTACCTGTGACGATATAAGTCAATATAGAGTACATGGCGATTTCAGGACTCAAGACTAATGCAGTTATACCAAAAATGAGGATATTGAAAATCAGTAGTATAGCTCCTATCGAAAGACCAAATTCCTTATTGATATAGATGCCTAATATCTCAGCTCCATCTAATACAGCTCCATTTCTAATGGCTAAGCCGATACCTGCACCTAAAAATAGTCCTCCAAAAGTGGCTATGATCAACTTATCCTCTGTTATTGGTTCAAAATTTTCGTAATGAATGATTATGGCAAGACAACATATAGATAGTAGAGACTTAATAATGATCTTTCGGTCCAGAGTTATGATTCCTATTATAAAGAATGGAATGGATATCAAAGGAAGTATTATTGAAATATCAACGTCATAGACTCGGCTGATCAAAATAGAAATACCAGTGACACCGCCATCCAAAAAACCATTTGGTAGGAGAAACATCTTAAGCCCAATACTTGCTAGAAAGATTGCAAAGCCAATCTGTATAGATTCCGAAATTGATTCTTTTACTCTATTCAACTTTATAAAGATGCTTTATGAGAGATGCCTCTGATAGATGGAAAATTTCTATAAAAGAATCTAAAGTTGCCAGTCTTATTGTTTTTAACCATTATATCTAAGATAGAAATGCTATAAAGAATTGGCTCATTTTTAAAGTTACTATTTTTAATGGAAGCTTGAACATTATAACACATTCACAAGTATTATTGAGCAAAGGTTATTCATCTATGCTAATATTCTAGCTTGTTAATTCTGATAAATAAAGCTCTTTTCAACACAACGTTCATATAGAAACTAATATAATAAGTCATAACATAAAAAAACGGCTGAAACCTAGTGGTCGCAGCCGTTTTATAGATGTATAGTAACTTACTCTTAATTATTATCCTTTACAAATGATTCCATTGCAGAGGACTTACCGTTTGTCATGTTTATGAAGTGCAAGCCAGAATCAAATTCGGTTGCATCTATTTCTATTGTGTTCTCACCTTCTTTTACAGAAAGAACATTGTTGAATAATGTACGACCAAGTATGTCATAGATTACAACTCTATTTTCTCCTTGTGTCGCAGATTGAACTTGTAGTCTTAGAACGTCTTGTACTGGATTGCCAATCGTTTGGAATGATAATGTTGTCTCTTCCTCTGAAAGACCAGCTCCAAAGCAATATGCTGGATCGTCTACGAATTTAGAAACTGAAACCTCATTAGAAAAATCAATACAACCAGTGACATCATCAACAGATAATCCTGGCTCTAAACCTACAATCTCCCCTTGAGCCGACACGTGACAAATCACGCATAAACCTGCTGGAAGACCTTCTAAGTCAAATACATTACTTTCCTGTCTAGCTATTAATGTTCTTTCTGGAGTAAGTAAAACCCAGAACATATCAGGCGCTTCATTATCTTCTACACAGACTTCAAATGAACTATCTACCCCATCACTTGTGCAAATATTGATGTTAGTACCAGAGCCATCACATAATTGAATGGTACCTGAATTAACTCCACATTCATCTCCCACTGCATCTCCAATTGTATCAGGAGCATCATTTGGATTCCCAGTTGGGCTACAATCTTTTCTTGTAACAGTTATAGGGTTTGATAAATCAAAACAACCTGATAAATTAGCTGCATCTGCACCAACCTCTGCTCCTCCTATATCACCACTGAAAGATAAATGCCATACTAAACATGCACCTATCCCAGCGATATCAAAATTGACAGCAGAGAATGAAGGTGGCAGTCCGAGTATAATACCTACAGAATCTGTTACTACCCAAGCGTTTGAAGGACCAGTATTACCATCTAATACTATTTGGTCTGAACCAATCATATCTGAAATACCATCTCCAACACAAAATTCAAATGGTCCACCAAATAATTGACCACCATTGACATCACAGACTTCTTCTGGAGGTGAACAGTCGTTTCTTACAACTGTAATACTATTTGATAAGCTTAAGCAACCGCCAAGATCTGCTGCATTTGCTCCAACTTCTGCTCCTGTTATTTCTCCATCAAATGATAGATGCCAGACTAAGCAGCTACCTTCTCCTGCAATGTCAAAATTAACATCAGAAAATGATTCTAGAATTCCCAAAATTACACCTGAGCTAGTTGTCACTACCCATGCTGAAAATTCACCTACAGCATCAGTTAATACTATTTGATCTTCGTTTATTCTATCTGACATACCATCACCTACGCAAAATCCGAATGGTCCACCAGATATATTACCTCCACTAACATCATCACATGTAGTCATTTCTGGCTCACAAACCATTCTCATAACTGATATTGGATTTGACAGATCAAAGCATCCACCTAAATCTGAAGCATTTGCTCCAACTTCTGCTCCTGTGATTGAATCATCAAATGATAAGTACCACACAAGACAGTTTCCTACAAATACGTCATCGAAATCAACAACTGAAAATGTCGGTGGTAATCCTAAAATCTTACCTTGATCATCAGTAATCACCCAAGCGGAATTTGGTCCAGAACCACCTGTAAGAACAATTTGGTCTGCTCCGATCATATCCGGAACTCCGTCACCTACGCAAAATCCAAAAGGTCCGCCAGATAGCTCACCGCCATCAACGCTACACATTGGCATTGGAGGTGTACAATCAATTCTATTCACAGTGATAGGATTTGATAAATCAAAACATCCACCTAAATCTGCAGCATTTGCGCCAACTTCAGCTCCTGTTAATGTTCCGTCATGAGATAAGTACCATACTAAACATGCACCAATACCTACCTCATCAAAATCAACAACTGAAAATGTTGGTGGTAATCCTAGAATGAACCCTTCAGAATCAGTAATAACCCAACCTGACACTAGTCCTCCATCATCAATCGTTAGTGCAAGTTGATCTCTCAACTCTCCGCTTCCAATATTTTCAGTATGTAAGTTAATGTAGACATTACCATCAATAAGATCTTGCTCATTTTCAGAAGGCACTGCAAACGAACCACTAATATTTCCACTAGTTGCACCTGTAGAAGGCATAAAATTAACAATAACAGGCCCATTACTTCCAGCAGCTCCTACATGCAAATGTGCTGCAGCTAATCCTGAGCTTAATCCTGAGTAATCAACTGAAATAGTAATCATACCAGTAGCTGAATCATAAGTTCCTGAAACATCAGCTGATCCAGCAGAATCGTTAGGTGGTACTTCATTAGCTCCACTTCCTGTGGCAGTAAAAGTATAACTTGGAGCTGCTGAAGATGACCCGCCAGACAATACGATTTGATCTTCTCCTATAAAGTCTGCTTCACCGTCTATACAAAATTCGAATGGACCACCTGAAAGCATTCCGCCGTCAGCCATACATTCTACAACTGGATCCACCGGATCAACAGGATCAGGCATATCACCACAATCATTTCTATTAACCGTTATCCCGTTTGACAATGCAAACCAACCAATTAATGCATCTACATTCATACCAGTAAGTGGTGGGAATATAAAAGCTTTAAAGGTAATGTGATATACAACACAATCTCCAGGACCTGCATTTGTAAAGTCAAAAGTACCAGTACTGTTAGAACCCAAAATGTTTCCGCTTGGATCAGTAGCTACCCATAGAGAGTTAGGTCCAGAATCTCCAGTTACTTCAAATGAAACTATATCTGCGATATCATCTGAATAACAAAACGAGATATCGTCAGCTGTTGTTATCGTCCCTCCTTCTACTGAAACAGCAGAAGTTGTCGGTCCAGCGAACGCGAAGACAGACAAAAAAAGTGAAAACAACAAGGAAGGTGCTATCTTGTAGTTTTGGTAAATTTCTTTCATTTTATTGCTTTAGTTACTATAATTATAAATCAGGTGGTAAAGATAGTAAAATATCACCTATATTTTAAAAGCAAATACGTTAAATTCTCTGATGTAGCAATTAGGACATATACACTTCTTAATAATGTATAAATATTTATGGATCAAACATATAGTTTCTGCCCAAAGTGTCAATCAACAATGCAACTTAAAGAAGATGGTTATAATCATTGCGTGTCTTCTGATTGTGCGTTTGTCCAGTATCAAAACCCGACTCCAGTCGTAGCCGCTGTTATAGAATATGGCGATAAGCAGGTATTGCTTGGACATAATCGCGCCTGGCCCCAACAATGGTTTGGATTGATTACAGGATTTTTAGAAAGACATGAGCATCCAGATGAATGTGTTCTTCGTGAAGTAAAAGAGGAAGTTGGACTAGATGGTACAATTGAAAGTTTCATAGGACATTACACATTTAAGCGAATGAATCAAGTCATACTGGCATATCACGTTAAGGCAGAAGGAGATATTATCCTCGATGATGAACTAGATGAAGTAAAAATAGTCCCTTTCGACAAGGTAAAGACTTGGCCTGCGGGTACTGGAAAAGCTTTAAACGACTTTCTGACTAACTTAGGCTATGAGGTAGAAGAAGTTCTATTTTCTAAAGCATAATGAAAGGCAATTCTCTTTAGAAATGCCTTTCATTCATAAACTCAATGTTGTAGAATATAGACTATCCTACCATTGTATAATTGCACACCTGTGTCTATTGTGAATAGAACTAACTGGTTTTGTCTCGCATTGATTTGGTCTTTGGTAAAGCTTAGACTATTCAAACCTTTATTATAGGTCTCTGAATGTTCGTAAAGGATTTTACCCTGTGCATCATAAAAACGACACATTACAGTACCTGCAGATTCTAGTGTAATTGGAATTGTTACTTTATCAGTTGCTGGATTTGGAAAAGGAATACTCTCAAACTCATTTTTCTTTTTAGTTAGCATCAACTCCCGTATTTCCAGATTAGCATTATATAATTCAGCTTTCATTTGATCTTGAATCAAGCTAAGTGAGGTATCTGTTTGATCAGCATCAAAAACCATTGAAAATAGAACATCATCACTGAGAACAGAATTGGGAATTACATCTGACCACGAAATCGCCGTTTCAGTTTCGTTTATATTTAAATTATCCTTCTCCAATTTAAGTAGCTCAGGACGAACGTCAATCAATATGCTATTGGGGTGAGCGAAACGAAATTGTATACCCAAAAATTCCATTGGCGTAGCTAATGAAAAATCTACAATGCTCTTGTCACCTTCAATTCTGATCGTATAATATAAATGCAAGGTTGAATTTTGTCTAATCTCTGTTTCATCAAATACTATATCATTATTGAGGTCTCCCCTTTTCACTCCAATGAAGTCTACGTTTTCTTCATGTCTGATCAAAAGATCTATTTCAACTTCTGTCACAAACGGCCATGGATTACTATTATCAAAAAAGGAAAAATTCTCTGGCACAAAATACCAAGCTTCCATTCCAGAGTCTTCTATTAATCCCAAAATTCGTTTTCTCCATTCGACAATGTCAGCCGCAGTTAATTGATTATCTTCATTAGCATCTCCAGCAAGGATGGCATATGGTGATTCTAATTCATTAATGCCAATAATATGCTGCTGCAATAAAATCAAATCAATTGTAGACACGCCATTCGTCATATTGTCCTCTTTTGAAGGCGTGATGGTATATCTTTCTAGTGCTGGATTTCTTTCGTTTCTATAAATTCCGTTACTGCTTGTGATGACAGATTTTGGATATTCTTGTAAATTAGCATACATCGTAACAAGAACATCTGGAAGCGCTTGATTGTCTATTGTTTGGATTTGACCTGCCAAAGCAAATGAAGATTCTTCAATGTTACAATCATCTAGTGATCCTTGAATAAAAAGTGATGTCTCACAGAATGTCCCATTATTACTTTCGTCCCAGACCCATACATTAAGATCAATGACATTCCCTATAGTCAAGCATGTAAACTCAATAAATTGTTCGTCTTCGAATCCTTGATTTTCTGGGCTTATCACTGGATCTCCTGGAAAGACAAGACTAAAACGCAAATCTTCCTCCAGGCTACAATTGTCATAACTAGATAAAATAAATTCTTCGGCCCAAACAATCACCATTTGATCTAAACTGTCAAAAGTAGTCGTCAGTGCGGTCAAACAAGCAGGGGTAGGCGCTTCTTGATCTTGGTATACAATAATGGTACTGTCCCTAGATACATTACCGCATCCATCAGATGCTTCCCAAATCATCATTCTTCTTTCTCCTGCTGCTCCTGTCCCTGTGGAAGCTGATGTTCCCAGAATAGGATCTTGAATAACTGCATCACTAATTAATTCACCGTCTTGATTGAATACTCTTACTGACCAATTAAGTCTGTTTGCTACTATTTCTCCACCACAAAAATCATCTCCGTAAACAGTGACAATTCCTGAACCTAAACAAATACCTGGACTTCCAACTTCATTACCACTTATATCTGTTGCTATAATTATACTGTCTGGCACATTGATATTTGGTGCTGATGTATCTTCAATATTAATGACTTGGGTATAACTATAAAAGCCATCTGCATCTAGGAAAAATGGATTTGCAAAAGAAGCAGCAGAGGTATCTGGCTCGCTACCAAAGAATATGGTTTCTGGTGTGAATGGACCAAATTCAAAGCAATCGTCTGTTGGACATTGTACCTGAGCCCAATCTTCAATGGCTATAAAGGAGTCACCATCATCTATATCATCTCCAGATGAATTCGGATCATATGAACACCAATCGATGATTGTCCAATTTCTAGCTAATTTTAAACAAGATTCTTGACTAACAATTGTATCTGTCTCTACACTAACACCGACAATTCCACAATCACTATCACACCAAACTGGGCCATCCATCTGATCAAGATCAGGGATACAAGTCAGGGCTGGTGGCAACGTAATTTCAGTAAATCTCTCACGAGCTATACCAAAACTATCACACTCTATATTAATCCCTCTCACTGTTTCACCTGTTCGACTAGTTGGCCATTTAATCGTTGTAGGGTCTAGGATTTGTCCTTCCGTTTCTACTCGAACCACTTGCGTACACATCGGATCTCCAAAGGTAGGATCGCCACTATTATCTAAATCTAAGTACCATTCAACAAATATTTCTGCAGCTCCACAGGCACCATTAACTCTTCTTTCTGAGGCTACCTCTGGTTGAAGAAACGGATTAAAGCAAGCAGAACCTATTATAAGAGGTGGTTCAAATTCAATCTCTCCTCCCTCTTCTTTCACATCTGTACATGTAAAATCGATATCCTCACATTCTAAAGTGGGTACTGATTCTTCTGAAATAAAGACATTGACTGATGCTCGATTTGTGTTACCGGCTTCGTCGCAAGCAATAAGAAAAACCTCAAAATCAAGATTCAAATCATCACAATTAAATTTAACAAAATCACCAGGTTCGAGTATTAGCTCTACTAGGTTAGTTCCGTCAAATATACATTCACCCTTATCGTTTGTAAATCCTACATCTATTGTCTCGGTAACCGCTGCAGAACTTGAAGGTTCGTAACCTGCAAACTCACCCGTACACAAGAAGACTTGTTCTTCAACATCATCGGCACGGATAGCTTTAAGTGTCACTTTACCACATCCACTATCGTGACTGCCTTCATCTAAATCAGTTGCAAATATTTTGGCTTCACCTCCATCGTTACCAGGATTACCGAAAGCCAATGAAATGAGTAATTCAGAATCTGCTAGAGCTACTGGTGGTACATTGTCTTTTATGTTTACGGTTAATTCTTTTCGTATAGTATTGCTGCAATCATCTTGAATGAATACTTCTAATGTCACTGGACTAAACTCCAACGGAAGGTCTAATGCAAAACCATCCGAAATATTTCCATGATCTGTAATCCATACCGCTTCTGGGCTTTCATCACAGTTGTCTTCGAAATCCAATACAGGTAGACGAACAGTTGCTGTACACACCCATGGATCTATACCTACTTGTACTTCGGGTAGAATGTCAACCATTTCTCCTGCACTATTCACAATGAATGGCTCTACATCATCAATGAGCTCTATGCTCTGATTAGAGGATCGTTCGATTGCATTATCACACCAATCAATAATTGTCCAGCTCCGCAAAATTTTAAATGTTGAACCACAAGCAGAGAACGTGACATCAGAATAATTGACTACTATATTACACGTACGATCTGTTATAGCTACCAAGGGATGAATTGCAAGCCCATTAGGAACTTTGATTTCTGTGATAACTGTATCAATAACTTTGTCTTGAATGGTGATTAACTCTTCTTCACCATCATCATTAATGATTATTGTATCTCTTAGTGTTTCCTTTATAACAACGAATTGAGTGTCTTGCACAATAGCTGAATCTTGGAGTATTCTGTGACGGTCCACATAATAAGGGTAAGACAATGAATCTAATCCAGTCGTGAATCGAATATCTTCAGGGTTAAGTTCTTGATTCACATCTTCACAACTCAACTGGACATCACCTGGAAATCCGAATTGTGAAAAGAAATCAATATCAGACCCGCTAATATCTAATTTGCGTTCCCAGTATGTCTGGCACAACAAATCGACTTCTACTAAATCTCCATGTAGTTCAATTTTTGCTTGATAACTTATCTCTCTTCTTATGCCATCTGGGTCACAGAAATCTCCGACTTCATTATTTGTTACGATCAATTCACCAACAATTGGTGGGCCACATATAGAATAAATGGCTAAGTATTCTTCGGGCGAAACCAGAATGTCTGGATACTCTTCCTCGTCGAGACACCATAAAATACAATCTGGGTTTGGTGGTGCATTTTCTGCGCATGCACATGGTGCCCTAACCGTTGGAATGTTATTAGATTCCACTAATATCATCCCCCAACAGCTATTACCTGCACAAGAGATCTGATAAGTCAAGGTCTCCCCAATCACATCACTGCTAATGGTGTCTTCACTATAGAGTCGTCCGTTTTCAAAAGAATATTCAATGGCATACACACCTATAGCAGGAGATTCTAACAATTGATCTGGAGTCGGTACTACAAAGCAATCTTCTCCCAAACTTATTGACAAATTTTCATTGCAAATCAGTTCGTCACACTCACTAAAGCAATCTATAACTGTAATGACAATTGTCGCTTCAACATTCATACAAGGGTCAACCGCTGACGTTGAATTAAATTGAAGTGTATATTCTCCAGCCTCAAATCCAGCAAAATCAAATGAGTCTATCGCTGTTATATTTTGTGTATCTTCTGTCCAAACACCTGGTAATGGCGTGGTGACAAATAAATCTTCAAATCTGACAACTGTCTCCATCAATAATTCGTCGCTATTACAAACTGTAAAAGAAGTCACTAGCTCAACATCGGGTTGCAGTGAGACCAAAAACTTTTCACCAGTTGAATCTAAAAGACTACAAAGTGAATTTTGATCAATTACGGATTGTAAATCTGATATTGTTGTCGCTCCGGGAATGATCAACGACGGATTGAGGTAACTGCTACTTGATGGATTGGATATTTCTGCTATAAGGATGTGGATCGAATAATTTCCCAATTCACTCACTTGAAATAGCGGGACTTGAGCAGTCGCTATTATTCTTTGCTGTCGTTCTTCTTCTAAAGACAATAAATATAAGACTTCAAATTCGTCTGGTAGTGTATTTGGGGTGGCTTGAGTGGGATTGATTACAATCATTTGGCCTTCAGAAATACATTGGTCTTCAACAGCAGACAACTCTCCAGAGGAAAGCGAACAATCAAATAATGTCACTATTGTAGGATCGTCAACTCCAGGCAAATCAGAATCTGGATCATCGGATAAGTCCGAAATAATACTACCAGAATTATTGGTAGCCGATACACTTGCAGAGTTACTTACTGATAAGCTATTCAGGTCCTGTTGGGTAATAGAATAAGTCCCTCTAAAGTTCGTGTTATTACAAGCTCCAATGCCTAAGGTTACTGGAAGCCCTGTGACATTAGTCAGTGGATCATCAACCAACACATTAAACAACACAACGTTACCTGTATTACAGATTTCAAATTCATAGGTAATTTCATCACCTGCAGCTGTAGGATTTTGAACATCTGTCGTAATCGCTCTTTTGCGTAGTTCTATTTGAGGTACCAAATCTAACAACACTTCTACCAGTGATTCATCTGAGACAAATTCTCCACTTTCTGATTGAGCATTTACAGTAGCTGTATTGTTGATGTTCCCATTTTCTACATCTTCTTGAGTGATGAAATACGATCCTGAGAAATTAATGAGATCACAATTTCCTGGTTGGATTGATATTGCATTACCGTCAACGGTTACTAAGGGATCTGTGACAAGCACATTATTTAATGGAAAGCTACCAGTATTACAAATTTCAAATTGATATAAGATTTCGTCACCTGGTGTCGTAGGACTTTGCAATTGACTTAAATCAGCTGTTTTTGTAAGTAAAATGGAGGAAGACGGATCAAACAAAATAGTGGTCGGGTCATCTGGCTCACCATCACCATTACTATCTACATTTTGTAAACTAAGTGGATCATCAGATGAATCAGTCACGATTGCACCATCTTCTGCATCAGCCATTACTGTCGCCTGATTTGTTAAAAATCCATTGATTAAATCTTGAGTTTGAATAGCATATTCACCAGTAAATGCTGTTGAATTACATTGTCCAGGTCCCAGTGTAACAGAAGTTGGAGGACTAGATAAAACAAGGCCATTTAAAGGATCATTTACCTGTATATTTTGTAGAACGCTATTTCCAGTGTTGCATATTTCAAAAGAATAGGTAATCAGATTACCAGGAATCACTGGCGAAGGAAGACCAGAAATATCTGCCGATTTAGATATAGTAATTCTAGGAATAAATAAGGAATCACTGTCTGATGTTTCTATTCTGTTCCCGAACGGGTCCATACCTTCTAGATTGGCGATATTTATTAAAGGCGATGATACGCCTGGACAATTGGGATCTACCAATACTGTTAGGGCAATATCTATCCTATCTCCATTTTGAAGAATGCCATCTGTACCTGAAAAGAAATTAGATTGAGAGAGCCCATCAAATTGTAGATTCGGTGTTGGCAATACACTCAATCCAGAATTATTTTCAATTGCGAGTGTTGGGTCAGAACTGATTTCCTGAAAAGCACACCCAAGTCTAAATGAAATGTCATCAATTAATGAGATTTGAGTTAAGGTCGTATCACCGTTATTCTCTAATGAATAGACATAATCAACTTCAAATGTACCATTGGACAATGTTCTGACAGTATCTATAGATTTATCAAGCATAGCCTCTGGGAAGCAATCAGGTTGGCCAGTTATCGCAATTTCTAGTTCATCTGCACCAATCCCTTCTACGCCTATTCCAGTCCAATTAAAACTGACTTGTGTCAGAGGTGTAGGAGAAATTAATTTCACAGATCCTGCTGCTGCACCTGATGTTGCTGTCTGGGTAGCTAGCGCACCACTGGCTGTAGAATTTGTGTTAGGTAAATCGGGTTCTTTAAAAAAAGAAGTTGGTGTGACAATGAAGCCATCAGTCCCAGAACCTGTCGGTTTTTGAAGCGTAACGCCTGGTGTTGTTACTGTCCAACTAACAGAATTTGATATTCCAACTGGAGATCCAATCGAACCAGCTCCTCCAATTCTATCTATGTGAAGAGTCGGGCAATTGACTGGTTCTGAAAAAGTTATTGTAATTGTTCCTGTTTCTTTATCGTCTGCTGGATTATCAATATCATCTAATTGAGACTCTGCAATTAAATCCCAAACCAATCGCAATTGCAAAGATGAATTACCTGCAACGTTTTCGCTATACCAACTGGGATTGGTAGATGTCAATGTAGAAGATGTACTGACATTTTCTACGGCTGAAAGTCCTGGTGTTGTGACTTCTAGTTGGACAGATACATTATTCCCTAAATCTGCGATGAATGCATCACTGCCAATACCAGACCATTCGGAGGTATTCTCAGTTACACATTGGGCATGTAAGCTTGTTAGAAATGAGCAAAATAGTGCAAGGGATAGTGACAACACTAAACGAGTGACATCATATTTGAGACCTCTACACATTCTACATTATAAATTACCATCATAGAATGTTCGGTAGAAATCTTCCACAAGCATTCATCAGGTTTGTTTATACAATTGAGTTTTATCTGCTGGATTATAAAAATCCTAGGCACAATGTATAGAATAATGCGGAAATGAAGCTGTATTGGTAATGTTATAAAGTATATATAGATAATTGCAATGAGTGCGGATCACGGATATTTAGGGATTATTGGATTTCACGGATTAAATGCGGGATCACGGATTTTTAGGGATTACTGGATTTAACGGATTAACTCGGGGGATCATGGATTTTTAAGGATTATTGGATTTCACGGATTAACTCGGGGGATCATGGATTTTTAGGGATTATTGGATTTCACGGATTGAGTGCGTGATCACGGATTTTTAGGGATTATTGGATTTCACGGATTAAATGCGGGATCATGGATTTTTAGGGATTATTGGATTTCACGGATTAACTCGGGGGATCATGGATTTTTAGGGATTATTGGGATTCACGGATTAAATGCGGGATCACGGATTTTTGCAGGATGACGGATTTTTGCGGATTATGGGATTTCACGGATTACACAGTGATTTAATCTATCATCACTACTCTTTTTAACAATCTATAACCATTGTGCTCAAAAATGACTGTATAGAAACCATTGCCAGAAAGATCATTGTTCTCGATTGTAAGTAAGTGCTTACCGTCTTTTAGATATACTTGATTTTGCTTTATTAATTGACCTGTCGATGAATAAATCGAATAATTAAGAGCACCAGCTGTTGGAATCTCTAATTCTATCGTACTTGATTCAGAGAATGGGTTTGGCCTATAGTTACCAGCACTAAAAGAAGGTTTTTCTGTTACGAATTCAATATTGACATCATACGTAACGCCATCTTCTCCATATATTTCAGTTCTTGTCACAAAGTTATTGAATGAGATGAAGTCAGATAAAAAACCTTCTTTTACTGGTATTCCTGTTAAGGTAAACAGGAGATCCGTTTTCTTATTTTGGATTTCGTGAAAGCTATAGTTAAAGGTATTAGACGTGTAGTTATAATCTGTATTATTTATTTTCATTCTCTCGCTCATGAGAGAAACATTATTCAAATCTGACATAGAAATTGTTCCTTGTAAACCTGCTATTCCAATTGGAGAATCAGATGACACAGTTGCATGAAATACTTCACCTTTTGATAAGAAATGGTCTGTAATTAAAAGAGTCAACGATTGCTGTTGTCTTATCTCAGTAACGTTCAAAGCATCATCAGTGACATCACCTATTTTTACTGCAGTAAAATCGCCGTCAATCATATTCGAATTAAAGCTTCTGATTTCTACAGTTTCTACAAATGGCCATGGATTCGTCGTATCAAAAAATTGACTCTGATCATTGATGAATCTCCATGCATCGTTATTAGCAAACAATTCTTGTTGCCCTAAAATCAATCGCTTTATTTCCGCAATATCTTCTATAGAGATTGAGGCATCATTTGTCACATCGGCGGCAATTAATTTATACGGTGTGCCGAGTAGTTCTGTTTTGGTAATGTGATTGTAAATTTTAATGATATCTGCAGTAGTTACACCTTTAACATGCTTATCTTCTTTATTAACAGAAAGTTTATAATCTGCATTCATATCATTATTGTAAAACATATAGTTACCTGATAATGATGTCGTCTCTGTTTTGGGACTTTCCATTTTATTTCCATCTAATAATATGGATGCTCCTTCAAGAGAGATACCGTTTTCGGTTTGAACGATCCCACCAATCAAACCACTATTAGCTGCCGTCGTATCGCATTGACTTAAGGTATCTACAAATATTAATTGAGTCTCTGTGATACTTGCTGAATTACATATATCTCGGACTGTCCACACAATATTAAATGTATCCCCTGGCATTCCTTCTCGACTATTTATTGTCGCCATTCCACCGACTCTATTTTCAATGACACTGCCGTCTACAGAGGCTATGGGAACTCTATTTTCATCGACAACTCTGATTGTCCATTGTATAGTTGCTGGATCTCTTTCTGAGCCATCACACATATCTACAGCAGTAGCGGTAACGTCAATTGAACCAGAACAGATATTGGTAGAGTCATTAGGCATAACATTTATAATAATGGTATCCTGACTGAGTGTGATGATTGGTGATTCATCATCTTCAAAATTTATTTCTTGGGTATATTGATAAAAGCCATCAACATCTACTTGTCCATATCTTGTGTATAGGGTATCTGAGATTATAGGGCACAAACCACATTCTTCTTGTGCAAGATCCATGACTAATTCATAAGTATCAAAATCTATTTCAGTGCTATCTGTGACTTCACTGTCGAATGTACACCAATCAATAATGGTAAACGTATTCATTATTGCTGGGCAAGAAGCTATGCTACTGACAGTATCGCTTACAACAGAAAACGTAACCAAGTCACATTCACTTTCGCACCAGAATGGTCTTTGCTCATCACCAGCTGGCATACAAATCATAGGATCATTTCCAACAATCATTTCTCGATTGGCAAAAACTGTATCATTACTGCAAGTTAACAGCACCCCATCTTCTGCTTGGCCGATAAAAGAAGCTGGCCACTTAATTGTTAATGGATCAAATTTATCTACAGCATCATTCACAATAATCACCTGTGAACAATTAGGCTCACCTTCAGAAAGAAGTCCATCATTATTTACATCACCAAAGAATAATCTAAATGTTGTGTCTAATGGACAAAGATTGAGTTCCTCATCTGATAACATCACTAAGTTAATGGAATCGCACACACAATCACTTAGCGGCATCAAATCAGGCATCGCTATCATTGCTATACTGTCTGTGCAATCAACAAAAAATGTATCACAAGTAATACTAAACGATTGTTCGTCTGGTATGACTCTTAGTATCTGGTCACAAGATGTTTCTTCATCTTGAAAACTACCATCTTCATTTTCATCTATATACCATTCTACAGGAATTTCGTCACCAATACATGTCATGTCAGGAATAGTCGTGTCACTAATAAGTAAAACATCTAAATCACTACAATCACATAAGCCTGATGATGTAAACGAAGGTGGAACCAATATAGATAAGTCTTGATCACAAGTCACTGAGACTGTATCACAATTAAACGCAAATTCTCTAGGCGAATCGAGTATCAATATTTGATCACAAAAGATATCTAATGAGTCGAATTGATTATTAGGGTTTGTGTCAGCAAACCATCTTTGAATAATTGTATCTCCTTCGCATATCGTTGATGGAATACTTACTTCTGCAATAGCTAGATTAAATTGATTACACGTGCAAATACCCGTTGCATTTATTTGAGGTGGCGGTATTTGTGACAAGGTATCTGTGCACTGGATCAGTTGAGGTTCACAAATGAATGCCATATCCCCAACAGCCCCAGCAATAGAAACTATTTGTCGACAAGATGCTTCACTATCCTGTGGAATCCCATCGCTGTTCATATCAAGAAAATATTCTCTCGTAAATGATTCTCCAAAACAGATTCCAGCTATTGAACCATCAGTGAGTAAGGTCAACACATCATTCATACAACCGCATACGCTCTCTGACATAATCGTTGGTAGTGGAATAGAATCAGCATCAGTCTCACATGTGATGTTTACTTGAGGGCAATCCAAACTTAAATTTGAAGACTCGTCCATCAATATGACATTCTGAATACATGTTGGTTCGCCAGTATCAAAATTATTATTGGCATTGACGTCTGCAAACCACTCTCTGAATAAAGTATCACCAACACATCTATCCATTGCACCAAATTGACGCAAGATCAGTGGCTGTATGTCTGGACACACGCATCCTTCGGCAGCAGTAATTCTTGGTAATAATGCAGGTACTTCTTCTATTAAGCAATCGGCAAATTGGTCTTCACAGTTGATTTCAAATGAGGCATCTGAAGCTTCTACAATGAACACTTGAAGGAATACTTCTTCATTTGCATCTCTAATATTATTATTATTTAAATCTATTACCCATTCTCTGCTAAATGTATCATTCACGCAATAAGAAACATCAAGTGTATCTACCAAGGCCAAATTAAGCTCTGTTGGACAAGCACAAAACCCTGATGAAACCATTGGAGAAGGAATTAATAAATCAATATCTGAAGAACAGTTGATGCTCGTCGTATCGTTTGTGATATCAATCCCTGTCATACGGCCTGGAAGAATCGTGATTTCTTGCAGGCAAAATGGTTCATCTTCATCGGCAAAATCATCTCCGTCTGTATCAACAAACCACATTCTAGTCCCTATATCACCAGCACACAAAGAATCCAATAAGCCATCACTTAGCAATTGAACTTCAAAGTTGGAGCAGCCACAGCTATTGTCCACACTTATCTGTGGTGCCTGAATATTATCAATATCCTGTGAACAGCTCACCTGTATCGGTGTACACTCAATACTAACTATAGCATTATCATCAATAAGCAATATCTCTTGTGTGCAATTAGGTTCTTCTGGATCGATGAGTGAATTACCATTTATATCAGCAAACCATTCTCTAAATAATGTGTCACCTGGACATCTGTCATCAACACCAAACTCCGCTGACAAAATTATATCTACTGCATCGCAATCAGGACAATTATCTAATTCTTGTATGACGGGTGGTACTAATGGTGGGTTTCTTTCCAAGCAACTGATGCTGTATGATTGACATTCCAAATTCATAACATCAAAATCATTAGCTATCACCACTTGTGAACAACCTGGTTCTCCAAGTGATTGTATGCCGTCATTATCCAAATCAATAAAATATTCTCGCACCATCGTTTCACCGGGACAGATAGTCTCGCTTGCGTTAGCATCATTCAGAACTAGATTAATATCTCTATTGCAAGCACATATGCCTTGTTGTGCATTTACAGTTGGTGGAAAATCATTAATGTTTTGTTCGCAACTTACTCTTAATGTGTCACAGTTATCAAAATCAATGACGATATTTTGAGTACTGATTGAAATAGTCTGTATGCATGTCGGTTCGTCCTCATCCGCAAAATTGTCGCCATCCACGTCAATATAGTATGTTCTGGTAAATTGATCTCCAAAACATAGGTCTCCCGTTTCGCTTGTAGAAATCAGTTGCGGTTGCAAATTATCACAAGAACAAAAACCATTACCTTCTACAGTTGGGATTGATATTTCGTCTAGACTTGTCGTACAATCTATTGTTTGATCCTGGCACCTGATATCAGTCAATAATGAGCCTACAATAACCAGTTGTTGCTCACAACTTGGTTCGATGTCATCGAATTGACCGTTATTATTTGTATCAGCAAAAAACATTCTGAACAACGTATCTCCCACACAAAGTCCATCTGTTGCAGAAGAAGATGCTAATAAAACATCCACGTCATCGCAATCACAAAAACCACTTGTTATCAAAGTAGGTGCTGCTATAGCATCTATATTATCTGTGCATGACACAGTAATTGCTGGACCACAATTAAACGCCATGGCTTGTTCAACGCTCGGGTTATTTTCTTCAAGTAATACAGTCAGCTGTTGCACGCAAGTCGGTTCTCCTTGATCAAACTGTCTATTCCCGTCAAGATCAACATACCAATCTCTAGTGATGACATCACCATAACAAACGCCATCAAAGTTTACCACATTTCTCAACTCCAATTGAGGTGAAGTACAACCACAAGTGTTTTGATTTTCAATCGTTGGAATAGCTGTTTCATTTATTTGATCTAGACAATCTATGGTGGCATCTACACAACGAATGCTGACTGGTTGAGTCAGATTATTTATAGTAATGACTTGATCACATTGAGGTTCATTTGGATCAACAGTTTCATTCCCATTAATATCCAAATAATAGCTGCGCGTTATTCGATCAACTCCACATGCATTTAAGTCTGATTGCTCATCGATTAAAAACAAGCTAGGTTCAGTATTACACATACATCCGCCATTTTGAATGATGTCTGGTAGTTGAGCGACTAGTGCAGGATCTTCACCACATTGTAATTCAATATCATTGCAAGCCAAGGTAAAACTAACAGCATCATAGTCTATAAAAATCTCCTGGATGCAAGATTCTTCATCTTCATCTCGTTGGTCATTTTGATTGACATCTATATACCAAGATCGCTGAACAGATTCTTGTTGACAATCACCCAATAGTGATCCTACAAAATCTACTTTAAGAAATTCTTCTGGACATATGCATGCATCTGGTGTACCGCTTACTGTAGGTCTAGTGGCGTCTGCGATTGTCTGATCACAGGTGATCGTAACTGGTTCACATAGGATTGTAAACATCGAAGCATCCGTCACTAAGGCGATGGCTTGCCTACAATTTGATTCAAACGGATCGAATATATCATCTCCATTTGCATCAAAATACCAATCTACAAATAAGGTGTCTTGGACACAGAGGTTGTTTGTCCGTGTGCTATTTGATATCTTGATAAGACTTTCATCACAGATACAAAATTGATTTTCCCCTATAGAAGGTTTTGGAAGATTATCTAGCTCTACTGTGCATGGTAATTCTATGTCTTCACAAACCAATTCGATATCATCAAATTCTCTAGCACCAACAATGTATACATCTTGTGAACAATGGGGGTCACTAGCACTAAAGATACCATCATCATTTGCATCAATAAACCACTCTTGAGTCACTCTTATAGAATCACAATTGGTTCGATCCACTGTTTGGCCTGCTAGCTGAACTGGTAAATAAGAAACTGGACAAATAGTTCCATCTATTACTGTCGGTGCAGGAACACGATGGATGTCATCCTCACAAGTAATTACAGCATCTTCGCATATAAGCTGAGGTCCATTTTCATTGGATACCAAAACCGTAACCATGCATTCATTCGTGTTGCCAGCTTCATCTTTTACAATGAATATTACATCGATTAACTTGCCAACATCTTCACAACAAAATTTGATGAATTCTGCTGGTTGTGTTACAAATGGTCTCCTGTTTACGCCATTAAATTCGCATTGTTTGGATTTAGTGTCTCCTAAGTCAATTATCTCTGTTTTAGCAAAACATGATAGAGGTTCGTAACCTACAAATTCACCAAAACAGTTCTCAACTGGGATCAGCCAATCTTTTTGGCGGACTACAAAAAACTCAACTTTACCACATTGAGGATCGTTGCTGCCTTCATCAAATTGCTCTGCGAATAATTTTGCTGTTCCATTATCAAATTCTAAAGCACCAGCAGTTAATGCTACTTGTACAGAAGTATTGCAAATCGCCACTGGAGGTGTATCGTCTACAATGTTTAATAGGATTGTTCTGCTATCTGTATTTTGACAATCATCAAACACAGCTACAGTTAATTCAATAGGAGAATTATCAAACCAGATATCAGTGATTTGGTTACCGTCAATGATGCCTTCATCCGTGTACCAACTGACATGAACACTACCACAATTATCTTCTGCTATAATGGCTGGAAGTGTGGCAATCGCTTGGCAAGACCAAGGTTCTAATAACACATCAAACTCTGTGATTTCTTCTAAAATGACAGGCGCCTCTTGATCACTAATTTCAATAAGTTGTGTGCCTGTAATCTCTAAAGATGAGTCGCACCAATCAATGATAGACCAATGCCTTACTATCTTTTGGCCACTTGCACATGCATCGAAAGACACATCAGAAAAGCCTGCAATTAAATTACATTTTCTGCTGTCTAAAGTAAGCTTATTTGGTACAAGAACCACAGTACTGTCAGCATTGAGAATTGGCTGAATTCCACAGACTATGGAGTCCTCAAATTCTTTATCTACGACTGTTAATTGCTCCCATATCACTGACCCATCAATGGTGTCTGTAGGTAGAACTGTGTCTCTCAGTCCAATGATTGTCTCAAGTACAAATGTGTCACATCTGAATATGGAATCTGGAACAAGGTTATGTTCGTCTAGATAAACGGGATAAGCATTTGCCACAGAGCCTGTCAACTCAACAATTTCTTCTGGCGTAAATCCATCGTTGCAGTTTAAAAATTGATCAGGGGGAAACAATATAGTTGCTAGATCAGCAGCGGTCGAATCAATAGATATTTTGTATTGTCTTACGGATTGTCTTAGAAGTTCTACGACCTTAATCGAACCGTGAGATATTATTTTAGCTTCATGAATAATTGTAATGACTTCACCATTAAGCTCACAGATAACTCCATCTCTGATAATTTGTTGTGTGATATCACCTAGGACTTCTGGTGTACACATATCTTGCATAGATTCTTGAATGTCTGCTAATGTCAGAAATACGGAAGGTATATCTGCGCCACACCAGGTTTGGCAATTGAGAGGGATTGGTTGGCCATTTCTTATTTGACACGGAGCATCGAACTTAGGCAAAGAGTTAGCTTCAAGTGCAAAACCTCCCCAACAAGTATTGCCACTACACGAAACTTGAAACTCAATTTGTTTATTGATGTGCTCAGTGGTTAAGCTGTCTATTGGTCGAGAATGTTCATCAAAAAATAGGACTTGATAATCAATGCCTTCCAAAGGATTTTCTATGAATCTATCGATATCTAAACCTAGAGAACAATCTGAATTAAGGCTTATTTGAAGGTCTGTGTTGCAGACAAGTCCTTCTGAACTACAATCTTGCGCGTTGGTGTAAATGCTTATAGATAAAAATAGTGTAATCAATGCGAAGTTGGTAATCAAGCGCAAACGAAGAAGCTGTTTTGCTTCTGGAAGTTGTTTGGTTGGCTGACCAAATAGTTGATACACTCTCATCAGGTTTTTTCTTTTATCAGGCTGGGAGTTACTCAACGACATACGCCTTTTTATAACTCAAGCTGAATTTCTGCTCAAATATATAAAAATTATATATGTAAATAATTATAATATGTTCTTTTTTTATTTGAATTAATGTTTTTACTATCTATATCCCATTATATACCAGTGTTTTATACATAAATTAAATTTCAATTTAAACGTAGATGTATAATCGTTATACGTAACTATTTGAGCAATTACTGAAGGTTACTATCAATATGAGATTTGCCAGTGTAGAGAAAGTTGTTCTGTCTAGTTGAGATTATTCGTAAGAAAATTAGTAATGACATGTTGTGACAGACTCATTACCATTAGGGCGGCAGAGTGTCTCGCGAGCGTATGTACGCAACAAATATATTTCTTCTTTGATCGAGGTGGTTTCTATTTTTAATAGAAATGTAATGTTACTCCAAATCCATTGCTCATTTCCCCATCAAACATTGATATTGTCATTGTACATTTCTACTCAAATAAGACTAAATAACAGAAAGCCTGCCATCGTCATCATAATTGCATTTTCAATAAAAGTCGCTTCGGTCATAGGTAACTTCAAGGCAGTCCCAAGGCATGCACAACGAATTGATCTTTTGTCTAGTAAGGTCTTGACGACTCCAACAGTTGTAATACCCAAAATGACAATTGTCACGACAACCGCAACAAGAATGTGATATCGTAGCAAAAACATCAATCCCAATACGGTCTCTATAAATGGATAGACTTTGGCGTACAAAGGCACTCGCCTAGCCAAGGGATCATACATGCGGAATGTATCTGGAAAACCTTTTAGGTCCAGCATTTTAAAAAAGCTGAACACGATATAAAACAAGCCCATGAAGTCTAACATAATCTCCATACCGTTGAGATCTTTTCTATGTATTAATATACTTCCTATCGAAATGTAAAGTAAGATCAAGAATAGGGGTTTCAATTGTTGCCACTTGTTTTCATCTTCAGAGTCAATATCATCGATTGTTGGAGCGGTTTTTTCATGGCTTTTATCAGATAAGGTGTATTTACTCGGAAGGCTATTATTTAAGTTATCCGTTGCTATGTGCTTCGTCATCGATACTTCTGCCTCTCCATTTGCCAAGTCTACTTTCACATCTGTGACATATTCTAATTCCCCTAACTTCTCCTCTACCGAAGCTTTGCAGTTATTGCAAGTCATTCCGGCAATCTTATATATATGTTTCATTTTATAATTTCTTCGTTCTGATACAAAGTTCTACATTACAAAGCTGATAAGCACTACATCTAATTTATCTTTCTTTATGTGGTTCGACTAAATCTATGGTTCTAAAATCCTATGTGGTTCAAATAAATCTAAAGCCATAAGTATCGTAGAATTGAATTTAACTCCAGGCTAACTTCTTATCCGAAATCCTGTAGCCAAAATCTTGTACAATGTGTAAAACCTTAGAAAAAGGTAACCTCATCAACACTTGCAATCAGCACAAATAGTTTTTCTTTATTTTGACTCATGCTCATGATCTCTTTTTTAAGAAATTACAAATAAATAGTTTTAGTACTCAAACTACACTTCAAATTCTATAATGGTCTTCTCGATAATAGAGCAACAATCATCCAATTGATCTTCTGTCATCACCAGTGGCGGTGCAAATCGAATGATGTTTCCATGAGTTGGCTTTGCAAGTAAACCATTGTCCTTTAGCGCCACACAAATGTTCCAAGCTGTTTTGCTGTCTTCACTATCATTGATGACAATGGCATTGAGTAGACCTTTACCTCTCACAAGTTTAACTAAGTCAGATTTATCTACCAATTCTTGCATTCTCTGACGGAATATCATTCCAAGTTTTTGCGCATTGGCTTGTAGCATTTCATCTTCTATAACATCCAGAGCTGAAATAGCAACTGCACAGGCTAAAGGATTGCCTCCAAAGGTTGAACCATGTTCACCTGGCTTCATGGTCATCATGATGTTGTCATTTGCCAATACGGCTGAGACTGGGAATACGCCTCCTGATAATGCTTTACCTAGCACTAATATATCTGGTTTGATTTCTGGTTTTCTAAGGCATGCATCATTACAATCGCAATTGCCGCATGTTGCCAATAATTGACCTGTTCTAGCTATACCCGTTTGGACTTCATCAGCGATAAAGAGTACATTTTTCTCCTTACACATGTCAAAGGCTGATTTTAAATATCCTTCATCAGGTACAAATACTCCAGCTTCGCCTTGAATTGGTTCGACAATAAAGCCTGCGACATTTTTATTTTCTAATGCTGATTTTAAAGCATCCAAATCATTGTAATCGATCAATTGATAACCAGTCATGAAGGGTCCATAATCATTACGAGCATCTGGATCCATAGAAGCAGAGATCACTGATAGGGTTCTTCCATGAAAGTTGCCTTTGGCGAATATGATAATTGCTTCATTTTGTGGAACGCCTTTTACTTTGTAAGCCCATTTGCGACAGAGCTTAAGTGCTGTTTCGACTGCTTCAACACCAGTATTCATCGGAAGCACTTTGTCGTAGTCAAAATACTTCGTTACATACTTTTCATAAGGTCCCAGTTGATCATTGTAGAATGCTCTTGATGTTAATGTCAACACTTCAGATTGAGCTTTCAATGCATTGACAATCTTTGGGTGACAATGTCCTTGATTGACTGCTGAGTATGCTGACAAGAAATCATAATATTTCCTTCCATCAGCATCCCATACGTACACACCCTCTCCTTTACTTAAGACAACTGGAAGTGGATGATAATTGTGTGCGCCATAACGCTCTTCCAATTCCATGAATGCTGCCGATCTGTTTTCTACTGATGATTCCATATGATTGCTATAATTAGGATATAAAACTATTGTTTTTCAATGAGATAAACTATAGAGGAGGTATCATCAAAAATAAATTTGATAGCCGTAGAATAAATTTGTCATGATTTACTCTAAAAACAACCTTCTTCATTGAATAAATTTGTCATGATTTTTACCAAAAACTCACCAAATAGCATCGTCTTTCATCAAACCATTACGGGATAAATCCCGTGGCTGGTGCTAGAACGCTTTCAGCGTCGTTGTGGTTTGACACTTTCAGCGTTATTCTAATATTAAAAAGTGCCGTCTTTTGAAAAGGATATAAATTCTTTAATGGCTTCGGGATTTCGCATCGCATCTCTGTTTAATGCTGTATCTATGTCAAAACCCATAAACAATTTTTTAAGTGGTACCTCCATTTTTTTTCCGCTCAAGGTGTATGGCACCTCCTTGATGACATGAACGCTATCGGGAACATGCCGAGGTGAACATTTGTCTCTGATGGATGATTTGATTTGCTTGATTAATTCTTCAGTTAATTCTGACGAATCCTCTAGAACCACAAATAGGGGCATGACGTCTCTTCCATTTTTATCAAAATTAAGTACGATGCTGTCTTTGACTCCATTTAAATGATCGACCACATTATAAATTTCAGCAGTACCTATTCTGATGCCTTTTCTGTTGAGTGTCGAATCTGATCTGCCTTGGACGATGAGTGAACCATCCTCTGCGATAATGATCCAATCGCCATGACGCCACTGATTTGGGAACACTTCAAAATAGCTGCTTTTATAGCGGACATTCCCTTTATCATTCCAAAAGTAAATTGGCATAGAAGGCATCGGCTTAGCGATTACCATCTCTCCAAGGCCTTCACTAATTTGTTTGCCATTGCCATCGTAAGCATACAGAGCTACTCCAAGAGACCGGCATTGGATTAAGCCCCTTCGCACGGGTTTCTCTGGATTACCTCCAATAAAAGCTGTTGCGACATCAGTGCCACCGCTCATGGATACCAGCCATACATCGGGTAACTGTTTATAAACCCAATCGAATAACTCCTCTGTTAAGGGTGCTCCAGTCGAACTTAATGAAACTAAGTCTGTCAGGTTAAAGTTCTTTGACATATCAATGCCTTCATTCTTACAAGCCGATAAGAAACTAGGGCTTGTTCCAAAATGATGAATTGGTAATCGCTCAGCCCATTTCCACAACTCATCTAAATTAGGATATCCCGGACTGCCATCAAAGACAACATAGACTGCTCCAGCGAGAAGGGACGACATAGAAATATTCCACATTATCCACCCTGTTGTTGTAAACCAGAAATAATTTTCTCCAGATTTGACATCATTATGAAACGGCATGTATTTTAAGTGTTCCAATAAAGCACCTCCATGTGAGTGAGTGATAGGTTTAGGTTTACCTGTCGTACCAGAAGAATAAACCACCCAAATCGGGTGATCAAAATCAACTGGAACAATTTTGATTTCAGCAAGATGACGCCCAAATAGATCGCTATACTTCACAGTATTATCAAGTACTGACTCACTATTTAAGTATGGAATAAATAAGGTATACTCTATACTAGGAATTCGATCTCTTATTTTGTCAATGGTCCCTCTCCTATCGTATTGCTTACCATGATACCGATAGCCATCAACGGCTATTAACAACTTAGGCGTAATTTGGGAAAAACGTTGGACAACTGTTTCTTCGCCAAAATCAGGAGAACAGCTCGACCAAATAGCACCAAGTGCATTAGCAGCAACAAAACATATTAAGGCTTCTGGTATGTGCGGCATATAAGCGGCCACTCTATCACCTATACCTATACCGTTGTCTATCATATATTGTTGTACATCTTTTACTCGATCTTCAAATTCGGTCCAACTCAATGATGATTCGCCCACCTCATTTTTGAACTGGATGATGGGTCTCTTATCCGTTCTGTTTCTCAAAATATGCTCAGCATAATTGAGTTGACCTTCTTTAAACCACTCTACATTTGGCATCCCGTTATCTATCAACACCTTGGAATATGGATGATGCCAGATCACATTAAAATAGGAAGAAATTGATTCCCAAAATGGGGATATATTGTCAACAGACCACTGCCACATTTCTTCATAATCAGTAAATTCTAATCCATGATTTTCTTTCAACCAAGTTCTATACTTAGTCAGGTTTGATGATGCTTTGATGTCATCTGAAGGAGTCCAAAGCACTGGATACTGTTGTAACATATGAAGTTATGTAAAATGATATTGACAATATACTACAAGCCTTTATGTCAAAAGAGTTATTTTAAATATATCATCGATATGACTGTGAACCTAGGTGTTAACAGTTATTTCATGTTAATTGTCTTATCTTTATCATTAATAATTAAGGGAATCATGAGGTTAATATGTCTATTCACAATCATTTGTGTTCTACAAATGGGCTGTAAAAGCCAGTTCGTCAAGAAATCAATGTTCAATGGTAAAAATCTACATGGTTGGAAAATCTATGGCACTGAAAAATGGTATGTTGACAATGGAGAGATCGTAGCAGAGAGTGGTCCCGATGAGGAATACGGGTATTTAGCTACTAGACGATCCTACAAAGATTTTATTCTTGAGTTAGAGTTTTTGCAAGAAATGGATGGTAATAGCGGTGTCTTTTTCAGATCTGTTTTGGACGGTGTTGATATTACTGGTTGGCAAGCAGAAGTCGCACCACCAGGTAATTCTACTGGTGGTATTTATGAATCTAATGGCCGAGGCTGGTTAGTGAAACCGACTACGGGAGGAACCAACTCTTTAAAAATGGGAGAATGGAACACAATGAAAATCACAGCAATTGACAACATGGTTAAAACCACATTAAATGGCCGAGACTTATTAGAAATTTCAGATTCCAAAATTGGAGAAGCCAGAGGTAAAATCGCCTTACAAATCCATGCTGGAGGCAACATAAAAGTTAGGTGGCGGAATATCCATATTTGGACTAAAGATCTAGAGGAGCTTTAATTTTAATGTTGAATTTTTAATTTTAAATGTTCGATGATTGACTGAGCTTGAAATAGGTTGAATTAATACAACCAACACACTCGATTTTGCATATCTATTGCGGACGGACGTACGAATAATGGTATCTGCTGTACTTGTCATCAGGGGCCTCTTTTTAAAGATACTCTTTTTGATTAATTTAATGCTTCTTAAAAATGAATTGACGAGTATGGCATGATCACCTAGTGTTATACTCTCGCCTTTCATTTTTAAACTAGTT
>Ga0114957_1000207_pt1 | contig 83834 bp, 71 predicted proteins | sample BantaG_FD_87175 | JGI IMG/M metagenome (GOLD analysis project Ga0114957, IMG submission 87175) | Marine algal microbial communities from Bantry Bay, Ireland - BantryBay_4 metaG | ecosystem: Host-associated > Algae > Red algae > Unclassified | place: Bantry Bay, Ireland | collected 2014-11-21 | reverse complement strand
TTACAAATAGAATCGACTTTTTTAGTGGTTCACTTTCGTCCGGCGAAGGTGGCTCACTTTGACCCGGCAAGGGTGGTTCACTTTAATCCGGCGAGGGTGGTATACTATGACCGATTTTTGCATCCGGAGAACAAATTGACAAAATTGAGCCGCTATCTCATGGAAATTACCGCGGTCTTGTTGATGAAATAATTACCATCACGCCTCCAACTTCTATCGATTTTGAATTTAGATTAAGTGAGAGTGTATATCCAATTGGTGAAATCTTAGAACAGTTATCGGTTTGGTTTTACCAAGATAGATATGAAATTCGATATGAATATGGCGCTCAACTCTTGAAATCAATTGAAAAAGACTATATGACCTATATTGATCCTGATGAAATTAGGGAGTTAAGAGATTTAATTGCAGACAATATATTAAGTAAAGTTTCTGCGAAAATTGATAGAGTAATTGAGGACTGACCTAGTTTTATTTTCGCTGTAGACCCCACTTAATCTATCTTGCAAAGAGAACAAAGGTAATTTTTACTCTTATCAATCAAACAAAGGTAATTTTTTTATATATTTACCCTTGTACTTGAAACAAGTGTAAATTTGACTCTTAAAAAGTGACCGTATTTAACAAAGATATTCCGTATAACGATTTACCATTACTTCCTCCAAAACAGGATTTGGAAACTACCGCCGTTCTCCGTAAAACCATTACAGCCAGTAGGGCATTATCTAAACTAAATGGGGCAATAACTAACTTACCAAACCCCAGGCTTTTTCTAGATACCATTCATTTACAAGAAGCAAAAGCAAGCTCCGAAATAGAAAACATCATTACAACAAATGACGATTTGTATCAGGCTATTGTAGCTGATAAAAAATTTGACAACCCCGCAGCCAAAGAAGTTATAAGCTATAAAGAGGCGCTCTGGCACGGATTGGAGCATCTTATAAAAAAACCTTTTATAACAACTAATCTGTGTGTTGAAATTGTACAACGCATAAAACAAAACACTTCTGAAATTAGAAAAACTCCAGGAACAACTTTATCAAATACCAAAGGGGAAACTATTTACACCCCGCCATCGGGAGAGGCTGTCATAAGAGATAAATTAGCCAATCTTGAGAAATTCGTCAATGAAAAAACCAAGCTCGACCCCTTAATTAAAATGGCTTTGATGCATTATCAATTTGAAGCTATTCATCCTTTCTCAGATGGTAATGGTAGAACCGGACGTATTCTACTACTACTCTACCTCAAATTAGAAAAGCTACTGGATATACCCGCCATATATCTTAGTGAATATATCATCAACAATAAAGCCGCTTATTATAAAAAGTTAAGACTGGTCACAGAAAAAGAAGATTGGGAAGGTTGGATTTTATACATGCTGGATATGATTGAGACAACCGCTGAGAAAGGTCTAGTTCGTTTAGAAGAAGTTCTCGCCCTTATGGAAAATATGTCTGTAGAAGTCAAAGAGAAATTACCTAAAGCACATTCCAAGGAGTTAGTAGAAATTCTATTCCGTTTGCCTTATACCAAAAGACAATATTTAATTGATGCAAAACTCGGAACTCCTAAAACTGTTGGCAATTATTTAAGAGATCTAGAAAAAGAAGGTTTTCTAAAATCGGTAAAGGTTGGGAAAGAGAAATTATATCTGAATTATCGGTTAATGGAGATATTGGATAAGCAAAAAAAGTAACGCAATACAAGCCCAAATAAAAGAATATTCCAGGGCAATCCAAAGCGTGGTTATTGGTAGCTATAAACGCAAACAAGGTGATGTAATCTAATATAAATATTTACCATGTTGAATATGATCTAGTCACACTAACCAGAACCTATACGCATTCATAGGCTCAAAAACGCTGAATTAAAAAAAGAATCCTCCATTTATCGGATTAAATTACCTTTGTACTTAGTTTTAATTTAAATAGAAATATTATGAAGGCGAGTACACAGTATTCCGATTTGAAAGGAACGGCGGCGGCGGAATTAAGTTCTAGGGCAGCAGTAGACAAATTTGAATTTATAGCAGATCAATTAGGCCTTGACAAAACAAGGTTCAAGATTGTTGGAATAAGATTACATGGCATTCCTAATTCCTCCATTACGTTGATATGCCAAGATAAACAACTATCAACAGCCGATAACGATTACATGGTTGAAATGTATCTTGATGAAGATGATGGTTTGGTAAAAGGAATATTTGAACGATTTAATGTAGTTCTGTATGACAAACATGATGAACGATTTTCCGCAATTGATCAAGTACACGAGGTAAATTTTAGCGATTTCCACGAGGAAGTTGATGCAGATGAAGAATAGCCTCCTACAATAATCGTACATATTCAAAATTACAAAAGGGTTAGGAAGCTGATTATTAGTTGTTTAACCCTTTTTCATGTGCTGGTGGAGAGACTCGAACTCTCATGCCTTGGGGCACTAGACCCTAAGTTTGGAAAAATATTACACCACAGTAAAATGTGGTCTGTTCGATATGGCCTATGCTAGATTGCATCTCGAATTAGACCCTGAACAGATTATAAAATGCTCCAATGAATACATGCTTTTTCTGTTAGCAAGTTTCCTAGTTAAAAGGAGTTGTTTTAAGCATCAAAGAAAATAATTCAAATTTTATTGGGTACATGGAGACTTGGTATTGCTTTGAAATTAGCTATGGCAAGGAGCCGCTTTTGAATGGTTGAAATTGACAGTGCTATTCTAGTAAACTCTTTAAAGAAAATGAAGATAGTAAATGCGTGCAATCTGCGTGCAACGCTAAATTAAAAAAGCTTCCAATTTCTTGGAAGCCCTGTCATACTTGGTGGAGAATACCGGAGTCGAACCGGTGACCTCTTGCCTGCCAGGCAAGCGCTCTAGCCAGCTGAGCTAATCCCCCATTTTTGGCTGCGGCAAAGGAAATACTTTTTGACAAGCTAGCAAAATTACATCTAAAATATTTCTTCGCTTAAAGAGCGCCTTTTTCAGCCTAGACAAAATCTAAAACATTAGGCAAGCCGTCTTACTAACTTACTTTTAATACAATACTCTTATAAACCCTTCAATTTTCCATCGCATAAGGCCAATTTCGAGGTTGTGTCACAAAGAACTAAACTAATGCCATCGGGTTTTAAAAACACCCTAAAATTGCTTTAGCGTCAACAATTAGCGCAACATTGTGAAGGGTTCTTTGCGAAACCGTTTATTTTTGCAGCTACTAAAAAGGTGGTACGGCCCAAATTGGAAAAGAAGCGAAAACATAGAACTCTGAGACGCATTGGCCGTATATTTCTAGTACTGTTTACAATTGTTGTCGTGCTTATTCTTTTTATCCGGAGTCGTTGGGGGCAGGACATTATCGTTACCGAGGCGACCAACTACGTTTCGGAAAAGACAGGTACGACGGTCGATATCGAGAAACTATTCGTCACTTTTGCCGGAGGGGTACAGCTGGAAGGGCTGTATATGGAAGATACCAAAGGAGACACGCTTATATACTCCAAATCTCTTGAAGCCGACGTAGCTTTCTCCTCACTTTTTTTCGGGAATGAACTACACCTTAAGGATTTGGAGTGGCAGGGCGTAACTGCGAACGTTACCCGCGCGTCGGATACAGAAAAATTCAATTTCGATTTCTTGATCGATGCCTTTGCTACCGAGGAACCGGCCCCGGCCCCGGTCGATACGGAGCCGATGCAAATCTCTATAGGAACCATTGACCTTGCAGATTTTAAGTTAGCCTATACCGATGATTTTATGGGAATAGCTACCGAACTGCATTTGGGACAATTGCACCTCGATGCCGAGAACATCGACCTAGAGGCCATGCGTTTCGAGTTCGAAGAAGTAGCGCTTTCCAATACCAATATTCAATACCAGCAAAGCAAACCTATTGCCAATGAGGAACCAACCGATAGCGCATTACCTTATTTTGCAGTAGATGAACTAAGGATAAAAAACATTTCGGGCACGTACAATTCCATTCCCGACAGATTGCTCGCCGATATCAATATCGGTGATTTTCTGCTAGAATTGCCAAAGGCGGATATTGCGAAGAACGATATCGCTATCGACCATATACGCTTAAAAGATTCCCAAATCGCGTTTGAAATGAATCCGACGACCGAAGAGACCGATGAAGTTGTACCTGCGACATCATCTGATTTTAGGTGGCCGCAATTTATGGTTGAGGTCGGTGAAATCGACTTTGAGAATAATTTGATTGGTTATAGCATCGGACAAAAAAACGCTGCGCCTGAGCAATTCGACCCTAATAACCTAGCATTTGCCAACTTCAAATTGTCGGCCGAAGATGTGGCTTACCGCCCCGAAAATATATCCCTTAAATTAAGGCAGTTGGCTTTTTCGGAAAAGAGTGGTTTTCGGTTAAAAAATGCAGGATTCAATGGGCAATTGGGAGCTGACTCCGCTATGCTTTCAGAACTCAAATTAGAAACGAATAACAGCTTGGTGTATGGCGAAGGCACATTACGGTACGCTTCCGTTGCCGAATTTATCGACCGCCCCGAAGACACGCGCGTTGCTATCGCTCTTTCTCAAATTCGCATCGCGCTGGAAGATGCCTTTCCTTTTCAACCCGATTTGGCAAAAGACCAATACTTAAAAAAGGCTGCCTCAAACCCTTTTACAGGAAATTTACAGGCAAAAGGTACCCTTGCCGCAATCGATATTTCCGATTTTGACCTTAATTGGGGAGCCGATACCAGCCTGAAAGCAATCGGAAAAGTGCAAAACCTTATACAACCAGATTCCCTTCGTTTTGATTTTAGCACAATCGAAGCGGTTTCAAATAGAAAAGATGTACTCCGATTTATCTCCGAAGCGGATTTGGGCATAGCAGTTCCTCAAAACATACGCCTGAAAGCCACCGCCGAAGGCCGACCGAGTGATGTAAAATTTGATGCCGGGTTGGTTATTCCCGAAGGCAAAGCGCAACTCGTAGGTAGGTATTCCGATAAACAAACCATGGCTTTCGAAGGGCGATTGCAAGTAGATAGCCTTCAACTCGATAAACTCTTACAGAGCGAACAATTGGGCGCAGTTTCTTTTAGTATCGATGCTACGGGAAGCGGTGCTAGTTTGAACACGCTAAATGCTTCCCTTGCCTCCGATTTTAACCAATTGCAGTTTCGTGGGTACGATTTTTCAAACCTGCAACTAGAAGGTGATATCACCAATGGTAAGGGAGATATCAATTTGAATTTTAAGGATGCCAACCTGAATGTGAAGGCAAATACACAAGTAGATTTAGATTCTATAGTTTCTGAAATAAAAATCGACCTAAACCTCATTGGTGCAGACCTCTATGCCTTGGGCATTACCAAGGAGCCTATCAAGACCGGGGTGAATATGAAGGCCGAATTTGTTGGAAACGCAGCAAATTTCTCTTTGAATGCATTATTTTCCGAGGGTATAGCCGTATATGACAACGAGCAATATCAAATGGGCGACATCGACTTGAAAACAGAAATCGGTACGACCACCACCGCCGTAGCTATCAAAAGTAATTTCCTGAACGGAAATCTGGACTCCAACGCCTCCCCTGAGCAGTTTAGCAACGCCTTAAAACAGCAGTTTGAAGGCTATTTCTCAAATCGTAGGGCACAGGATACGATGGCCAGATCTGTAAAACTAGAGCTACATCTGGCGGTAACCCCGGTTCCTTTACTGACCGAAGTGTTTTTGAGGGATGTGCAGCGTCTCGATACCATAAGCATTCACGCCGATTTTGATGCCGCCTCTAAAATCTTGAATGCCGATGTGCACATGCCTTCTGGGATGTACGCAGGTGTGGGCGTAGATAGTTTGCACGTAACGGTCGAAGGTGATGCCGACAATCTGGATTTCAGTGCCGGAATAGGCAGTTTGATTGCCGACCCCGTTCAAATGCAGCAAACGGTTTTTACGGGGAATCTAAACAGCAACGAACTTTATTTAGATTTTACCTCCTACGATAAAAAAGAGGAACTCGTTCATGTGGCATCTGAACTTACCTTCGCGAAAGACACGCTCGCGGTTCATATCAACCCGTCAAAATTGTTGTTCAACAAGAGGGAATGGGATATACCTCAAGACAATCGCCTTGCCTTGTCCGAAAATTATGTTGGTCTTCAAAATATGATTCTGAGCAGAAATGATCAAAAAATAATTGTTAGTGATGCAGTTGAAGGAACCGATAAAAATCATCTGGGAGCACGTTTCGAAGATTTTAAGCTTCAGACTTTTGTAAGTCTTTTGAATCCGGACGACGCGTTGGCCGAAGGTGCTGTGAACGGGAAACTTGTTGTGGAAAATCCGTTCGAGGCACCAGGTATCGTGGCCGATTTTAAAATAAGTGATTTCAAGGTAATGCAAAATGCTTTGGGAAATCTGTCGCTAGATGCCTTTTCAAAAGGTAGTGGTGCCTATGATTTTGACCTTGCCCTAAAAGATGGCGGTGCCGACCTTGATTTAACAGGGGATTATATGGCCGCGGAAACGGGTGCACGATTGAATCTAGACCTTGACATCAACAAGTTGGAATTAACCCTGGTTCAAGGCCTTACAGATGGCGCTCTTAAAGAAGGAGAAGGTTTTATTTCCGGGAAGGTAGCTGTGAATGGCTCTACCACCTTGCCCGAATACACCGGCGAATTGCAATTTAACGGAGTGGGCTTTAATGTGGCGACACTCAACGCATTATTTAAAATAGATGATCAATCGCTGAACGTAGATAATAAAGGCTTGTTTCTCGATAATTTTCGAATCAAAGATGCAAATGACAATTCCTTCACCTTAGATGGTAACATCCTTACTGAGGAGTTGACCAATCCCGAATTCGACTTTCGGGCAAAGGCGTCCCAATTTCAAGTCTTGAACTCGACCAAAGAGGATAACGAATTGTTCTATGGCCTGGCCAGCTTAGATGCCGATATAACAGTTAAGGGAAATCTAGATCTGCCTAAAATCGAGGGGAAGCTAGGTGTTCGAAAAATAACCGATATCACCTATGTGGTCCCGGAAGAACAGTTAGATGTCGAGGAGCTTGACGGGGTCGTTATATTCGTAAATCGCGAGAACCCCGATGTCATACTCACAAGAAACGACCAAGAGGTGACCCCCGCTTTTTTCAGGGGTATCGATGCCGAGGCTATTCTGGAAATCGCCGATGATGCGGTTTTTCATATTATCATTGATGAACGTACGGGCGATAATCTACAAGTTTCGGGCGATGCAGCCTTAAACCTGAATATTGAGCCGAACGGGCGCATAAGTCTATCGGGCAGGTATGAACTCAATACGGGCCATTATGAGACCAATTTATACAATCTTGTAAAACGTAAATTCGAGATCAGTCCAGGAAGTACGATTACGTGGCAGGGCGACCCCACCGATGCAAAACTGAATGTGACGGCTAGTTATAATTTAGAGACCTCAGCAGCCCCATTGATGTCATCGGTTACCTCGGGTGAGGATGCTAGCGTAACCGGAAAGTATAGGCAAGTTTTGCCCTTTGTGGTGTATTTAAATGTTGATGGGGAGCTTCTAGAACCAAAATTGTCTTTCGCCCTAGATATGCCAGAAGACCAGCAAGGTTCGCTCGGGGGCGCTGTTTACGGTAGGGTGCAACAATTGAACGAACAGGAAAGCGAATTGAACAAACAGGTGTTTTCGTTGCTTGCGCTCAATCGATTTTTTCCGGCAACGGGTAGCGATGGTAGTGGTGGCGGTACGGCTGCCATAGCCCGGGACAACGTGAATAAGGTGCTTTCAGGACAGTTGAACGCCTTCTCCGATAAAATTTTTGGCAAGAATGGTTTTGAGCTAGACTTTGACCTAGATAGCTTTACAGATTACCAAGGCGACGCGCCGCAAGATCGTACCCAACTAAATATCAATGCCAAAAAAAAATTGTTCAACGACCGTTTAATCGTTACGGCCGGTAGCGCCGTAGATGTAGAGGGTAGTGCCCAATCAGGTCAAGGAGAAACGCCTATCATCGGCAATGTAAGCCTCGAATACCTTTTGAGTGAAAATGGCCGGTACAGGCTAAAGGGATTTCGAAAAAACGAATATACGAATGTTATAGACGGACAATTGATAGTCACGGGCTTGGCACTTATTTTTCAGCGGGAATTCAATAAATTTAGCGAACTTTTTAATCCCATACCCGAGACAGAAGAGCAAAAAACACCACGGAATAAAGAAGATAAGGATTGAAAAAACTGGGCATATACATATGGTTTTTGATGGCTTTAACGCTTTTGAGCATAAATGCCTGTAGTGTTTCTAAATATATACCAGAAGGGGAACGCTTGTACATGGGCGCGGAAATTGAAACTATTCTAGCTGATGATGTAGCGGAAATCGACAATTTGAACTTGCTTAAAACCGAACTAAATACCCTTATTCGCCCTCAACCCAATTCGAATGTGGCAGGGGTTAGCTTAGGATTGTATTACCATTATAAGGCTCAAAAAGAAAAACCGGGGTTTCTGAACAAGTGGTTGAACAAGAAGTTCGGGGAAGAGCCCGTGTATTTTTCGGATGTCGACCCCAAACGGGTAGAAGAACTAATTGTGAACCGATTGGTTAATAGAGGGTTCTTCTATAGTAGGGTGAAATCTGAAATCGATAGTACGCATAAATACGCTAGTATTTCCTATAAGACGACACTTGCCAAACCGTATACATTAGAAAAATTTAAGTTAGAAAGTGATACCCTACCAATTTATACCGTAATCCGGAATATCCTGATGGAAACGGAAATAAAAGCGGGAAACCGTTTTGACCTGGAATTAATGAAGTTCGAAAGAGAACGGATAGATGTCGCCTTAAAACAAAAAGGCTACTACAATTTCAACCCCGATTTTCTCATTTTTGAGGCGGATACCAATCAGTACGACAATAAAAAATTCGACCTTTTTCTACGCTTGAAGAAAAACGTTCCCTTAAAGTCTATTGTTCCCTATACAATCGACTCGATTACCGTTTACCCCAATTACTCCATTACCAATGATAGTCTTGAGGCAAAAACGAGTACTGTAAAAGAAATCGATTTTGTTCAGGAAAATGTTTATTTCAAACCCAAACGCTTACAGCCCTATCTTCTCTTCAACGAAGGGCAGAAGTACAATGCGCAAACGGCCCGTTTAACTAGCAATAGGCTCTCATCCTTGGGAAGCTATAAATTCGTGAACATTCGTTTTAATGAAAAAGACTCCATCGCCGCAGCAAGTGATACCGGCTCCCTTGAGGCCGATATTTTCCTGTCGCCATTAAAACGACGGGCATTACGGGCCGAAGTGCAAGGGGTCACAAAATCGAATGGGTTTGCAGGTCCTGGAATAGCAGTTACCTATAGTAATCGCAATCTTTTCAAAGGTGGGGAAACCCTTAATATCACCGGAAATTTTTCATATGAATCACAACTTTCAGGTAGAAGCGAATCTGGTCTGAGCAGTATTGCGGGAGGGATAAAGGCAGACTTGATCATCCCGAGCCTTGTTCCTTTTTCCCCTAGTAGGTTTCGATATTCGGTGCCGAAGACAAAAATTAATTTGGGAGGTGATTTTCTGACGCGCAGCAAACTGTACACCCTTACATCGTTGAATACCTCTTTCGGCTATACATGGAATGCCAACCGCTTTGTCTACCATGAACTAAACCCGATCAGCGTAAATTATGTGAACCTCACCAATAGCACGCCCGAGTTCGAGGCGATTTTGAGCAACAATCCTTTTTTACGCCAGAGTTTTGAGCAACAATTTATAGCGGGATTAAATTATACATTTACCTATAATGAGCTGGTAGATGAGGGGAAGAAGCAACCTTTCTATATTTCTACCGGCCTTGATATTGCCGGCAACACTTTGGGCCTATTGAGTGGGGAGAAAAGTATTTTTCTCGGACTCGAATATGCGCAATATGCCAAATTGGAAGTCGATCTTAGGTACTATTTAAAGTGGGGAAAGGAACAGGCACTTGTGAGCAGGGTATTTGCGGGTTGGGGAATACCTTACGGGAATTCGAGCGCGTTGCCCTTTGTAAAACAATTTTTTGCCGGTGGCCCTTATAGTGTTCGTGCTTTTCAGATACGCTCATTGGGGCCGGGTACTTTTAGGTCGGATGACAATGGCACGAATTCCTTTTTCGACCAATCGGGGAATTTACGTCTAGAGGCCAATCTGGAATACCGATTTCCTATCTTCTCCTATTTAAAAGGGGCAGTGTTCGCAGATGCCGGCAATGTCTGGCTTACCAGTAATCCCACAATCTCCGAGAACGAATCTCCAGAGGCTATTGCCTTTAACGAAAGACTTCAAAACGAAGGCAAATTTGGTTCTGATTGGGCCAAGGAATTGGGTATCGGGATTGGTTTGGGGCTTCGTGTAGATATCCAGAGTTTCGTGATTCGCCTCGATTTAGCGTCCCCATTTCAAGTACCCTATTTGCAAGAGGGTAACCGTACTAGAACGCCATTTTTAGATGGCGGTAGCGACAACCTCATCTTTAATTTTGCAATAGGGTATCCGTTTTAGAAAAACTTCTTCGCCATATTAATCCTTCTTTACTCGCAGCACCAAAACGGGAACAGGTGCAAAGAATTCTGATTTACGAATGGTGCTTTTTTCCCATAGTTTTTTGAAAAAGCCCCTTTTTCTTCTGAATACCACCAACAGGTCGGGTTTGTGTGATTGAAAGTGTTCCAAGACACCTAGATAAGTTGTTGGGTTTTCCGTAACGGTTAGATTGGAACAAATATCCATCAAAGCCGTATTAACTTTTAAATCATCTTGAATATACCCTGGCGTTTTTACCAAAAGCAAATTTATCGTAGTATCGAATTTGTATTGAATGGTCAACAGCGGTTCCAGTTTTCCTTTTTTCTTCAAAATTCCCGATTTAAAAGCCGTTAAAGCAGTTTTATAGGGTGTAAAAACAGTTCCCTTAGGCACCAACAATGCTGGAATGTTCGTTTTTTTGATGATTCCTCCTGTAGTATTTCCTAAATATAATTCTTCTTTAATGTCATTACTTCTTGGGGCAATAATAATTAGATCAATACCCAGTTCCTTATCAATCTCTTTTAATCCATCGGTTATTTCTCCATTGTAAGTCGCTATTTTAATGGTTATGCCCTTAGCATCTACTTTTTCGATAACCTCTTTTAGGCGCTCTTTATTACTTTTTGCAACCTTTTCTGAAATGTTAGCTAGACTTCCTGTCTTTGCCGAAACGGCGAAAACATCCATAACAAAAATCTGCGCAGAAAATTCGGAGGCAAAGTCCACCGCATACTGCAAAGTTTCCCCCGTATTGGAGGTGCCGATAGGAACAAGTATGTTTTTCATCTGAGAGTTTATTGATTAATACTCTAAATTTACAATTAAATCAAACTTTACGAATGATTCGTCGTGCAAAGATATCGGAAATACCCGACATTAATGTTATTAGTAGAGCATGCGCAGCACGCATGATCACGCATGGTATTTACCAATGGAACGAACACTACCCTTCTATCGCCGTTTTTGAACAGGATATTAAAAGAGGGGAATTATTTGTTCTAGAAGTAGACGAAAAAATTATCGGCACCATTGTTCTCTCCACTCTAATGGATGATGAATATCTCCCCATAGCATGGCTGACAAAAAATACCCATAATCTCTATATTCATAGGCTATCGGTACATCCCTCGCTTCAAGGAAAAGGGTATGCACAGCAACTGATGAATTTTGCAGAAAAGAATGCCCAAGACTTGAGATATGTTTCTATTCGACTAGACACCTTCAGTCAAAACAAACGCAATCAAAAGTTCTATGAAAAGAGAGGTTATCAAAAACTGAGCGATATTTACTTTCCCAAACAAAGTGAACATCCATTTCACTGTTATGAACTTGTTTTGTAGTTATGGCCGTCTCAAAGACAAACATCAATTTCAAGAGCATCAATACACTCGCCATACCAGCGATAATAGCAGGCATTGCAGAGCCGCTACTTTCAATAACCGATACCGCAATTGTAGGAAACATTCCGGTTGACGGGCTAGAGTCATTGGCCGCGGCAGGTATTGTAGGATCATTTTTATCAATGTTGATCTGGATTCTTGGCCAAACCCGCAGTGCCATTTCCGCTATCATCTCACAACATTTGGGCGCGGGCAAAATTGCTGAAGTAAATACCCTTCCAGCTCAGGCCATATACCTGAATATTGGTCTTAGTATCATTATTTTATGTTCCACCATTTTTGTGGTAGAAGAAATTTTTCAACTTCTTAATGCCTCGGGCAAGGTTTTAGAATACTGTATTTCATACTATTCAATTCGTGTTTGGGGGTTTCCCCTTACCCTGTTTGTATTTGCGGTCATGGGTATTTTTCGCGGACTCCAAAACACCTTCTGGCCTATGATGATCGCTATCGTAGGGGCTGTTTTAAATGTCATCTTGGATTTTATTTTTGTGTATGGCATAGATGCCATTTTGGAACCCATGTATTTAGAAGGTGCTGCTTGGGCGAGCCTTATAGCCCAGAGCGTAATGGCGCTTATGGCGTTCATACTTGTGCTGACCAAAACTACTATCAGCTTAAAACTGAAACTGCCTTTACATCCTCAATTGGGTCGTTTGGTAGTTATGAGCTTGAATCTTTTTGTAAGGGCTTTGGCGCTAAATATTACTTTGTTATTGGCAGTGAGAGAAGCAACCGCCTTGGGAGACCGTTATATCGGTGCTCATACTATAGCAATTAACCTTTGGTTGTTCGCCGCCTTTTTTGTCGATGGCTATGCCGCAGCAGGCAACATTGTGGGTGGCCGCTTACTCGGTGCTAAAAATTACCAAGGGCTTTGGTCTTTGACCAAGAAAATCGTACTTTATGGAATAACTGTCAGTCTAATTCTGGCCGTATTCGCAACAATTTTCTATAAACCTTTGGGGCGATTATTCTCTAATGAAGCCATCGTTTTAGAAGTCTTTTATTCTATATTTTTCATCCTCATTATTGCATTGCCCATGAATACGGTAGCTTTTATATTAGATGGCTTGTTTAAGGGAATGGGTGAAATGAAATACCTTAGAAACGTACTGTTATCAGCAACTTTTTTGGGTTTTATACCGATGCTACTCTTAGGAAATCAGCTGGGTTGGGGCATTTATGGTATTTGGGTAGCCATTTCTGTATGGATGTTCATAAGAGGGGCTGCCCTTGTATGGAAGTTTCGCAGTAAATTTCGACCCTTGCTTTCCTAAGAAAAGTTTTATTATAAAATTCTACCTTTACATCAAATTGTACTGTTTATGTCTACAACGAGAGCAAACGGAAGTCTTTATACTAAAATAGAAGGGAAAATAGCTACCGTAGAATTTGGTCACCCCGCAAGTAATTCTTTTGTTGCCGAATTATTGGATAGGCTAACTTCAGAACTCGAGCAACTATCCGAAAACGATGACATCACCGTAATCGTTCTAAAATCAGAAGGTGATCGTGCATTTTGTGCCGGAGCCTCCTTTGATGAGTTGATGGCGGTCTCTAACCTAGAAGAAGGTAAGATTTTCTTTAGTGGTTTTGCAAACGTCATCAATGCCATGCGCACCTGTAAAAAGGTCATCATTGGCCGCGTACAAGGTAAAACTGTTGGCGGTGGCGTTGGTCTGGCAGCAGCCTGCGACTATGTTTTTGCATCGGTAGAAGCATCGGTTCGCTTATCTGAACTTACAATCGGTATTGCACCTTTGGTCATAGCCCCTGCTGTAGAACGCAAAATCGGAACAGCTGCGATTTCAGAACTTTCGCTATCCCCTACCGAATGGAAAAATGCCTATTGGGCCCAAGAAAAAGGCTTGTTCGCCAAAGTATATGACAGTATTGAAGAGTTAGATAAAGAAGTGGAATTCTTTGCTCAGAAACTATCGGCCTATAACCCTCACGCACTGCACGAATTGAAAAAAGTGCTTTGGAAAAATACCACTCATTGGGATACTCTATTGGTAGAAAGGGCATCGATTACAGGCAGCCTTGTATTGTCAGAATTTACTAGAAATGCCTTGGCTAAATTCGCAAAGTGAAAAATTTTAAGATAGAATTCAAATGGACTATCATTTTTGCAGTAGCACAACTAGTTTGGGTGTATCTAGAAAATGTAATAGGCCTTCACGATGAACATATTGCCAAACACCTAATCTATACCAACCTCTTTGCCGTTGTGGCTATTACAGTTTACATTCTTGCATTACGTGACAAGAAGCTTCGTTTTTTTAATGGCAATATGAACTGGAAACAAGGCGTGGTCAGTGGTATTGTACTTAGTGCATTAATTGCCCTATTAAGTCCACTAATACAGTACGCTATCAACACCTATATTACTCCCGGTTATTTTGCGAACATTATCGCCTATTCAGTAGAGAACAATAAAATGACAATAGAAAATGCCAAAGTGTTTTTTAGTCTAAAGAGTTATACGCTGCGAAGTATATTCGATGCCCTAGCTATGGGTGTCGTCACATCTGCAATCGTAGCATTTTTTGTAAAAAGCAAAAACGCAACCAACTAAATTAAAGCGTATAAGTGATGATCTTATTTTTCCGTTGTTAGCATTTTTTGTAGTGGGCTTTTATCTATTTAATAGGTTTCGTAACCGTCCTGAATAATAATTCGCAAGTAGTGCCGTTGTATTTTCAAATTAGCATTTTATGAATATTTTGAACTTTTTGAACGGAGACCTCATCTTTCCAATTTTAGCACTGGTAGTAGTAACAGTTTATTTTGTGAATAGGGTGCGCACGAGGCGCAAGTTTAAGCGTTGATCATTCGTATTTTCTTTTTAAAGAATCCCTACCTTTGCCAAGCAACCTAGAGTTATGGGCAATATTAGAATTACCAAACAATTTACTTTTGAGACGGGGCATGCCCTTTTCGGGTACGACGGCAAATGTCGCAATGTACATGGGCATAGTTATAAACTATCGGTTACCGTAATCGGCAAACCTATTACTGATACCGATCATGTAAAATTGGGAATGGTCATCGATTTTGGTGATCTTAAAAAAATCGTAAAAGAAGAAATAGTCAATCAGTTCGACCATGCCACCGTTTTCAATAAGAACACTCCTCACGTAGAACTTGCCAAAGAATTGAGCGATAGGGGACACAAAGTAATCTTAGCGGAATACCAACCAACTAGTGAAAACATGGTGATTGACTTCGCGTCCAAAATAAAAGCAAGGCTTCCTAAAAACATTTCATTGCATTCTTTAAAATTACAGGAAACAGATACTTCGTTTGCCGAGTGGTTCGCATCGGAAAATTAAAGCCCCTAACCCCCAAAGGGGGAATTATTATCTTTATATCTGAATGACTACTATAAAAATCCAGGAAGGTAAAAAAGTCTATTTCGCAAGTGACAATCATTTGGGAGCGCCGACAATGGACCTAAGCAGGCCTCGAGAGAAGAAATTCGTTGCTTGGCTCAATCAAATAAAACACGATGCAGGTGCCATTTTTTTATTAGGAGATCTCTTTGATTTTTGGATGGAGTACAAAACGGTTGTTCCTAAAGGCTTTACAAGAACCCTAGGGAAATTGGCTGAAATTTCGGACTCCGGTATTCCCATTTATTACTTCGTGGGCAACCATGATCTTTGGATGAACGGCTATTTTGAGGAAGAACTCAACATTCCCGTTTTTCATAAACCGCAACAATACAATATCAACGGAACCACATTTTTTATAGGTCATGGCGATGGGTTAGGCCCTAATGACAAGGGCTATAAACGCATGAAAAAAGTGTTTACCAATCCTGTTTCTAAATGGTTCTATCGCTGGTTGCATCCAGATTGGGGGGTGCGGTTGGCACAATATTTTTCAGTAAAGAATAAATTGATTTCTGGAGATGAGGATGCTAAATTTTTAGGTGATAACAAAGAGTGGCTTGTACAATATGCCAAGCGTAAATTAGAAACCCAACATTATGATCATTTTATTTTCGGGCATAGACACCTTCCTTTGGAAATAGGGTTAAATGAAAAATCAAAGTATACTAATCTTGGTGATTGGATCAATTATTATACCTATGCGGTTTTTGATGGGGAACAGCTTTCCTTAGAAAAACTTGAACCCTAATTTTCTAAAATAGGGTGCCTACCCAAACAACAAACATATAGTAATCTTTATCTTACAACTATTTTTAAATAGTTCACAACATTAATTTAGAAAATTGAAACTCTTGACCTACTTTAGTAGTGTTATTAAGTGCTAGTATTCCCAAATCTGCACTTTTCCTACGGCATAAAAGATTCCCAAATCTTTTGCACCTACATTCAAAAAAACCTTTCGAAGCGAAGGGTTTTTTTATTTGGGGGTAACTCGAATCTTATCCTTTCAAAAACAATCCTATTCTCGTTCATGTTCCTCCACATCTTGTTGTAAATCAAGGTTTCTAAAACTGGGTGAAACCAATGCAGTAACACCGACAGTGAGCAAGGTCATTGTTCCACCAAAAATGACCGCTGTTACCGTACCCATTAACTTGGCGGTCGCACCACTTTCAAAGGCACCTAACTCATTTGACGACCCTACGAAAATCGAATTGACAGAAGCTACCCGGCCGCGCATGTGATCAGGTGTTTTCAATTGTAAGATGGTTTGGCGAATGACCATAGAAATACCATCCAAGGCACCAAGAGCGAACAGCGCGAAAACCGATAACCAGAACGAGGTCGAAAGTCCAAATACGATTATACTGACTCCGAATCCGAATACGGCCCAGAGCAGTTTTTTACCTGCATTTTTATGAATTGGGAAGCGGGTAGAACCGATCATCGTGAGCGCCGCGCCAACGGCTGGGGCAGCCCGTAATACGCCAAACCCTTCGGAACCCACCTGCAGTATATCTTGTGCAAAAATCGGGAGTAATGCCACCGCCCCACCAAATAGCACCGCAATCATATCAAGGGTCAAAGCACCGAATATTGCTTTGGAGTTGAAAACGAATTTTAATCCTTCCTTGAGGCTTTGAAAAACTGGTTCTCCAATTTTCGGGTTTAAAATCGGCTTTCGCGAAATATTCATTAAACAAATCAATGCTATAATCGAGAAACCAACAATAAGACACATAGACCTATGCACACCTATCCAACTAATTGAAAACCCTGCCAATGCAGGACCAAGAACCGAAGCCATCTGCCAAGTCGTACTGCTCCAAGTAGCAGCATTAGGATATATCTTTTTTGGTACTATTAGTGCAATCAACGAGAAGATGGTAGGCCCTAAAAAAGCACGGACTATTCCACCTAGAAAAACCAAGAAATATATGGCATACAAAATAGTGTTGCCCTCGTATTTTGAGGATAAGGTAGGTTCACTAAGCATAAAAAGCCCAAAACTGATAACGGAAAAGCCCAAAATACATTTGATAAGCAGATTACGCTTCTCTTTTTGGTCTACGATATGCCCAGCAAATAGCGCCATACAGACAGATGGAATAAATTCCATAAGACCAATAATTCCCAAAGACCAAGGGTCTTTGGTCATCGAATACACTTGCCATTCGATAACGATAAATTGCATTGACCAGGCAAAAACCATAGCGAATCGGGCAAACAGAAAAATATTAAATTCCTTATAGCGGAGAGCAGCGTAGGGATCCATTAGCGAAGATCTTTCAGTTTTAATTGTAGGCTTACGGTACCCTGCCATTCATTTTCATCCAGTGTAAAAACCGCACTAAATGGCTTTTTGTTCTTAACAATAGAAAGTTTATCTCCAAGATTAAAACCAATACCACCAATAGGCCCCACCCTTTGCTGCTTTACTGAAATTTTCAAATGGTCTTCGGTCTGTCCTACCGCCTTTACATACCCTGTGTCTTTCAAATTTTCAGCCATGAATATCGGTGTCATATTCCCAGGTCCAAAAGGGGCAAATTGATTGATAATGCGCATTAGCTTTGGCGATATCTCTTTGAAATTAATCAGGGCATCTATCCTTATTTCAGGCGTTAGCAAACTAGGGTCAATCGTGTCGGCGACTACTTTTTCAAACTGTACTTTGAAGGCTTCGTACTGATCTTCGAGCAAGGTGAGTCCTGCCGCGTATTTATGCCCCCCAAACTGCTCTATGTAATCCGAACAGCCTTGCAACGCATTGTACACGTCAAAACCCTTTACCGAACGGGCAGAAGCAGCAAGTTTGTCACCGCTTTTTGTAAACACCAGCGTTGGTCGGTAATACGTCTCGGTAAGTCGAGAGGCCACAATACCGATAACACCTTTATGCCACGATTCTTTGTACACTACTGAGGTAAAACCTTCTTGTTCGTTATTTGCGGCAATTTGCATGAGCGCCTCTTGAGTGATTTCTTTGTCTAGCCCCCTTCTGTCGGTATTATATTCCCCAATTTCTTTGGCAAATTCGCATGCCTTTTCCATATCTGTAGCCACCAACAGGTTAACGGCGTGTTGACCATGTTTCATTCTACCTGCGGCATTAATGCGTGGCGCAATAATAAAAACCACATCGGTGATGGTGAGCTTTTTTTTGTCCAGCTGATCGATAATTGCCTTAAAACCGATTCGTGGATTTTCATTGATTACCTGTAGGCCAAAATATGCCAATACGCGATTCTCACCAGTCATCGGAACAATATCAGCTCCTATGGCAGTTGCCACTAAATCGAGATAAGGCATTAAATCTTCGATTGTTTCCCCTTTTCGTGAGCCCAAAGCCTGAATGAGTTTAAACCCTACTCCGCAACCACAAAGTTCGTGGTAAGGATATTCGCAATCCGCTCTTTTCGGGTCTAATACCGCCACTGCATCGGGCAGGTAGTCTCCGGGTCTATGGTGGTCGCAGATAATAAAATCTATGTTCTTTTCTTTGGCATAAGCGATCTTGTCAATTGCTTTTACGCCACAATCCAAAGCGATTATCAACGAAAAATCATTGTCATGGGCAAAATCGATGCCCAAATAGGATACTCCGTAGCCCTCTTTGTAACGATCCGGAATATATGTAGCGACATTAGGGTAATAGGTCAACAGATAAGAAGAAACAAGCGCAACAGAAGAAGTACCGTCTACATCGTAATCGCCGAAAACCAGAATGTTTTCATTATTCGCAATCGCTTTTTCGATTCGCGTTACGGCAACCTTCATGTCTTTCATCAAGAAAGGGTCGTGCAAATCGGAAAGTTCTGGCCGGAAGAATTTTTTCGCTTTTTCGTACGTATCGATTCCTCGTTGAAGTAATAACTGCGCCACCAAATCATCAACCTTCAAAGCATTTGAAAGCCTGTCAATGTCCTTTTGTTCAGGTATTGGTTTTATGGTCCAGCGCATTTTTAAATTCAAGAATCAAGTTCAAAAGTCAAGAGTCAAGTTCAAAAAAATTTGTACTTATTTGAATCCTTGACTGCTGAACGACCCTAGTTATTATTTTTTGTTATTTATGATTGTTGCGATAATTCTAATTAATTGCTCAACTTCATCCAAAAGTTTTTCTCGTTTTAGAATAGTACCGTAATGGACCTTAGCTAAAAATTTCAAAATAACTCTTGACTCCTTTAGTTCCTTCAGACTTATCCTGCCTTATTCACATAATCCCTATCCGAATTGGTCCCCTGGGCCTCACCAAAATTTAAAGCGGAACTACCTCCTGACCTAAGAACCTGATTACCGTAATATTGGCCTATTGCGTCATTTGGTAAATCATTACAAAAGAAGGCCGTATCAGCCGCAAACTGAACCAATCTATCCTCAAGGTCATATTTTTTCCCGACATAACTACTGTAATTGTAAACTTGAACTTGACTCTTGTACTTTATTTCCGATGAAAAATAGTTTCAATGTTTAAATTAGCAAACCTTCGAAACATTTCCATAACCCCACAGTATTTTTCAATTGAAAGGTTGACTGCTTTCTGCAATTTTTCTTCTTTTAGATTACTTCCATAAAAATGGTATTCAATCGTAACGGTATCGTAAAATTTTGGATGTTCATCCGTTAGGTTTGCAATCGTTTCGATGGTGAATTCATCGACTTCCAGTTTCATTTTTTTTATCAATGATGCTACATCTAACCCAGAACAGCCTGCAAGCGAAGAGAGCATTAAGGCTTTTGGCCGCATTCCGCTGCCATCACCACCGTCCTCCTTCGCAATATCGATTTTAAAAGTCTGCCCCGAAGGATTGTTACTTTCGAAGGCCATATTTCCCAGCCATTTGGTCGTGATATGATTTGTTGCTGCCATAAATTTTCGTTTCTTTAGAGGGATAAATGTACGATAATTTAGAGCCTTTAAAATAGTTTGGTTTTACGTCGTACCTCGTATTTCTAACTTCTAACTTTAAAACATGCCCTTAGTAAAACCGCTTGATTCAACGCATAGTCCAGAAACCGCCGAATTGGCCAAATTTTTTAACGAGACCCTTGGGTTTTGTCCGAATTCGATACTGACCATGCAGCATCGGCCAGCAATCTCCAAAGCATTTATCAACCTCAATATGGCTGTTATGGCGAATGAGGGTCGGGTGACATCTGCCTTAAAAAGAATGATCGCCTGGGTGAGCAGTAACGCTACAGGATGCCGCTATTGCCAAGCACACGCCATTCGCGCAGCGGAACGATATGGAGCAGAACAAGAACAACTCGGTAATATTTGGGAATACCGAACCCACCCTGCCTTTTCAGAAGCAGAACGTGCCGCTTTGGATTTTTCATTACAAGCTTCCCAAGTACCAAACGGAGTTGATGTTGAAATTAAAGAACGCCTGTACCAGCATTGGAACGAAGGCGAAATTGTGGAGATGTTAGGGGTAATCTCGCTCTTCGGATATTTAAACCGTTGGAACGACTCTATGGGAACTTCTATTGAAGATGGCGCCGTTGAAAGTGGTAACCAGTATCTTGGAAAGCATGGTTGGGAAAAAGGAAAACATGATGGGAGTAGCTATTAGATTTGAGAACGCTACGCTTTAGAAACAAGAAAAAAGACTTGGCGACATAATTATTGAAGTACGAGATGCCCTGCGTCCTGGCACGCAATGGCGTTTTGCTATTAATCTAGTGCTTTTTCAACGCTCTCTCGCAACTCTCCCAAAACCTCCTTTTCAAACCAAGGGTTCTTGCTCATCCAAAAACGATTTACCGGCGATGGGTGCGGTAATGGAAAATACTTGGGTAGGAAATCCCTAAAATTCGCGATATTTTCCGTTAGGTTTTTCTTCGAGATTTCTTTTAGGTACTTGTCTTGCGCATATTTGCCAATGAAGATGATAAGCTTTACATTTTTAAATTGCCCCCAAACTTTGTCGTGCCATAATGGGGCGCATTCTTTTCGGGGCGGTAAATCACCTGTTTTTCCCTTTCCTGGATAACAAAACCCCATCGGAAGTACCGCAAAATTGTCCGCATTAAAAAAATCGGCGTCCGTGACACCCAACCACTCGCGCAGTTTTCTGCCGCTAGCATCGTCCCATGCTTTGTTATGGTCATGTGCTTTCCTGCCCGGAGCCTGACTTACCAAAATGATTTTAGATTTCGTGGTTACCGAAATAATAGGTCTTGGCTGTAAGGGCAAATGTTCTTTGCAGACTTCGCAGGCTCTGATTTCGGACAGTAATTTTTTCATTATTTCTTGCCCCCTACAACTAGTACTATTTCCCCTTTTGGTGGTTTCTCCGAATAATGTTTTAAAACTTCTTCTGCCGTTCCTCGAATAGTTTCTTCGTATAGTTTGGTCAATTCTCTAGATATGGAAACCGGCCTATCGGCCCCGAAGTATTCGACCAATTGCCCAAGTGTCTTTATCAATTTATGTGGCGATTCGTATAAAATAATCGTACGAGGCTCCTCTGCAAGTAACAATAGTCGGGTTTGCCTTCCTTTTTTTACGGGTAAGAATCCCTCGAAAACAAATTTATCGTTCGGCAGGCCGCTATTGACCAAGGCAGGCACAAAAGCAGTTGCTCCGGGCAGGCAATCGACTTCAATCCCATCCTCAACACAGGCTCGTGTCAACAAAAATCCAGGGTCTGAAATCGCCGGGGTACCCGCATCTGAAATCAACGCCATGGTTTCCCCTGCTTTCATTCGTTGCACTAAAGAAGTCACCGTTTTATGTTCGTTATGCATATGGTGAGACTGCATGGGCGTGTTGATTTCGAAATGTTGCAACAGCTTGCCGCTGGTACGGGTATCTTCCGCCAGAATGCAGTCGACCTCTTTTAGGACGCGAACGGCACGTAGCGTCATATCCTCTAAATTGCCTATCGGGGTCGGAACCAAATATAACTTTCCCATAAGGTAAAGTTACGGCCTTACTTCCTTTCCAAAAAAATAAGACGTCAATACCGAAAAAAAAGCTACCGCGGAGAATAAATGTTGCCCGTCGCTAATCATATAATGGGCAAAAAAGGCAAGCACAATATCAAAAAAGAAACCTGCATAGGCCCATTCCTTAAGCCATTTCGAAAAATTGCCACAAATCGCTATAAGATCCAGTATCTTGGTAATTGCCAGCGGATAAATAAGATAGGTAGGGTAGCCCATCTTTACGAAAAACCCACTAATCGTCTCGAATTGAAAAAATATTTGTAGATGGAAAATAGCATAATAGCCGTCAAGGCACCAATGGCTAGGTAAAAGACTGTTTTTTTGACCTTCATACCTTTTTTTGGATTGATACACTCGTATTTAATTCAAAAGACAATAGTCGCAAAACTAGAAAAACCCAACATTGCTGATGGGCTCATTTTTCTCTATAAGTACTTTTTAAAAAAATTTCTTTTCGATTAAATCCATAAAACGTTCCTCGTATTCTTCTTTGCCTTCCCAATTGTTATAATCAGGTTTTACCATGTTTTTGATAAACGAAACGGAACGCTCATGCGTGTCAATTGTTTTTAACTGAGACAAGACGCGGTTGTAATCTTCGGTATTACCACCAAAGAGATGTTTTACAAAAGCAAGGCGATTGTTTAGGTCGACTTTTATCTCATTTGAACTTAGTTTATCGTTCAACGATTTGGGACTTGTATCATTAGCGGCAGCGTTTTCTTTAGGAGGCATAAAAATATCCTTATCGTTCTTTAGGTAATTCGGTGTGCCTAAGAATTCCTCCAACACCCCTTCAACAGGAGTTTCAGTTGGCATTTCAGAAACCATATCCTTAATGGTATCCATTCCAGGAATCATAATATCTTCTTCATGCGGGTTACTTTCAGGCACCTTCGTGTTTTCATTTAGCACTGCACTTGCCATCTTTTCGAAGCGTTCTGCTAAAATATTCTTGGAAACATCAACCTCTATATGGTTCAATTTTTCCTCGATAAATTTGAGTACAGCCAACTTTTCGTATAAGGCCCTAGCCGATTCATATTGTTCAGCGATGCTATCTTTATCGCTGTGTACGATAATATCGGTACACAACTTTCGGAGTTCTTCTTTTAGTTTCTTTTTCATTGGGCAAATTTAATTCGGTCTCTTAAGTAGTTCGTTGCAAAAGCTGTGCCTTTTTTGCTAATTTTATACTTCGCTAAATAAAGAACGAAAAAAGATGATGTTTTCGTCTAACCTAGCCATTAAAATTACAAAATGTTTCTCGAAAATACCGTTAACCACAAAGAACAGTTCGGCTGGATTGAAGTTATCTGCGGTTCTATGTTTTCCGGTAAGACCGAAGAACTGATTCGCCGCTTGAAGCGAGCGCAATTCGCCAAACAAAAAGTAGAGATTTTCAAACCTATGGTCGACACTCGATATGATGAGGATATGGTGGTCTCCCATGATGCGAACGAGATTCGTTCTACTCCTGTCCCTGCTGCTGCCAATATTAGAATTTTAGGGGATACTTGCGACGTAGTTGGTATCGACGAAGCCCAATTTTTCGATGACGAAATAGTAACTGTCTGCAACGATTTGGCAAACAAAGGGGTAAGAGTCGTAGTCGCTGGCCTTGATATGGATTTTAAAGGCAACCCTTTCGGCCCTATGCCTGCTTTAATGGCAACAGCGGAATACGTGACCAAGGTACATGCCATTTGCACACGAACAGGTAATCTGGCAAATTATAGCTTTCGAAAGGCAAATGATGAAAATCTAGTGTTCTTAGGGGAAACAGAAGAATACGAACCTTTGAGTAGGGCAGCGTACTACAAGGCAATGTTAAAGGAAAAAGTGAGAAAGCTATCTGTTGATGCAGAAGAAGTAACTTCAAAAACAAGCAAATCGAATGGCTAAGGCAACTGAAACGGTACTTCAAATCAACCTTGCCGCTCTTGAACACAATTATCATTATTTACGCATGCAGCTTAAAGATGAAACCAAGTTTTTAGCTGTGGTCAAAGCCTTTGCCTATGGCAGCGATGCACAACGAATTGCCCTAAAAATGGAAGCTTTGGGTGTAGATTATTTCGCTGTAGCCTACATTAAGGAGGGCATAGCACTTCGTGAAGCTGGCATACGCAAACCTATATTAGTGCTTCACCCCTTGCCAATTCATTTTAATGAGCTTATTGAGCATTGTCTAGAACCAAGCATCTATTCCGCTAAAGTTTTAAAGCAGTTTTTAAATACGGCAAAAAAACATGGGCTAAAAAACTATCCGATACACCTCAAGTTCAATACTGGCCTCAATCGTCTTGGATTTTCGGAGAATGATATTGATTATATACATAAGGAATTTCAAAATAGAAACGAGATCAAAGTGGCCTCGATATTTTCGCATTTAGCGGCTTCAGAAGACGCCCAAGAAAAAGATTTCACTCTAAAGCAAATCGAAATCTTCGAGACTATTAGCACGAAAGTTAATACGCAATTAGGGTATCGCCCTTTTCGCCATTTGTTGAACACCTCTGGTATTTTGAATTATGCCAACGCGCAATTTGATATGGTAAGAAGCGGTATTGGCCTTTACGGTTATGGTAATCACTCTGAAATCGATAAGAAATTAAAACCTGTTGCTACGCTGAAATCCATTATTTCTCAACTACATAAAATTGAACCTGGTGAAACCGTAGGTTACAATAGGACTTTTAAATCGGAAAAACTTATGGTTACCGCAACCTTACCATTAGGGCATGCCGATGGTATTGGCCGACAATACGGTACCGGAAAAACCTGCGTTATCGTGAATGGACAAAAAGCATATATCGTGGGCAATGTTTGTATGGATATGATAATGATCGATGTAACCGGTATCAATTGTAAAGAAGGTGATGAGGTAATCGTATTTGGGAAGAATCATTCTGCCGAAGAATTTGCACATACTGCAGATACTATATCATACGAGCTAATCACAAGTATTTCCCAACGGGTAACCCGCACTATTTTAGAGAATTAAAATATGAATTAACATTTTGTTATGCTCCGTTATTTTCATAACATTGCGATACAGTAAAAAGTTTCCTGTTTATAACCAATTAAAACACTATTATCATGTTAAAAGAATTTAAGGATTTTATTATGACCGGCAATGTTATTGATTTTGCCGTTGCAGTTATTATGGCTACTGCTCTTGGATTAGTCATAAACGGATTTGTTGGCGATATCATCATGCCAATTGTTGGTCACTTTGCAGGGGGTCTTGATTTTGCTTCTATGGCGTATCAGCTTGATCCAGCAGTAGTTACAGACGGTGTTGTTATAACACCAGCAAACGAAATACGTTACGGTAAATGGATCAATAGTATCATTAACCTTATCATCGTAGGTTTTGTGATGTTTCTAATGGTTAAAGCATATAACAAATCAAAAGCGCCAGCCGAAGAAGAAGCACCAGCAGGACCAACTGCAGAAGAATTACTTGCTGAAATTCGTGATTCGTTGAAAAAATAAGATTGTTCAAAAGCATAGGGTTTGAAAAACTTCAAAGTCCACCGCTACACAATTTAAACCCCTGCCAAATGGCGGGGGTTTTTTTATGCTGGGTTTTTTCGTAAATAAAAAGCCAAGAGAATAAAAACAACTATTGTTGTATTTGTAACTTTTTGTTGTATACGTTTATAAATAGTGGTTTCTCTTGTACAGCTAGTTAAGTTGAACTAATTTTACCCTTCAATTAAAGAGATATGAAAGTAGCAGTAGTAGGAGCCACCGGAATGGTCGGCGAAGTAATGTTAAGAGTGTTAGCGGAACGTAATTTTCCAATAACCGAATTGCTTTTAGTAGCTTCCGAACGTTCAGTGGGTAAAAAACTGTCTTACAAAGGTCGAGAACACACTATAATTGGCTTGGCCGATGCCGTAGCCACGAAACCACAAATCGCTATTTTCTCAGCCGGAGGAGACACTTCGCTCGAGTGGGCGCCCAAATTTGCTGAGATAGGCACCACGGTAATCGACAACTCTTCTGCTTGGCGTATGGATCCAGAAAAGAAATTAATCGTTCCAGAAATTAACGCGCACGAACTAACAGCTGCCGACAAAATCATCGCCAACCCCAACTGCTCTACCATTCAAATGGTCATGGCATTAGCGCCCCTTCACAAAAAATACAAAATGAAACGTATAGTGGTTTCTACATATCAGTCCGTATCCGGTACTGGGGTAAAGGCGGTACGTCAATTAGAAAATGAAATCACAGGTATCAAAGGCGAAATGGCATACCCCTATCCCATAGGGAGAAACGCATTACCGCATTGCGATGTTTTTCTTGAAAATGGGTACACCAAAGAAGAAATGAAGCTGGCACGAGAGCCTCAAAAAATATTCAACGACCGTACGTTTTCAGTTTCAGCCACTGCAGTTCGTATTCCAACAGCGGGCGGACACTCAGAATCTGTAAATGTAGAATTCCACAATGACTTTGTATTGAACGAGGTCAGGCAGATTCTAAATGATACCGATGGGGTAACCGTTCAAGACAACCCAGATACAAATACCTATCCTATGCCTATATATGCGCATGATAAAGATGAGGTTTTTGTGGGTCGTATTCGTCGTGACGAAACACAGCCCAACACCTTAAACATGTGGGTTGTTTCCGATAATCTTCGAAAAGGGGCGGCTACCAACGCAGTTCAAATTGCCGAATATCTTGTTGCCAATGAATTGGTATAATTAAAAATTACCGATAGTATCGATTACTTGGCACCTCGTTAACCTATATCCCTACCTTAATACTCGATTGAGTTACAGCTAGGTCGTTCTCACCTTTTTGGTTATTTTTATAACTTATTAATCTAGAATGTTATGAAAAAAATACTTTCCTTTTTCGCATTTGCAATCGTCATTTCCGCTTGTAAATCAGAACCCAAAAAAGACCCAATTACTGTGAATTATCCTGTTACTGCTAAAGTAGATACTGTGTACTCTCATTTCGGAACCGAGGTCAACGACCCGTTTCGATGGCTAGAAGATGATCGAAGCGAAGAAACCGGAGCATGGGTAGCTGCGCAAAACAAAACTACCTTCGGCTATTTGGAAAATATTCCCTTCAGGTCAGACCTAAAGAACAGATTGGAAAAACTATGGAATTACGAAAAATTGAGTTCTCCTTTCAAAGAAGGGAACTATACCTATTACTATAAAAATGATGGCTTGCAAAACCAATATGTTGTATATCGTCAAAAAGGGGATGGGGAACCAGAAATATTTCTTAATCCAAACACTTTTTCAGAAGATGGTACTACCTCTCTTGCAGGGCTAAGCTTTACCAAAGATGGATCTATGGCCGCCTATATGATTTCTGAAGGTGGTAGCGATTGGCGAAAGGCAATTGTAATGAATGCTGAAACTAAAGAGATTGTCGAGGATACCTTGGTTGACATCAAGTTCAGCGGTATTTCTTGGAAAGGCAATGAAGGTTTTTACTACTCTAGCTACGACAAACCAGAGGGTAGTGAATTATCGGCCAAGACAGATCAGCACAAAGTATATTACCATAAATTAGGAACTGCACAAGACACCGATACTCTAATCTATGGTGCCCGGCCAGAAGAGAAACATCGTTACGTAGGGGTTTACCTCACTGATGATGAACGCTACCTCGTTTTAACCGCTAGTACTTCTACCTCTGGTAACAAGCTATACATTCAGGATTTGAATGACCCGAACGGACTCATGATTCCCATTCTTGAGGATACTGATTCGGATACCTATATCATTGACAATGTGGGCAGCAAGTTGTATCTCGTAACGAATAAAAATGCTCCGAACACTAAAGTAATTACTGTTGATGCCAAAAATCCCGCTGCAGATAAATGGGTAGATTTCATTCCGGAAACCGAAAATGTACTCACGCCGAGTACCGGTGGTGGCTATTTCTTCGCTGAGTATATGGTAGATGCGATTTCTAAAGTATTGCAATATGACTACAACGGAAAATTAGTGCGAGATGTAAAATTACCCGGGGTAGGAAGTGCAGGCGGTTTTGGTGGCAAAAAGAAGGATAAGGAATTCTATTTTTCTTTCACCAACTATAAAACACCAGGGTCAACTTATAAGTATAACGTGGAATCTGGTGATTATAAAGCGTATTGGAAACCAGAAATTGATTTTGACCCAGGCCAGTATGAAAGCACCCAAGTATTCTATAACTCTAAAGACGGCACAAAAATACCCATGATTATTACGCACAAAAAAGGGGTCGAGCTTAATGGTAAAAATCCTACTATTTTGTACGCTTATGGTGGTTTCAATATCAGTCTAACCCCATCGTTCAGTATTACAAATGCCATTTGGATGGAGCAAGGTGGCGTTTACGCCGTGCCAAACCTTCGTGGTGGAGGTGAATACGGAAAAAAATGGCATGATGCCGGCACCAAAATGCAAAAACAAAATGTGTTCGACGATTTTATAGCCGCAGCGGAATACCTTATTGCGGAGAAATATACCTCATCAGATTATTTAGCAATTAGAGGCGGTAGTAATGGAGGTCTTCTTGTAGGTGCAACAATGACCCAACGCCCTGATTTAATGAAAGTTGCACTGCCCGCAGTTGGTGTTATGGATATGCTCCGCTACCATACCTTTACAGCCGGTGCAGGTTGGGCATACGACTATGGCACAGCTGAAGACAGTAAAGAAATGTTCGAATATCTAAAGGGGTACTCCCCGGTGCACAATGTAAAAGAAGGTGTTGCTTACCCAGCTACATTGGTTACTACAGGAGACCATGATGATCGCGTGGTGCCTGCACATAGTTTCAAGTTCGCGGCCGAACTTCAAGAAAAACAAACTGGTAATAATCCAACGCTTATACGTATCGAGACCAATGCGGGTCATGGAGCTGGGACTCCTGTCAGCAAGACTATTGAGCAATACGCAGATATTTTTGGCTTTACATTATTCAATATGGGTTATGAAAAACTTCCCAACCAAGCGGTTCTGAAAGAATTTAAAGACTAACTATCAATATTTCTGATTTAAATCCGTTTCTTAATTGGAAAGGGATTTTTTCTTTTTCGAAAACACCAACCATAAAGTATGCTTCACGTTGATCACGTTTCTTTCGCTTATGATGATGTCCCCGTTTTAGAGGATATTAACCTCAAAATAAAACAAGGGGAACACGTGGCTGTAATCGGAGAAAGTGGTTGCGGCAAAAGCACTTTATTAAAGATTATCTATGGTATTCTTAACATTCAGGCAGGGGAAGTTTATTGGGGCGAACACCAAGTATTGGGGCCTTTATACAATCTGGTTCCGGGGGAATCCTATATGAAATATCTTTCTCAGGATTTCGACCTAATGCCCTATACCACCGTAGAGGAGAACGTATCAAAATACCTATCGTCATTTGAACCTGAAGATAAAAAGGAGCGCACTTTTGAGCTGCTCGAAATGATCGAGATGAATGCCTTTGCAAAAACCAAAGTAAAAAATTTAAGCGGCGGTCAACAGCAACGTGTTGCATTAGCGAGAGTATTGGCGCAAGCACCCGCTATTTTATTGCTAGATGAACCTTTTAGCCATATCGATAATTTCAGAAAAAACGCGTTGCGCAGAAACCTTTTTAAATACTTAAGACGAAAAGGTATAACTGTTCTTACCGCCACACACGACCATAACGATATGTTACCGTTTGCTGATAGCGTTATTGTTTTAAGAGACAAGAAAATCATCGCGAAAGACGACCCTAAAAGTTTATATAACCGCCCACAAGACATTTATATAGCTTCGCTTTTTGGGGAAGCCAATAAAATACCCATCAATATAGTGAAGTCGTATGCCGACACTAAAAGACGTATTATCGTTTATGCCCATGAATTCAGGATTTCCCAAAAATCAGGGCTTGAAGTCAGTGTTACTGGGTCATTTCACATGGGGGGCTACTACCTTATAGAAGGTATTTACGAGGGTCAGAACATCTATTTTCATCATGAGCGCGCTATTGAAGAGGGTAAAGAACTTTTTCTGAATATCTCAATAGAACTCATCAACAAACGCATGTCTGGAGTATAATTTCTTGTTAATGAACTACCTCAAGGCATGGCCATCGAAGTATAAGAAGTAAGACCGCTGTGCTAAAATAAATTGGAGTACTTCTATTGAGTTAAAACCCTTGTTCATCCCCATACACCCTTGTTTTGCGTATTTTTAGTGCAAATCTCCATCTTTGGACAAAGAAGCTATCATTCAAGAACTCAACTTTAAGGCCGTGCGCAGTAGTGGTCCTGGTGGGCAGCACGTAAATAAAGTCGCTACCAAAGTAGAGCTGTTCTTTGATCTTCAAAATTCCAAATCCCTGACCGAGAATGAAAAAGAGCATATTTCGCTGAAGTTGGCCTCAAAAATTACCAAAAACGGCATATTGCTGCTACAGTGTGATGAAAGCCGCAGTCAGCATAAGAATAAAGCATTGGTCATCAAGCGTTTCTTAAAAACCATAACAGAAGCCTTAAAGGTTACCAAGCGAAGAAAGAAAACAAAACCTTCTCGTTCAGCAATTGAAAAGCGCCTGAAGAACAAAAAGAAAGCCGCCCAAAAAAAAGCGAATCGCGGTAAACCTAATTTAGATTGAGTAGAAAAAATCAAGAATTAGGTGAATTCAAGGATTTCTATGTCTTTCCCTTTAAAGTTGATTATGTCTCCGACTGATTTTCTCAATAATAACATTCCGATAGGCGTTCCGGCAGAAATACAAAAAATAGATTCTCCCGCATTTTTAAATTCTCCGGCAGAAATAGCTATGAAATATTGGGCGAATTGCGTTTTGACCAAACTGCCTAAACCAATCTTGTTAGAATCTGATTTTAAAGATACTTTTGATAGTGCCTGCCGCATTTTTTCTGCTTCAGCCAGCTGTTGTCCTAATTTTTCACGTTCTAAATGTAACATCGCCCTACCCGTTTCGTGTTTGTCGCCGGCGCTACTTTTCGTTTCAGAAGTCAATGCGTCTTGAATATCAACTATATTTAGATGAATACGTTCGATACGCTTAGTTACAAATGTATTGCAGAAATCGAAAAGTTCTTGTTTTAGAGTTTCTTTCATTTCAAACTAATTCAGCCAGTTCGTTACCAACCGAACTCCCAATAGCGATACCCATTCCCCCTAATCGTATACCACAAAAAACATTGCTTGATAATTGTTTTACAATCGGCCTTTTTTTGCTTCCTATGCCCATAATACCACTCCAATTGCTATCAAGCTCAAAAGGAGTGTTAGGGAGGACCGTTTCATGCAATAAGCTTTTCAAGTTGTTCTGAACTACTACAGTTTGCCCGAATTCTGCTGTTTCCTCGGTCTCAAAATCAAGGTTCCGACCCCCTCCGAACAATATTCGGTCGTCTATGTTTCTAAAATAATAGTACCCTTCATCAAAGTGAAATGTGCCTTTTATTCTCAAATTTTCGATTGGTTTTGTAATTAGTACTTGCGCACGCGCGGGGTGGACATCTTCTCCTACCAGTTCTTTGGCAAACCCATTGGTAGCTAATAGCAATTTTTTTGAAGTGAATTCAAATTGATTTGTTTTAATCTTCACCGATGCACCATTATCCGCAAAACTTTCAACAGCAACGGCATTTAATATTCGCACCCCTCTTTGCCGTACATTTTTCAGTAAAGAGGCCATCATCTTTCCTGTATCTATTTGCGCTTCGAATGTATTGGTAATATAGTGTTCGTTAACACCATTAAAGCAAAAAGTATTTGGTGTTCTACGAAATGCTTCTGCATTGAAAATTGGTTGCAATAATTTATTGATTGATGCTGTTTTTTCGTCGCACTCTTCGAACAATTGCACCTGCTTTTCAAGGAACAGTTCATGGCCTCCTAACTGCTTGAAATCTATTGCGGAATCGCCTAAGTTTTGTCGCAATAATTTGATGCCATCAAAACGCTTTTGAACCAGTTCATATACCTCTTTTTCAGAATGCGTTTTTAGGTCGGAAAGTACTTCTGAAATACTCCCAAAACATGCAAAGCCAGCGTTCTTTGTACTAGCCCCTTGGGGCAGTGTTCCCTTTTCCAAAATAAGTACCTTCGCTTGCGGAAAACGAGTGCTTAAAGACATGGCGGTATTAAGCCCAACTATACCGCTACCAACAATTGTGAAATCTATGTTGGATAGCCATGTTTTATATTCCCAATAACTAAGGTTCATCGTACTAAAATACGAACTAAAGAGGGCTATTAAATAGTAAAGTCATCTAAAACACTAAAAACCGGTTTCAGACCAGTCAGTTTGTAAATCTATTTAGTCATAACGAAGAAAATAGGGCAATACATACACTCTGTAGCACAAATTATACTATGCAGTCTGTTTAGGTAAATGTGAGTATCAACAAAAAACGACTTACTGTATCGAATCTTGCTGTTATTGAGGAGCAATTTGGGAAAGAATGTTGACGTCGGAATTGGTTGCCGTCAACTCACCATTTAGTGTGATTCGATTTCCTTCTTTTTGAGATGCAGATAACTTCAATTCATTCAAATTTTCGATATAATTTACGACAGAAGGCAGCGTCAAATCTTGCTTCAGTTTTTGAAAATTTACTTGCGCACCAAAGAAGGTATTCGTCGATTTTTCTTGAGTAGGAATCACACCTTCAAAAGTGTCGAAAACTGTGTTTACAGAATTGTCTTTTACATAAATTTGATATAGCGGAAAGGGTTCAAAAATACCGCTCTTATTTACTGCGTTTTTAGAAACTAAATAGTCTTTTAAACTTTCATTTTCAGCACCTAGATTCAGTTGTATTTTCGGCACTTGCTTTTTTTGTAAAGAACGCTGCTCTACCTTTTCAAAATTGTCATCGTAGCCATAGGTTATAATAGTATCGGTTTGGATCGTTTTTCCTTCAATTCCCAAACTAAAAAATCCGTTTGTACGATTTAGCACTTCATCTACATTGAGATTATTCTTGGCAAAGAAAGCTACTTCCGACAGCTTTTTTATCCAGTCCTTTTTATTCTCGGGGTTCTCAAAATTTGCGTCGAAGTAAAGTTGCAACGAAGGATTTTCTAACGTTTCTTGTGTGATTTTTGATTTAAATTTCTGTGGAGCCTTTGTAAGGATATTGCCAGCTATTACCGCTTTTCCGTCTTCAAAATTAATGGTTGCAGTGCTTTCCTCCTGCATATAAACAATATGATCGCTACTACTTGCCAAAGCTTCAATCAGCGGATCATTACTATCCTCAATTGTTTTTCCATCCTTAAGAATATCCTTGAATACCTTTTGAAACTGGCTTATATTTAGTTCAAGGGAAAAGGCAACTACCAATTTTTCTGAGTTCCAGGCCAATGCTAGTTTTGACTTATCTACCTTGGCAAAGCTGTAACCTTGGTTCGTTAAATCTTCGATAGTGACCGATTTTTTAACGAGTTCCTGTTTTACATATAGCTCGAATGCTTCTGAATCTGAAATCTTGAATGTTCCAAAAAGTGCATTTTTTACATCAGGTATTGTGTAAAAAACCATGTTATAGGGCATTAAGTCAATGCCTTGTTCTGGTTTATCCTCATCATCGGAACCTTTAAAACTTACCTTGTTCAAATAATGCCTTGGGGAAGTTAAAGCATCTACTAAAAGAGTTTCCTTGATTTCTTGAACCCCGATTTTTAGTACACTATCGGCATTCTGATGAATCTTACCTGTTAAGGAAGAGGTTTTGTTGAATTGCTTATAGCCCCAATAGCCAATAGCAATCAAAATAGTAAGAACCAACAATACCTTGGCGACCCTTTTCATAGTATTGAACTGGTTTAACGTGCATCTGCAACCATTGCCTCAATCATATTCAAAAAGTAGTCGAAACTATTTTGATGCCCCGTAGTTGCTGTATTCCAAATCATTTCACCTTTCATGGTATTGCCCTTCATCTTTTCAAAAGTAAAATAGACATCTTCTGTGTTTTGAGTCAGGAAACCTATTTTATCCCTTAAATCGGAAGGGTACGTCTCAAGTGGAATCTGTGCTATGATTTTTTTGCCATTTACATACATGCTGGTAACGTTCTTCTTCATTTTTCGTTTGTGAGAACTTGAAAGTTTTGATGCAAAACTCCCCGAAGCTATCGCCATCATATCTCTTTTAGAGCTTCCAATGAGGAACATATCATCCTTAAACAAAATAAACACATCAAAAGGAGCTGATTGGCCTACCGATTTGATTTTATAGATCCCATTCATTGGCTCAAGCTCACCTTCCCTTAAACCAATACGGACTAGCTTGTTATACAACTGTTGTTGTTCAGAGGTCATCATAAATAGGAAATCTGGAACAGTTTCGGTTTTGGTCTTTTCAATCTCTTTACGGTTAAAATCTTCGTCGTATTCGTAATCGGTATAGGTAACCGTTCTTTCCGAAAGATCTGTCAAGGCCAAAAGCGCATCACCACGTATAATCTCTGCAGCACCTTCTTCATCTATAAGAAGCGAGAAAAGATTTGCACCGATAGAAACACCGTCGCTATACATATTATCCTCTTTTGTATCAAAAATAATCTCTATCAGGTCAGGGTAGGCATTGAGCATTCCCTCAACGCTCATGTTCATTGACCAATATCCCAACAAACGATCTTCATTAAGATAGGAAGCAAATTTTGAGTTGAACTTGCCATTATACATTTGCCTGTAATAATCTGCCATTTGCTCGTCAACCGTATATTGGGTGCGTAGCGCAACGTTATCTTCCTCAAAATCTAATTTTGCGACCATGGTCATACCACCATATAATTTATCCACATCCATATAGCTATATGGGCCTAGAACTCCGTTAAGACCATAAAGTTCTGGAATTGCTTGCGAATAAATCTTACCGAAATCACCAATCCAAGCGGTGGCTTCTTCTCCCCCTTTTCCTACGCTTTTCAAGTAATCAGAATTCCTTAATATGGAACCTTGAGCATAGTTGCCTACCAAGATTTCTTTTGCTTTGGCCAAAGTTACTTTAGCCTGTTTTTCTCGTTTTACTGCTCGTTCTGCCTCTCGTTTTTTGCGCTCTACTTCTCGCTTTTCGCTATTTGCCTGACGTTCAGCCTCCAGTCTTGCCGTGTAGGCATCATAAGACTCCTCTTCTACAACATCCTCGACAACTTCCTCTGAAGCGTCTTTTGCTTCCCCTGCAGCATCCACAGCTGCGGACGCGGCTTCCATTGTGGCATCTTTAGCATCCTGAACTGTCTCGGGCGCTTCAACTGTTTCAACAGTTATATTGTAATCGGTCGGAGCAACACTATCCACTGCTTCCTCTACCGCTACTCCTGCATCTAATGATGGGTAATAGCCATATCCGTAATCTTCCTCTTCCTTGGACTCATCTTTTGAGAACATTAAAATCAGCGTATTGTCTGTCCATAAAGTAACCGTGCCATCATACTCATCTTGAAAATATGAGTAGCTATTTTCTTTGACGACTTTTTCCATTTCATGTTCTCCCAAAAGATTTTGGAAGCCTTCGGCATCGTTCAAAGGCATAAGAAAACAATTGGTAAACACGCCTTCTTTTACATCTAAAAAGTAATAGAAGTTCCTGCTTAAATCGAACCCAGTGCTCTCTAAGTTGCTTACCTTACCTTTCGATTCTTTGTTCAATTGCTCCCCGAGCATTTGACCCAACTTAGAATTTGAAAAGTCGTTTAAAGACACTAAATCTGTTATTCTTTTGCCTTTTATGGTAACAACGGCTGAAGCATCTGACGGAATCTTAGTAATCAAATCCTGAGCTGAGACAGCAATTGCAAAGCAAAAAGCAGTTAAAGAAAGTAGTCGTTTTTTCATATTGTACTAAGTTATTTGTTGATCAATTGAATTTTATTTTGAACGTTTTTTTCTCCTAAAATAAATGAAAGCGCATCTATACGAAGCATTACCGCTTTTTTATTAGGTGATATTTTTGCATTTTTATTGGACACACTCTTCACCAGTTCCTTGAATCTGTAGATAGCAGTGTAATTAGCATCATCAAAGATTTTTTTATCTTCTTTATTCAGGGTTGCAAAAGACTTCTTGATACTTGGGTCATACGTGAAATCTCGTTGAAATATCTTAGTATCACTATTGAACGAAAAATTCTTAGTCGTAAAGCTAGTGCCCCCTTTCTTATTCTGCTTTTGAATAAGTTCTTTAAAAACACCATTGATATTATCTACCTGCCCAAAATTACATGCTACTGTGAAAATGTAATTTTCGAAATCTTTGGTTTTCTTGATGTTACTGATGCCTTCTATTTTTTCGAGATATTCTACCGCGTCCTTCATGGCTTCGTTCATATCATCTTCCGAAGGCACTCTATATCCATTAATGCTATCCAATAGCATTATAGAAGCCAATTTAGTTTTGCTTTTACTCATGTTTAGGGTAACGAGCATGTTTCCGCTACCATCTTCATTCAAATTAATTTCTTCAAGTATATCGAAACAACTTGTGCAGAACGACAAGCATACAATAATACAAGTGTAGGTTATTAGTTTTCGAAACATTTAATTGGGTTATCGTTACGTTTTCTGAACTGATTTATGCTCTTAAAATTGCACTAACAAAGATTAGCATTGTTAATCTGATATAAAAATACAGCGATACTGCTAAATAACTGCGCTTGTATACCGTGAAATTTTATCCCTGAATACAGTGATGCAAGAAAAAGCCCCTAGTTATCGGGGCTAAATATTATTATTATTCTTGAGGCTTCATTTTAAAGTCTTCCATAAACTTTGTCGTATAATTTCCTGCCAAATAATCAGGGTGATCCATCAATTGCCTATGAAAGGGTATTGTTGTTTTTATGCCTTCGATTACAAACTCGTCTAAGGCGCGTTTCATCTTGTTAATCGCCTCTTCTCTGGTTTGGGCGGTGGTAATCAACTTCGCAATCATAGAGTCGTAGTTCGGCGGTATCGAATACCCACTATACACGTGCGTATCCATTCGTATCCCGTGACCTCCTGGTGTGTGCAATGTGGTGATTTTTCCTGGGGAAGGCCGAAAGTTATTATAGGGATCTTCAGCATTTATACGACATTCGATAGAATGTAGCTTAGGCGTATAATTTTTTCCAGAAATCGGAACACCACCTGCAACAAGAATCTGCTCGCGAATTAGGTCGTAATCGATTACTTGCTCGGTAATGGGATGTTCCACCTGAATACGGGTATTCATTTCCATAAAGTAGAAGTTGCGATGTTTGTCTACCAAAAACTCTACTGTACCTGCACCTTCGTATTTAATGTATTCTGCTGCCTTTACCGCTGCATCTCCCATATCTTTCCGAAGCTTGTCGGTCATAAAAGGTGAGGGGGTTTCCTCGGTCAATTTTTGGTGTCTGCGCTGCACCGAGCAATCACGCTCTGAAAGGTGACATGCTTTGCCATATTGATCACCTACTACCTGTATCTCTATATGTCGTGGTTCTTCAATAAGTTTTTCCATATACATACCGCCATTTCCAAAGGCTGCCGTTGCTTCCTGAACAGCACTTTCGAAAAGCTCTTCCATTTTCTCTTCCTTCCAAACGGCCCGCATTCCCTTTCCACCACCACCTGCAGTAGCTTTAATCATTACGGGATAGCCCATTTTTTTGGCAATCTTCTTTGCTTCGGCAACATCTTTCAACAAACCATCAGATCCTGGAACGCAAGGAACTCCGGCAGCCTTCATTGTTAATTTAGCCGTCGCTTTATCCCCCATGCGGTCTATCTGATCGCCAGATGCACCGATAAACTTGATATCGTGCTCAGCACATATTTTGGAAAAATTGGAGTTCTCGGAAAGAAAACCGTATCCCGGATGTATCGCATCGGCATTGGTGATTTCGGCAGCTGCCAAAATATTTGGAATTTTTAGGTAGGATTCGCTGCTTGCCGGTGGCCCAATGCAAACAGCTTCGTCTGCAAAACGCACATGCAAGCTTTCCGCATCAGCTGTCGAGTACACCGCAACAGTCTTAATGCCCATTTCTTTGCAGGTTCGTATCACACGAAGTGCAATTTCTCCCCTATTCGCAATTAATATTTTTTTGAACATCTTTTTAAAGTTTTAAATTTTTAGCTCTAAGTTCAGAACAGTGCCTTAAAACCGAATTAAGATGGATCTACTAAAAATAGCGGTTGGTCAAACTCTACAGGGGAAGAATCATCAATGAGAATCTTCACGATTTTCCCTGAGACTTCCGATTCGATATCATTGAACAACTTCATCGCTTCGATAACACAGAGTACATCGCCTGGGTTAACCATAGCGCCAACCTCAACAAATGAAGGTTTGTCCGGTGAAGGCTTTCTGTAGAAAGTACCTATTATGGGTGATTTGATTGTGATGTATTTCGAATCTTCGTCATCATCAGCAGCTTCTTTCTTCGCTATTGGTGCTTCTACTTGCACCTGTGGCGCGGCGGCCTGGGCCATTGGTATTTGCTGTACAATGGTCGTTTCCTGACCACTGTTCAAGGCTCCGGTTCTGATGGTAATCTTGATGTCGTCCATCTCTAATTTTACCTCGGTGGCACCCGATTTTGCCACGAATTTAATGAGGTTTTGAATTTCTTTGATATCCATATAATCGTTGTTAAGTGATTGGTTTAATTAATAGGCCCATTTTAGATAAATCGACCCCCAAGTAAATCCACCGCCAAATGCAGCGAACACTAGGTTATCTCCTTTTTTAAGTTGGTCTTCGTAATCGTGCAACAATAAAGGTAAAGTTGCCGATGTGGTATTCCCGTAGTGCTGTATGTTCATCAAAACTTTATCATCGGATATTCCCATGCGCTTGGCGGTAGCATCGATAATACGTTTATTCGCTTGGTGTGGCACTAAAAACGAGACATCATTATGAATTAACTCATTTCGTTTCATTATTCTTTCAGCAACATCGGCCATATTTGAAACAGCGAACTTAAATACCGATCTACCGTCTTGAAAAATATAATGCTGACGTGCTTCTACAGTTTCAATTGTGGCTGGTGCAATTGACCCGCCAGCCGGCATTCCCAAAAATTTACGCCCCGCACCGTCAGATCTAAGGTATTCGTCTTGTAAACCTAGCCCGTCTGAATTGGGTTCAAAAAGCACGGCTCCTGCGCCATCTCCAAAAATAATACAAGTTGTGCGATCCGTATAATCTAGAATTGACGACATTTTATCCGCACCTATTAAAAGTACTTTCTTATACCTGCCCGACTCGATATAACTTGCCGCAGTAGACATGCCGTATAAAAAACTAGAACAAGCCGCGAGCAAATCATACGCAAAAGCATTAGTAGCGCCTATTTCAGAAGCTACGAAGGCAGCGGTAGAAGCAACCATACTATCGGGGGTTGCCGTGGCTACGATTACCATATCTATTTCGGTAGCATCTAGGTTTCTTTTTTGAAGCAGATTTTCCGCAGATTTAATCGCCAAATATGATGTGCCTTCCCCTTCTTCGGGCTTTAAAATTCTGCGTTCTTTGATTCCTGTGCGAGAGGTAATCCATTCGTCATTGGTATCTACCATTTCTTCCAACATTTTGTTGGTCATAACGAATTTCGGAACATACCCCCCAACGGCGGTAATAGCTGCGGTTATTTTACCCATGCGTGAATCGCTTTTTTGTCAAAAACATACAAAAATGACACAAAATTGTTGAAAATTAGGGAATTTTTGGAACTTTTTGACTGAAAAGAGTGTTTAATCCCAATGATACTTATCCCTGCCTTTTTCATTAATCGAAACAGAAAGGCATAAAAAAACTCTCGCCTTGTTGGCGAGAGTCCGATATTGTTTTGAACCTGAAAGACTTAAGCCTCTACTTCAGTCTTATCGATCAATACTTGTCCTTTATAATAAAGCTTCCCTTCGTGCCAGTGCGCTCTGTGAAACAAGTGCATTTCGCCTGTTGTTGGGTCGGTAGCCAAAGTAGGGGCTACAGCTTTATAATGAGTTCTTCTTTTGTCTCTTCTGGATCTCGATATTTTTCTCTTAGGATGTGCCATTGCAAACTTATTTATCCGTTATTAACTTCTTTAAAGCGTCCCATCTGGGATCGTTGTCTGTGTTATTTTCTTTTGATTCTTTTGGTCTCAGGGCGTCTAATCTATCTAGCGCTTCCGATTTTAAAGTGCCATCGGCTATGCCTGGATGTACTCTTTTTTGTGGAACAGCCAACACTAACATTTCATAAATGTACTGTGCCACATTTATTTTATGTTCCCCATGCGGAATAATAAGAATCTCATCATCCTCACTATTGTAAGCATCACCGAACTTTACTACCAATTCCATCGCTGATGCTACGGGTTGGTCAAAAGGCTCTCCTGTAAGATCGCATTGCACGTTTACGGTGCCATCTGCATTAAAATCGAGCTCAAGCATAGTGCTTGTCTTGTTCAACACTACATCAACAGTAACATTGGTGGCGATAAACTCATCATATCCAAAAGACTCAAAGAACGTATTCTCGATTTGATATCTAAACTGGTGCTTTCCTTGCTTCAATCCTGAAAAAGGAATGCTGTATTCCTTGTGTTCCATCCTTTCTTACACTAATTCAATCAAATACCCATCTAAAAGATGGGCTGCAAAGATACTATTATTTTTAAAGTAGGCAATAGTTTAATTTAGGTGGTTTTTTACTTGAAATATACTTCGTTTATGCCTTAAGAATTCTTCTTTTAAACTTATAGATTCCTGCGATGATTAGAAAATAAACTTTTATGTTATAAAAACTGAAAACCGTATTAAGGGTTTAATATGAGTCTTAGTTGTAAAGAGGTTTTTTTAGTTCAACCATATTTGTATTCTAATAATTACTCCAATACGTATAGCAACTCCAACGTTAATGAAAATCCCATAAATAATCCATTCTTCTTTTTGATTCTTTTTTGAAAGTTTTTTAATTTCAGTTAATCTTTCTTCAGGTACTGTTTTAAAAATTAAAGGTTTAGATTTCTTCTCCTTTGAGTAAATTATTTCGCAATTATTTCCTTTGAATTTAGGTCGTTTAGATGGTCGCTGCGCTCGGTTTTGTTTTATCCGATTATTCATGTCCTGAATAGTACCCATCTAGCTATATTTTAATCTGAGCGCTAATATTTGCTTAAAACTCATAGAACACCAGAGAAATCATCGCCGAACCTTCTGCTTCTGTAGCGGGTTCTCGGTCAACTCGGCATACTCCGCCCTATTCTTAAAAATTTGAACGGCAGCGAATACAGCTTCTTTAAAAGAACTGTGATCTGCTTCTCCTTTGCCAGCTATTTCGTAAGCGGTACCGTGGTCGGGAGATGTGCGTACTTTTCGTAGTCCTGCCGTGTAATTTACTCCTTTGCCGAAAGCCAAGGTTTTAAAGGGGATCAGCCCTTGATCGTGATATGCCGCCAAAATAGCATCGAATTTCTTGTACCCATCAGAACCAAAAAAGCTATCTGCTGCATACGGGCCGAAAACCAAATGCCCGGCATCTGACATTTCTTTAATGACTGGCTTAAGAATTTCATCATCTTCCTTACCAATGACGCCATTGTCCCCACTATGTGGATTTATACCCAACAATGCAACTTTGGGGCGGCGAATACCGAAATCCATCGTTAATGATTTTTCTATGGTACGTACTTTGGTGCGAATCAAAATCGGATTGATTGCAGCTGGTGCGTCTTTTACAGCAACATGGTCGGTAAGCAGGCCTATACGTAGGTCACCGCTGACCATGAACATTAGACTCTCCCCTTCTAGCTCTTGCGCAAGAAAATCGGTGTGGCCAGGAAATTTAAAATCTTCTGCTTGAATATTATTTTTATTGATGGGAGCGGTCACCAATACATCTATTTCATCAGTTTTTAGGGCTTCTACCGCAGCTTTCAACGATTCTATAGCAAATTTTCCTGCTTCCTCGGTAGCTTCCCCAAATTGTAGTGTTGGTATTTCTTTCCAAACATTGAGGACATTGATTTTTCCGTCAAGCGCCTTTTCACATTCTTGAATACCATTATAATTGATATTGATGTTCAGGGCGTTCTTTTGTGCAGATATGGTTTTGTTCGACGCGAAAATAATCGGGGTACAAAAATCCATCATTCTAGAATCGGCAAAGGTTTTTAGTACTACTTCACACCCGATTCCGTTGAGGTCTCCAATAGAAATACCAAGTTTTATTTTTCTGTTTTCGTCCATGATATTCTTTACCTTTATGGCCCCACTGGGAATTACGAAAAAGTAATTTCGCCCTTTTGCATTCCTCTCCCTGCAGTCGTCGGATGCAAGAGGGAGGTAAAAAGTATCCGCAATCAAAGATGGGGTTGAATTTTGATTGAGCACAAAACTACTTAATTTAAACGGAAGATGTTTACGGGAATAATCGAAACCTTAGGTACTATTACAAAACTTGAAAAGGATGGAAGCAATCTGCATATATCTGTAGATTCAGTCATAACCTCAGAACTGAAAATCGACCAAAGTGTTGCGCATAACGGGGTTTGTTTGACAATAGTTTCCTTAGATGAAAATAGCTATACTGTTACTGCAATTGAAGAAACCCTTCAAAAAACAAGTCTCGGCAACCTAGTTGTTGGTGATAAGGTAAATCTAGAACGCGCCATGATTCTTGGAAGTCGTTTAGATGGGCATATTGTTCAGGGTCACGTCGACCAAACAGGGGTTTGCACCTCGGTTGAAGAAAAGGATGGCAGCTGGGTTTTTTCATTTGAATATGATGCTGCGACCAACAACCCGACCATCGAAAAAGGTTCGATTACAATTGATGGAACAAGCTTGACCATTGTGGACTCTGGAAAAAATAATTTCAGCGTTGCGATAATTCCTTATACGTATGAGCATACGCGATTCAATTCGTATAAAGCGGGAACTGTTGTGAACTTAGAATTTGATGTTATTGGGAAGTATGTTGCGAAGTTGATGGCGGGGAGGTAGGTTTTAGTTACTCTTGAAAAAGTCCTCACCCGGAACTGCCAAAAAAGCAGTTCCGACCTCTCCCAAGGAGAGATAAAAACTAGAAGGTCATAGAACAAAATTAAATCTCTAAAAAGTTGCCACAACAGTTTCCCTCCTTAGGAGGGATTAAGTGAGGTTTTTTTGCGAAATGTTTCTTGTTGGTGATAAAATTAATACTCCTTCATGTCAGTCTGAGCGCAGTCGAAGACCTTTTTAATTCTTAGGCATTTCGACTTTAGTTTATGCTGAGCGCAGCCAAAAACAGTCAATGTGATAGTTTATGTTGTTTGAAATTACTCCTCAAAAAAGCTAATCGAAGAACCAATCCAAGTTTCGTCTACTTGATGCGAAACGTTGATCATTTCGCCTTTGCTCATACGCGTGAGGTTAATAACGGGTTTAAGCCTATTTTCTTCCTCATTCCAGACAAAAAGCATGCGTAATTCTACTTTAGAGTTTTTCTCAGTACTTGTTTTTACCAAAGGTTTGTACTGTACTTTTTGTTGGAGGATGTAATTCTGTTTGTCTTCAACGGCCTCTATAATCTCTTTGGTAGGTCGAAGATTAATACCTTGACCAGCAAAAGAGAATAATGGTTTTAAAACGAATTTTGACAAATCTATATCGGAAGGAAAGTCATTAAGGTAATATGATTTTGGCACATTTTTATGTTTTAAAAGGGGCATAATGCATTTCGATATCACGAAAAACCAATCTGGGTGCGTACACCATTCCACTTCTAAATCGTCGTGTAAGTTGAAACTGGTTTGTAGGTTTTCGATTCGCTCTAATTCATCTACAATAACACGATTATAAATCCGCTTGATGAGTGTCTTTTGACCGTCTTTTTCGTAAAAAAGCTTTTTGCCATCTTTTATGACTTTCGTCATGCAAACCACTTCTATGCTCAAAGCTTTTTTAGTTGCCCAAAAATCGATTCTTGTCTTTTGCTTTTCAGGGAATACCTCTAATAAAATTACATTTTCTGGGTTGTAATTATTCAATATTACCTTACGCAATTCTTCCTTATAGCTTTCAGCGTTTAATCCACTAAAATAATAGTGAAAACCATTTTCCGGAATAGTGGGATATGTTTTCTGAAACGCTTCCCCTAAAAAGGGTTGGTAAAAAAATAAGGTTGGAAATGCCTGCAGCTCTATTAACTGTGGAGTAATTCCTCCTTTTCCATCGTCACATAACCCAAAGTCTATGGCCAAAATATCAGGTTTGCCCATTGGAGCTGGAGATTGCTGTTTTTTCGGAATAAATTGATTTCGAATATTTTCAAAATCGATTTTCCACAACTGCTCAATAATAGCGTCGCAAGCTGCAAAAACAGTTTTTTTTAATTCTTTACTAATAAAAACAGGGGTTTCGGAAACTCGAAACGCACAACCTTCACCTAATCCAGACTCAATTTCGGTCTGAAGATTTTTGTAAAATTCCTCTTTGAAATTTTGATTGAAAGTATCCCTGATATTTGGTATCATACAACTAGTAGTTTTGCTTCATCTATAGCCTGTGCCGCCAAATCTAGAAACCGTGGAATAATGGTATGGTTGGTCTTCATGATTTTGCCATCATCATCTAACTGCTCAATCATTTCAAGATATTTCTTTTTACCATATTTCTTAATAACCAATTCCCTCTTTTCTTCTCTTACAAAATACCGTAACATCCCCTCCGCATCTGCCTCTGGGTGAAATTGTGTTCCAAAAATCTCATTCGAAAAACGAATCGCCATAACAGCTCTTTCTAAGGGTACGTTAGGTCTAATTTTTTCGCGACATAAAACTTTACCATCCAAAGTATCCAACTTCCATTCTTTTGGGCCGATAACTTGATAATCTCTAGAATCAACGGCATAAAAAGGATCTTGCAATCCTTCGAACAATACTTCTTGTTCTCCGCTTAAAGTTTTATGTATAGGAAGAATTCCAAAGGAAGTAGAGCGTCGTTTTGTGACCCGAGCAATATCCCAATGCAGGCAGGCCAGTTGAAAAGAATGGCAAATCAAAAAAAGATATTTTTTGTTGTGGTTTGATAAGTTATAAGACAAAATAGTATCTAAAAAACGGAGATAGCCCTCTTCCCAATCTTCTCCTATCAGTAGGGGGGTGCCTGGGCCACCGGATGAAATAAAAATTTCGTAGTCGTCTATATTCGGGATTTCATTTTTTGCACGAACATCAAAAATATCATATTGACCTTTCACCCCATCTTTCGATAGAAAATCACCTGTCAACATTTCAATACACCGCATACCCTCGTTGGGTTCGCCAGCGTTCATATCTAAAATCGCAATTTTGTAGGTATTTTGCATTTACTTTTACTTTATAACGAAGAAAGGCAACGAATAATACCCGTTGCCTAACTTAACGACCAAAACTACAACCCTTTTGAGGTCTGGGCAACAATGTACTTGGCTACTTCGACCAAATCACCGGTTTCTTCGAAGACTTTTAACTGTCTGTCCGCACCTGAACCTTGCTCAAGCATTTGGTAAACGTAATTGACTTCTGTTCTGCAACCTAAGTCATCTACCACATCATCTATAAACTCTAAAAGCTCATTGACCAATTGTGCAAAAGGCACTTCCTCTTCGATTCCGAAATCGATAAGTTTTGCTTCAACACCCCAGCGGGCAGCTCTCCATTTATTCTCGTTCAGCAGTAAACGGCGATAGTTTTTGAATGTCTGGTTCTTTTGCTTCATTTTATACAATTTGGCAACCAAACATTGCATCAAAGCTGCTATGCAAGTGACCTCATCTACAGTCATCACCACATCGCATATTCTGAACTCGATAGTTGGATAAAAAGGATGTAAGCGAATATCCCACCAAATCTTCTTGGCATTATCCAAGCATTTTGTTTTCACCAGAATTTCCACAAATTTATCGTACTCGGCTACGCTCGAGAAGTACGGTGGAATTCCTGTTCTGGGAAATTTATCGAATACCTTACTGCGAAACGATTTGAAGCCCGTGTCACGACCTTCCCAAAAAGGTGAATTTGTTGACAAGGCATATAAATGCGGCAGAAAATACCGTACTGTGTTTAAAATTTCAAGTCCCACTTCTCGACTCGGAATCGCGACGTGCACATGCATTCCAAAAATAAGATTGCCTCGGGCGACATCTTTCATTTCATTTACTATCTCATCGTATCTAGGATTCGGCGTTATCAACTGCTCATTCCAATGCGAAAATGGGTGCGTACCAGCCGCAGCAACTTTTAAGCCTTCATTGTCAGCCAATTGAATTACCTGCTGTCTTAAATAGGATACCTCATCCCGTACCTGATTGATATTCTCGCACACATTAGTGCCCATCTCTACCATCGATTGGTGCATTTCCTCTTTAATACGCTCTTGAAGCAACACCTTGCCTCCGTCGATAATTTTCGACATTTGAGAGCGTAATTTATAACTGTCGCTTTCGAGAATTTGGAATTCTTCTTCTATTCCGAGGGTAAACTTATGCATATCACTAGTATTGAATTGTTGGTCAACTATTTATTTTGTTTTTTTAGCTGCCGGTTTTACTTTGGCAGGAGCCTTCTTGGCCGTTGATTTCTTCTTAGCTGGAGCTTTCTTTACAGGAGTAGTTTTGGCTTTGGCAGCTGTCGTAGTCTTTGCCGGTTTTTTCTTAATTGGTGTAGTAGTTTTAGCCGCTGTTTTTGCTTTCGCTGGGGCTTTCTTCACTAAACTTTTTACCGCCGTTTTTTTAGCTTGTGCGGCTGTTTTTAAGTTTACCCTACCAACTTTAGGTCGTGCATCAGATGCAGCATTCTTTACAAAAGTACCCCAAGAGGTATTATTTTGTTTTGGCTTGTGAGCCTTAGCTTTTTCTATTGCATATTTTGCGGAATGCTCGACAATCCAGTCAAAATTAGTTTGACCTACAGAGTGTACATCCGCATCTGGTGCGGGATTACAGAAATCAATAGCATAAGGTACGCCATCACGTATCGCGAATTCTACAGTATTGAAATCATAGCCCAATGCCTTGTTCATTTTTAAAGTAAGGTCGTGAATCTTCTTTCGCATCTTTTTCTGTTCCGCATCAAGTTCTCCAACGTTTTGCACATATCTTTCGTGAAAAGGTTTTCTTGGATCATAAGGCATAATATGTACATATTTTTGCCCCAAACAGTATACCCTAAAGTACTCCTCGAAAACGATTTCTTCCTGTAACATCATCACCAATTGCCCGGTTTCAGAATGTCTTGCAAAAAGATCATCAGCGTTTTCTACACGATATACATTTTTCCATCCTCCGCCATCATGAGGCTTCATATAAGCCGGAAAACCAATATAGTTGAAGATGTAATTCCAGTCTAAAGGAGCCAACAAGTTTCTGAAGGACATATCAGTAGTGTTATCGGGACGATTATTGGAAGGCAATAAAATAGTCTTAGGTACGGGAATGCCAATTTCCATCATAAGACAATTGTTGAAAAACTTCTCATCTGCACTCCACCAAAACGGATTGTTAATAACAGCGGTGCCCATCAGAGCAGCATTCTTCAAATATGCTCTATAAAAAGGAACTTCTTGAGAAATACGGTCGAAAATCACCGAATACCCATAATCAATACCTTGTTGCAGCTTATCAATCTGAACGGCCTCTGCAACAATTTCGCCTTTACCTAATTCATTTACTTTGTCGATAAATGCCCATGGGAAGGTGTCTTCCATCCCAAATAAAATACCTACTTTTTTTGCCATAATATGCTTTTTAATTTCATTCCGACGCTTGTGCTGAACTCGTTTCAGTAAAGGTCGGAATCTGTTCGTTCAATGAGTTTAGTTTCATTCTCGCGGAGGCGGAAATCTATTTATAGTTGCTCGTTACTTTTAAATTCAAGGAAATATTATCCAAAATAAACTCCTAAATATTCAGGAAACATCATTTTCCAAAGTGGCCAATCGTGATCGACCCATTTTTTTTCATCATACCAATGGTCTATGCCTTTTTCATTTAGAATGGCGGACATTTGTTTGTTCTTATCCAAACAAATATCCCAATCAGAAGTTCCCAGCACAATTTTCATGTGATTGTATTTCCAACCTTCCTCATTTTGCATAAACTCATTGGGGCAGTTGTAATAAATGCGCATATCTTCAGAAAGTGGCGTCATATTACGGATATTGAACGCCCCACTCATCGCAATAAGGTGTGAAATCACATCAGGAAAACGAAAAGCGGTATTAGCAGCATGAAACCCTCCAAAGCTAACCCCGGCAACACCAATACGATGCGTGTTACATTGCCCTTGTATATAAGGTATAAATTCTTCCTTCAAAAACTGCATATACAATTCGTAATTATGAATCTTAGTTTCAGAATTCATGTTGTCATCGTAAAAGGATAACATATCTATGGTCTCTACATTATATATTTTCACCAACCCTGCTTCTACCAAATGCATAACCGAACCTATTAATCCGAAATCGGTATTCTGAGTGTATTGACCTCCTGAGGAAGGAAACATCAAAATAGGATGCCCCCAATGACCCGTGATCTCAACATTTATATTTCTACTCAAAATATTCGAATAGTACTGTATATGTTCTATTTTCGCCATCTCTTAAATGTACTTAAAATTCATCGGTTTTTTCATTTTTAAATGGGCGCAAATGTAATTTTTTTTTGAATGCGCCAAACATTTATTTTAAGTACTCGTTATAGTTACAATTACCTCAATTATACATGCAATTTCACATTGATTTTATAAGTGCAAAAGGCACTATTTTCTCTGAAAACTTAGAGCGCTGGGTTACGTTTAGGTTCGTTGCACCTTCCAATTATTGGAAATCGGCAGCTTCATTTCCCATCCTATTAATGAATGATGGCCAAGATTACCGGGCAATGGGTATCGAAGACACTTTGACCAAAGCATTCTCCAAGAAATCAATCCGACCTTTTATATATATCGGTATAGAATGCAACGAAAACCGAATACATGAATATGGTGTCGCGTCTTCAGCGGATTTTAAAGGGCGTGGCGGTCGCGCCAAATCATATTCGCTCTTTATTTTAGAGGAATTTATTCCGTTCCTGAAAAAAGAATTCAAAGTTTCGAATAAAGGCGAGGATTGGGTTTTCTGTGGCATGTCTTTAAGTGGGTTATCGGCCTTTGATATTGCTTATAACAATCCCGATAAATTTGGGAAAATAGGTGTCTTTAGTGGTTCGTTTTGGTGGCGTAAAAAAGCCTATGTCAAAAATGATAAGGCAGACCGTAGTAGAATTATCTTGGATATAATCAAGAACAGAACGTTTGCTCCTCATCAAAAGTTCTGGCTACAAACTGGTACGGATGATGAAAAAGCCGATAGAAATGGCAATGGGGTTATTGATGCCATTGATGATACCTTGGATGTCATCAAAGAACTTGAATCAAAAGGATATTCCTATCCCGGTGCTATTTCTTATATAGAAGTTGAAGGTGGCAAACATGATTTGCCCACATGGGGGGAAGCATATCCTGATTTTATTTCTTGGGCATTTCCAGCTAAATTTTAATCCGAGTTGCTTGCATAGCGCTTAAATACTTCTAGAGCCGTATATTCTAATGCTTTTTCGTGAGTGGCTTCTAGCACTACTTTTGGAGCTTTGCCTTGTTTTTCAGCTTCCGCCCAGCGCATAGCACACAAACACCATTTATCTCCCGGTTTTAATCCAGGAAAACGCCATTCGGGTTTTGGTGTTGAGAGATCATTGCCTTTGGTTTTTGTGAATTCTAAAAATTCTTCTGTCATTATCGCACAGACTACGTGGGTTCCATGGTCTTCATTCCCGGTTTTGCAAAAGCCGTTCCGGTAGAATCCTGTTTTGGGTTCAAAGCAGCACGATTGTAAAGCACTACCCAAAACGTTTTTAGGTATTGCTTGTAAGGCGTTAAATAGTATGATTGTATTCATATTCAAACCTTAATAAAAATCTTTTTTTGATACAAGAAATAGGCTAAAAAACAATAAAACGAAACCACTGTAAGGCCATATAACAAAGAAGAAAGCTGTATTGCTATAAAATCATGCACATAAATGGTGTTGAAAAGCCATCCGTGAAGCGAAGTCTCGCCCACTTTAACCATTCCCATAATCTTGCTGATAAAACTTGACAAGAAATACAACAAAATGGCGTTGGCGCCAGCGTAGCGAAATATACTGCCAAATTTAAAGCTTTTAACAGCTGTCAAGTAATAGATTAATGCCAAAATAAGATTTGCCCAGCCAGCGGTAACGAGCACAAAACTGCTCGTCCAAAGTGCTTTATTGATGGGAAATACCCAACCCCAAAGGTGGCCAATTAGCAACATTGAACCTCCTACCCCCATCAGAATCGTAGCTTTTTTCTCTTGTTTAGCCGTTAAAATGAGACCGGTGAAAATGCCTAAGAGCGAACTTGCTACCGACGGTATGGTACTCAAAAAACCCTCGGGGTCGTAGTCTACTTTATAGTTGTGGGTGCCGAAGATTTTTACATCCAACCAATTGGCAAGATTGTTCGGAGCCCTGTTTAAAGTAGACGCCATGCCGTCGACAGGAACCAGCGTCATGAGCAGCCAATACCCGACCAATAAAAAGATGCTTATACCTATCAAAGTTCTCCAATTAAAATTCAGAAATAGGATGGAGGCAAAAAAGAAGATTACCCCAATACGTTGCAAAACCCCCGGAAATCGAATATCGGCAAAGTCTTTTACAAACGGAAAGCTAAGCGTAAAAGCACCTAGGCATAGTCCCAACCCAACAAGCTTCAATGTTCGAACGGTGATTTTCCTATAGGTACTCGCATTGGCAATTTTGTTCTGGTATGAAAACGCAATTGAAGTACCCACAATGAATAAAAAGAAGGGGAAGACCAAATCGGTTGGTGTGTACCCATGCCAATCGGCATGAAGAAATGGCGCGTAAACTGCTGACCATGTACCCGGGGTATTTACCAGAATCATCAGAACAATAGTCATTCCTCGGAATATATCTACTGAAAGGATTCGGTTTTTCATCCTACAAAATATTAGTCTTCATCTTGTTCCATGCCTTGATCAATAAGAAGCCAGAGACCAAAGCTACCCCACTTAGTATCAAAGCCAAATTGGTTTCGCCATAAATCCAATAACCAGTTGCGAACATTATGGAATAAATAAGAACACAGCCCAAAAGCATCGCCGTAATGCCTGAAGCAACGCTCCATTTTTCATTGCCTTCCACGATAGTTACGTCGTCGGTTTTAGCTTTGGAAACCACTTTAGACCATCCAGGCCCTCCTGGTTGTATTTTTCTGTAAAAAGACCTTAAAGTCTCGTCTGACTCTGGCCTTGTCATTAGCGTAACCGCCATCCAAATTGCTGTAGTCACCAATACTACAAAAGGGTAGTTCATCCATTCCGGAAAAACACCTGTTTCAGCAGCGAATAAATAATCTCCTAAATCGGTTTTCACCATAAGAATAGAAATAATTCCTGAAACGAACATCGCTGCTATCTCACTCCATGCATTGATTCTCCACCAAAACCAGCGAAGTATAAATACCAAGCCAGTACCGGCGCCAAATGTGACCAACAAATCAAACACCTCAAATGCATTTTGTAGGGTCAAGGCCAAAAGAGCGCTCAATACCATTAGAACAACAGTTGAAATTCTCCCTACCGCAACCATTTGCTTTTCGGTCGCATCCGGATTTATCTGTTGTTTGTAAAAGTCGAAAACGATATAGGAAGAACCCCAATTCAGTTGGGTCGAAATCGTACTCATATATGCAGCGACCAACGATGCTAAAACAACACCCAAAAGTCCGCTAGGGAGTTTGGTCAGCATTGCGGAATAGGCTAAATCATGTCCCAACTTACCCTCGGCAACATTCGGAAAAGCGGCTGCGATACTTGCAATATCAGGATATACCACTAGTGAGGCCAAAGCGACCAAAATCCATGGCCATGGTCGAAGTGCGTAGTGCATAATATTAAAAAAGAAAGTTGCCCCTATAGCATGGTTTTCATCTTTTGCGGCTAACATACGCTGTGCGATGTACCCGCCACCGCCTGGTTCAGCACCCGGATACCAGGAACTCCACCATTGCACCGCAATCGGGATTATAAATAGTGTAACCAGTACTTCTTTGTTATCAAAATCAGGTAAAATATTCAATTTGCCAGCTACATTCTCATTGGCCAACAAGGCTTCGATACCGCCCACTTCCGGAATATTCACTAAATAATACGCTGCGCCCACCGCACCGGCCATCGCTACGAAAAATAACAGAAAATCTGTGTATACGACACCTTTAAATCCACCTAAAGCACTGAATACAACAGTAATTAACCCCGCTCCCACAACCGTTTCCCACGGCTCTAGGCCTAACATGATACCCCCTATTTTAATGGCTGCCAAGGTGACCGAGGCCATTGTAATAATATTGAACAAGGCTCCTAAATAAACCGCTCGAAATTTGCGTAAAAAACTAGCAGGTTTACCCCCATAGCGCATTTCATAAAATTCAAGATCCGTGTTTACATTCGATTTACGCCACAGTTTGGCATATACAAAAACGGTGAGCATACCTGTTAATAGGAAACACCACCAAACCCAGTTGCCCGAGACCCCTTTTGTTCGAACGATATCGGTAACAAGGTTCGGTGTATCAGTTGAAAATGTGGTGGCGACCATTGAAAGCCCCAACAACCACCAAGGCATGGTTCTACCAGATAGAAAAAACTCTGTAGAGTTCTTACCCGATTTTTTAGAAACATAAAATCCGATTCCAAGAACTAGTGAGAAGAATACGATTATAAAACTATAATCGAGCGTACTTAATTCCATAAAGTTTGGTTGATTATTCCAATTTAGCTATGTAATGCCGTATTACTAATTGGAATTATTTTTAGTTCAGATGAAAAATAAAATCAATGCATAACCTTAGCTATGGATTTATTTTATTTTGAAATATGGGCTAAAAAGAAACTGATTATATGCGGCATCACATAGCGAAATTGGTATTAGTTAGTTTCTAAAGATAAAATAATTTAGGATACTTTTGTGCTTAAGCCTTTAATCATCATTTGTGTCGCTCTTCGCAAGTTTCGAGATTTCAACCACTGCATGGGTAATGGCCTTTGCCGCTGCTTTTGTTCTTGGGGTTTCTAAAGCGGGCATCAAGGGCATTGCAATCATTATTGTAACACTTATGGCCTTGGCTTTCGGTGCTAAGCAGTCTACAGGTTTGATTGTTCCTTTGTTAATCGTAGGGGATATTTTTGCGGTTATTTATTACAACCGCCATACCCAATGGAAATATATTATTCGATTTTTACCGTGGATGATGGCAGGGGTGCTAATCGGTAATTATATCGGAAAAGACCTTGATGAGGCAACATTCAAAATAGGGATGGCCTGTATTATTTTGGGCAGCGTTGTAATGATGTACTGGTGGGACCGTAAAAAAACTAAAACAGTTCCTACGCATTGGGCTTTTGCGGGTTTTATGGGAATAATGGCGGGTATTACCACCATGATTGGCAATTTAGCCGGTGCTTTTAGCAATATTTTCTTCTTGGCCATGCGGCTTCCCAAGAACCAGTTTATCGGCACGGCTGCTTGGTTGTTCTTTATCATCAACCTATTTAAATTACCTTTTCATATTTGGTCATGGGAAACGATTACGCCAGAAACCATAGCTGTAAACCTAAAATTAGTGCCGGGTATCTTTGTCGGCTTATTGGTAGGAGTACGTTTGGTGAAAATCATAAAAGATGATTTTTACAGGAAGATGATTTTAGTGCTTACCGCGCTGGGTGCGATTTTGATTTTGGTTCGGTAAATGTGCATTCTTTATAATCGAACCAAAATTATTCCTGTTTTCGCTATTTCGAAATACCATAAATATACAGATGCCTATTTACCAAAAAGGCGGTTCCAAAAACTCTTTTTTTCTTTCTTTTCCGCAGGTTTATGGTTTGTAACTTGATATGTTGCATCTGAAGAGATAGTTCCTGGAGCAATGCCCTGTTCTTTTTCCATTTCCGCAAACTGTTGCATCGCAGCCTCTTGATATAGTTTTGCGCCTTCTGGGTCACAATTGAACAAATTTGAATAACACAACGATTCGTTCAAATCTAAAGGATCGGGCTCGATTACTTCAGTCGCTTCAAGAATACCAAGGTTATTTTTTTTAGCAAAATTCAATACCTTTAAGAACACTTTGATGCGACCGTGTGAAAATAACCGGTTCAGTTCTTCATTTATAGTTTTATCGTGCTCATAATCACGAAGTAATGCAACTACGTTTTCTTTTGGAATATACACCCCAGAACTATAGTTAGTAGCTATGGTATTCTTTACCTCACCTACTGGTCTTTCTTTGGGAATGATATCTTGCCAATTTTTATAATATTTATCCAAAGGTTTGTTTTCACAAAAAGACAAGGCGCCTCCCCTTACATAAAAAAACTTTTGAAAAAACCCTTGTACCACGGCCACATAATACCCGTGAGAGGTTTCAAATAATGCTTCAGGCGCGGTGTTTTTTGCTACCTGAATCGTTTCTTTATACTTGTCTTTATAAAAATCCTCAATTGCATTTTCACGTGTCAATTGATCTATCAAACTTTCGTTATCCAATACATCAAAATACCAGTTTTTGATTTGTTCTTCAGAAATCGGATGATAACTTATATCCCAGCCCATACTATTTATATTTTCAACAAAACTAAAGTACAAGAAAGAAAAGAAAATTCCTTAATGTAGTAATTTCGAAATCGCTACAAAAAGGGAGCGTTGAGGCGTGTTTTCGGGACAGTGCTTTGCAGTTCTCCTATTGGCTGTTCTACTTCACAAAAAGTACACTATCACCGTTGAATTAGACTTCAAATTTTACTGCACTCTTTGAGCATCAAAACCGTTTGCATTAAAACAGCACAGACACTAACGCATCGATAAACGGTATTGCTTTGTTTATAATTACCGTGTAGGGTCTTTAAAATACAGCGCTAGCATAAAAATTCATTTCAACTAAAATCAAATTTTTTTTTCGTATATCTTATGGGTTGGGGATTACACTACTTTTGTTAAAAGCGGTAAAACCCAAGCCCTTTTCATACTAAACCCTTATCAGAACCGTTCGTTTTTTATGGCTCGTCTCATTACGTTTATTTGTTTGCTCTTGATCGCTGCTTCTTGTGGTGCAATCAACCTCGGGAGTAAAACGCAGGTAAATAATCCTAATGCAGGAATCACAGCTAATAAGATAAAACCCTACGAACACTTTATCACCAAAGAGGCTATTTCTAAAGAAGGTCTTTTTGATGTGCATGTTGTTGACGGGCGACACTATTTCGAGATTCCCGAAAATCTGTTGAATCGCGAAATTCTCGTGGTTAGCCGATTTATACGCACGCCTTCAGGCGCAGGCAACTACGGCGGTGAAAAAATATCGGAAAACACGATTATTTTTGAAAAGGGGCCTAGTAACAATTTATTTCTACGTATCGCCACACTCGTAAGCGCTGCGGATGAAAACGATGCGATTTCAAAAGCGGTAAACAATTCTAATATTACCCCGATTCTCGAAACCTTCGATATTAAAGCGGAAAATGAAGAAAAGATGTCTTACCTTATTAATGTCACCAGTTTTGTGAATAGCGAAAACCCCTTGTTGGCTTTAAGTGGAAGTCAAAAAAATACATACAAATTGTCTTCACTAGAAAAAGACAAATCCTATATCAAAGAAATCAACTCTTTCCCCATCAATACCGAAATTCGCACGGTAAAAACCTATAAGGCGAAAACAAGTGTCGAGAAAAGAAAAAAACAATTGCCCGCTGCAGTGCTTGCAGGTGTGGTAACCCTAGAAATCAACAATTCGTTCGTATTGCTGCCAGAAACACTGATGCGCAAACGTATGTTCGATGCGCGCGTGGGCTATTTCGCTAGTTCATATTTAGAATATGGCGATGACCAACAGCAGGTTGACCGTAATACCTACATACACCGCTGGCGTTTAGAGCCCAAAGATGAAGATGTTGAAAAATGGCAAAAGGGTGAACTCGTAACACCGAAAAAACCGATTGTCTATTACATTGATCCCGCAACGCCTAAAAAATGGCGGCCTTACCTTATTCAAGGTATCAATGATTGGCAAGTCGCTTTCGAACAAGCAGGTTTCAAAAATGCTATTGTAGGCAAAGAATGGCCCGAAAACGACCCGAGCATGAGTTTGGAAGATGCCCGTTTTTCGGTCTTACGCTATTTTGCCTCTCCCTCAAAAAATGCCTATGGTCCCAATATCGTAGACCCTAGGAGCGGAGAAATTTTGGAAAGCCATATTGGTTGGTACCATAATTTGATGAGCTTGTTGCATAATTGGTATATGGTGCAGGCCGGCGCGGTAGATTTTCGCGCCCAACAAATGGAGTTCGATGATGATTTGATGGGGAACCTCATTCGTTTTGTGTCTTCTCATGAAGTTGGTCATACTTTAGGGCTACGTCATAATATGGGTGCCAGCAGCGCAACCCCAGTTAACAAATTACGTGATGCAGAATGGCTTAAAAAAAACGGCCACACCAGTTCCATTATGGATTATGCTCGTTTCAACTACGTAGCCCAACCAGAAGACGAAATACCAGTAGAACATTTAATGCCGCGAATCGGTGATTACGATAAATGGGCCATACAATGGGGGTATGCAAAATACCCTGCCGAAATGCCCGTAGCCGAAGAGAAAGAGTTTTTGGCCCAAATGGTAACCGATAGTATTACCTCTAACCACCGCTTGTGGTTTGGTGGGGAAGGCCGTGATTTCGACCCGCGTTCACAAACCGAAGATTTAGGCGATGATGCCATGATAGCAAGTACGTATGGCATTATGAACTTGCAGCGTATCGCACCTTGTTTAAGGGAGTGGACAAAATCTAAAAACAGCGACGACTATAGCAATCTAGACCAAATTTATAAAGATTTGGTAGGCCAATACAGCGACTATATTTTTCATGTAACCAAGAATATCGGTGGTATTTATGTAACACCTAAAACCATGGGGGAAGAAGGTGAGGTGTACCAGCCTGTTTCTAAAGAAGTACAAAAACAAGCACTGGCCTTTTTAGACCAGCATATCTTTAAAGAACCCAAATGGCTGTTGCGTTATGATATTTTGAACGCTATACAATCACCGCGTTCGAAAGAGTCGGTAACCAAGACTATGGAGAGTGTAATGCTAAACCTTTTGGGAGGCAGCCGTTTGAGCAGGATGACATTTATTGCAGAACGCTACGAATATCAAAACCCATATCGCCCCGAAGAATATATTGATGATTTGAATACATTGATTTGGGGCGATATGAACGTATTCTACCAGATCAATGCCTATCGTAGAAAATTACAAAAGGCCTACGTCAGCAATATGATCAACCTGTATAAGCCAGAAGAAGCAAATGGCGTTGTCGAAGGTATTCTAGCAAAGCTATCGGAAGGTTATACTTCTAATACCGATGTGCGGTCGTTGGCCTTGGATAACTTATTGACCCTGCAATCGAATATTAAAAAGACACTCCCTGTCATGACCGATCGTTTGACCATTGCACACTTGAATTACCTAAAAAGGGAAATCGAAGAGGTGGTCGGGGAAACACAAGATGCCCCAAAACTTTTTATTCCTGCAAATCCTGAAATGTCTATTAAAAAAGACAATGAAAAAGAGAAGTAGTTTTTTAATGCGGCAACCTATCCCTCAACATTCCATATAGAAAAGTACCCAACATAGCAGCTACTAACACCACTAAAATTGGCAAAAACCCTGCTCCAATCAGTGTAAAAATTGGCCCTGGGCAAGCACCAGCCAATCCCCAACCTAGACCGAATATGAGTCCGCCGATAGCGTAGCGAGCAACACTTTTTGCTTTTGGCGGAAAATTGATTTCTTCGCCATAAAACGATTTAATATTGAATCGTTCGATTAATTGTACCATTAGCACACCAATAACTAATGCCGAACCGATAATGCCATACATATGAAACGATTCAAATCTGAACATTTCATAAATGCGAAACCACGAGGCAGCCTCTGATTTAAACATGGTAATGCCAAAGAGTATCCCTATTGCTAAATAACCAACTGTTCTCATCGCTTAAAATAGTAAAGTGAAAATAAAATGAACCATTGCAAGGCCACCGGCAAAAAAGCCGATAACGGCTATCAAAGATGGGAGCTGCAAATTGCTTAAGCCAGAAATTGCGTGACCAGAAGTACAACCTCCCGCATATCGAGCACCAAAACCTACTAAAAGGCCTCCGATTGCCAAAATTACCAAACTCTTGAAATCGGTGAACGCAGCATTATCAAAAAGTTCAGTAGGCATATAGGCTTGTCCTGCGCTTGAAAAGCCAAGTGAATTTAAGTTTGCAACTGTATCGGGGTTGATGGCAACTATGGTATCGATAGCTAAAAAATTTGCGCCGATAAAACCGCCTATTATCGCTCCCATCACCACAACAAGATTCCATTTTTGTGTCTTCCAATCAAATTTGAAAAAATCGGAGGCACCACCTGCCCCGCAGATAGTGCAAAGGGTTCTTAGGTTCGATGACATTCCAAAATTCTTCCCGACCATTATCAGCAAAAACATAATCAATGCAATCATAGGGCCAGAGATATACCAAGTCCAGGGTTCAAAAATCCAATTCATTTTCGATAATTTTTACAAATGAACGCTATTCTTTGGATATAGTGGGTAATAAAAGTCACAACTTAATGAAGGTGAAGCGATATGTATAGAATTGTTTAAATTCGAGCAAACGAAATTCCTTTTATGCAAAGAAGAAATTTTATTTCGAAAACCATGCTCGCTTCCATAACCGCGGCCATTGGAGCTGATATTGTTTTTGGAAAAACCTTGCCTGACTCATATCACCTGCTAGGCCTACAAGATCCAGATCCTTTTGCACTTTTCAACAAAGACAGCCAAATGGTCTTGCTGAATGACAAGCCTTGGAATATGGAGGCTCAGGCGCATTTGTTAGATGATAAGATTACATCCAACAACTATTTGTTTATTCGTAACAACGGAAATATTCCAGAAAATATACATGTGGCTTCATGGACGTTGAAATTCGATGGAGAATCTGTTCGTCAGGAAAAAACATATACCCTGGCCGAATTAAAGTCGCGGTTTCAACAGCATACCTATCAATTGACATTGGAGTGCGGCGGAAACGGAAGAAGCGAATTCGACCCTCCTGCAAAAGGAAATCAGTGGACCATCGGAGCAGTCGGCTGTGCAAAATGGACAGGCGTTCGTTTAAAGGATGTACTCGAAGATGTAGGTCTCAGAAGCGATGCGGTGTATATTGGTTATCATGCTGCCGATACGCATCTTAGCGGTGATCCAACAAAAGAACCGATTTCTCGGGGCCTTCCTATGGCAAAAGCAGTACAGGACGAAACTTTGATTGCTTTTCAGATGAACGGTGCTGCCATTCCTTTGGCGCATGGCTACCCCTTGCGATTAATAGCCGGTGGTTGGCCAGCTTCTGCTTCGGGAAAATGGTTGACCGGCATTAGCGTTCGAAATAAAGTGCACGATGGCTCAAAAATGACGGGTACCGCCTATCGCGTACCCTGCAACCCTGTGGCGCCCGGAGAAAAAGTTAAAGATGAGGATATGTGTATTATCGAATCAATGCCCGTAAAATCATTAATTACTTATCCAAAAACAGGAGCAATGCTTAAAAGCGGTATATCATTGAAAATAAGAGGTCACGCTTGGGCAGGAGAACTTGAAGTTTCTAAGATGGAATACTCCATCGATTTCGGCGGTACTTGGCATTCTTGTTCTTTGGAAAAACCGGTCAACCGATTGGCGTGGCAGCATTTTAATGCCACTATCAACTTTCCAAAAAAGGGATATTATGAAGTATGGGCCAGAGCAACTGATAGTCAAAATATAGCCCAACCCATGTTATTGCCAGGATGGAATCCTAAAGGTTATCTGAACAACGCCTGTCATCGAATTGCTGTAAAAGTAACTTAATGAGCAAGCAAGAGAAATATAAAGAAAGTGCAAGGCAGATACGCAAACTAATGACCAGCGCTTTTATCATTTTCATGATAGCGGCAATTGTTTTGGTCTATTTGTTAATCAACCCGAACCTCTCTGCTTTTTCTGCTTATAAAACCGACCAAGACTATGTTAGCGTCCCAGAAATATCGGACGAAGATTACGATAAAATCGAGAATGGAATTCATGTGCGCACAGGTTTTGTTGAAGGAGAAGGGCTCATGCTTGTCGTAAATAATTGTACCAATTGTCATTCGGCAAAGCTGGTGACTCAAAATAGAATGTCGAAAGAAAGGTGGACCGCTACTATAAGGTGGATGCAAGAAACCCAAAACTTATGGGACTTGGGGGACAATGAAGAACCAATCGTTAAGTATCTGGCGACCTATTACGCACCTACCCAAAAGGGGCGAAGACAAAATCTTTCTAATATCGAATGGTATGAACTCAAAGATTAAGAAGCATTTTCTAATGCCTACCAATGTCATGAAACAGAATAGACACCGACAAAAGTAACTATGGAAAAGTATTTTGATGCTTTTGTAAATGCCTTCAATGACTCGGTAAATTGGACGTGGAAATCGATTCTTTTCGAAGTACCATGGTATAAAAATTACTTTTGGGGGCTAATTGCCATTTCGCTAGTGGTATGGTTGATAGAAATTATCTTTCCTTGGCGTAAAGAACAATCTATTTTTCGAAAAGATTTTTGGCTCGATGGCTTTTATATGTTTTTTAATTTCTTTCTTTTTTCAATTGCTATCAGTGGCGTTTATAAGATCTTACAGGTGTTTTCTAAGGATATAGGCATTTCGGCAAAGAGCCTGGCTATCGTAGACCCTTCTGGGTGGCCTTCGGGGTTACAGCTGATGATTTTCTTTGTGCTGCTCGATTTCGTGCAATGGTTTACGCATATTCTGTTGCATAAGTTTCCGGTACTTTGGCAGTTTCATAAGGTACACCACAGCGTGAAGGAAATGGGTTTTGCCGCTCACCTGCGCTACCATTGGATGGAGAATATTTTCTATAAGCCACTAAAAACTTTCGGAGTTATGATTTTAGGGGGTTTTGAACCAGAACAGGCGTATATAGTCCATTTTATCGCTATCGCTATTGGTCACCTAAACCATGCGAACATAAAATTGAGTTGGGGACCTTTGAAATACCTTATAAATAATCCTGTAATGCACTTATACCATCATTCCTATACGCTGCCAGAAGGCAAATACGGAGTTAATTTCGGTATTAGTCTAAGTATGTGGGATTATATTTTCAAAACAAATTACGTACCTGAAGATGGCGGAACCATCGAAATAGGTTTCCCTGGTGATGAGGAACTACAAAAGGGGTTCTTTAAACAATTGTTGTATGGGTTTGGTGCTAAAAAGAAAATTTGATTAAAGATTAGTACTGTCTGCTTAAAGATTTTAGAGCGCTGCGCTGTTCGACATTAGACTAGATTTGCAAATCATTTGCTATGTGAGATACCTATAGAACAGAGTTGCACGGAGAAAAAAAGTGTTTTAAATCTCCCATTTAGTATGCCATCAAATCGTCTACCCACTTAATGCACATAGAACCAAAAGATTAAACCCCGAGACAATGTCCCGGGGTTTTGATATTAGTTGGTTGTTTAAACCTTGATATTAGCTGTGTGGAAATAACAATTTTATTGTCGTGCCCTCATTCGGTGCGCTTTCCACTTCTATTTTACCTTTCATAATTTCCATTTGGTATTTGACCAAGTATAAGCCCATACCTCTAGATTCGTGATCATTACTAAGCGATGAACCTATCTTAAAAAGCTTATCTCCTTTTTTATTTAGATCCATACCGATCCCATTGTCTTCAATCAGAATAATCGTGTTTTGTTTGGTAATACTAGTCGAAATGGTGATTAAAGGGGTTTTATTCAGCTTTCTAAACTTAACCGCATTAGACATACAATTGGTCAAAATATTCTCCAGATAAACAGGATATGACTTTATTTTTAACGCGTTTGGAATCTCATTTAGAATCTTGGCTTTTGATTGTTTTAGCTCACCAGAAAGATTTTGTTCGGCCTTGAAAATAAAATCATTGATTACCAACCGTTCCTTTTTGGTCTTAATGCCTTTTCTAATGGCAACCATTTCCTTTAAATCAATTATATTTTCCGATAGATTATCGGTACTGTGCCTCAACACATCTAAAATTTTCTTTTCCTCTTTTTTATCTTCGATATTTTCAAGAAAATCGAACATTAAACCATAATTAATAGCGTGGCCCTTTAGGTTGTGCGAAATCAGTCGCGTAAAGTTGACCAAATTATCAAGTTCTTTTTCACCTTTATTTACCTCGCACTTTAAATCTATGATTTGTTTGGTCTGTTTGGTAATATCTTCTAATGTGCATAGCAGGTCGCTATCATCATTGACCAGCTTTCCCTTAACCGATAGCACTCTTTTATTTCCATTCTTATCGGTAAAGTCCAAACTGGTGGCAATATGCTGTTTCTGGTCTGCAGATTCTTTTATCAATCGACTCTTACTTATTTTATTCTTAAAGAACCCTAGGCAGTTTTTGCCTTCTAATTCGGTTCTTTCATACCCTGATAGGTCTAGAAGTTCGTCATTTGTCTTTAAAATATGGCCATTAGAAAAATCTACCAAAGCCATTGCCATGGGTGCTTCTTTAAAAAAGAAGTCTGTCTCTTCCTGTTCTTCGATTACGTTAGCAACTTCACTGTTCACTATTTGTACCGTACCGATAATTCGTTTGCACTTCCCGTTCTTAAATTTTGGTCTGCCAATCGTATTTACTCGTATTGTCGTAGCATCGCCTAATAAGATAGGTAAGCTCCTATCCCATGGAATACCGTTTTCAATTGCATCGTAAAGTGTTGTTTTAATGATTTCTTCGGTATCTTTTTCTCCACAAAAACCGATTAGGCTTTTGATGCTGATATTTGAATTTTTCTTTATCTTGAAAATTTTCTTGGTAACGTCTGATAGTATCAACTGTTCATTCTCGACGTCATATTCCCAACTTCCTATTTTTGCAATAGCACCTTTTTCGGAAAGAAGATTCTTTGCCATGAACAGCTCGTACTCTAATTCTTTGATTCTCGTGATATCGTCAACAGTCAGCATAATGCCGATTGAAACGCCATCACTATTTTTCCATGCATTAAGGTGCCAGACCACTTTTTTAGTGCTGCCATCGCTTAAATCAACCTCATCCATCAATTGAATGTCTTTTAGACCCTCTATTGCAAAGTCGAATTGGGTCTGCCAATCTTTAGAAAAATTAGGAAAGATCTCGAAAATCGACTTGCCTTGAATCTCATTATCCTGAAAGAAGAATTTCCGTTTCCAGTTATTTGAGGCATCTATAAGACAAAAGTTTTTATCTAACAGCGCTGTTGCAGAGGATAGGTTTTTAAGCCAAAAGGTGTTTTCCGAGTGTACGGAATTAGACGGGGAAAAATTCGTTGTAGGTTCGATAATAATATAGATTTAGAATTACTGAGTGTAAATCTCTGAATTAAATTGCACTCTAAATCTATTTTGTTGTGAGTTTGGTTTCAGGTGTTGTGAAATTTTGGTTTTTTGTGGTTTGACCGAAAAAAACCTCCCGTTCATCGATGATTTTTCTAGTAATACGTCTTAATTACGCGTTTAATTGCGTCAATTGTCAAGGGTTTTAATAGGATTTCTTTTATAATAGGTATACCATCTGCCTTCTCTTTGTCAGCAGGGCTAAGTGATGTGGATAAAAGAATAACTGCTGTGCCGCTACCTTCTTTGGTCTGCTCGCCGTATTTTTCAAGAAACTCCCAAGCGTTCATAGTTGGCATATTAATATCAACCAATAAAAGGTCAGGTTGCTGAATACCTTCTTGCGCTAGGTAATTTAATGCGTTGGTGCCACTCCTAAACTCTAAAATTTGTTCAGCACATTCCGATTTTTCTAAAAACTTTTTATGCAGAAAATTAGTGGCTAAATTGTCATCTAACAACATTACCGATTTCAATTTTTTACTGATTTTGGTCATATCTAAGAGTTATTTTTTAAGGGTAAAGTTAAATTTAGCACCTATTTTAGAGGTGCCATCAATCCATATTTTTCCGTCGTGCAACTCGGTTATTTTCTTACATTGAGCAAGCCCTATACCAGTACCTTCATAACTATCCATATTATTCAGTCTTTGGAATATGTTGAAGACACGTTCTCTGTTCTTTTTTTCTATACCTATACCATTATCTTTAATAGAGAACTGCCAATAGGTATCCAATTCTTCAGCACTTATTACTATTTTGGGTGGGTGCCCTTCTCGTCTAAACTTAATTGAATTTGAAACCAAGTTCTGAAAAAGCGAGCGCAGTTCAGATACATTACCTGTAATTACGGGCAGATTTTTATAGCTAAGCTTCGTTTTCGTTTCCTTAAACTGTTTCTTCAAATCGTCTTCAATATTTTTTAGAATAACATTGCAGTCGACCTTACCCATTTCAGGGTTTCTTCCGATTTTTGAATAACTTAATACGCTCTGCACCAAACTTCTCATCCTAGCAGCGGCTTCTAGGGTAAACTCTATATATTTATCGGCATCGCCATCAAGCTTGCCGTTGTATTCTTCTTTGAGAAGCTTTACAAAATCGGTTATAGTATTTAACGGTTCCTGAAGGTCATGACTCGCCACATAAGCAAATTGCTCTAGCTCTCTATTGCTACGATAAAGCTCCTGTTCAATATTTTTAATAGGAGTGATATCTACGTGGCTACCAACCATTCTTAGTGGTGTGCCATCATCAGCCCATTCAATAACCTCGCCTCTACAATAGATCCATAAAATACTACCGTCTTTGTGGTAGTACCGCACTTGGTTGGAAAACGGAATCTCTCCTTTTGAATTTACATGTTCATCAAAACGTTCAAAAACGCCAGGTAGGTCATCAGGATGAATAATTTTCTGCCAAGCTTCTGGTTTGTTTTCCATTTCATGGTCTTCATAACCAAACATTCTTTTGAAACTGGGGCTTAAATATTCTGTGCCTTCTTGAATCATCCAATCAAAATAACCGGCCATCATCCCTTCGAGCAATTGTTCAAATGCGCGATTTTTTTCAAAATACTTTTTCTCGGCAAGTTTCAAATTTGTTATATCTCTTATAGAACAAATAGAATGTGATAGATTGCCCTCGGTATCGTTTAACATCTCAGCGCTCACACTTACCTCGACCAAAGAGCCATCCTTTCTTTTTATTTTTTCTTCTTTGTTGACCAGATTACCAGTTTCTTTAAAATTTTGATAATCTAATTCTGCCTCATCGATATCATCCAAAATAAAAATATCGGAATAGTGCAACCCAACAATTTCCGAGGTGTCATCATATCCCAAATTATCCGCTAATCTCTTATTACAGTTTTTTACAACACCCGTTAAATCAAAACTGGCAAACATATCGGGAGCGTTATCATAGAGCGTTTTGAATTCTTCTTCGCTCTTTTTAATAAGTGCCTCTGCCTTTTTAATATCATCAATATCTACAAAACTGAGCACAGCGCCATTAATTTGATTATCGCTGTCGTAATAAGGTGTAATTCGCTTTAAAAACCACTTGCCATCAGTTGATTGCAATTCTCGTGAGAGCGTTTTACCGGTGTCGATAACTTGCTGTACTCTTGTTGTTGTTGTCGAGCCTGTTCCAAAGCTATTTGAAAAATGATTTATAGGTCTTCCTACATCTGTATTACGTAGATTAAAGTGTTCGCTTATAGCAGGGGTAAATTTTCGAATGCGCATTTCTGTATCAAGAAAGATAGTGCCGATATCGGTACTTTTCAAAAGGTTGTCCATATCGCTATTCAGCGCCGCCACATCTTCTATTTTCTGCTGTAGTTCTGCATTTACCGTGTGCAATTCTTCATTTACACTCTGTAATTCTTCGTTGGTACTCTGTAACTCTTCATTTGCAGCCAAAAGTTCTTCATTGGTAGCCTGCAGTTCTTCGTTACTCGTCTCAACTTCTTCAATAACATCGCTCAAATTATCGTGAGCCTCTCTTAATTCTTGTTCAAGTTCTATAATACGGGCGTTAGTCGCGCTATCGGTATCCTTGACTATTTGAGCCTTGCCCTGTGGTTCTTTTTTAGGTATAAAAAGTAATAAACATCCCTTCGAACGATTAATATTGTTCATCTCGAACGGGTTGACCAAAAGGTCAAAAGAAATACTCTTTCCTTGTGTGTTTTGAGTAATTGTTTTGTGAAGTACTCTTTTTTTAGTTCCAAACGCTTTTCTTACAGTAGCCGCCAATGAAATTGAAATACTGGGTGGCAGCATCTTTAGTAGATTAATACTAAAACCCTTTTCTGGCAGCTCAACAAACTTTCTAAATTCTCCTATAGCATGTAAAATATTATACGTTTCATCAATATAAACCCCTGCCAGGCCTAACTCTTCGGCAACCGTTTCATTCATGACATCTGCCATTTTGGTCTCGGTCCGCGATTTGTTACTTGCCAAATTATTGAACAAGGCCAATTTTTGTGTGTCAGGATAGTTCAACGGTTCAAGACCTATACCCTTGGCCGGTTTAATGTTTCTGAAAATTTTGGACTTGCGGTCATACTCCTCCAAGACACTCGAATAATCGCCTAATGATTCACTACTGCCCAAGACCAAAATACCTTTAAGGTTCAAGGAATAATGCAGTAAGCCAATGACCTTTCTCTGCGCAGCAGTCTGCATATAAATGAGCATATTTCGACAGACGGCTAAATCCATCCTATTAAAAGGCGGGTCTTTAAGTACATTATGTTGACTGAAAATTACCATCTTGCGCAACGAATCTTTAACTTGATATTCATCACCGCTTTGCGTAAAAAATTTTCTTAGCCGTAAGGGAGATACATTTGCCACTATGCTTTCAGGATAGAGGCCCCTACTGCCAATATCAAGGTGATTCGCTGCCAAGTCGGTGGCGAAAATCTTTATCTTTAAATTTTTATCTTGGCGAGCTACCTCTTCCGAGATAAGCATTGCCATACTATAAGCCTCTTCGCCAGTACTAGCACCAACACACCAAACCTTGAAAACATCGTTATCCTCTTTTTCAGCAACTAACGCAGGAATAATACCAGTCTCTAACTTTTCCCAAACATGAGGGTCTCGAAAAAAGTTCGTTACTCCGATAAGGAATTCACGGGCCAAAATATCGGCCTCTACTTTATTATCTCTTATAAACTCAAGATATTCTTTTTGGTTATGCAACTTGTTAACACTTATTCTTCTGGCAATACGTCGCACGAGAGTAGGTCGCTTATATTGTTCAAAATCTAAAGTGGTTTCCTTTCTGAGAACTTGAAGAATTCCTCTGATGGTATCTTTATCCTCTTCAATTTCTATTACTGAATCTAAATTTGTCGTGGGGTGTTCTATGTAATGAAAAAGCTCGTCAAACATTGATTCTACATTCAAAGTGTAGTCAACCAATCCTGTATTGATGGCGCTTCGTGGCATCCCATCAAATTTGGCCTGTTCTGGGTCTTGTACCATCACCATACCACCAAATTCTTTGATAACCCTAGCCCCACTTGTACCATCGCTACCAGTACCACTGAGTACGATGCAGATGGCTTTTTCTTTATATTCCTGTGCCAAGGATCTGAAGAAAATATCAATAGGTAAATTAAGATCATGCCCCTTAGGTTTATTGACAAGGTGCAGTCTACCAAACATGATAGTCATGTTCTTTTTCGGTGGAATTAAGTAAATAGCACCCGGCTCAACCTCCATATTGTTTTTTACCTCATAGATAGGCAACACGGTATTCTTAGCTAATAATTCGGCCATCAGAGACTTATAATCTGGACTCAAGTGCTGAATAACAACGAAACTATGCTCACAATTGTGGGGAACGTGATTAAAGAAATCTTTTAAAGCCTCCAAACCTCCTGCACTGGCACCAACCGCTATGATACGAGAGGCATCGTTTTTATTCCCGATCTCTTGCAGTGATTGCTTCTTAGTTGGTTCGGTAGTTTTACTGTCGTTCATTTTAGTGGGTTTAGGTCTATTAAAAAAGTGTGCATACTACTGATTTGCAAGTACTGATTTTTGCAAAAAAATAGCATTGAACCTTTCTGGGGATATTCAATATCGTTGTAACCAAAACATGCTTATTTGAAAATTTTCCGTGTATTTAATTTTAGACACAATTGTTTTGAATAAGTCACTATTTTTGGCGGTTAAAAAATCAAATATTAATTGCCTTAAGAAAAGTACTACTTAAAAATTGACATTTATAATATTGTTAATAGTATTGCGCTACTTTGTTAACAAATTTCTCGTATGTTTTAGTAAAGAGTCTTCTATGTCATCATCTAATGCCTACAAAGTTTCTAAAGCAAGTTAATCCTATCGCTTTGAGGTTCTTTATGCAATAATAGGTCTTAGAACCGAATTTTCAAGTATTATGATTTTTGATTCGCAGTTCCAAGTTCTCATGGCAGGCGCCAATGTAAAATTTATCTAGATTCTTGCTATATAAAATATACGTATACACCATAGTCGAAAACAAAAAAAGGGAAGCAAAACAGCTTCCCTTTGTGGTCCCACTTGGGCTCGAACCAAGGACCCTCTGATTATGAGTCAGATGCTCTAACCAGCTGAGCTATGGGACCAATATTTCATTACTATTCAAAAAAGTTACCGAAAATCTCGAGAGACCATCCGTACCGATAGCTATCGGGAAAGTTAATAAGGGCGCAAATTTAACCATTACACCCAACTACGCAAAATATTGTCGCTCGATTTAATCAAGATTATGCTCCCTCCCTTGAGGGGAGGGCTGGGAAAGGGCCTCTTGACATAATTCAATCAACACTCCGTTCGAGGTTTTCGGATGTAAAAAAGCAACCAGTTTATTATCCGCACCTTTTTTAGGTTCTTCGTTCAAAACAATGAAACCCTCTGATTTTAATCGCTTTATTTCAGCAACGATATCATCTACAGCAAAGGCGATATGGTGCACCCCTTCCCCTTTTTTAGCCAAGAATTTGGCAATAGGGCCATCTTCACTAGTCGTTTCTAAAAGTTCTATTTTATTCGGACCAGATTTAAAAAAAGAGGTGCGCACGCTCTCCGATGCTACTTCCTCAACCTTATAATGTGAAACTCCTAATAACTTTTCGAACAGCAGGTTCGAAGCTTCGAGATTTTCTACTGCAATTCCGATATGTTCTATTTTATACATGGTTTCAGGTAAATAAGAGATGCTATTCTGAATTCACTAAAATACGCAATAATGGCGTATTTTTGCCTCATGGAAACACAACGACAAAAGAAAATTGGTGGGGTCATTCAGAAAGATATCGTTGATATCTTGCAACGTGCTGCTATCGATGGAGGCAAACGAGGAACCATTATTTCGGTTTCAAAGGTTTCGGTAACTACCGACCTCTCGATTGCCAAGGTATACCTGAGTATTTTTCCGAATACAGAATCCGATGCATTGATGGAAGGTATAAAATCTAACCAACCGCTCATTAAACACGAACTATCGCAACGAACCAAAAACCAACTTCGACGGGTACCTGAATTGTTATTTTTCCTAGACGATTCATTAGACTACATCGAGAATATAGAAAAATCGCTCAAGGGAGAAGAAAACCCCATTGAAAATAGAGATTTACTGCCCAAAAGAAAAAAATCATAATTAATCCGTTTGAACTTTTCGCTCTACATCGCCAAGCGCTACCTACTATCTAAAAGCAGTCAAAATGCGGTGAATGTTATTAATTTCATCACTTTTTTGGTTATTGTAATAGGTTCAGGGGCCTTGTTCATTGTGCTCTCAGGCTTTGCGGGATTAAAATCTTTTAGCCTTTCTTTCAGCAATACATTTGATCCCGATTTAAAGGCATTCCCTGTTATAGGCAAGACTTTTTTAATTTCCGAAGCGCAAGAAAACGCTTTGAAAGAGGTTTATGGTGTAGCGTCTTACTCCAAAGAACTAGAGGAAAAAGTGTATCTCACTCATAGGGATAAAAGTGCCGTAGCTTACCTAAAAGGAGTTGACCTAAACTACAATGAAGTAACAGGGGTAGATAGTACCATTATATATGGTAATTGGACTATCAATGAACTACAGGGCGTAGCGGGAATAGGGATATCACGATCATTAGGTTCAGGTGTAAATGAATACCAAAATCCGCTTCTGATATTAGCGCCAAAACCTGGAAAGGGTTCCATCTCCCAAGAATCGAAACCATATAATGATATGCCTCTTGTGCTAAGCGGTTTCTATGGCGTAGAGGAAAATCTAGATAAGAAATATGTATTTGCCTACCTGCCGTTGGTACAAAAGTTTTTGGAATGGGATAGCACCCAAATATCCGGTATCAATTTTAAATTGAGCGAAGCCAAAGACCCTGCTTTGATACGAGAAGAAATACAAAACATATTCGGTGATGAGATTCTCTTAAAAAATCGACAAGAACAGAACAGCACGCTATATAAAATGTTGAATACTGAGAACTTGGTAACCTATTTGATTTTTACCCTCGTATTGATAATTGCGGTTTTCAATCTGGTAGGAGCGCTTTTTATGATGATTTTGGACAAAAGACAGAACCTGAAAACCCTCTATGATGTTGGTGCCACAATTAAAGACTTGCGAAGGGTATTTTTCGTTCAGGGAATACTTTTAACCGTACTTGGTGGCCTAATCGGCGTAACTATAGGCGCCTTACTTATCGGGTCTCAATTGGTATTTGGCTGGTTTAAGATAACACCGTCGCTAGCTTACCCCGTTGACTTTCAAATCATAAATATTCTAATAGTATTGGCAACAATCTTTGTCCTGGGGGCTATTGCGGCAAAAATTGCCAGTAGCATTATCAATAAGAAACTGATAGCCCCCTAGCCCCTGAAGGGGGGAATTCTTACTGTTGCGAAAAAAAGGAACTCCCCCTTCGGGGACTAGGTGGCCTACTGGGGGCTAAACTCATATTCCCCAAACTTCTGCAAAACCTCATCAAAAGCAGCAAATACGTCTTTAGATTCATCACTTGTCACCATTTTCATACGATAAGGTTTAAAATCGGGAATTCCCTTAAAATAATTGGTGTAATGTCTTCGGGTTTCGAAAACTCCTAATTTTTCTCCCTTCCAATCAATTGCCATTTGCAAATGTCTTCTTGCAGCGGCAACACGTTCTTGCATCGTTGGTGGAGTGGCATGGGTACCTGTTTCAAAAAAGTGCTTCACTTCTTTAAAAAACCAAGGATATCCGATACTTGCACGACCTATCATTGCCCCGTCTAGCCCGTATTCGTCTCGCATTTTCATCGCGGCTTCTGGGGTATTAACATCGCCATTACCAAAAACTGGAATGCGCATTCTTTGGTTGTTTTTTACCTCTGCAATGGGTTTCCAATTCGCATTGCCCTTGTACATTTGAGCGCGTGTACGACCATGAATGGCTATCGATTTACACCCAACATCTTGCAGTCGTTCGGCAACTTCAACGATTTTTATAGAGTTTTCATCCCAACCCAAACGGGTTTTTACGGTCACTGGGAGCTTGGTATGTTCGACCATTGCTTTGGTCAACGAAACCATTAAATCAATGTCTTTCAAAATTCCAGCTCCAGCACCCTTCGATACTACCTTTTTAACTGGACACCCAAAATTGATATCAATAATATCTGGTTTTGAGGCTTCCACGATTTCGACAGAACGTAACATAGAATCTAAATTAGCCCCAAAAATCTGAATGCCTACTGGGCGTTCTTTTTCGTAAATATCTAACTTCATAACGCTCTTTGCAGCATCACGAATAAGCCCTTCCGAAGAAATAAACTCGGTATATACGACATCCGCACCCTGTTCTTTGCACAAAGCGCGAAAAGGTGGGTCGCTCACATCTTCCATCGGTGCAAGCAGCAAAGGAAAATCAGGAAGTTGTATATCGCCTATTTTGGGCATTGGTTACTTTTCTTTTTTGGATGGCAAATTTAAGTAAAAAAGAAGCTATATTTCGAAAGCCCTTTTCACTAATACTCTGTTACGGAACTCCAATTCTCTCCCGATTTAATACGATATAATTGCATTTCAGAGATTCCGAACTGTCTTGCAATCATTTTCATTCGCGTACGGCGGTTGGGATCGAAAATTTTTCTCTTTATCAGCTTCACTTTTGCCTCTGATAATTTAGAATAATGACGCCTACGTTCAGCGGTCTTATATTCTGGATTATTGAATTGGTGCTCTTCTTTCTCTTTTTTGGTCGCCCATTCAAGGTTATAAATTTTGTTATCGGTTTTGTCATAATTTAGGTGAATAACATATTGATCACCTTCTTTCTTTTCCAAAAAATGTTCGGCCACCAATTTGTGTACATACCGGCTGGTAGATTTTTTGTTTATTCTCTGTTTTAACGGCAGGTTTTGATACCCGTTAATAAACTGTGTTTTCACCAAATAGGGCGTCTCGCCTTTGCAATTCTGTATTCTACCATAATTTGAAATCATGAACTTTTCGTTCTCCGCGATTTTATCATCAAATTTGATTTCTTTCCATTTCTCTTTCCAAAGATTCCGTGTCATTTTGATATTTTAAATTAGAATTTTATTTTGGCCTCGACCTTCTCCCCTTTTCTATCGACCACAACTTTCGTAGAGTTTCCTTCTTCAAAAATGGAGAGCGCACGCATATAGCTCATCATATCTACGACGGTACTGTCGCCCAATTGTATGACGATATCCCCTTTTTGAAGTCCCGCAATAGCAGCAGGTCGGTCTTCGGTAACACCATCGATACGCATTCCTTTACCATCAAATAGATAATCGGGCATTACGCCCAGGGCCACCTTAAAACGGGGTATATCTTCACTTTCATTCTTGGTCGTGCGAAAAGTTAGCTTTTCGGCATCGTCAAGTTCCGAGATAATCTCTAAAATGTAATTCTCAATCATTTTCATGCCTTCATAATTCAGCTTTTCAGAATCGTCGGAAGGCTTGTGATAATCTTCATGCTGTCCCGTAAAAAAATGTAGCGCGGGAATATTTTGCAAATAAAAAGAGGTATGATCGCTTGGGCCAACGCCAGATTCGCTCAGTACCAATTTGAATCCAGAATTTGTTGCGTTCAAAACCTGATTCCAAATAGGTGCCGTGCCAGTACCGCTAATAGCAAGCGTTTTGTCTTTGCGAAGCCTTCCGACCATATCCATATTTATCATATAGTTTACTTCTTCTAAATCGATTGTGGGGTTTTTTAAAAAATAATTACTGCCAAGCAATCCCATTTCTTCACCGGAAAAAGCAACGAAAAGGTAATTACTTCCTGTAATCGAGTCTTTAAGTCTTTTCGCCAATTGTAGCATTACACCTACACCACTTGCATTATCATCTGCGCCGTTATGAATTGCCTTGCCCTCGGCATACAACGACCCTGCACCGCCCATTCCCAAATGGTCGAAATGCGCTCCGATAATGACAGTTTTCTTCGCTTGATTGTCAACATACCCGATAACATTGGTTCCTGTAATCGTGCTATCTCCAGCGACAAAGTGTACTTCGGAATGCGGGTCCGTTTTGGGTTTGAACGTGAAGGTTTGAAAATAAGTTCCTGCCTTTCCCTTAGGTTGCAAGCCAATGGTTTCCATTCTTTCTTGCAAATAATTAGCCGCTATCAGCTCTTCTGGCGTGCCTGTTTCTCGACCTAATAAACTATCGTTGGCTAAAAAAGCAACATCTTGCTCAAGCGAAATTGATTTCGGTTTTTCGGTTTTACAGGAATTCAAACCCACAAAAATTATAATCAAAAGAATTAAATTACGCGCCATAGCCTTTATTTTTACGTAAAAATACAGATCAAATGAGAATTACTTTTATTTTACTACTTCTATTTCTCTTGGCAAGCTGCAAATCAGAACCCAAGAAAACAGGTCCAAATCCAGAAAAAGAAACTTCTTTAATGGCCGGGAGCGATACATTAATATACCCTGAGGAAAAATATTTTAAAAGCATTCGTCAAATCACTTTCGGTGGTGATAACGCAGAAGCCTATTGGAGCTGGGACGATAAGCAAATGATTTTTCAATCGAACAACGAGGCTTGGGGTTTGAAATGCGACCAGATGTTCTTGATGAACATCGAAGAAAATTTTAAGGCTAAAAAACCGCCATTAGTTAGCACGGGTATGGGTAGGACTACCTGTGCTTATTTCTTGCCCGATAATAAACACTATGTGTATGGCTCAACACATTTAATAAACCAAGCATGCCCAGAAGTGCCATTGCGTAAAAACGGAAACTATGTGTGGCCGGTCTATGACTCCTTTGATATTTTCGTAGCTGATTTGGAAGGAAATATTACCGCGCAACTGACCAATGAAAAAGGCTATGACGCCGAAGCCACTGTTTCGCCCAAGGGTGATAAAATCGTCTTTACTTCGGATAGAAGCGGAGACTTAGAGCTATACACAATGAATTTAGACGGTTCTGATGTAAAACAAATAACAGATGAACTAGGATATGACGGGGGTGCTTTTTTCTCTCCCAACGGAAGTAAATTAATCTTTAGAGCTTCGCGCCCCAAAACACCGGAAGCAGTTAAAAAATACAAAGACCTATTGGCAGAAGGGCTCGTAGAACCCACCGAAATGGAACTTTTTATCTGCAATGCCGATGGTTCTGAAATGAAACAATTGACTTTTTTGGGAAATGCGAACTGGAGTCCGTTTTTTCACCCCTCGGGAAAAAAGATTTTATTCTCAAGTAATTTTGAGGCTGAGAAAGGCTTTCCGTTCAATCTCTATTTTATCGATATTGATGGAAAAAATCTAGAGCGCGTTACCCACGGCGAAACCTTTGATGCCTTTCCTGTTTTCTCAAATGACGGGAAGTATCTGGCATTTTCAAGTAATAGAAATAATGGCGGCACCCGTGATACGAATCTGTTTATAGCGGAGTGGCAAGAATGAAAAAGCTATCCAAAGCCATTAAATTAATCTAAGCACTCTTGACAACTATATATTTCATTGCTGACTTTAGCGTTTTTCAGACCGCTCTACACGATTAATTACTTAGCGGTAAACCATATTACCAAAGAATTATTTTGGGCAGAGAGTGATACTAGTGAAGAAGGTTTTATCGGTTGGGAAATCATTCCCGAAAGAAGTCTTCATGAAGATTTAAACAACTACTTGGAGCTTGAGCATACCTATACCGATTTTCCGTACAAACTAGATATAATCGCTAGTTTATTTATACTGTTGCCCCTGCTATTACTGATAGTTCGAAGAAAAAGAAGAAAAAATAAGACTTAGCCTATTTTGCCTTTTAGCAGCGTCGCAAAAACTGCCAATGAACTACCCCGAGGCAGAGCCATCGAGATATCAGAAACTAGACCGCTGCGCTGCAAGAATTAAGAAACTAGATTATTTTTTTTGTCTTTTGTCTTAGCTCTAGACTCTTAGTTGTTTAATCAGTCGAATGCTACACCCGAGGTAGAGCCTCGAGGAATTTTATTGATTCAAGTCTTAAAGCCTCATAAGAAGTGCAAGTAAATCCGCTATACCTGATTCATGAGATACCGCTATCTTCGCTTATCACGAGCTTTTTCTTAATGCTTCGAAACAGATGGCGAAAATTTTTAAAGGACAATAAGATTGACCTATACGATGTTCACCCATTTCTTTTTTTTGCCCCCCTCCTTTGGAGGGGTTGGGGGAGGACTTCCTTACGAACCCATACTCGTCGGCATAAAACTGAACATACACCTGATACTGGAGTATTTGGCGTTCTTTGTGGCCTTTCGGTATTATGTTGTCCTCCAAAAAAAAAGTAAGGATCCCATTACGTCAAGCAATCGACTCTCTATTATCATCGGCGCCGTTTTCGGAGCGCTGTTTCTTTCTAGGTGTATTGCTTTTTTAGAGAATCCGCCTTTACATTATGAGCAAGGTTGGTTTTTCATATTAAATAATAAAACCATCATGGGCGGACTTTTCGGTGGATTGCTAGGGGTGGAAATTGCAAAGAAAATCATTGGTGAAAAGCAATCTTCTGGCGACTTATTTACGCTTCCTATCATCTTCGGTATTATTATTGGTCGTATTGGGTGCTTTTTGGCAGGTGTTAAAGAGTTCACATACGGTAAAGAAACAGCCTCTTTTTTTGGAATGGATTTAGGTGATGGTATTTTAAGACATCCCATAGCCTTGTATGAAATCGTCTTTCTGGTCATCCTATTTGTAGCGATTAAAAGGCTTCAAAAACAACCAACTCGTCATGAAAATGGTACGTATTTCAAAATTTTTATGGTCTGCTATTTTAGTTTTCGATTTGGTATCGAATTTCTAAAACCCAATACCTTTTTCTTTCTCGGGCTGAGCAGCATCCAATATTTATGCTTAATTTGTTTGGTATACTATTATAGATTCATCCTCCAAATACGAGTTATTCCATTGAAATAATTGATTTTCTCCAGGTAAAAAAGTTCAGGAGTTGAGAAGTTTAAACTTTTAGATGCTCACCGAAGGGAAAGTAATATATTCCCTCTCTTTGGGAGAGGGTTAGGGAGAGGACTTTCAACTAGTTTTTACAATACCAATAGAATAATAGTAGCACACAAATAACCTAATATGCCGGAAAGAAATTACACCTACTATGATTTTACCTTAAGTCTTTGTCCTGAGTGTCTGCGTCGGGTAGATGCCAAAATTATCTTTGAGAACGAGAAGGTATACATGCTTAAAAACTGCAAAGAACACGGGCGTTCAAAAGTTTTGATTGCTGACGATATCGAGTACTACAAGAACATTCGCAATTACAACAAAGCATCGGAATACCCAAAAACCTTCAATACCAAAACTCATTATGGCTGCCCTTATGATTGTGGGCTTTGCCCTGATCACGAGCAACATTCATGCTTAACGGTTGTTGAAGTCACCGATCGCTGTAACCTCACCTGCCCCACTTGTTATGCTGGCTCTTCACCAACCTATGGCAGACATCGAACTTTAATCGAAATCAAGAAAATGTTAGATGCAATCGTACGTAATGAAGGCGAGCCAGACGTAGTGCAAATTAGTGGTGGAGAACCTACGATTCATCCACAGTTTTTTGAGATTCTCGATTATGCCAAAAAGTTACCCATTAAGCATTTGATGGTCAATACCAATGGTATTAAAATTGCCAAAGATTTTGCTTTTGCAGAAAAGTTGGCAACATACGCTCCAGACTTTGAAATTTATCTACAATTCGATTCTTTAGATAATAAGGCCTTACAAACCCTACGCGGTGCCGACTTGGCAGATACGCGTTTAAGGGCGATAGAAAACCTGAACAGGCTAAACCTAGCTACTACTTTAGTAGTTACCCTTCAAAAAGGATTAAATGACCATGAAATGGGCGACACTATTGATTTTGCCTTAAACCAAAAGTGTATTCGCGGCGTAACTTTTCAACCTACCCAAATCGCAGGCAGGCTAGAGAATTTTGAAGTAGACGAAAACAGAATTAAGCTTACCGAAGTTCGACGCAAAATCCTAGAACAGTCTCCGGTTTTTGAGTCAGATGATTTGATTCCGGTACCCTGCAACCCTGACGCTTTGGTGATGGCTTATGCTTTAAAATTAGGTGACGAGGTGAGTCCGTTAACACGGTTTATTAATCCTGATGATTTATTGAATGAAGGAAAGAATACAATTATATACGAGCAAGATGAACAGTTGCACGGCAAGATGATTGAATTGTTCAGCACAGGGAATTCCGTAGACAAAGCATCTGAGAACCTAAAGAGCATTATGTGTTGTCTTCCAGAAATCAATGCTCCTGAACTAGGATATGACAACCTCTTTAGAATCATCATCATGCAATTTATAGATGCACACAATTTTGATGTTCGGGCGATTAAAAAGTCATGTGTGCACATCGTAAATAAAGATTATCAAATCATCCCCTTTGAGACCATGAACTTGTTTTATAGAGATGATAAAATAGAACGTTTGAAGGAATTACAAAACGAAGAATTATGATAGGGATTCTACTCTTGATGTTCGGGCCGGCCATTATATTTTTCATCATAGTAATCGTTATGCTGAGCCAGAAGGAATATAAGAAAGGAAAGGTTTTCTTTATTTTAACAGGGGTATACTTATTAATTAGTATCGGTATTTGCGTTATTATGTTGTCTAATTTCAGTTTGGATACCAAATAATCGAAATACGATGAAATATACTTATTTTTGGAGGTGGGAGATTTAACGGGTCTAGTTGTGGTGTTGGTGCTAATAATGCTTGGCCCTCCATTTTTACTATTGATTTTGGGCTTAAAGTATCGTAGTACCAATAAGAAGAGAGCGAAAATACTTTATATTATAGCTGGTATCTATTTGCTTGTAGGTCTAGGTATTTGTGGGGGTCTAATGGGTGGTTTCTGATTTTAAAGCCTCTGGCCCTCATCTGTACGTTTCGCTTTTTTATTGGCTTTGATACCCGTATTGCCGAACTTATATCTAAGCCCAAAAGTAAACAGCCTGTTTTCCCGTCGGTACAGCGAAGTATTATTTTGGTTTGCATATTGTCTAATGGTGAACAAATTTCCTTGATTAAATATGTCATAAAGACCAATAGATACGCTTGCCTTTTTATCCCAGAACGTTTTACGAAAAGCAATATCCAATTGATTATAGCTTTTAAGTGTTTGATTTCCTCGGGCTAAATCCGATACCCAATAAAAATCTAAATCAGCAACTAGACTTTTATCTGCCAAAAAACTAAAACTATTGTTATTCCTTATTTTATATGTCCATCCTTGATTAGTTATATTTTGCCCGGAAAAGGAATCTAGAAAATCATACGCTACAGAATAAGCACTACCAATGATTAAAAAATCCCAGAACCTAAATGGCTTCTTGTTAACTGTAAAATCAATCCCGTAATTAACGTTACGATCAAAATTCGCTGTCTTTGCAATTAAGACTTTACTATCATTGTCCTGCTCTAAAAATCTTTGAAATGGGTTCTTCTCGTTTCTATAAAATAGTTCAACCGTATAACCTTTATCATAGGTATACCCTGCAGCAATATAATTACGTATTGCAGGGAGTAGATTAGGTTCCCCTTCTACAACCGAATTATTGGTTAAGAATATTTGAAATGGATTTACGGTATTGTAGCGTGGCCTAGTAATTCGCCGATAATAATATAGTTTTAAATTATGCTTTTTCGAGGGAAGATATTGTACCGAGAACGAGGGAAATACTTCGAGATAACTACGTTTGTTGGGTTGCGGAGCGGTATCCAAATTACCAATGGTTTCGGTATATTCTGCGCGCAATCCTGTATTAACACGCCATAATTTCCCCTTATTATTAAGCCCTAAATAACCAGCCCAAATAGCTTCATCATATTCAAAACTACCTTTTTCAGTGGGATTAAGCCCTGATTGGCTTGTATCGAACCCTACTTGTGAAATACTGCTTTTTGAATTGATATCGGCATACCGCACACCGGTCTCTAGCTTTAGGTTCTCACTTAATGACGCACTGTAATCTGCTTGCAGGCTAAACAGGTTAATGCGCTGTTCTGAATCAGAACTAAAATCATTTTCACTTGTTAAGCTGCCATTCATGTCAAAAATATCAGTGTCGATACTTTGAGGTCGGCTCGTATCATAGTACGTAAAATGAGTATTGAACGAAAGTTCTGCGCCCTCTTTTAGTTTGCGCACATAATCTAGGTATAGCGACGTGTTCAACTGTTTTGCCTCCGAACTATTTAGGGTTGTAAAACTAGATTGAACGCCATTTTCGGCTATACCTACAAGTGTTTCAGAACCGTTTTCACTAAAGAGTCGTGGTTGATATAAATTGATAGTTGACAAACTCAACCGATTTTTGTCATCAATATCGTAATCAAAAAATGCAGAAATGTTATGCCGCTGTTGACGACGAAGCACATTTTCTTTTGAAAGCCATTTGCTCGAAGTGCCGTCGTTCTCCAAAAACAGCGTATTGTCGGTAAAGCGGTCAATACTTTTATTCTTTGCGTAACTGTAATTGACGGAAAACGCAGTTTTACTTCCTCTAAAGTAATGGTCAGTGCCGAGGGTATGGCGGGCAAAAACACCTTGTCGGTATCTATTATAAACAGCTCCGTTATAGCCAGCAATAAGGTCTTTTTTAAGAACGATGTTCACCAGCATTCCGCCCTCAGCACTATATTTAGCAGGAGGGTTCGTAATGACCTCAACAGATTCTACATTACTTGCCGATGTGCCGGACAATAGGTTGATAATGTCTTTCTCGGGTATATTTACTTTGCGGCCATTGATTAGAATTCCGACGGCTCCGTTGCCATTTATGGTGAGTTTATCATTAACAATTAGCAGATTCGGGGTTCTTTTAAGTACATCCCAGATATCCCCATCTGCCAAAGCAGTATTTTCAACATTAAAGACCAAACGGTCCACTTTACGTTCTAACCTGGGTTTTTGGCTAATGATTACAACCTCGTCTAATTGTTGGCTATCATTTAGCGTAACTGTTAATGTATCTATGTCTTTACTGACCTCGAGCAGGAAAGGTTCTGATTCAGCTTCTATATAGCTGGCTTTGATAAAATAGGTTCCCTTATCAACAATAAGCCGAAACTTACCATTCTCGTCAGTAGTGGTGCCTTTTAGAAGGGTGGAGTATTCTCTGTTTAGCAAATACACATTGGCAAATTCAATCGGGGTACTCTCAGAATTCTCAACTACTCCGTTTATGGTGAGATCCTGTGAAAAAAGTGAACCGACCGAAAAAAGAATTTTTAGTAAAAAAAGGTGTCGTTGTTTCAAGATTCTTAGGGCTGTAACCAAAAATAGCATTATTTGATCGTAGAAACATAAAGAAAACTAGCACTTTAGGTAGAAAAGTATGGGCATAACCAAAAAAACTTAAAAAAGAACAGATATTATATTTCGCTTCGATGAATTAAACCTAAAATGATTGGGTTTCTTATCGTGTTGATTTAAGTTTACTCCTTAAAATAAGAGTTTTAATCAGACAATGTGTTTGGCTAATGGCACTTTTAGCATCCCAATTTTAGACTATCTTTGCAAACGCTGATGAAGCCTTACCGGACTGGAGAGAAAAATTTATGAAACACATTAGAAACTTCTGTATTATCGCCCACATTGATCATGGTAAAAGTACTTTGGCAGATCGTCTTCTAGATTTTACAGGAGCGGTTACAGAAAGGGAAAAAAAAGAGCAATTACTCGATAGTATGGATTTGGAGCGCGAGCGTGGCATCACGATCAAAAGCCATGCTATTCAAATGGAATATACCTATGAAGGGCAGGAGTATGTTCTTAATCTTATCGATACTCCAGGCCATGTAGATTTTTCCTATGAGGTCTCAAGATCTATAGCTGCATGTGAAGGGGCGCTACTTGTTGTTGATGCCGCCCAAAGTATTCAAGCACAAACTATCAGCAACCTTTATTTGGCGCTTGAAAATGATCTAGAAATAATTCCGGTATTAAATAAGGTTGATTTGCCTAGTGCAAATCCTGAAGAAGTAACCGACGATATCGTAGACCTTTTGGGTTGTAAGGCTGAAGAAGTTATTCCCGCCAGTGCTAAAACCGGTATTGGCATTGGTGAAATACTAAAGGCTATAATTGAGCGTATTCCAAACCCACAAGGTAATGTAGACGAATCGCTACAAGCCTTGGTATTCGATTCTGTATATAATCCCTTTCGTGGTGTAGAAACCTATTTTCGGGTGATTAACGGTGAAATCAAAAAAGGACAAAAGATAAAGTTTGTAGCGACCGATAAGGACTATTTCGCCGATGAGGTCGGAACGCTAAAATTAACCCAAGAAATAAAACAGAGCGTAAAGGCCGGCGATGTTGGCTATTTAATTACTGGAATAAAAGATGCTCGGGAAGTTAAAGTAGGTGATACCATTACTGACGCCGCAAGACCTACCCAAAATGCTATTGCAGGCTTTGAAGATGTAAAACCGATGGTATTTGCAGGTATTTATCCTGTTGATACCGATGAGTTCGAAGAGTTGCGTGCTTCGATGGAAAAACTTCAGCTAAACGACGCTTCTCTGGTATTTGCACCTGAAAGTAGTGCTGCCCTTGGTTTTGGATTTCGTTGTGGGTTCTTGGGAATGCTACACATGGAGATTATTCAAGAACGTTTGGAACGCGAATTCAACATGACGGTAATTACCACCGTGCCCAACGTTAGCTATCATGCCTTCACACGTAAAAACCCGGATACCCCTTTAATCGTAAACAACCCTACCGATTTGCCCGACCCTTCTAGTATCGATAGGGTCGAGGAACCTTATATCAAAGCTACAATCATTACAAAGTCCGATTTTGTGGGTAATGTAATGTCGTTATGTATCGAAAAAAGAGGGCAAATTACGAATCAAACTTATCTCACTACAGAGCGTGTTGAACTCAATTTTGATATGCCCTTGGCTGAAATCGTCTTTGATTTCTACGACCGTTTAAAAACCGTATCCAAAGGCTATGCCTCTTTTGATTATACTCCAATAGGTATGCGAACCTCTAAATTAGTTCGTGTAGATATTCTACTAAACGCACTGCCTGTAGATGCACTTTCGGCACTTATTCACGCCGACAATGCCGTGAATATCGGTAAAAAAATGTGTGAAAAGTTGAAAGAGCTTATCCCGAGGCAACAGTTTGATATTCCTATTCAGGCCGCCATCGGCGCAAAGATAATTTCTAGGGAAACTACAAAAGCACTTCGTAAAGATGTAACTGCTAAATGTTATGGCGGTGATATCTCGCGTAAACGTAAATTATTGGAAAAACAGAAAAAAGGAAAAAAGCGAATGCGACAAGTCGGTAATGTAGAAGTCCCTCAGGAAGCTTTTATGGCCGTACTTAAGCTAAATGACTAGAAGTTGTTAAAATTTATGCATTTTATCGAGTAATTGTAATATTTTCCTACAATATATGTTATTCTTGCTTACCAAATAATTAAGCTCGGATGACAACCTATATAGCTCAATTTCACGCACAACATAAACGTATCGATATTGCGCAACAATCCTGCTTTATATGGAGACAGGAAAGTCGAGAAATTGATAACTCTCTCTTAGCTGAAAAAATAAAGAGAGAATCGTCGATATTTTTTTATCAAATGCTCTCTGCTTTGAAGGGCGAAATAGATTCTAATGATATTTCTGTTAAAGTATGGAACACGGAAACGTTTACTGGATAACCAATTAAGATAATTTAAAAAATGTTCTTCTTTCAGATTGAATACTAATAGCTTGTTTACTCTGATTCTGTCGTTTCTTCCATATCGAATATTTTTCCCAAATATGCCAGCTTATAGCCCTTTTTAATATCGTTGAATTCAGTACTAAAAGAGGAGATAATTTTTACATCGCCTTCAGCGGTTTTAAGAAATACAGGAATAATATC
>Ga0114957_1000205_pt1 | contig 83981 bp, 78 predicted proteins | sample BantaG_FD_87175 | JGI IMG/M metagenome (GOLD analysis project Ga0114957, IMG submission 87175) | Marine algal microbial communities from Bantry Bay, Ireland - BantryBay_4 metaG | ecosystem: Host-associated > Algae > Red algae > Unclassified | place: Bantry Bay, Ireland | collected 2014-11-21 | reverse complement strand
TTGGAAGTGATGACGTCATGCTTCTTGTTTTTTTAACATAGGACCACGGACCATGACGGACTCACTTCAACCCTGCAATCCCGCAACACGGAATCGCCGCGTAGCGGCTCTGTTCAACAAGGCGTCGATCTCAACACCTGACCCTTGGCGAGTCGAAAGCACTATGACCATTCAACAATCAACCCAGAAGTCGGAGTCCACCCTCGGTCAGGTGTGAGATGACTTTGACGTTCTGTCAAAGAAATCACCTTGCCTTGCAATTCCGGCTTAAATCTGCTAAATGAATCTCCATGGACGCCGTTATTATTGAGTCTGAGGCTCTCAAGCTGCCCGATGCTGAGCGCGCTATGTTGATCGATCACCTCCAGTCAAGCCTCTCTGGGACAAAGATCGCCCAAGAGGAAGATCACCTGAAGGAATCGCGAGATCGATTTGATGCCTATCAAGCAGGAAATATTAAGGCGTTGGGCGGCGAAGCAGTTGTTTCGGGGATACGTGAACGGCTCTCTTCGTGAGTCGATACCGCATTCTGGAAGCTGCGGCGGAAGAACTTGAGCAGGCAGCAATCTTTTACCAAGAAGCGTCCGATAGCCTTGGTCAGGATTTTATCGATGAATTTGAGAGCACGATGGAACGGGTGCTACATATGCCAGAAGCATGGGCGGCTTTTGATCCGGAGTATCGAAGGTGCCTTTTCAGGAGGTTTCCTTTCGCCTTGGTCTACCGTATTGAGGCAGGTGTAGTTATTGTGACATCAGTCTTTCATCAGAAGCGCCGCCCGAACTCGTGGCGAGACAACGTTTGATCCTTATCAGGCTAGGGTTCAAGAGTGAAGTGCGACACTAGCGGGTAGAAATACTTCCAGAGGCTTTTTAAATCTCAGTCTTTTGCGGGTCGGCTGTTGAGTATCTCGGCGATTTCATCGCGACGTTCTTGGGTCAGTGAGGTGAGATCTTTTCCTTTTGGGAGATACTGACGAATCAATCCATTGGTGTTCTCATTTGTCCCTCGTTCTCAAGAGTGATGTGGATGACAGGAGTAGAACGAAATATCGGTAATCGTTTCAATTTTCTATAGCCATGGAACTCACCGCCCTTGCTCCGTGGTGTTGTGACTATTTTTGCGTCTATTTCTCCTTCGAGCGTTTGCCCTGCCATTCGCATGAAGAGCTCGATAGGCTCCATCAGTAGGATAGCGATTTCTTCGGACTTCTCGACTGATTGTAGAAGGAGCCCGGCCAAGCCTTTCGGCAATTTTACGAAGATTGAGCCTTTGGTGCCTCAACGCACCGATTCGACCCCGTTGGTCCTGACTTAACTGCTGATATTTCATCATTGGCAACCAGCTTACCCCGATGGAACCAAGGATTCACTGTTGCACTTACTTGATGATTTCAAGATTTGCCTTTGTGAGGATTGCGGCGTTTCGAAATTTCTGATCGTAAAGGTTAAGCTGTGTTGCCCTTTAGGTGAAAGAGGTGGGAGAGAGGGGTAGAGGAATGCACGACTACGGCTTGGAGAGTTGAATGGGAGAGGGAAGGTCTGGGGCGGGGATCCTTGGTGACGCGGGTGGCTGGGTGGCTAGTTTTTGGGCGAGGAAGGGGTTCCGATGGCGAGGATGGTGAGTGAGCCGCGGCGGGAGTCGTTTTGGGAGGAGCGTGGCTGGACATGGGCGGGGGGCTTCGGCATCTTGGGGGAATGAATGAGGGCCGTTTGTCGATTCCGGAGTATGCCATGGCGCTGGCGGAGGTCGCGAGCTTACGCTCGGAGGATCCTTTTAGAAAGGTGGGGGCGGCGGCGCTGGACGGGGATCACCGGGTGATCGCGACGGCTTACAACGGGCTCGCTCCGGGTTTCGATGCGCCGAGTGGCTTCTGGGAGGATCGGGAACGGAGGCAGAAGTTCATGCTTCATGCCGAGGTGAACCTCTGCAGTCTTTTCAAAAGAGGGGAGGCTAAGATCGTGGCGACGACTACGATGCCTTGCACCGCGTGTATGCAGACGCTCTGTGCCTATGGGATCAAGGAGATTTATTACCGTGATGTTTATCTGGAGTCTGATGCTCCGGAGATCGCGGAGCTTTATGGCATCACGATGGAGCGGGTCGGGGACTGATCTATTCTCCGCTGGCGGAGTCTCCTACTTCGAGGTCTCCTCCGTAGAAGCTTTTGATGTAGCCGAACTCGATAAGGGTGTCCTGCCAAGGGGCGATGGATGAGGCTGGGGAGAAGATCCGTGCGGCGCGCGCGAGCCAGATTTCGGCATCGATGACGCGATCCTCGGAATACGCGATTGCGGCGATGCCGTAATAGTAGAGCGGGGTGTCATCGAGAAAGGTGGTTCCTTCAAGAATTGCTTCAGCGCCGGGTTTATCTCCGAGCTTCAATTTACAGAGGAGAATCTTGAATCGGATGAGATCGCTCATCCCTTGATTCCCATTTTCAAACCTGGGTAGGATGCGCTGGAGTTGGTCGTGGGCGGACTGCCAGTTATGGGTGACAAAGGCGATCTCGGCCTGATTGAAAAGAACGTTTCCATTATCTGGATCTTCTTTGAGTGCCTTTTTGAAGCTTGCTGCTGCTTTGTCAAAGTTCCTAAATTCGACGAAACATGCGCCTTGGAGATTGAGAGAAGCGGGGTTTCTATCGTAGATTTGGTGGGCTTTGGCGATCTGGTCAAGGCACTCGAAGATGCGCTTCTGCTGGAAGACCTGCTCGGCGCGGATAAGGGTCGACCAGTAGGTCTGCTTGTCCTTGGGAGAAAGGTTGTCGAGGTCGATTTGGTATTGCGGGATTTTCCGTTTTACCTCGGCAGCGGCGGGTTCCGCGGGTTGGTCTTGAGCGGGTAGCGAAAGAACAGGGAGGAGGAGGGCAAAAAGGATCCTTTTCATCAGAGGCCCAGCCTAGGAAAGATTAGCGGGCGGCGCAAGTCAGCGATCCATCCGGTAGAGATCTTTTTCTGAGATGAAGGGGCGCACGGGTTGAGGGAGCCAGTGGGCCTTTTCTCCAGCGCCGAGGCGGAGGCGAATTGCGGAAGCGGAGGCGGGATGGTCTCCGGTGATGAAGTGAGCGCGGTAGCCTGCTCGGGGGCTCGCTTCGCCATCACGCCCTACGACGATGAATTCGAGGGCGGCAGCAAGCTTTTCGGGCTGACTCCAGCGGGGGAGAGCTTCCCACTGGTCGAGGCCGATGAGGAGAAAGAGGCGCGCTTCTTTAAGGGAAGTTTCTTGGAGGGCTTCGACGGTGGCCCAGGTGTAATTCGGGAGGGGGCGCTTGAGCTCAAAGTCACTCACGCGCGCCCAAGGGAGATCCGCGGTGGCGAGCTCCAGCATGCGGTAGCGGGCGGAGTCACTTGCGACCGGCCCAGTGGTCTTGTGGGGCGACTTTTTACAGGGGAGAAAGATGACCTCGTCCAGCTTCAGCTCCCTGTGCGCCTTGGTCGCGATCTCTAGGTGGCCCTCGTGCACGGGATCGAAGGTGCCTCCGAAAAGAGCGACGCGTTTAGGATGTGCCATGTCAGCGGTGGTTTAGTCGATCTGCTTACGCTCGATCTCGATCTGACCTAGAAGCACGTCCTGACGCGCTTTGAACTGGTTCATTTTCATCAATTCTAAGAGCGCGAGGAAAGTGACGATGACTTCGACCTTCGAGGTGGCGGCGCGGAAGAGCGACTGTAGGCTGAGCGATCCTCCCGGCTTGATGAGACCGAGAAGGTGGTCGATTTTATCACTCACGGTGTGGCGGTCGTCCACGATGTCGCCGAAGTCTCGGGTCTCCTCGAAGCGCTTGATAACATTTTGAAAAGCGCGGATGAGGTCAAAAATAGAGACCTCGGCGAGGGGGGCAGGCTCGTCCTTGTCCGGGCGGGCCATCTTCTCAGGTGCGTGGGCGAAGATCTGCTCCTGCGCGACCTCTCGCTGGGCGAGAAAGCCGGCGGCGTCCTTGAATTTTTTGTATTCGATGAGCTGGCGAATGAGTTCCCAGCGGGGATCATCCTCATCGACATCTTCCTCGGGAGGCTGCACCGCCTTTGGAAGAAGAGTCCGGCTTTTGATATACATCAAATTTGCGGCCATCGAGATGAACTCGGATGCCAAGTCGATATTGAGCATTTTGAAGCTCTCGACATATTCCAGATATTGCGTGGTGATTCGCTCGAGCGAAATATCGTAGATGTCCACCTCGTCTCGGCGGATGAGGTAGAGAAGGAGGTCAAGTGGGCCCTCGAAGAACTCGAGGCTCACCTTGTAATCGACGTCTTCCACGGGTGAGGCAATATCGGACAAGGCGCGTCTGGGCGAGTGAAATTCGGACTTGGGTAAATTTATTGTTTTGGCAAGATGGTGGTATTCTCCTTAAGCTGGAGCTGTGCAAGGATCTGTCGACGAAGAGCGCTTACTTGAATACCAAAACCGGGTAGCCGCGTGGATTGGGAATCAGGGGGTATTCTTCCAGCTCCGCTATGCGGGAATTGTGGGGAATTACTCGATCCTGCGGCATTGCTGGAACTTAGCGATCAAGCTCTTAATCGTGTTGGCGGTGGCAGCGGGAATTGGGTATTTTCTGCTGACCCGGCACTTTGCAAGTGAGACTTACAGCGATAAGATCGAAGCGGAAATTTCTGGGGCGCTTGGTGCGGCGGAGATTGACGCTTCGGGATTTTCGCGCTCGCGGGGGCGGGGATCCTTTCGCAATGTCGAGCTGGTCGGGAGTGACGATAGCTTTTTTACGGAAGCAAAAATCGAGTTGCTTTCCGGACCTTTCAAATACTCGGAGGGTGTCACTGAGAGCTGGAAGCCTAAGGAAATCCGCATTCGGGAGGCCTCCTTCCAACTTAAGGCAGGCGGCGATGCTGAGGAGATGGAGCGCTCCTTCGCGTCGATTATTGAGACCTTCGAAGGGAATTCTTTGGAATCAGTCGATATCCATCACCTCGATATCGAGTGGGGATACTCCACCCTTACTTACGGGACGATTACAGATACCGCCTTCAAGGCTGATTTAGTGGACGGCGAATGGCTCATTTCTCTTACGGGAGGAGTTCTCACTCAGAACTGGCTCAAGAACTTCGAGCTTGTGAGCGGAGAGCTGACATGTGGCCCGAATGGCTTGAAGGTCGATTCTTTACTCTTGAAAATGGGCAAGGGCGTCCTTGATATTTCGGGCGAGATCTCTGGGACTTTGGCCATGCCCGAGTTCAACCTCAGCGGGAAATTTCGCTCACTGCCCATCGAGAAAATGGTCATCCTGACCGGGGTTCGTTTGCGAGATGCGTTATCAGGTAGCATTTCCGGAGATCTCCAAATCACAGGATCGACTAATCGCACCATCCAAACGTCTGGAAACGTTCTCTTAAAAGGGGATGATTTTATCACCCTTCGAGAACAGTGGGATATTCTCAAAATGCTCTCGGTAATTGATCTTAACAATTCCTACCGAAGGATTGATTTTGACTCTGGTGCCTTCTCTTTCTCGACTGGAGATGGTGGTCTGAAGATTGCCGACCTCGTCCTGAGCGCTGGAGACTTGATGAAGCTCGAGGGAGATCTGGAGACCCGTTTGCCAAGCCAGAAAGAGGCAGCGGACTCGCTCGGGATCAAGTTAACTGAAGGATTTGGTGAGGGCGTGAATGACGATGTCACCGATATTTCGAGTGCGGCATCTCTCGAAGAAGAGCGCCTCAGTCTCAAGCGGGCGGCTGGAATTGGGAAGGTGAGCGATTACGATATCGATTTGCTCGAAGGTGAAGGCGGTGGCCCGAGAGGGAAAGGAGCTAGGCTTAGCGGCAAGGAGCTCAATGAGAAGCGTCTGAGGATCGCCATGAGCGTCCACCGAGTCAGTGGTTCGCTGCGCATCGGGGTAGGTGAAAACACTTTTTCTGAGTATCCCATGCTAGGAAAAATTTATCCCACGGACGATGAAAGCTGGCGCTGGGTCCCCCTCGACTTCGATACGACCTTTTCGAAGATCTCCGAGGACCAAGCCGAGAAGCTGAAACTTGAAAGCCGGGTCCGGGCGACTACGCCGAGCGAGTAGTTCTAGAACTGGAGCGCTTCAGCGATCTGAATGGTGCCCTTGCTCTTGTTCAAGGTATAGAGATGGATTCCCGAGGTCTGTAGGTCGATGAGCCCTTGGCACTGTTCCGAGGCGTAATCGATTCCAGCTTTGCGGATAGCTTTGGGATCATCCCCGGCGTTCTTGAGAGTCCGGAGAAGGGCGGCAGGGAAGCGGCTGCCTTCGGCAAGTTCCGCCATGCGCTTCATCCCAGAAATGGTCGTGATCGGCATCACGCCGGCGACGATCGGGAGGTCGATGCCGGCTAGCTCACAGCGCTCGCGATAGTCAGCGAAGTCGTGGTTGTCGAAAAAGAGCTGGGTGCAGATGTAGTCCGCTCCTTCGTCGGCCTTCTGCTTGAAATAGTCCATCTCCTGAAGGCGGTTCTGAGTGGCGGGGTGGCCTTCAGGAAATCCGGCGACGCCGATGGTGAAATCGTGCGAGTGCTCCTTGATGAATCTGACGAGGTCGGAAGCATACTTGAAGTCGTCATTGCTCCTGTCGTAATTCGGATTATTCCGGGGCGGGTCGCCTCGCAGGGCGAGAATCGTCTGCACGCCATCCTCGGCATAGCCATCGAGAATTGAGACCATCTCCTCTTTGCTATGCCCGATGCAGGTTAGGTGCGGGATGGTGGGGACGCTGGTTTCGGTGATGATTCGCTGCACCACGTTTCGGGTGCGCTCGCGAGTAGTGCCACCAGCGCCGTAGGTCACGCTGACGAAGGCGGGATCGAGTTTTGTAAGCTCATGGACTGTCTTCAGAAGCTCTTCCGACGAAGCGTCATCTTTGGGCGGGAAAAATTCGAAGGAGAGGGTGGTGCGGTCAGCGCGAAGGAGAGGCAGGATATCCATCTGAGAGGGAAGATAGGACTGGCGGACATCTATCGTCTATGGAAAATGCGTCTTTTTGTGCAACCTTCTCGGTTTTTCCTGCTTTTATCTCCCAGCATCTTCGCCATGAAAATTCTCTGCCTCTTCTTTCTGCTCATTGGAGTGACGTTTTCCAAAGAAAACGGTCCCGGTAAAAAGGGATCTAAAGGAGATAAACACAAGCGAGATCACGGTGAGATGTTCCTCAACCACTTCGATGGGAATAAGGACGGGGAGGTGACCCGTGAGGAGTTTAAGGCAGGTCGCCGGGTGAAAAAGCTCGGGCCCGAGGTGCGCGAGCGCCTCTTCGAGCGGCTCGACAAGAATGGTGATGGCGTCATCCAGAGAAGAGAGGTTAAGCAACCGCCCAGAGGTAAAGGTAAGCCCCGCCTCCAGATGCGCGAAATTCTCAAGAAGGCGGATCGAGACCGGGATGGGAGGATCACCTTTGGCGAGTTCAGGGAACATCCACGCTTTGTGAAGATGCCGGAGAAGCGGAGTAGGAAGCTCTTTGACCGCATCGACCGGAACCGCGATGGCGTGATCGACCCGAGCGATCGCCGCGAGCGTAAGCCCAGGCCGAATGATCGGCCTAGTCCCCTTATGGACTTCGATCTCGATAAAGACGGGGGGCTTTCGCTCGCCGAATTCAAGAACCTTCCGCAACACCTCGCCACCCCTCCCAAAGAACTCCAGCGCCGCTTTGATCGGCTCGACTCAAACCGGGATGGCTCAATCAGCAAGGGCGAGGCGAAGAAGGGGCTGCGAATGCGTCGGGGTGATTCTAAGCCCAAGGTTCGCCGAGATCTTAAAAAATAACCTCGAAGAAAATGCCGCCGTGGAAGGAGTCTCCGCCGGCCTCATCAAGCGCGAGGCTCCAGCCCAGAAAAGGGGTGAAGGCGACAGAATCTGACACGGCGTAGGTGAGCGAAAAGCGTCCGTAGTAGTCATTCAAGCCGTCACGATCGAGAAGATCAGACACGTAGCTTACGCCATTTTCCAGAGCGATGAAGGCGGTATCAGAGAGCGGCTTGGACCACCGGACATCGAGCGCGGAGTAGAAGGAATCATTTCCGAAGTCGTAGTAAGCGCCCGCCTTCCAGTCCCAGTCGTCATTGATTTGGTAGGTCAGGAAGAATCCTAGATCGACTCCGCTTTTTAGACCTGAGTCGGAGAAATGGCGGTAGGTCAGCGAGGAACCGATGATGGTCTGCTCATCCACCTCGTGGCGCATATCGATGAAGACGCCGGTCTCGGAGAAGTCGCCAGCGCTCTCGGAAAGATGCCAACTCCCAAAGTTCACGGTATCGGTATTCGAGAGGGCGATCTCGGCTTCGATCTGGAAATCGAGCGAGGTTTGCGCGAGCTCGAGGCCTCGGTAGACGTAGCCAGTGCGCAGTCCCGTCACTGCCTCTATTCCAAGGGGAATCTCATTCTTCAATTCACCGCAGGCCGGGTGGATAAGAAGAAGGGCGAGGCTGGGGGGAAGAATGCGCTTCATCAGGAAGATAATGCCTCTCACTCGGATTTTTGTTTCTCAACGTAAGTTGACTTGATGCGGAGATCGCGCAGAGCGGTCGCCGTGGCACCGCCGGGCGAGGAGGTCATGATCTCCATTCCTTTGTTGTTTTTCGGGAAGGCGATTACTTCGCGGATGGAATCCTCCCGGCACGCGAGCATTACGACGCGGTCGAGACCGAGGGCGAGGCCGCCGTGCGGAGGAGCACCGTATTTAAAGGCGTCTAGGATGTGCTCGAACTCTGTGGCAGCCTCTTCTTCAGAAATGCCAAGGGCTTTAAACATCGAGCTCTGAAGGTCGGACTCATGGATCCGGATCGATCCGCCGCCGAGCTCGTAGCCGTTCAAGACGACATCGTAAGCCTGCGCGCGCAGTCCCTCGAGCTCGCCATTGCGCAGCTTCTCCTCGTCCTCTTTAAGCGGGCGGGTGAAGGGATGATGGACCGCGACGTGGCGGTCCTCTTCTTCATCGTAAGCCAGGAGGGGGAACTCGGTGACCCAGAGGAAATCGAGGTCGTCATTACCCTCGAGGAGATTTCTTAGCGAGCAGACTTCCATGCGGATGCGGCCGAGAACCTCGCATGCAGGCTCCCACTTGTCAGCGGCGAAGAGGATGAGATCGCCTGCTTCGATGTTAAGCTTCGTGCGCAGCGCTTCCACTTCCGCTGTGGTGAGACGCTTCGCAAAAGGTGAGCGCCATTCGGAGACCTCGTCACCACGGACCTGAATATAAGCGAGGCCTTTCGCGCCCGCTTCCTGAGCGAGCTTGGTGAGCTTGTCGATCTGACCGGTGGAGATATCGGCGAAGCCTTTGGCATTGATCGCCTTGACCACGCCGCCACTTTTCACAGTGCCGGAAAAGACGCGGAACTCGCAATCCTTCAGGTCATTGGTGAGGTCAGTGAGCTCCATGCCGATGCGGCGCTCGGGCTTATCGGAGCCGTAGCGGTTCATCGCGTCTTTCCAAGTGAGGCGCTCGAAGGGCGTCGGGACGTCTACCTTGCGCGCTTGCGAAAACATCGAGGCGAGTAATTTTTCAACGATCCCGATGATGTCATCCTGCTCTACGAAGGAAGCCTCGATATCGATCTGAGTGAATTCCGGCTGGCGGTCCGCGCGGAGGTCTTCGTCACGGAAGCACTTTGCGATTTGGAAATAGCGCTCGATTCCTGCGACCATGAGCATCTGTTTATACTGCTGGGGTGCTTGTGGGAGGGCGTAGAATTTTCCGGGATTGATGCGTGAGGGGACGAGGAAGTCACGCGCTCCTTCTGGGGTAGCTTTTGAAAGAATGGGCGTCTCGACTTCGATAAATCCTTCCTCGGAGAGGAAGTCGCGAGCCGCCTTAGTGATGACGTGGCGCTGGCGGAGATTATTCGTCAAGCGTGGGCGGCGGAGGTCGAGGTAGCGGTGCTTGAGGCGCAGGTCCTCGTTTGAAAGTTCCTTGTCGAGCTGGAAGGGGAGGACCTCAGCCTTGTTCACGATGGTGAGCGTGGTGGCGATGATTTCGATCTCCCCGGTCGCGAGGTCCGCGTTGGTCGAGTCGGTTTCCTCATTCTTGAGACGGGCGGCGACCTTTCCGATGACTTGGACGACATCCTCCTCGCGAAGCGAGTGGGAAAGCTTGGCGGCTTCTGCGGAGTCGTCAGGACGGAAAACGACTTGGGTCAGACCCTCGCGGTCGCGCAGGTCGATGAAGATGACCCCACCATGGTCGCGCGTGGAATTCACCCAGCCGATGAGGGTGACAGTTTCGCCGATATGCTCGGAGCGGATTTCGTTACAGTGGTGGGTTCTCATTTCTTAAGGAGTAGGGAAAGGGTTTCGGCGACTTGGTCGTCGTCGGAGAGGGTTTCTTCAGCACGGGTTGCGAGGATTTTGGCCGAGAGTTCGGGGTATTCTGAGCCGACGACGAGCGCGATGGTGGCGCCCGCTTGCTCGGCTTGCTTAAACTGCTTACCGACCTTTGCCGAGGTGAGTGAAAAGGTGGTCGCGAGTCCGGCGCTGCGGAGCTTCGCGGAAAGGGCGAGCGCATTTGCGCGCTGGTTTTCGTCCGCGAGGACGAGATAGATGTCACAGCCGGACGCTTCTTGGAGGGCCGCGGCCATTTTTTGCGCAGCATGCGGAGTTTCCTCGATGAGGTGGCGGATGACGACATCGCCGATGGCGAAGCCGGCTGCCGGGAGATCCGTGGTGGCGTCAGTGAGCGCTGAGATGAGGGTGTCGTAGCGCCCGCCACCGGCGACTGCGCGGAGGGACTTGCTAGCGTCAAAAACTTCAAAGACGACCCCGGTGTAATAGGCGAGCCCCCGGACGATCGAGAGATCGATCTCGATGAACTCGCTCATCCCACGTGCTTCGAGCTCGGCGACGATGGCGTTGAGATTTTCGCCGAGCGAGACTGGGTTTTCGATTGCGTCCCTGACTTGTTCCGTGCTGAGCCCGAGCGCTTGGAGCTTTGCTTCGCTGACCTCGGGCTTCTCGCGCGCTAGCTTATCGACGATCCCTAAGAGGTCCGCGGTCTGCTCTTCGGAGAGTCCTTTTTCGTTACCAAATTCGGTCCAGTAAGCGCGGTCCGAGAGGCGGATGACAAAGTCACCCTTTATGAAACCAAGCTCGCGCATGAGGTCGATCGAAAGCGCGATGAGCTCTGCATCGGCCGCAGCGGTGGACTCTCCCAAGAGGTCGACGTTGAACTGGTAGAACTCACGGGTGCGGCCTTTTTGAGGCTTTTCATAGCGGAAGCACTGCCCGATCTCGAACCAGCGTAGCGGCTTGGGATAGTTCCGCTGCACCGTGCCCACCAAGCGGCCGAGTGAGGCGGTGACCTCCGGGCGCAGGGTGACCTCGCGCCCGCCTTTATCGGTGAAGTTAAAAAGCTGGCTGTTCAGCTCGCCCCCGGCCTTTTTCGCGTAGAGCTCGGTGGGCTCGAGGAGAGGAGTTTCGTATTCCACGAAGCCGTAACGGCGGGCAATCTCGCGGAAGGTCTTGAAAAGGTAATTGCGCACCGCGCAGTCCTCGGGACGGAAGTCACGAAAACCGGGGAGACTCTGGAATCCTTTTGCCATGGCGAAAACCCGCGTGAGGGCGCGGGCGCGCGAGAATAGGACTCGTTTTCTCAATGTCGAGGCGGGATTCTCAGAGCCGAGCTTTCCCAATCCTGCTTCCGAGAGCCTTGATCGGATGATCGACTAGTCGCCAAGTCCAGTAACCTAGGAAAACGCCGGAGAGATTGAAGGCAAGATCGCCAAGGTCCTTAAGATCGCTGCCGTAGAAGGTGAAGGGTGAGATCAGCTCTGCTGAGACTGCCAAAGTGGCGATCAGGGGCCAGCTCCTGCGTTGTCCGGTAAGGATGAACCATGCGACGGTGGCTGCGAAGAAGATCAAAAAATGGGCTGATGAAAAGCTCCCTGCAACTTCCCGATAGACGCGGTGGAACCCGCCTTGGCTCCGCTCCTGACTTTCAAAATGAGTCTTAAGCGCCGGACCTGAAGCAGGCGCGGGAGCTGGAGGAGGTAGATTTGAAACCTCGTGCGCCCCTGCGGCTGTGGAGGTGATCTTGGGGGAGGCCTCCGGAAGATTGAGCGCGAACTCGCCGAAGAGCGGGACTAGCAAGGTGTGAGTCTGCGGGAAAACCCCGACCCACGCGGTGAGGAGAAGAAAGCTGGAGGCAGCTGCGTTTCGGAAGAGCGATTTCACTCCTGCCTTCTCGAGGAGTCGGAAGAAATAGATGAACCAGCTAGCGAGCAGGATATTGGCTGCAAGCGAGATCCACGGACGCTCAGAAACTTTAAAAAAGCGAAAGTTCCGTAGCTCGAGCACTCCCGCTTGTCCGAGCATTGCAAAATTAAAGTGCGTTTCTTCTACCTGCGCGGTCAGCTCTCTGACGAGCTTGAGCGCGGTCCAGTCCGTCGAGCCGTGGCCCTCGAAGAGTTCGCAATCTTGGGGACGAACCTCCCGTCCGTCATCCATGGTGTCCGTCACTGTCCCGGGGACTGAAGCCAGCGGACGTTGCCGGGGATGACGTCGTGGAGCCGGTAGTCGCATTCGAAGTAGAGGAAGCGGACGTCAGCGAGATCGCTAAGCGAGATCTTCGCGGAAGGAACTCCGGCGGTCCCTTCCTTTCTCTCGATGCGGAGCACGCTGCCAGCGGCGGACGTCCTGAAAGAACAATGACCTGTCAGAGGCGGAGACAATTGATCGAAGAACTCCTGGTCGAACGCCTTACCGTTCATCGGGTGGTCGGTCAGCTCGAAGCGGTGGTTCCAGACCAAGGCCGTCATCAGCACGAGAAGCGCACCGAGAAACCAAGAATTCGCGAAAACTTTCACAAGATGGCCACATCATTCCTTTATGATGCTCGCTGTCCAGACTCGCGGATTAGAAAAATAACGAGCAATGCGCAAAATATTGAAATCGAAGGCAAGGAAGCGGGTAAAATCAATCTGAGGAGCTCATCAGCTTCTTGACATACTTCGCTAGAAGATCGGCCTCGAGATTCACGACCTGCCCGATCTTGGCTGCGCCCAGATGAGTCTCAGTGAAAGTATGAGGCGTGATCCAGAAAACGGCGGACTCTTTTTTAAGTTCTGCAATTGTTAGAGAGATGCCATCGATCGTGAGCGATCCTTTATCGAGAGAAAGTTGCGCGATGCCCTCGGGAAGGTCTATCTCTAAGCGGTAGTCTTGGCCGCTTGGCGAAAGGTCGCGGATCGTCCCGGTATCATCGACGTGCCCTTGCACGAAGTGTCCGCCGAGGCGATCGCCAATCGCGAGTGCCCGCTCGAGATTCACGACCTTTCCTGGCGCGAGTTCTCCGAGCGAAGTCACCTTGAGGGTCTGCGCTAGGAGGTCAAAAGCGACCTTTTCTCCCAGCTGGGCCACCGTCAGGCAGCAGCCATTGACCGCTACTGACTCGCCGAGCGAGAGCTCGCTGCCGAAGGGGATTTCAAGCTCCAGCCGCGCCTGCTCGCCGCGCTCTTCCAGCAGCGCGACGCGGCCCGTGGCTTCGACAAGTCCGGTAAACATCGTTACTCCGCGTCAGGATCAGGAGTGAAGGTTCCTTCGCCGATGAACGAGCCTGTTCCCTCGAAGCGACCTTCACCTTGGAAGCGCCCGGATCCTTCAAAGACGCCCGTTCCCCTAAAGCGCTCATTGGGGTCCTGCTTGAATGCCGGGGTGTCGATGGCCTTCATTCCTTTCGTCTCGAAGAGCATGAAGCACGCGCCCATGATGACTGTCGGAATCAATGCCGCCTTAAGCAGGCCCAGTGGAGCGACGCCGCCTTTGAAATAGCGACCCAGCACCGATTGGCCAGCCGGGTTTGGCGCGTTTGCGATCACGGTGAGACCACCTCCGGTGACGGCACCGGCGACCACGGCATACTTCGCGCCGATGGAGAGTCCCGGAGCTTGCGAGGCGAGATAAGTGATCGCCGCATTATCATTAAAGGCGGTGAGGACGGTCGAGCCGATCATGAGAATCCATTGGTTATCGATTGAGGTCAGGAGCGCTGAGATCCACCAGCCCTGCACCCCGCCATGAATGACGAGACCGGCTAGGAAAAAGCCGACTAAGATCGGGCCCTTCATGTTCACCTCATTCTGGTGATGACCAGTGGCCTGCGTGAAGCCTAGGAAGAAGAGAAAACCGATGACGAAGAAGACCGGATCATGCGCAAAAATCACGGTGAAGGCGAGAAACATGAGGTGCACGATCGTCACCCACGCCGGGATCGAATCCTCTCGGTCGACCCAGCGCAGAGGGATGTGCATATCCTGATCCACCGGCTTTTTGAGGCCGGCGAATTCCTTTTTAAAGTAGTAATAGTAGGCCGTGTTCGCGATCAGAATGCCAACCGCCGCTTTCCAGCCGAAGTTCATGAACATGAAGCTCATGTCGAAGGCCCATTTCTGCGCGATCATCAACACCGGAGGCGCGGCGAAGTGCGTCAGCGTGCCACCTACTGAGATGTTGACGAAAAGGAGACCTAGGGTGGCGTAAGCGAACTTGGTCGAGGGGTTAAGATCGTAGAACTTCTTCGCGAGTAGCAGCGCGGCGATCGTCATCGCGGCGGGTTCCGTGATGAAGGATCCGAGCAGGGGAGTGATGGTTAGCGCTGCGAACCACCAAGCCGCGGTCCCGCCGCCGAAAAGCTTTGCCACCTTGTCCACTAGCACCTCCGCGAAGCGCACCACCGGGCGCGTCGCCGCGATCGCCATGATGATCACGACAAAGACTGGCTCGGTGTAGTTCACATCCGAGCCGATGTAGTTCTTCAGCTGGGTGAAGCCATTGCTGAGATCCCCCGGGGCGATCCCGAAGAAATATAAAATCGCCCCCGCAAGCGCGATGACCCAGATGCCGAAGATCGCTTCCACCTCGCCAAGAAAATGAAAGAGGCTTGCTCTAAAGGAGACGTCCGGTTTGGCATCATCATGCGGCTTCGCTTCGGCGGTCAGGCCTTGACGCTCAATGTGCTCCTTATGACGCTTCTCGTGGTGATGCGCCATTTCTAAGAAGTATCCTGCCAGAAAAGTGTGGACGATGGCACAGAGGAAAATGAGCGAGGCCACGATATTAAAGCCGCCCTGCGCGCCTGCACGTGACTTGAGCTTTTCCCAGATTCCCATCTCCTCAGTTTCCCTTTTCTCATATTCTGAGATCGGGAGCGGAAATTGCGCATAGCGGTTCTTATCCAAACCATACTCAAGTGCTTCAAAACTCGGCTCCTTGATCCCGATAGCCGCCGAAGCTTGCGGGACAAAAAGAGTCGAGAACAGCGCTACTAAAAGAATCCGTAGGAGGAGGAATTGCTTCACGGCGCGCACGATACCTATCGCACTCCAGACCGCAAGCCCGTAGGTCTGCCACCAGCTCCGCCTAAGATCGAGAGCTGAACCCGAGAAAGTGGTCTTCTTTAGAAAAAACTCCTCAAAGCAAGCTCCCCTCCATATTCTCCAATCCATGCGGGCTTTGCTCATCCTTCCTCTCTTCCTCGTTTCTTGTGGGGACCTGATGAAAGTGCCTACCATTCGGCCGAAGGCAAAAACGTCGAGTCAGGCGCAAGGTCCCTCTGCCGGGGGATTTGCTGGGCTCGGTTATGAAGCGCCGCCGGAAGGGGACGCGATCGCTACCGGCGATGCCCCGGTGCAGGCGGCGGGCTACCTCCCGACGTCTGTGAAGGCCGGCGAGGTTAAGATTCAGGGCTACGTCCTGCCGGGCGATGACTCGATCGCGTGGTCCGATGAAGAGAACCCCAGCGCCGACATCAAATTCGACAAGGCCTTTTCTGAAATCAAGAAGCCGAAGAGCGCGTGGCTCAGCTCCTACCCGGCTGCTAAGCGCGAGTCCTCCCGCAGCGGGAAGCCGCTCTTCATCTGGTTCACCCGCAGCGGGGGCAGCGGGAGCCCGCTTTGTAAAACCCTCAGCCGTGAACTTTTCTCGACGCCTTCCTTCCGCAGCTGGGCTAAGGAAAATGTGATCCGTCTCAAGCTTGATCTCGAACCGGCGGGTGGCCTCCGGGGCGATAATGGCCAGATCATGAATGCCGAGTCCCGCCTCCGCGACTATCTGGACGGGCTTAAGAAAAAATACCGCGTTCTCGGGCTCCCCGCCATCGTCATCGAGAGCCCGGCCTCCGGGGTCCTCAAGCAATTCCGGGGTTATAAAAAAGGGACCTCCTCGGAATATTTTGGCCAGCTCAAGGACACGATCCTCACTCATGAGCATAATTATGAGGTCTGGAGGCGAAAGATGAACGCAAAGGGTTACCGCACTTGGACCGGAAAGAACGAGCAAGCCATCTTTGCCAAACTCCTCCGCTATAATGATGGTAATCTCATCCTCGTCGAGCCCGATGGGAATAAGGCGAGAACGACGATGAGTAGTCTCGCAAAAGAAGATCGCGAATGGGTCGAGGCTGCCAAAGCGCGGCGGAAGCGCTAGGGCGGGGCGCCTTTTTCAGCGGGAGATCCCGACGAGCACCTTGCGCCACCTTTTACTAAATGCGCTGCTCTCGGCGGCGAGTTCTTCCGCCTCAGCTTCTGCTTCCTCGTGCAGGCCTGAGAGCCAAGCGAAGGCGATGGCTTGCTCGCGCAGGGCGAGGCGATCTGCCATGGGCGATTCTCGATGGATCGTGAGGAGTGACTCGGGATCGAGCTCGCTCCAAGCGAACCTTTTTCCCTCATCGGTATCGATCCCTATTTCCGAAGCGGCGATGACTTTGAAAAGTTCCCCGGCTCTCGTGGTGGTCTCCCATGGGGTGATCTTTTCTAGCTCGCCGAGAAAGGCGCTTGCTTTCTCGAGGAGGTAGGTCCAGGCGAGCGCCGTGGCCGCTTCCTCATCGAGATCCTTCGGGAAAATGAGATCGCGGGCCGCTTTGAAACGGCAGGCTTGGGCGTGCTCTTTGACTTTCGAGACGCGCTCGGAGAGGCTGAGATCGGCGAGATTTTCCGGTCGTAGTTCGAGCCCCTTGCGGACGCGGGTGAGGTAGATTTGCTTAGACCGGATGTTAAAGCGGGCGCGCCCTTTGGTCCGGATCTGACCGAGGCCTTCGGCGAGATCGCTGAGCTGGGCGAGGGCCTCATCCCGGGTGGAGGGGAGGTCGTTTTTGTCCGATTCGATGAGAAGGCGAGCGTCGTGCAGGTAGTCCTCGGCCTGTTTTTGATAGACGCTGAACCACTCGAACTCGCTCTGGATGGGCGCGCTGAGAATCTTCTCAAAAAGCGGGACGGACTCGGGGATCAGACCCTGATCCCAGAGCTTCAGCGCAAGGGCCGTGAGGCTCATCCAGCCGACGATCCCGCTCGGCTCGGCGGCGAGATCGGCGGGCGGGGGAGGCTGGACCCGGCCGAGAACTTGGGTAAGATGGGTGAGCTTTTCGGCGACTTCATTTCTTGGCGTGAGCTTCTTAAGATGGCGGTGGATGACGAGCGCACGCTTGCGGGCTTCCCCCGGGCGGCCATCGAGAGAGGCGCTGATGCCGGCCTCGATCACCGCGAATGAGCGGGTCGGTTCGGCGAGCGCGGGATCTTCGCTGAGCTCGAGAAACTTTTTTTCGGCCTGCCGGAATTTTTTCTCGGAGACGAGCGAGCGCGCGCTCGACCAAGCCTCGATGAGGTGGCGGTTCGCGTCAAAGGTGTCCTCGACAGGCTGAATCTCGGCCGATTTTGGCTCAAGCACGGCCTGTTTTTCCGGCTCCTTCTCCCCGGGTTTGAGGAGAATGAGTGCGGCGGTGGCGGCCACTCCGGCGGTGAGGGCAGCGGGGAGAAGCCAGGGGTTTTTTGCGACGCGGCGCTGCGCGCGATTTTTCACCCCATCGATGCCAGAAGCATCGCTGGCGACGCTGCGCGCTCGGTGGAGAATGGCGAGGACCTCCTCGTAAGAACCCCAGCGGTGCTTCGGCTGATAGGCCATCATGCGATCGATGGCCTCGCAGGTCTCATCAGCGAGCCAAGGGGCGACTTTTCCGAGCCGGGGAATCGTCTGCTTGGCCCGGCGGAGAATCTTGGTAGAATTACTGGTGGACTCGAAGGGCGGTTTGCCGACGAAGGCGTGGTAGAGGCTCGCTCCTAGCGCGTAGAGATCGCTCCGGAAATCCTCCGCGCGGTGATCGAGCGCTTCGGGGGGGACGTAATAAGGGGTGGCCCATATTTCGTCGGCGGTCGCTGATCCGCCCTTCGTGATGAGAGCGAGGCCGAAGTCGACGAGCTTCGCGCGGCCATCGGAGGTGAGGAGAATGTTACCTGGTTTGACATCGCGGTGGAGCACGCCTGCGTCATTTGCAGCGCGCAGGCCCTCGGTGACTTGCAGGGCGATGTCGAGGACCTCACTTTCTGGCAGAGCACCGCGCTCGGCCATCACCGCCTCGAAGCTCTTCCCCGGTAACATTTCCATCACGAGATAGAATCGCTCATGCGCCCGACCCACGGTGTAAACTTGGACGACGTTCGGGTGATTTACAGCCGCAGTGAGGCGGGCTTCATTCTCGAAGGCAGCGACGCGGACTTCATCTGCGCTGTAGGCCTCATTGAGGACTTTCACCGCCACTTCGCGATCGAGCGTCTGGTCGGTGGCGAGGTAGACCACGCTCATTCCGCCGATGGCGTAGCGGCGCTCGAGGTAGTAATTTCCGAGCTGGCGCTTGACGCGGGTCTCACTTCCGCAGAGCGGGCAGACGACCTTTGAAAAGGGTCCAAAGGCTGTCACATCGAGCTGCTCTTCGCAGCCTGAGCAAAACTCGAGGACCGGTGAGTGGGGCTCGATTTCGCTCACGGTGGGAGGGGAGGTGTGCGTTAGCGACCCTCGCCCATGCCCTGGAAGGCGCCTTGACTGGAACCTTCACCGGGGACGCTCCACGGCATGTCGGTCTGGTCACCAGAGCCTCGAGGCGGGACAGCCTTTCGCTCGGTGACCTTGGTGGCGGCGCAGGAGGAAAAGGCGAGGGCGAGGAGGGCGAAAAGGAATTTCATCACGGAGAAAGTTACAGCACGGGGCGATTTTGAAAAGGCTCCTTTTTTAACTTACTAAAGAGGATCGCTGGGCCGGGGTTTGGGCTTCGGGATGAGCCACTCGATGCACCCGGGGACGAGGCGCTGCCAGGCGAGGGCGCGGACGAGGCTGGCGAGGAGATCAGACTCGGAGCGGCGCGGGACGAGCGCGCTTTCTTCAAGATAGGCCGCTACGGTATTGGCGGCCTCCCTTTCTACTGGAAGAGTCAGCCAGAGGGCGAGCGATGCGACCCCAAGGATGGCGCAGATGACCCCGATGCCCATGAATGGGGTGAGGGAAGTGGCCGCGATCGCGAAAACCATGATCACGATGCTGAAGGCGGGCATGGCCCAGCCGAACTTCACCGCCCAAGCGCGCCAGCCCACCACCTTGGCCTGCCGCCGTGCCATGAGGACAAGTCCGGCGAGGAGCCCGGCGGCGGCGACATCCTTGGCCGCTCTCGATCCAGCGAGGGCGGGGGAGAGGAATAACTTTTCGGCGCTGAGCGCTAAAAAGGGGCGTCTTTTTTCCTCAATCTCGATGCCCTCGACGCGCGCTTTTTTAAAGATTGCTTCAGCAAATTGACGCCCGTTGAGCGAGAGGTTCGCACTGCCGTGGCGGGCGAGGGCTCGGTCGCAAAAAAACTTCCGCGCTACGATTGAGCCGACCACGGGAAGGATTCCGCTCAACAGAAGTAATTTGGTAATCATGGGCTCGTTTGAGCATCACTCCAGATCGGTGACTTTTGAATTTCAATTTTCAACTTTTTGCGCAAACTCCGCGCCCGCACCCAAAGTCTAACACGTTATGGCCGAAGATCATCATCCCCAACCCCAGCAGTCGTCTAACTCTCAGGCGACTCCCGCGTCTAATCAGAATCTTATCATCGGGATCGTCATGGGCGCAGCCGTCTTGCTCCTTCTGCTCCTTGTCATCACCCAGCAATTCGGGGGCGGGATTTCGCAAGAGGATGAGGATCTCAAGGCGAAAAAGGAGGAGGTCGAGAAGATGCGGAAGGAGAATGACGCGATGCGCATGAGCCGCGGGATTCCCACGGCCCAATCATCCGAAGCGATCACCGCGAAAATTAAGCGGGATGTTGATGAGCTTAACCGCATGATGCTCGACCAGCAGGCGAATCTCGCCCGCCTGACCGATAGCGAGGCCACGGTGCGCACTCTTAATTTTCAAAATGCCGATCTCCAGCGCCGCCTCGTGCAGGCTGAGGGTGCGGCGTCCCGGGTTCCCGGTCTCGATGCCGAGGTGGCCCGCCTACGTGCTGATGCGGGGATAAATGCCGAGCGTCTCGCGAACTTGGTCGATCCCGCTACGGTCGACGCGATCCGCCAGCAGCTGAGCGCTTCGAGAAATGAGGTGAGCCGCCTTTCTCGGGAACTCGCGGAGCTTCAGGATAACTCTGCGGGTATGGTGGACCGTAATCAGCTCGCCGTTCTCCGGGCGAAGATCCAGCCGCTTGAGGCTGCGAATCGTGAACTCCGCATCGAGCTTCAGGGACTCCGCGCGGAAGCGGACCGCTCCAAGCTCTTCGTAACCCGCGATAATCTCGCGCCCGCCGCCCAAAAGCTCTTCGGCGAGCTGGTGCGTCTGGAGGGGAATAGCCCCGCCGCTCTCAAGCGCGCTTATGAACGCATCGGCCAGAATCTTAACGCGCGCGTTGTGGAAGAAGCGACCTTCGCCACTGGCAGTGCGTCCTTGGACATCAAGCACGAGGCTCATATCAAAACGATCTCGATGCAGGCTCCGGGGAACGCCTTCTTCCTCGTCGTCGGCTACGCCTCAAAAAGCGGAGACAGTAAAAGTAACCGTGAACTCTCAGCGCGGCGCTCGACCACGGTGGCATCCGTGGTGAACGGCCTGAAGCAGGCCGGGCAAAATGTGCAGGCGGTCTATCTCGGCGAGACCGATCGCTTCGGTTCCAAGCCGGGTCCGAATCAGGTCTGCGAGATTTGGGAAATCCGCCCCTAGAGGATCGCGGGAATCTGGCAGGATGATGATTGTCTCATAGCAGGTCTCGGGTAGGCTAGGAGCTTCCTGATGAAGTTTCTTTTTCTCTGCCTGATTCCTTTTCTGACGCTCGCTAAGCCGAATGTCGTCTTCATCTTAGCTGATGATTTGGGGATCAATGATCTCTCCGGTGAGGGTTCGACCTTCTACGAAACTCCGCACCTCGATGCGCTCGCGGCCTCCGGGATGCGCTTCGTAAATGGCTACTCGACCAGCCAAGTCTGCTCGCCCTCCCGGGCCTCGATCATGACGGGCCGGTATCCTGCGCGCCTTGGAATTACCGACTGGATCGGAGCTGCCACGGGGAAGGATTGGCAGCGGAACGATCGCGTGCTGCCGAGCAAGAATGGCGGTGCGCTTCCCGGCGAGCTCACGACCATCGCGGAAGCTTTTCGAGAAGGTGGCTACCGCACCCTCTTCGCCGGGAAGTGGCATCTCGGGGGAGTGGGATCAGCGCCGGAGGATCACGGCTTTGACTTAAATCGGGGAGGGTATGCGTCAGGGAGTCCGAGGGGCGGCTACTTCTCGCCTTATAAAAATCCTGCGCTCGAGGACGGCCCGACGGGCGAGTCGCTCCCCCTGCGGCTCGCGGAAGAGACGGTGAAATTTGCGCGCGATAAGTCACCGAAGCCCTTTTTTGCTTTCCTCTCATTCTACTCGGTGCACGGGCCCATCGAAACGAGGCAGCCGCTTTGGAAAAAGTATCAGGAAAAGGCGATCAAGGAGGACCTCGCGAATGAGCGCTTTAAGTTTGATCGCACCAAGGTGGTGCGCCAGGTGCAAGATTGCCCGATTTATGCCGGGATGATGGAGTCGATGGATGACGCAGTCGGCCACGTGATCGAGGGACTCGCAGAAGCCGGGCTCGCCGAGAACACGATCATCGTTTTCACTTCTGATAATGGCGGAGTCTCATCTGGCGACGCCTTTGCCACGGCCTGCCTCCCGCTCCGGGGTGGGAAAGGGCGGCAGTGGGAGGGCGGTATTCGCCAGCCATTTTATATCAAAGCACCGGGGGTCACGATGCCGGGAACGAGCTCCGCTTCCCTCGCTACGGGAACTGATTTTTACCCCACCCTGCTCGAACTCGCCGGTCTTCCGGTCAGGCCCGAGGCGCATCTCGATGGCCGCTCGCTTGTCGCTGCCCTAGAAGGAAATGCCCTGAGCGAGCGTGCCCTCTACTGGCACTATCCCCACTACGGAAATCAAGGGGGCGAGCCCTCGAGCATCATCCGGAAGGGCGGCTTCAAGCTCATCCGCTACTATGAGGACGGTCGCGAGGAACTCTATCATTTAGGGAAAGATCTTGGCGAAAAAAAGGACCTCGCGCTTGAGAATCCCAGCCTCGTAGCTCGACTTTCGAGCGAGCTCAGCGCGCATCTCGCGGAGGTTGGGGCGGAGATTCCGCAGCGCGATCCCCGCTTCGATGCCTTGAAAAAAGTAGCCCAGCTCGAGAGGGCGATGACGGTCCAGAAGGAGCGGCTGGAGAAGAAGCACGCGCATTTTCTCGAGCCCGATTATCAGCCGAATGAGACGTGGTGGGATTCGCTGAAGGCAGGCGATTAGCGCTTTATAAAATGGTGCACGGTGAGGGAGTCGTCGTCTTTTTCTACCGAGTATCCGAGCGCGATGACGGTGGCCATGCCATCGGCGAGCCAAGCTTCGGGCGCTTCTACCGCGATGACTCTCCGGGGTGGCGGGCTCGCTCCCGTCGCGGGATCGATGAGATGATTCGCGGCTGAGGTGGCGCTGAGGCGCTCGCCTGATCCGCTCGAGACCGCGAGCGCGTGAGCGATCGAGAGCGGTCTTCCTTCTACGGTGACGGTCCAAGACTTGCGGCCCGCTACGCGATATTCTCCAAAATTGACGAGCGCGCTGAGTTGCTTTTTTTCGAGAAATTCGGTGACCCGATCGGTGGCGTAACCCTGCGCGATGGCATTGAGGCTGAGAGCCATGCCGGGCTCGAGCTCGATCCTTACAGCGGAAATTTTGACGCGGGAGAAGTCGACGAGGGCACGCTTTTTCTCGGCGATGAGGGGGTCGGGAATCCGGCCTTCCGCGTGCTCGGACTTGGCCCATGCGAGGTAGGAATGGATGCTGGGGTCGAAGGTCCCTCCGGTCATTTCGTAGAGATGCTTCGCCTTTTTGAGAAGGTCGAGGAGAGCGGCGCTGGGGTGCTCGAGAACGAGGTCACGATTCAGCCGCCGGAGCTCGGACTGCTCATCCCAGAGGGTGAAGGAGGCCTCGAGTCGGCGGGCGATCTGGAGCGCTTCATCGCCGAGCTTTTCAGCGGCGCTGGGATCGATTCCGGCGAAGCTGATCGTGACGGGGATTCCGAAACAGATCCCGCGCCATTCGCGAACTGGGACCTCCGTCCGGCAGCCGGGAAGGGCCGCGAGAAGCCAGAGAGCGTGGCGGCGCTTCATGACGCGCGCCTTTTTAAAAGACGGAGGCCGAGCAGGGTCAGGACGATCACGCTGAGGGCGGCGAGATCGGTGAGGAGCCAGCCGGGCCAGCCGAAAAGTTTCCCGGAATGGGCATCGAGAATTACTCGGGAAAGCGGCATCGCGCGGCGCGTCTGGATCGCGGTGCGGAGCTCTTGCAGGTCATCGGCGGCGAGGGGCTGGAGCGCTACCGAGCTTCGAGAAAAAGTTCCTTTTTCAAAGCTTAGAAAGTCGTCCGAAAAGCGATAATGCGAGCCGCCAGCGCTTAAAAAAAGGCGACCACTCTCCACGCCGATCGCCTCGAGAGGCAGGGGAGGGAGGGAGAGTTCGTCGAGATCGAGAACCATCGCGCCGCTACCATCGAGGATCGCGACGCGCTCATCAGTCGCGATCACAAGCTCGTCTCTAAGCGCGACCGCGCCGATGAGTTCGCCGGGAATTTCCACGAGTTCGTGATCGAGAAAAGTGAGCCCGTCCCATGAGGCGACTTTTCGATCCCCAATGCGGAGGCCCCTTGGGTCGCCCCCCGGGAGTTGGTGGTAGCGCTTGAGAATCCAGGCCGCAGAAACTTGCCGATCATTCAGGCCGATCGACTCGGCATGATTCAAAAGGATTCCGCTGAGTGAGAGCCAGAGGAGGGGGAGTGCGGCGGCGAGGCCGAGCCAGCGGTGCCAGAGGCGGGCGGGCCGGCGGCGGCGGGGTGGCGGCTCGCTCATTTGAGGGTTTCGAGGTAGAGGGCGAGGCGCGCGAGCTTGGTGAGAGCGCGGACTGAGAGGGTGGCTCCGGCGATGTTTTTCACGCCCTTATTCAGCTGCATCCCCTGCGCGAGCCGGGCGCCGCGGAATTGCTTGGTAAAAGATGGCCTCCCCACCTCCCAGCCGTGCGTCTCGCGGTAGACGAGAACTTTGACCGAGCTGATCTTCCCTCCCGAGACGAGATAGCCCGTCGTGATGTATTCCGTCTTCCCGATTTCTTCTAAAATGAAGGCCGTTTTTTTGCCAACGCTCCAGTAGCGGATCGACGATGTCTTATAGCGTTTTCCTAAAATGGCGCGGACAACTTTCTGCTGGCCCGCATTGAGAGAAAGGGCGCGCGTCGCAGGGATGGTGCCGAGGCTTTCGCGGATGAAGTCGGAGGGTTTTTGATAGATCCGCTCAGCTGAGAAAGCGCTCCCCCCGGAAAGGAGAAGCGCGATCACGAAAAAGAGCGGCCTTAGCCTAGAAGCTGTAGCCGACACCAAAGTTAAGGGTTTTATTATCAGATTTGCCATCCTCCTTGAGCACGTTGTAATCGGTCTTCAGGACGACGTTGTCAATCGGCCAATAGTTCATTCCCACCGTGTATTCGTCGACTTCCTTGCGACTTCCCGAAGCATACTCGTAGGCGCTGTAACGCCCGAAGATTCCGACCCGGCTCCCATTTGCAAAACTCCAGCGGTAGGAGGGCTCGAGGAAATAACCCCACTGGCTGTCGGCATCGGCCGCGGCGAAGGAGGCGCCATCGATCTCCCAGTGGGAAACGAGCGCGCGCATCCCAAACCCGCCGGAATTGTATTGAGCGGCGGCACCCAGAAGGAGCGCGGAGTTATCTTCCGAATTACCAGCTGCGATATCGCTCTGGAAGTTTGCGAATCCGCTTAAGCTTAGTCCATTTCCGGTGGAGTATTGCACGCGCCCGGATGCGGCCCAGTTCGTGGCATCGGCCTCGGCGACCTTTTGCCGACCTGAGCGGATATTGAACGCCTTGCTCCCTGCAGTGGGGACGTTCAAAGCGGAGTGGACCGCGAAGTCGACCTTCACGCCATTATCAAAATTCTTAGTCAGCGCCGCGCCACCTTCCCACCACGTGGTGGGAATGATGTTTTTCTCCACGTTATTCCGCTCAACTCCGTAGAAAGTTTCCGGCTCATGCACCTCATTGAGGACGCCCAGCGGGAGAAGATAGAGACCAGCCTTGGCGCTGAGACCATTTTCCAAATCAAACTCGATGTAGGCCTGCTCGAGTTCCACCTCGCCCGGTTTTCCATCGCCCGCGAGCGAGTGCTCCAGCTCGAACTCCGAGAAGAGGCTCACCCGGTCATTAAAGCGGTGATTGACGAAAAGAACCCAGCGGTGGAAATCGATCTCATCTTTATCGCCAGTATTCAGATGGAGTTCGCCGTAACCCCCGATGCTCGTCTTTTCATACCAGCGATTCCCGCCCGAGTTTCCGAGAAAGGCGGAGTCGATACTCGCCGGGCGATCGGTGGGAGCGGCGACCACCGAGGAGCGGGGACCGGAGGACGCAGGCATTGCGATTGTTTCCTGCTTCGGCTGATCGAGCGGGCCATAGCGCTTCTCGTAGGTCTGAACCTTAGCCTCGAGAGATTCGAGGCGAGCGGCGAGTTCTTCGAGGGTGACTCCGGAGGCAGCCGAAACGGATAGGCTAATGAGGAGAGCGGACAAAGTGAAATGGGATGTCATGTCGAGCTCTCCTTATTGAGATTGATTCTCATTAGCAAGAGGTTTTTCGTATTTTCCTTGGATGGGTCGAATTTTCGCGAGGAAAGACGAGAATTCGGCCTTCCGCTCGCCCGGCCAATCTCACAAGATGACCCGAGGAATGGAATTCGATCTCAAAGACCTCTTTCTCAAAGGTGGCGGTTTCATGTGGCCCCTTTTACTGCTCTCGGTCCTCTCGGTCGCGATCATTCTCGAGCGCTCTCTTTTCTACTTTCTCCACCGCTACCGCCTTGGCGCGATCATCTCCTGCGTGCGAGAAAAGGCCGCTCTTGCCAGCTCCTCGGACCCGCTTGCATCCTTCGCCACCGCCTTCACTTCTGACCTAGCGCAGGGCGAAATCCACTGCCTGAACGTCTCCGAGCGCGAAGCGACCCGCCTCATCAGCGCGCACGAGCGGGGGATTCGCGTGCTCGCCCTCGTGGCGGCCATTTCGCCCCTCATCGGACTCCTCGGCACGGTCTGGGGAATGGTGATCGCCTTTTCAAAAATCGCCACCCTCGGCGAAACGGTCACCCCTGCTGACTTCGCCGATGGCATCTGGACGGGACTTCTTACCACCGTCGCCGGACTTCTCGTGGCCATCCCGGCGATGGCGATGGCGAAGATTTTCGAAGCCCGGGTCGACCGCTTGGTCCGCGACTTGAACACCCTCACCTCGCACCTCCGCGAAACGTTTTTCTCCCCCAGCTGAGCCATGGTGATTACTCGTAAAAGCCGCATTGATGCCGGGATCGATATGACCCCGCTCATCGACGTCGTCTTTCAGCTCCTCATCTTCCTGATGGTCAGCAGCCAGTTCGTGAAGCCGGACCGCCGCGTAGAGCTCCCGGTAGGCCCGCTCGCCTCTGCCCCTGTTGAGCAAGAGCGCCAGAGCCTGACTCTCACCATCCTGCCGGATGACTCTCTTCTGTTAGAAAATGAGCCCGTCACCCTCGCCGACCTCGCCGATAAGTTGCGCGATGTCATCGGGCACACCGAGATCACGGCGCTCGAGATTCGCGGCGACCAGAAGGCTAATCTCGGCACCTTCATCACCGTCATCGAAACTGCTCGTGATAATGGCATCACCGAACTCGGCTATCATAAAAAGAACCATGAAAGCGAGTAGCCCGCACCTCATCTGGATCGCCGTCGGCTCTCTCGCCCTCAGCCTCCATGCCGCCGCCTTCTGGTTCATCAGGATTCCGCAGCAGCTCCCGGAGAAGGTCACCGTGCAGGAGCAGAAGCTCGAGCTTAACTTCCTCCTAGCGCCCGCCCCGCCCGCGGCACCCACCCCGCCCGCCCCGGCGAGCGAGCCGCCCGCCCCTGAGGCCGCCCCTCCACCGCCCGAGATCACCCCGCCGGAACGCATCGAGCCTCCCCAGCCCCCGCCGCCACCCGCGCCCGATCCGGCGATTCTAAGAAAGGAACTTCAGAAGAAAAAAGCAGCCGAGAAGGCAGCTAAGAAAGCCGCCCGTGACCGCGCTGCCACCAAGAAGCGCATTGAGGAAAAGCGCCGCAAGGCCCGCGAAGCCGTGGCCCGCGCCGCTGCAAAAAAGCGCGCGAAAGCCCGCGCCGCCGCCGCCCAAAAGGCCGCGGCTGCCAAGCGAGCCGCGCACGCCCGGCGCATCGTCTCGAAGCCCTCCGCGCTCAGCCAGAAAAAGCCACGCTACCCCAGCATCGCGCTCCGGGCCGGCCATCAAGGCACCACCGTCCTCCGCCTCACCATCGGTAGTAAGGGCCGCGTCACATCCGTCACCATCGCAAAATCCAGCGGCCATCGCTCGCTCGATCAAGCCGCCCTTTCGGTCGTCCGCTCCTGGCGATTCAAACCCGCCCGGAATGGCGCTGGAAAAGCCGTCCCCTACACCATCAACCAAGCTATCCCCTTTAGAATCAGATAAAAATTATGAGCACACTCCAAGTTCACAACGCAATGTGGCCCGGCCTCGTCGGGAAAGAAGAAGGCACCGACCACCCGCCCATCTCGCTCGAGCGCATGCTCGAGCTCACCGCCGCCTCCGAGGCTCAAGGCCAGAAATATGATGGCGTCGACTACTTCCTCTTCCACCCCCACACCGATCCCGACGCCTCAGAAGATGCGCTGAAAAAAATTGCCGCCCTCATCGCCTCGAAAAACCTTAAGGTCGGCACCCTCGTCGCCCCCGTCTGGGAGGGCACCGTAGGAGGCCCCGCCTTCGGCTCAAAGGATGACCGCGCTAACTTCGTCCTCGCCGTCGAAAAAGCCTGCCGCGTCGCTGACATTTTTAAAGCCCACGGCGTGCGCGACTACGGCGCCATCCGCATCGATACCGCTGGCTCGGTCGAAGACTGGGCTAAGGACCCCGCCGCCAACACCGCCCTCGCTGCCAACACCATAAAGCGCGCCGCAGCCCTCGCTGCCGATCATGGCGAGCGCCTCGCCATGGAAGGTGAGATCTGCTGGGGTGGCATCCATTCTTGGAAAGACACCCTCGACCTCCTAGAAGCCATCGGCCTTCCCGAAACCGTCGGCTTCCAGAGCGACCTCGCCCACACCTATCTCTACCTCCTCGGCCATAACGCCCCCGAGCACGCCCTCGTCAAGCCGGGCCATAGCGATGAAGAATTTTGGCCGGCCTACCGCAGCATGGTCGGTAAACTCCGCCCCTGGACCATCGACTTCCACGTCGCTCAAAATGATGGCACCGTCCATGGCACCGGCGCGCACGATAAGACGGGCCGCCACTGCCCCGCCGATGATCCCAAAGGGAAGCTCGACATCGTAGCCTGCTCGCAGGAATGGCTCAAAGATCACGCCGACCGAAAAATCGAGCACATCTGCTGGGACGGCTGCATGTTTTCTAACAACCTTCTCGAAGAGCAGAAGACCTGGAACACCATCCTCGACACCATGCTCAAGGTCCGCGACGCGGTCTAGGTCACCGCTTAGGATAGCCCCTGGGCGTGATGAAGTGAGGGGCCGAGCCCCCATCGATCCGCAGCATCAGGCAGCGCTCGATCTCCTCGGAGGGGGACCATTTTTCTAAAGTGACCCCTTTGAGAAGTGCGAGCGGCACCGGCCAAAGCCTCTTCGGAATAATCTCGTACTTCGTCTCTGGCGGAAAGTGAGTGGCACGTTCATCCACGCGCAACCACTTCCCCCGGCGGCATCCCGGATTGAGAAATTCCGGCTCCGCGACCGCGGCGGACTCGAGGTGATCGAAAAGACAGCCGTAGATTAGCTGCCGGGTCACCATCGCTCCCTCGCGAAATTTCGCTGGCAGAAACTCGCGGTAGTTCATTGCCAGCGGTAACTGATGGCTGCGCAGCCGCGCGAGCTTCCTGGCATAATTATCCCGCGCGTCCGGCCCCGGCAGCTCGTCCCCCACCGCGAGATAGAACTTCGTCGCCAATTCCAGATGGATCAGCTCTCCAGAGGAAAGATCGCGGAGAAGAAAATCAAGTTCCCCCACAGTGTCATGAATATTCCTCTGAAGCTGAAGATTCTGAGCCAATATCTCCACCCCGGATGAAGCCTCAAGAAGTGCTGCAAGCGCGTCCTCATAAAGATGCCCCAGCTTCTGATTCGGATTTAGCTCCGAGAACTCAGCCGGAAGGCAGAGGTCTCGATAAGGAAAAGAAGATGCCTCGGGAAGATCCCCGATCAAAAGCGGACCGTCGATAAGGCTTTGAAAAAGAGCGCGAGTCATGGGGAAGGGGAAGCCTCTGATAGCGAGAGCCTCTCGTCGAACCTTGATGCTCCCGGAATCCAAAACCTCGACACCGTGTTCCAGGTGCGAAATCTTATCGGCCCTCAAGTGGCAGAGGCTGGACGATAAGAAATCATCCCGAAACTAGCGGAAGGCAGCCGAGAAAGAAAAGAAGAGGCTTGATGGCACATATTTTAGATTTTCACTATAAGTCGTAATTTCACCGTTTGGTGAAATTAAGTTTAAGATGAAACCATTGACAAATTTTCACTAAAAGTGTAGATTTCACCAAATGGTGAAATGGTAAAAGTTAATGAAAAAGAAAACAGTCTTGTGAGTGAAGCCCAAGACCAGCTCGAGAACCTCTTGCGAGAGAAGACGAAGCTGGAAGTGATCAGTGACATCGACTTCGAGCAGCCATGGGCTTCACTTCCGCCCAGTCCGGGCCACACCTTCGGATTGCAGCTCAAAGATCGAAATGAAGAGATCAAACTCGTCGTATTGGTGACGAAGAGCCTGCAACCGAGGCAAGTCGATGGGATCATTTTTAGACTTCAAAGAGAGTTCCCATACGAAGGGGTCTACCACTTACTTATTGCTCCGAATCTCTCGGAGAAAGTGAGAGGTCGCTTAGAAGCCGAAAAGGTGGGATGGCTTGATTTTGGGGGGAATACCCACTTGGAACTTGGAACTCATTTGATCCATATTGAAGGTCGCCCGATTCCCAAAAAACATCGCGAACGACGGCCGCAACTCTCCCTCTACACTTCCAAGGCGTCCCGGATTCTTCGCATTCTTCTTCAAGGGCCACTCCGATCATGGAAAGTCGAGGAGTTGGCAAAAGCTGCCGAGGTCAGTCTTGGATTGGTGAGTAAGGTCCGCCAGCTCTTGCTTGATTTGCAAGCTGCGGAAGAAGACCAAGATGGGATTAGGATCACAGAAGCGGACGAATTATTACTCGAATGGGTGCGCACGGACGATTGGGAGAAACGGACGGAGACGCGGGAGTATTCCTTGCTGGAGAGTGATCCGGAAAAAATCGCATCGGAAGTGGAAGCTCTGATTGCGGGAAAGAAGCATGCCTTTACCCGATGGTATGGAGCCTTTCTCCGGCAACCGTATACCTTGCCGGCGGTGACGACACTTTATGTGGAAGACTTTCCAGATGAAGATGTTTTAAAGAAGGCACTTGGTGCTCGGCGAGTGAATGGAGGAGGCGGCTTGGCCTTGGTGAAACCAAAGGACGCCGGTGTCTTCCTCGGTCTCCAGAAAATACGTGGTAGAAATGTGGTGTGCGATGTGCAGCTTTATCTCGATGTCATCCACGCAGGTCGGCGAGGCGATGATGCAGCGGAGGAGCTACGGAAGGCGGAGAACTTTTCAGGAGGTTGGAAATGAGCACGAAAGATGTGAGTTGGGATTCTTATCCATCAGATGGCTTGGTCACGACCGAGAGAGCCTTATTTGAGGCTTGGGATTCGCTGGAGAAATTCCGCAGCGACCTTGTCGTGGTGGGTGGTTTGGCCGTCCACCTACATACCAGAGATAAGGAGAACCCGCTCTACGGAAGCGCGCCCACGCTGGATGTGGACTTTGGCATCAGTTTGGGAGCTGACGCAGGGATGAAGGGAACAGTGCTGTTTGATCTCCTGCAGGCAGGGTATCGCAGTGTAGATGACCGAATGGTGAAGATGCTGGAGAACGGAGAGAACCTTTACCTCGATTTTTTGACCGAGCATCCTCCTCAGGAAACAGGCTCTCGAAACGTCAGTGATATCATCGCGTCGATTTGTCCGGGAATTAACCGAGCTCTCAAGGAGAAGGAGTCCTTGGAGATTCGTGGCACTGATCGACTTGGAGATCGGCGAACTTTTTATCTTCCTGTCTGTGGCGTTGGCCCTCTGCTTGTTCTGAAGCTCAATGCGTTCGCTCAAAGAACTCATGAAAAGAAGGCAAAAGATGCCTATGACATTCTTGCCTTGGTGAGTTCTTATTCTGGAGGAGCGATTGCAGCGGTTGAAGCTTTCGCCGAGGAGAGAAAGGCAGGTAATCCGGCAATGGGAATTGCGCTTGAGACATTGGCCCGCGATTTTACAGGGCTGGATAATGCTGGGCCTGTGCTGGCGAGGCAGTTTTGTTTTGGCAAAGGGTTCGACCGCGAAAGTGGGATTCGTTTACAAACTGATCTTGTTACCATCGGGCAAGCGCTCCTTGGGGATTAGGCAATTTTTGGAGACCGAGAATAGTATCCGGTCGGACTCAGAGAGTTGCTACCGCTTAATCGACGAGAGCTTCGCGGCCGAGATATCTCCCGCCGAGGTTTCCGACGTCCCGCGCGATGACGAGGAAGATGGCGCGGAAGCGGTTCGCTCCGGCGATGCGGCAGGCCTGGATGAGGGTGGTGTCCTTATCCTGACGGAGGTCGTTGATATGACAAACGAGCACGAGGGAGTCATTCACCACCACGCCGGAGAGCGCGAGAACGCCGAAGAGGGAGAGGATGGAAACCGGAATCCCGATCACGATGTGCCCTAGAATCGCGCCGATGATTCCGGAGGGAATGACGCTCATGATCATGAGCGGCTGGACGTAGCTTCTTAGTGGGATCGCGATGAGGACATAGATGAAAACAATCGAAAACCCGAAGCCGGTGACGAGGGATTTCATGGAGCGCGTCCGCTCTTCCACCTGCCCGCTCTCTCCGATGGAGATGCCGGGATGGCGCGCGATCATTTCCGGGAAAAATTCCTTCCAGAGCCGCGCGTTGATATCGCCCGGAGAGGTCACCCCTTTGTCGACAGAGGCGGAGTATTGCGTATTCGCGATGAGGGAGAAGGGGACGGTGGCCCCATCGTCTTTTCTGATGCGCATATTTCTCAGCGTCTCCAGTGAGCCGCGCTGCATGCGCTGGGCCTCGCGCCCGAAAAAAGCGTCGCCCACGCCGATTGCGAGGTCACGTTTTGTAAAATCCGCCGCCTGTCCCTCGGGCGTGATCGAGTAGGGAATCTCGGGGCGCCCGGAGTTAAAAGGGTTCGTGACATCAAAGACGCCGGGGTAGGTCTCGAGCACTTCCTTAAGTTCATTGGCGGCGATGCGCTCGGTGGTCTCGTGCAGATATTCGACCGACTGGCCCTGCTCGAGTTCGAGGTTCACCGAGACGGTGTCGCTGAAGACGCTCGGGAAAAAGATGAAGCGGATTTTCCCGGCGGGGAAGAGTCCGACCACGACGAGGAAGCCGAAGGCGGAGACGAGAGCGGCCCCTTTCGAGACTGAGCGACCGACCCGGAAGTCGGGCGAGACCTCGAGGACGCGTCCGCTGATCTGGGCGGTGAGGGTCTTTTCAAAGTAGCTCGAGACGGTGCCGAAGGTGCGCAGGGGCGGGGCGTGATCCTGGGGCGAGACGATGACGAACTTGGCGGTGGGGAGAGGCTAACGTCTTCCACCGAGATTGCATCCAGAAATGGGGCGCGGATTGGGAGTGGGCTTAGCCCCCCAAAAAAAGCGCGGACCTCGCAGCCCGCGCTTTTGGGAAAAGAAATCTCTTTTATTTAAACCGTCTCGATCGGCTGCATCGCGCCCATCGCGGCACGGAGTTCCTCACCGATGTGCTCGACGTGGTGATCGCGGATGATGGCGTTCACGGTGACGAGCGACTTATTATCGACGCTGGCGTCTCCCATCTCGAGGCCCTTTCCGATCACCGAGGTGTCGACGCTCGTCATGAACTCCTCGAGGAGGGGGACGGCGGCATGTGAGAAGAGATAGCAGCCATATTCGGCGGTGTCAGAGATGACATTATTCATCTCGAAGAGCTTTTTGCGCGCGATCGTGTTCGCGATGAGCGGGGTCTCGTGGAGGGACTCGTAATAGGCGGACTCTGGCTCGATGCCGGCCTCGACCATGGCCTCGAAGGCGAGCTCCACTCCGGCGCGCACCATGGCGACCATGAGGATTCCTTTATCAAAATATTCCTGCTCGGTGATCTCGCCCTCGCCCTCGGTTTTTTCAAATTCGGTCTCGCCGGTGGCCTTCCGCCAGCCGAGGAGGTTCTCATCATTGTTCGCCCAGTCGGCCATCATGGTGCTGGAGAATTCACCGGAGATGATGTCATCCATGTGCTTGTAGAAAAGGTCTCGCATGATGTCCTTCAGCTCCTCGGAGAGGACGAAGGCTTCGATCTTAGCGGGGTTCGAAAGGCGGTCCATCATGTTTGTGATGCCACCGTGCTTGAGTGCCTCGGTGATGACTTCCCAGCCGTTCTGGATGAATTTGACAGCCCACTTGGTGTCGATGCCATCGGCCTTCATCTTTTCAAAACAGAGAATCGATCCGGCCTGAAGAAGGCCGCAGAGGATGGTCTGCTCGCCCATGAGATCGGACTTAACCTCGGCGACAAAGCTGGACTCGAGCACGCCCGCTTTATCACCACCTTGGGCGACGGCGAGGGCCTTGGCGATCTCGATGCCCTCTCCGGAGGGATCGTTTTCAACGTGGCAGGCAATGAGGGTTGGGACGCCGAAGCCGCGCTTGTATTCCTCACGCACTTCAGAGCCGGGGGACTTGGGAGCGACCATGATGACGGTGAGGTCCTTGCGGATCTGAGTGCCTTCCTCGACGATGTTAAAACCGTGCGCATAGGAGAAACAAGCGCCCTCCTTCATGTGGGGGATGACGGTCTCGACGACACTCGTGTGCTGCTTGTCCGGTGCGAGGTTCATCACGATGTCGGCGGTGGGGAGCATCTCTTCATAGGTGCCGACATTAAAGCCATTCTCGGACGCGTTCAGGAAGGACTGGCGCTTCTCCTTGATCGCTTCTGCGCGGAGGGTGTAGGAAACATCGAGCCCCGAGTCGCGCATGTTAAGGCCCTGATTCAGACCCTGAGCCCCGCAACCGACGATGACGATCTTGAGGCCTTTGGCGGCATTGATCCCGTTCTCGAACTCGGATGCGTCCATGAAGCGGCAGGTGCCAAGCTCATCGAGCTGGCGGCGGAGGGGCAGGGTATTGAAGTAGTTACTCATGTGAGGAAATATTTTGACGCGCTCTGAATGTCAGGAATGGGGGATTTGTAAATGAAGAACACCAACGCGGTGCTTGAATTAAGCGGGAGGGGAGGAGGTCCGTGATCAGATCGATCATTTCCCGGCCCGAGTCCGTGAGGCAAGGAGCGCGATCCGCTGAGGGATGGCTCGCGGTGATCGGTGGGCTATTTCAGTCTGGCCAGGATCTCGGTCTTGCCCCGGGCTACTTCTTTTCCTTGGTGATCGACCATGACGTAGGCGGGGATGCCCATGCGTCCGGTCGGGAAGTAGGGCATGAAAAGGGCGTCGCCATCGGTGTCATCCTTCATCAAGGTGGGCCATGGCATCTTCTCGGCTTTGGCCCACTCTTCGGCGGCGTCATCAGTGGAGTCCCGCGAGAGATGGATGAGTTCGACCTGATCATTTCCGGCGATCTTGCTGTTATAAGTTTCCACCAACTGGGGAACGCTCGTTTTGCAAGGTCCTCACCAACTCGCGGAGTAGTAGAGGATGAAGAACTTTGGGACGGCTTCGATGGGGGATCGTTTGAATTTTCTTCCGTCGAGCTTCTGGATTTTTTTAAGCGATTTTCCGAAGTCGGAGTTGGCGAATTCTTCCGCGCTGAGGCCGGAGGTCCCGAGGGCTTCTTCGGGTTTTTCAGCCTTTTCTTTGATCCAATCTTGGTCGGCTTGGGAGAGGAGGCTGAGTTTGATTTTCTGAATTCTCCGATTCTTGCGGAGAAGGGTGATGGTGTCGCCATCGGCGGATTTGAACTGCGCCTCGAAGGTTTTGGTGGGATCAGAGGCGCTGGTCCAGGTTCGGAATTCGGCCGAGGCCGCCGAGAGCAGGCCGAGGAAGATAAGAGGAAGAATCTTTTTCATTAAGGTGGGAGGGGAGGGTGATTATTTGACGAGTGAGCGCGCTTTTTTGACGCTTTCTGCTGAGAGCTGGGCGGCGGTGGCGCGGATCGTTTTTCCGGCTTCGGTTTCGAAGAGGAAGATCTTGCCGTCCTCGATGCCGATGAGCTTCGCTTTGATTGTGCTGCCTTGCGCGCTGAGCCAGATTTCTACTTTGGCGTCGTTTGTTTTTGCGATCTGTGGGGCTCCTGCGCCGAGGTTGAATTCGTTGTTTTTTAGGGCGGTGCGGATGCCGGTTTTGGTGTCTTTAAAAATGGTGTCGTATTTCTGGGTTTTCATCGCGGGGTGGTCATAGCGGCCGTAGATCTTAGTCATGCCGGGGTCGGTGAAGATGATGATGGGGATCGAGGCTCCGCCACTGCGGAAGGCATTCTTCACGAGCGCCGGAAGGCCGGCGGTCTCGGAAAGGTCTACGATGACACTTTGAGAGAAATCGAGCACGGCTTTGGCTGCCGTCACACTGACGGTTCCGGGGCAGGAGACTCATGTCGCTTCCATTTCCTTTTCGGCGATGATGAAGGCGATGGGCTGGCGCGCCTTGCCGGCTTTCTCTGTGGCTTCACCGAGCTGGCCCAGGTGGTGGGTTCCCTTCGGGATCTCGAAGCCGCTGGCGAGCGAGGCGCAGGCGAGGGTGAGGGAGAAAAGGATTTTCATTTGCAAGAGAGGTTGCCGTTTTTAGAGCCGGGAGTGAAGGGGAAAAGGAACGGGTCTTGGAAATCTCACGCGACTCGCTAGACTGGTGATCTTAATGGTCATCGCTGCAGGAAATGAGGTCGCGCCGGTGGTGGCGCTTTTGGGAATGGTGCTGGGGTCGGTGGTGGTGGTTTCCCTGATCTTGGTGAAGGCGCGGCAGTCGCTTCTGGTAGGGTATTTCATCTGCGGGGTGGTGTTGGCGAATACGGGGGCGACGGATTTTTTGGGAGAAGCGCCGGATGAGGCCATCGGGATGCTGGCGGAGCTGGGGATCGTGCTGCTGATGTTCACTCTGGGGATCGAGTTTTCGCTGCGCGAGCTGATCCACTTACGCCGGGTGGTGCTGGGGGGCGGGGGAGCGCAGATGCTGCTGACGACGCTGGCGGCGATGGTGATTGGCTGGGGCTTCGGGCTGAGCGGGCCGAGCTTGCTGGTGGTGGGCTTTGCGATGGCGGTGTCATCGACAGCGGTGAGCATTAAGTCGTTTCAGGACATGGGTCAGCCAGATTCGCCGGGGGGACGCTTCGCGCTGGGCTTGGCCATTTTCCAAGATCTCGCAGTGATCTTTTTCATGGTGGTGCTGCCCTCGCTGGTGGGGGAGGGGGCGGGGGGCGCGGCTCCGATTCTTTTCGCGCTCGGGAAGGGGATTTTTTTTCTGGGGCTGTGCTGGGTGCTGAGCATTTATGCGGTGCCGCATCTGCTGCATGCGGTGGCGAACTCGCGGAGCCGGGAGCTTTTTACGATCACGGTGGTGGGGCTGTGCGCGGCGATCGCTTGGGGGGCGAATTGGTTCGGGCTGAGCCTCGCGCTGGGGGCCTTCGCGGGTGGGCTGGTGGTGAGCGAGTCGATCTATTCGCACCGGGTTCTCGCGGATGTTCTTCCTTTTAAAGATCTCTTTTTGACGGTCTTTTTCGTCTCGGTGGGCCTGCTGATCGATCTGGAGGTGGTGCTGGCCTCGTGGTGGGTCATCGGGTCGGGAGTGCTGGTGATTATATTGGTAAAAGGGGCGCTCATCGCGCTTATCGCGGGCAAGATGGGGCTGCGGCTGCGGCAGGCGCTCATTGCGGGGGCGGCGCTCTCAAGCAGTGGTGAATTCTCGCTCGTGCTGCTGAGTCGCGCGGCAGATTTAGGGGGCATTTCAGCGGAGCTGGAGCAGCTTCTGCTGGCTTGCACGGCGGTCTCGATGGCGATCGTGCCGACTCTTATGCGGGTCTCGCTCCCGGTGGCGAAGCGGCTGGAGGGGCTCTCGTTTTTCAAAGGCCGGGAGACCACTCCTGAGCTGCATGAGGGGGCGGAGGTGGCGGCGCTGCATGACCATGTCGTAATCTGTGGATACGGTCCGGTGGGGCGGGCGCTGCACGAGGCGATGGATCGACTTTCGGTCGCGGTGGTAGTGATCGAGATGAATGCCACCACGGTGCGCGATCTCCACAAGCGCGGGGTGCACGTGCTCTTCGCGGATGCCACGAATGTGGAGACGATGCGCTTGGCGAAGATCGAGAGCGCGCGGGCGATCGCCTTTACCTTCCCGGAGCCGGGACTCGCGATCGAGGGGATGAGGGCAGCGCGCAGCCTTAATGCGGCGGTGGTCACCTTCGCGCGCGCGAAGTTCGCCAACGGGGTCGAGGAGCTCCAGAAGGAGGGCGCTCACTACGTTTTCCATGACGAAGTCACGAGCGGTGAGGCAATGGTCAAATCCGTGCTCGGCTGCTACTCAGTGGAGGTCGAGAGTTGACCGATTACGACTCGGGGGTGTGAGCCTGAAGGGCGGACCAGGAACCGATCGAATCGTCGCCCTCCTTGCCCTTGCAATCGACAAGACGGACGTCGTCGGCCTCGACTTCGTAGATGGCATCTTGGCGGAATGTTTCGCCCAGCATGATGGCCTCGGTGCGCGAGCAGACGACTCCGAAGCCGGCCTCGGCGTGGTCATCGCACTGCCCCGTGACCGGGAAATGATCCCAGCCAGAGTTACGAATCTGCTGCAAGAGGCGCTCGTTGTTCTCCTCATTCTCAGCGGCGGTAGCGAGACCTCCAAAGGGGTTGTGAGCGGTGACGATGTAGAACTTCTCCGGGAGCGAGCGCTCGGCAAGCTCGGTGACGAATTGGGTCTGGCGGTATTCTTCTTTCATGAGTGGGTTGCTATTTTTTCTGCTCCCGCATCTCCTGCTGACGCATCGGCATGGTGTCGATGAGGGCGAAAAATTGATCGAGGGCGAGCTCGCCGCTTTGGCGCGCCTTTTCGCCGCCGTCCTTGCCGATGAGAATTGCGGTGAAGCGGTGAGGTGGGATCGCGAATTTCTTGCGGAGCTGGGCGTCCGCGCGGATCACGATCAGGTCGCGCTCCTCGAGGGCTGCTTTGTTTTTCTTAAGGGATTCTTTAAGGGATTTCTGAGCAGGGGAGTCGCGCTCGACCTCTACGAGGATGACGCGCGCCTTCCACTGCGCCTTTTTCAAGACTGCGGCGGGCGAATCCGCCTCCGCAGAGAGGGTGAGCCCGCAGGCGAGGAGGAGCCCTGCTGTGCTGTGGAGAATCTGAGACATCATGGGAAAATCCTAAACCTGCTCGCGCTGCGCGCCATGGGGTTTTTCAAGCTTCCTGAGAAAATTAGACATCGCCCGCGCGACGGCGAGGAAGAAATTGTTAGAGCCCTGATTTCTGATACCTGCGGCTCTGAGCCGACTTTGTGAAACTTTTCACAAAGAATCCTTGCTTGAAATCCCCCTCGTGGCTAAATCCCGCCCGTCCTCATCCCGAGGCAAGGTCTGATGTCTTCATTTTTCCGCACAATTTTTCCAGTTCTCGCGATTTTTCTCGCGATGGCTTCTCCCGTGATGGCAGCCAGCGGTCACGATCATCTCCCTCCTTCAGCTGAGGCAGTTTTTGAAATCGGGCCCTTCGTCATTACTAACTCGATGATTATGGTCTGGATCGTCGCGGCGCTCCTCATCCTCGTCGCGCAGGCCGCGACTCGCAATATCTCGATCGTCCCTTCTGGTTTTCAGAACTTCGTTGAGTGGGTTGTTGAAAGTCTTGTGACTTTCCTGAGCGGGATCTTGGGTGAGAAGCTTGCCCTCCGCACCTTTTGGTTCTTTGGAACAATCTTCATCCTCATCCTAGCTTCGAACTGGCTGGGTCTCTTTCCTGGAGTGGGAACGATCGGTTGGTTCCTTACGGGTGATGGTGTTCAAGCTCACGACACTTTCCGGCCCTTCCTTCGCGGCGGTAATGCCGATCTAAATATGACTGCTGCGATGGCGGTCACCTTTGCCGTCCTCTGGTTTTACTGGGCGATCACCGAGACCAGCGTTAAGGAATTCGGGGCTCACATTTTCGCTCCAAAGGGTGAATTCAAGGGCCTGATGCTGATCGGCATGTTTGTGATTTTCTTTGCCGTCGGTCTTCTCGAGATGGTATCAATCGCTTTCCGCCCGGTCGCGCTCATGTTTCGTCTCTACGGAAACGTCTATGCTGGTGAGAATATGCTCGAGTCCATCATGAACACGGTGCCGGTCCCTTGGCTCAAGTGGCTCGCGGTTCTTCCGTTCTACTTCCTTGAGCTTCTTGTCGGCTTGATTCAAGCCCTCGTCTTTACCCTTCTCTGCGCGGTTTTCCTCAAATTGATTTGCACTCACGACGATCACGACGAAGAGCACGCCCACTAAAATTTATACACCTTCCTAGCATGACTATGGGCAGATAACCGTAGGTGCTAAGAAACCAACAAAAAGTAACAACTAGATATTATGTTCAACGAATTCATCATGTTCATCTTCGCCGCAATTGAAGGCAAGCTCCACGTCGGTCTTGCAGCTCTCGGTTCCGGTATCGGCATTGGCCTTCTTGGAATGAAGGCAGCTGAGGCGACTGGTCGTAACCCAGGCGCTGCCGGTAACGTCCTGACCATTTCCATCATTCTCGCGGCTCTCATCGAGGGTATCGTGTTCTTCGCAATCTTCCTTGCGTAAGTGATTTTACTGGCGGGAGATTTTTCTCCCGCTGGTTATTCTTTTTCCGAAAGACTCCTAGATTTTTCTCCCGCTATGACCATTCCCTCTTTCATCGTCCTTGCTGCCGAAGTCGTCGAATCCGGTGATAAGCTCGGGCAGATCGTCAAAACCTTCGGTGTTCACTCGAGTCTTTTTATCTCGCAGCTCGTCTCTTTTCTGATCGTCTGCCTCATTCTCAAGAAATTTGCCTATGGTCCACTTCTTGAAATGCTCGAGACCCGCCGCGCTCGCATCGCTGATGGCGAGGCCAAGCTCGTGGAAATCGAGACTAAGCTTGCCGAAAGTGAAGCGACCACCGCGGCACTTATCGCTACCGCAAATGACGACGCCAAGCGCCTCATCACCGAAGCCAAGACCAGCGCTGCCAACATCGGAGAGCAGAAAGCCCAAGAGGCCGTCACGGAAGCGAAAAACATTATCGCAAAAGCGGAGAAAGCCGCCCAAGCCGAGCGCGCTGCCATGTCCGCCGAGCTCAAGCAGGAGTTCGGTCGTCTCGTAGTAGCCACCACTTCCCAGGTTTCTGGCAAGGTCCTCACTCCAGAAGACCAAGCCCGCATCAACCAAGAGACGCTCACGAGTGTCCAAAATTAATTTCCTTTTCCTGATCTCACGATGAAAGCTTCCAAGGTCGCCACCACCACTGCTCGCCGCATTTTCCGTCTCTGTTCGCAGGACGGGCGCATGAATGAAGAGCATTTGAGCACGGCGATCACGAAGCTCGGCACCGAGAAGCCCCGCGATTACCGCGGAATTCTCCAGGTTCTTCGTCGTCTCATTCAGGCCGAGCTTGCTTCCAAGCAAGTCACCGTCGAGAGCGCTACCCCGCTTGATGCTGCTACCGGTGACCGCCTGACTAACTCCCTGCGCTCCCAATACGGCCAGGATCTTACCTTCACTTTCAAAACCACCCCCGAGCTTCTCGGCGGTCTTCGCATCCGCGTCGGAAACGACGTCTTCGATGGCTCGGTCAAGTCTCGTCTCGACCGTCTCGCCAACGCCTTTTAATCGTCCACAACTTTCCCAACTATTGTCATGAGCAGCATTCTCCAGGAACTGGAAGCCCAAATTAACAACGTCAACACCACCGTTGAAAAGTCCAACGTCGGCATCGTCCGTGAAACGGGTGACGGCGTCGCAAAAGTCGAAGGTCTCAGCGACGTCCAGCTGAACGAGATGGTCGAGTTCCCCGGAGGCCTCACCGGTCTCGCCCTCAACCTTGAGGAAGGTGAAGTCGGTGTCGTGTTCCTCGGAAACGGTCAGCACATTACCGAAGGGATGGAGTGCAAAACGACTGGCAAACTTCTCTCAGTTCCCGTCGGCGAGGCTCTCCTCGGCCGCGTCGTGAACACCCTCGGCCATCCCATCGATGGCAAAGGCGAGATCACAGCTGCTGATCGCTATCCTGTCGAAAAGATCGCCCCCGGCATCATTAAGCGGAAGTCCGTTTCCGTTCCGGTTCAGACTGGTATTGCTTCCATCGATGCCATGATCCCCATCGGCCGTGGTCAGCGTGAGCTCATCATTGGTGACCGCTCCACTGGTAAGACCACCATCGCGATCGACGCCATCATTTCCCAGTCCAATCAGAATAAGGAAGCCGCCGAAGGCCGCCTGAAGGACCACAAGCCAGTTTACTGTGTCTATGTCGGCATTGGCCAGAAGCAGTCGAACATCGCCCGCACCATCCAGACTCTGGAAAATGCCGGCGCTCTTGAAAACACCATCATCGTCTCCGCGTCCGCATCGGACTCGGCCACGAACCAGTTCCTCGCTCCCTATGCCGGTTGCGCCATGGCAGAATATCTCATGGATCAAGGTAAGGATGTCCTCATCGTCTATGATGATCTTTCCAAGCAGGCCGTCGCCTACCGTCAGGTTTCCCTGATTCTGCGCCGCCCATCCGGTCGTGAAGCTTACCCTGGTGATGTCTTCTACCTTCACTCCCGCCTTCTTGAGCGCTCCGCGCGTCTCTCCGAAAAAGAGGGTGGTGGATCAATCACCGCGCTTCCGATTATTGAGACCCAGGCAGGTGACGTTTCGGCCTACATTCCTACCAACGTGATTTCCATCACCGACGGTCAGATCTTCCTCGAAACCGATCTCTTCTATCAGGGAATTCGCCCTGCGATCTCAGTTGGTCTTTCAGTTTCCCGAGTCGGATCTGCTGCACAGACCAAGGCGATTAAAAAAGTCTCCGGAACGACCAAGCTCGATCTCGCTCAGTTCCGCGAACTTCAGGCCTTCGCCCAGTTCGGATCGGATCTCGATGACGCCACCAAGGGCAAGATCAACCGTGGTCAGCGCATTGTGGAACTCTTCAAGCAGAACCAGTATTCGCCAATCTCGATGCAAATGCAGGTCGCGACCCTCTGGGCGATGCAGAACGGCAAGTTCGACGATGTCGCAGTGGACCGGATCAAGGAATGCCAGGCTCAGCTCGAAGAATTCCTCACCACTCGCAAAGCGGACCTTCTTCAGAAGATCGCCGACGAGAAGGCTCTTTCTGATGAAATCGTGAAAGGTCTCGAGTCTGCTCTTAGTGATTTCAAGGCGACTTGGAAGTAAATCCGCTCCTTCTTCAACCTTCTAATTCTTCAGTAAAAGATGGCCAACCTCCGTGACATTCGCCGACGTATTAAGTCGGTAAAAAGCACCGCGCAGATCACGAAAGCGATGGAACTTGTCGCGGCTGCCAAGATGAAGAAGGCGCAGAACCAAGCCCTCGCTGGCCGGGACTATGCCGATAAGCTCAATAAGGTTCTCGTGAACCTGAAGGAGAACACGGATGAGGACAGCCACCCGCTCCTTGAAAAACGCGAGGGTAAAAAGGAATTGATGCTCGTCATTTCCACCAACCGGGGACTCTGCGGCGGCCTCAATACCAATCTTTCCAAAGCGGTCCGCGCCGCTGCTACCGAGGAGACTGAATATGTCACCAGCGGCAAGAAGCTGCGGGTCCAGATTGCCAAGCGAGGTGGAAAAATCGTCACCGATTGGGAAACCGGAGATCCTGTTCCCTTCGGAGACGCCAAGCCCATCGCTAAGTTCCTTACTGAGCAATTTCTCAGCGGGAATTACGACAAGATCTCGGTGGCCTTCACCAACTTCGTCACCACCCTGACTCAGACTCCGCATGTCGCGCAGCTTCTCCCCATCGAAGCATCAACCCTTGCTGAAAAGCAGGACTACGAAGGGGTAGGAAAGGACGATGTTGCCGATACTGATAAGGCTTCTGCGCTCGGTGTTGATTACGAGTTCGAGCCCAGCGCCGAAGGCGTTCTCGATAAGCTTCTCCCGCTTTACATCAACTTCCAGATCTATCAGATGCTCGTCGAAGCCCGCGCCTCCGAGCACTCCGCTCGCATGGTAGCGATGAAAGCTGCCACTGATAATGCCAAGAGCATGATCAAGGATCTCACCCTCGAGTATAACAAAGCCCGTCAGGCCGCGATCACCGCCGAACTTCTCGAAATCACCACCGCCATGAAGGCGATGGAGTAATCCCGGAGTTGATGATATTGTAAACCGATGACCTGGAACGAAGTAATCAACGACCCCTGCCTGAGCGATCTTCCTTATAAGATCGAGCTCGATGGCTTGGGGCAAATTATCATGAGTCCGGCATCGAACAAACACGGTTATTTCCAAGGTGAGATTCAGAGCCGGCTGAGAGCGCAAGCCACTGAGGGCCGCGTCATTGTGGAATGTTCAGTCGATACCGATGAAGGAACCAAGGTCGCCGATGTCGCGTGGCTTTCAGAGGGGTTCTTTGAAGCACACGAATTCGCCACCCCTTATCCCTTTTCTCCAGATCTCTGCGTCGAGGTCATTTCTCCGTCGAATACCGATGAAGCAATGACTTTCAAACGTGAGCTTTACCTCAGCCAAGGGGCCAAAGAGGTCTGGTTTTGCGATCACTCGGGAAGCCTCACTTTTTTCGCCCGAGACGGTCAGGTTGAGACCTCGGCCCTTTTTCCCCAATTTCCAAACCAAATCTAACACCCCTTAGGGATTCACCAAGCAGGACTGAAAACTGCCAACTGAATACTGAAAACTTCATACCACCATGAGCAACCAAGGAACCATCGTTCAAGTCATCGGCGCCGTCGTTGACGTTGACTTCTCTGCCGCCGCAAAACTTCCCGAGATCTATAATGCGCTCGAACTGAACTATCATCTCTTCGGAGAGGATGTGAAGCTCGTGCTTGAGGTGCAGCAGCACCTTGGAGACGGCTGGGTTCGTGGCGTTGCCATGAGCACCACTGAAGGTCTCAAGCGCGGCATGCCTGTTGTTGATACCGGAGCTCCTATTTCTGTTCCTGTGGGAGCGGGCGTGCTTGGTCGTATTTTCAATGTCACCGGTGATGCCGTTGACGAGCGTGGTGAGGTGACTCATTCCAAGCGCTACCCGATTCACCGCGAAGCTCCTCCTCTTGTCGATCAGGCGACTTCTGCTGAGATCCTCGAGACCGGAATTAAGGTCATCGACCTCATTTGTCCCTTCACGAAGGGTGGAAAAGTGGGTGCCTTCGGTGGTGCGGGGGTTGGTAAGACCGTCGTCATCATGGAGCTTATTAACAACATTGCGAAGAACCACGGTGGTTACTCTGTCTTCGCAGGTGTGGGTGAGCGGACTCGTGAGGGTAACGACCTTTACGAGGAGATGTCTGAGGCAGGCGTCATCGATCAAAACGATCTTTCGAAATCCAAGGTGGCTCTCGTTTACGGACAGATGAACGAGCCTCCGGGTGCACGTCTCCGGGTTGCCCTTTCTGCGCTCTCGATGGCGGAGTATTTCCGTGATGAAGAGAACCAGGACGTTCTTCTTTTCGTCGATAACGTTTTCCGATTCTCGCAAGCGGGTTCTGAGGTCTCCGCCCTTCTTGGCCGGACGCCTTCGGCGGTGGGATACCAGCCGACCCTCGCTGAGGAAATGGCCGGACTTCAGGAGCGAATCACCTCTACCAACAAGGGATCGATTACTTCCTTCCAAGCGGTCTACGTTCCTGCGGATGACCTTACTGACCCCGCTCCTGCGAATACTTTCGCTCACCTCGACTCCACCGTCGTTCTCGAGCGTTCCCTTGCGGAACTCGGGATCTACCCTGCGGTTGACCCTCTTTCTTCGGTTTCCAATGCGCTCGCACCGGACATCGTCGGGGAAGAGCACTACAAGGTGGCCCGTGGCGTCCAGAACGTGCTTCAGAAATATAAAGACCTTCAGGACATCATCGCCATTCTCGGAATGGACGAACTTTCTGACGAGGATAAGCTCGTTGTCTTCCGTGCACGTAAGATCCAGCGCTTCCTTTCTCAGCCCTTCCACGTCGCGGAGATTTTCACCGGTTCACCGGGTGTCTATGTTTCCATCGCGGACACGGTGAAGGGATTCGGCGAGATTCTCGACGGCAAGCACGACAGTGTCCCCGAATCGAATTTCTACATGAAGGCGAACATCGACACGGTCGAGAAGAGCTAGAAAATAAAATTGACGCTGTAGAAATTTTTACTAGCGTTTCGATCCCCACAGCACTAAGATCCTTAATCTATGAGTAATTTCTGTCAAGAATACCGTCCCGCAACTCTTTCCGAAGTGAGTGGCCTACTTAAGGATATTGACAAGCAATTCGCGAATTTCGAACCTCGTCAGAAGCCTCATGCTCCTGATGGCCTGACCAATAGCACGTCACCTGAGGTGTGTTCCTATTTGGAAACTGTCCTCGGAGGCGAGCAGTCATAGGTTCGCTTTTCAATGGACCTTTTTCGATTAGTTTTTCATGGACAATCAAGGGATAGTTACTGCTGGTCAGAAAGATTATTTTAGAAATTTAGACATCTGGTTGAAGTCGCAAAGCTTGATAGATATCGATGTCCGGGGCTTAATCGCAGAACATTTTCATGCTGCTTTCGTTGAGGCGCAAATCCACCACCAAAAGCATATTCTTGAGCTTCCAATAGATGAGAAATGTCGAGAGGTCTACAAAACAGTTTCTTGGCACGTCTGGTATCTAGCATATCGGCTACACGCTCGCGGAGAGATGGAATTGGCACTTGGCGCAATTTCCTCTGGGCTTAAAACGCTAAATAGCTTCCTACTTCACGAGGCTCCGAATGACGCATGCTTGGATGAGCCAACGCTTAAGCTCATAGGGACAATGGTCGCGAATGAGTTAGAGACGCTAGCTGACCATGGTATTGCTAAAAACGGGCTCTACCTCTCGTTTAAAGCTGCCCGAACAATGAAGAGTTCTAGAGAGTTCAAAGTGCAAAGTATCCAGAGTTCTAACTTCTAATTTCCAATTATAATTTTATGGCATTCCAACTCGATATCGTCACTCCCGAAAGCACCATCTTTTCCGATCAGGTTGATGATGTCTACCTCCCCGGAAGCGAAGGGGAGATGGGTGTCCTCTCGATGCATGCCGCTATGGTGACGCCTCTCCAGCCCGGAGAGCTGCGCTACCTGCGAGGTGGTAAGAATGAGGAACTCGCGATCGGCGAGGGGTTCGCAGAGGTCACTCAGGAAAAGGTAACGGTCCTCACCGATCTCGCCGTGAATGACGCCGAGATTGACGAAGCGAAGGTGGAAGCGGCGATGAAGCGAGCCCAAGAGGCGCTCGATGGCACGTCCCAAGATCACGATGAAATGGCCGCCCTGCAGGTGGTCATCGCGAAGTCAGAGGCGATGCTTAAGCTTAAGCGGAAGAACCGCTAAGGGGATCCCCGAAAAATCTTTCCAAGACGGCGGCGGCTTTTTTCAGCCGCCGTTTTTTCGTCCGTCGGGGAGCGGTCGGGGAGCGGTCGGGGTATGGCTCTTATAAGAGGGTGGCGAGCTTCTTGGCTAACCGCGCACGGCGATGATGAGGCTGGCGATGAGGCAGCCGACGAGATTTGCGACAAGGTCCCAGCCGGTGTTGAAGTAGCCCCCGACATTGGTGTTGGCGAGGTTAAGGACGGCGAAGAACTCGATGATTTCGTTGATCGCGCCTAGGCCCATGCCACCCAGTGCGGCGAGGGCGATGGGTCCGAAGGAGGGATAAAGTTTCCGGCCAAAGCGGTTATGGATGTTTGCGCGAAGCGCTTCCCAGCAGACCCACGTGGTGAGGCCGAAGCCGTAGGCATGGATGATATTGTCATACTTGAGGCGATCGTTAATGAGCCACCACGAGTAGAGCACGGGTTCGCCTCCCTCGTGAGGCCAGTTTGAGGGTAGTTGCACGAGTCCACCGGCGAGGTGTGCCGCGCCCCAGACTGAGAGGCACCAGAGGAGTCCTTTAGGGAATCCGACGCGCTTGTGCATGGCTGCGATGATGACGCCGAAGAGGATAAAAAAGGGGATATAGAATCCGAGAAACTCCCAATTCTTTTGGGTGATGGCGGCGCTCAATGCGGCTACCAAGTAAAAGGCAGTCACGAGCAGAATGCTCCCGGGAACTCGGTTACCTCGTTTCATCTGGTCCGACTGTAGAAATGGCACGGCTTGAGGGCGAGACCGAACTTTCACCAGTTTTTACCCTATTCCTCACGTGATTCTGACATTTGGCCTTCGGAGGGGCGGAGGGGCGGAGGGGCGGAGGGTTCTCGCTGCGGGACTGAGTTATGCTGAGGTTCCTTCAGAATTTGGGGGGCGGCTGCGCTTTTGACGATGGAGGCTGGATTCGGCAATAATGGGAGTGAATGGAATGGTGCTTATTCCGAGGTGAGAGATGGGAAATTTTATCTCTTCTTCAGCGGCAATGGCGGCCACGAAGACCTTTGCATCTTTTCCAGAAAGCATCGAAGTCGCTTACGCTGGTTCTCATCTCGCTGGAACCGGTGGGAATAGCGGAGCGGCCGCCGGTCACGCGGCACCTTAGGCTAAGCGCTATTCCTTCAACCTGATGCTCGCCGGTGGCTTGCGGTAGTCGCCGCGGGCGAGGCTGACGTGGGCGCGGCACTGCTGGCGCATTTTTTTGAGAGTCTTTTGGTGCGCCGGATCGGCGACAAGATTCGCGAGCTCTAAAGGGTCATTTTTTAGGTCAAATAATTCTTGGTAGACTGGCTCTTCTCCTTTGATCGAGGCGTCGAGCGAAGTTCGGTAAGCCGCGGCTTCGGCAGGGCTGACCTGATAGGACGAGTTTTTAGTAGGGCTCTGCCAGCGCTCGCGGGAGTTCTTGAAATAGCGGATATACTTGAAGCGGGGGCCGCGAATTGACTCGATCCGGGGGTTACCGAAGACGGTGGACCAGAGGTTTTCGGCGAAGGCGAAGCGGCGCACTTTTTCGACCTTTCCCTCGATGAGTGGCTTCAGTGAACTGCCCTGCATGGAGGGGGGGATGGTCGCACCGGCGTAGTCGAGAAGGGTGGGGGCGATGTCGATCGACTGAACGAGAGCCTTCTCGCGCCGCGCATTTGTAATGCGGGGATCGTGGATGATGAGGGGGACGGCGAGACAGGGTTCGTAGTTTAGCGCCTTGCCGCCGAGGCCGTGATCGCCGAGGAGCAGTCCGTGGTCTGAGGTGAAGATGATGACGGTGTTATCCGCGACTTTTAGCTCGGCGAGCTTTGCGCGAAGCCTGCCGACAATCCGGTCAATGCCGGTGATGGTCTGATACTGCCGGAGCATGCGCTCGCGATTCGTATCTGGGGAATCGACGAAGTTGTATCCTTCTTGGCGAAAGCTGGTGTGGAGGAGATCGGGAGGGAGCTTAGGGCTCTTGATGTCTGCTTTTGCGAGGTAAGTTTTCGGGAGAGGGAGACTCGCAAGTTGATCACGGTAGGTTGTGCGGTAGAGGGCGTCATCGCTGGGTCGCATCTCCATTGTGCGCGTCCCGGCGCTGTGGGGAAGGTTCAGTGCGAGGCTAAGCGCGAAGGGTCTCGAGCGGTCGCGGGAAGAGAGAAAAGAGTGCGCGCCCTCGATAAAGGCATCGCCGGAGAGGAAGTTCTCGCTGCCTTCGGCGATGATTTCGATCTGGGTGTCGGCTTGGGCGCTTTGGAAGATTTTGTGTCGATCCTTGGGGTAGAAAAAAATGTGACCGTGTCCGGCGAACCAGTAGTCGAAGGATTTTTCGATCAGCCCGGTCTGATAGCCATGGGCGCCGACTGGGAGGTGGTTTTTCCCGATGTAGCCAGTGAAGTAGCCTGACTCCCGCAGTTGAATCGGATAGCATTTTTCCCAAGCGGCGGGGGACATCGCGGTTCCCGAATTGAAATTGATGCCGTGTCGGCGCTCGTATTGGCCGCTGAAGTAGCTTGCGCGGGATGGGGTGCAGATCGCGGAGGTGACTGAGGCGTTATCGAAGGTGATGCTTTCGGCCGCGAGGGCGTCGAGGTGGGGAGTTTTGACAAAGGTATTTCCGTAGAGCGGGAGCGAATCCTGACGTTGGTCATCGGTTAGGATGAAGATGAGATTGGGCCGCTCGGCGTGCGCCAGAGCCGCGAAGGAGACGATAAGAAACTGCTTCAACATCGTGAGATTCTAGCGGGAAACTAGCGAGAGGGGTGCACAAAAAAACCGAAAGCTCGAGGAGCTTTCGGCCTTTTGAAAGAGGGTTCGTTTAGCGACGGCGACGAAGAGCGAAGCCAGCACCGAGGAGACCGAGAAGCGCGCTTGAAGGCTCGGGGACGGGGTTGACATCGGTGAAGAAGATGTTGTCGAGGTAGATTTCCTCAGAGCCGGCATTTGAAGCAAAGGCGACCGAAAGGGTGGCTGAGGTCTGGCCGCTGAGGTCTCCTACGAGGGTAGCCCAGGCGCCTTCGATCGGATTGCCGGGCTCATCGAAGAGGTCGTCAAGATCGGTTCCGGCATTGTCGAAGAGGACGAGCTCGGTGGAGTCGCCGAAGAGGAGTGAGATTCTCAGAGAGTCACCGACGAGGCCGGTGGTTCCGGTGTCGCCATTATCATCTTCCCATCCGGTGTCGGCGGTCCAGATGTCGAGGCTGACGTAGGAGTTGGCGAAGCCGGTGAGATTAACGGTGTCGAAGGTGACGGTGAGGAGGCCGTCGATGTCTTCTGCTTTATAACCTTGGACGCCATCGGTGTAGCCGCCGACGTCGTCTGACTGGGTTGAGACGCCGATTTCATCGCCATCAGAAAGGCCGTTTGCTCCGGTGAAGTCGGTAGGCGAGAAGCGGGTGGTGAAGCCGAGTTCCCCACCGGTCGAGGTGTAAGCAACGGTGCCGACATTGGTCCCCGGAGTATTCTGATTCGTGAGAATGTGGTCGGTAAGGTCCGGGTCGAAGTAATCATCATCATAGCCGGTAGGTTCCTCGAAGCTTGTCGAGGCGATGATGACGGCGTGGGCGGAGAATGCGGTGCCTGCGAGGAGGGCGGTAGCGAGCGTGACTTTTTTCATGATCAAACTACCGCTAACTTGAAACTGAAAAGAGGTCACGCCTAATAAATGAGACGATATTGTCACAAAGCGGTAGGGTGAGGAGAGGTTCTGGCGGGATAGCGTCCGCGATGTGAGAAAAAACGTGGCACGTTATGGGATGGTTATCTTTCTTTTAGGAAGCACCTTTTCGAGCGAGGGGCAGTCTCATGACCTCACTGGGGGGATGACGAGTCCGGGCTTGGGGTTTCTCCCGCGTAAGATCCGGGAACAGATGATTTATGAGGTGCCTTATCTCTCCAGCGAGTCCGGGGAGAGTGATTGGCGGGTGGCGCTTGAGGCGCGTGATTTCCAGCGCGAGGGTGCGAGCTCGCTGACTTTGCAAGCGGCTGAGCTGTATGAGAACCGGGTGGGCGGCTTGGTGAATGTCAAGACGCGGAGCTACGAGGATGTCGATGCGGAGCTTGTCGATGTGAAGGTCTACCAGCAATGGAACTCGCTCTTCAGTGACGAGATGGGAGGGCAGGCTCGGCTGCGGCTTCGCTGGGAAGCGCCCGATCCTGCCGAGGGAGGAATCGTTTTCTACTATCGGCACCGGGAGCGCTACGCTGGGCGGGAGCAGGAGCGCACGAAGTGGGGGCGTGCCAATAATCTCCCGGAGGGGAATCTCATTTCCTTCATCGATGAGCATGAGCTCCGCTCCTCGCCGGAGCGGCAGATCATGGATGAGGTGGGGGCGAATCTGAATTGGTGGCTCACTCCGCTGACCCATCTCGACCTCTCGGCGGTCTACCGTGAGGGTGAGGACCGGCTGATCGAGCAGCGGATCGAGTATGACACGCGCTCGGGGACGATCGGTCTTCCGGGTGCGCCGCCGCGGCGGGGGTATCGCTACGATACCGCGACTGATGAGATCGAGGGCGGGATCGTCAGGGGTGCGACCTCGATCCGGGATCGCTCGAGGGTCGAGCGGCAGCTGAAAGATGAAGTGGAAGAAAAAAGGCGCTACGGGTTGGTGGGTTCTCTCAGGCATGAGGTGGGCGAGCGCTCATGGCTGCGCTTTGATTCTGAGTTCGCTTTTAAAGAAAACCGGGAGCCGAACCGGCAAGATACCGAATATGCCGAGGAGGATACGGCTGTTTTTTCCTATGTGCTGGGGGGCGATCGGCCGATTTTTACTTTAGATCCGCTGCCGAGCGACGTCTTCGGGCTGCGTAAGATCGAGTTTGAAGATAATCTCAAGCGCGAGTGGTTCCAGAATCACCGCGCGACTTGGCATCAGGAAATTCGTCCGGGGCATGAGCTTGAGAGCGGGGCATTTTGGCAATCACGGCGTGATTTCCGGGACGTCAACTATCGGCGCTTCGAGCCGGCGGGCTCTCCGGCGACGAGCGGGTTCGACTCCGAGGTGGGGGGTGGGGGCGGGAGCTCGGTGGATGGCATCTTTTTCGGACCTGACCTAGATCCGGCGCGTGCTCGGGAGCTCGATCCGGCGAGTCTGGTGGAGCAGAGCGCGGAGGGGATTTTCAAAACGGCGCGGGAGGATTACGATGCGCGCCGCGAGGTGATGGGAACGTGGCTGCAGTATCGCTGGGAGCCCTCGCGCGACTGGCGCTTCCATGCGGGGCTGCGGCTGGAGCATGCGCGGGGCGATTATGAGGCTCAGGAGGCTTACTGGAATGGGGGTGAGAATTTCGGCAACGTCATTTTCCCAGCCAATCCGGTGACGACTGAGAAGGTGCGCGAGAAGCGGAATCACAGCGATATTTTACCCTCGCTGCTGCTCGAGTATCAGCCGGAGGAGGGGCGGTATTATGGGATGCAGCTGCGGCAGTCACTCCAGCGGGCGAGCTTATGGGAGCTGGCTCCGCGCTTTGCGGCTGATGAAGATAATGGCACTGCGCCCACTGTTTTTTTAGGAAATCCAGATCTTGCGCCCTCACGGCAGACTCAGCTGACGCTGACGCGGGACCATGCCTTCGCGCCGGGGTCCTTCCTGCGGTTGAGCGCGGAATATTGGCATCTTGCCGATCCGCTTTCACGAGCTTCTTGGTTTGAGGCTTATGAAATTGATCGGCCTGAGGTGAGCAATACTGGGCTGCGGAACTATCGTTTTGAGCAGACTGTTGCAGGTTCCCGGGGATCGCTGGCGCGGGTGGGGGCGTCATTTGCGCAGCAGCTTTCTTTTTTACCGCACCCATTTGACCGGGCTGGGATTTTCGGTTCTTACACTCTGACGGGTTCGAGTCAGGAGGTTTCGGTGGGTGGGAATGAGCGTGGGGTGGATCTCACCTATCAGCCGACGCATCGGGCGATGGCGGGTATTTTTTTCCGGGGGCCGCAGTGGCATGGGCGTGTTTTTGCGAACTTTCACTCCGATTATCTCATCAGCGTGGGGGAGTCTGAGAATGCGACGGCGGGCGCGGGGGATCTTTCGGTTGCGGCTCGCCTGACGATGGATGCGGCGGTGGAGTATCGCTTGAGCGAGAACTGGGAATTTTTTCTCGAAGGGCAGAATCTGTTGAACACGCCGCTTGAGATTTACGAGGGGAGCGACGAGCGGCGCACGCATTGGGAGCGGCAGGGGGCGAATATCCGCCTCGGGTTTCATGGTCTTTTTTAAATGATGAAAACGTTTTTTTGTTTAGTTTTAGCAACGGGCTTAGCGGCGGGTGAGACGCTTGAGCGGATTTCCGAAATTAGGCTGCCGAAGGGGTCGGGCGAGATTGTCGCGGTCGATGGGAAGCGTAAGCTGCTGGTGACGACGAGTCATGGTTGGCGCGCGCGGGGCTTGGAATTTGTCGATCTCAGTGATCTCTCGAGACCGAAGCATCTGGGGCATGTTTCCTTAAAAAGGGTGCTCGCGGGGGGGATTGAGGGAGTCTCAAGCGTGGCGATCGACCCGGCGGGCCGAGGTTTCGCGGTGGCGGCGATCATTCCGAAAAACCCGACAGGGGTGCGCGGAGCGATCGCGGTGGTGAACTTAGAGAGCCGGGAGGTGGTGGCGACGGTGGGTGCGGGTTTTCATCCTGACTGCGTCGTCTTTTCGCCCGACGGGCGCTACCTAGCGGTCGCCTGTGAGGGTGAGTGGCAGGATGGTAAGAGGAATACGCCGGGATCGATGACGGTTTACGAGACTTCCCGTACTAGCGACTTTCTCGCGCTGCGTCCGGTGGATGTTCCGCTGACTTCGGGGAGGGGGATGCGTCTGCTACACGGACAGGTCAATGACCTCGAGCCGGAATACATCACGATTCAGGGGCGGAGGGCTTATGTTACTCTGCAGGAGAATAATGGCTTGGGGATTTTTGATCTCAAAAAGCGTCGCTGGGTCGGGCAGCGGAGCTTCGGCTCGTGGCCGGTGCGGATGGATATCTCAGACCGGGATGGGCCGTGGGGGAAGCGTAAGATCAATCCCGGGCAGCTGGTGGAGGCTCTGCCGATGCCCGATACTCTCTCGTCTTTTCGATGGAGAGGGAGGACTTATCTCGCGACTGCGAATGAGGGAGATAAGGCCGGGTTCGTGCGGGTGAAGCATCTCGGGAAGCGCTCGCCGGGGCTCGATCCGGCTTATCGGCTGGCTTTGAAAAAGAAGTTCGGAGTCGATCCGCAGCACGACGCAGCGCTGGGGCGGCTTCAGGTCTCGCCTATTGATGGTGATCTTGATGGCGATGGCGACATTGATCGGCTTACGGCGCTGGGAACGCGCTCGTTCTCGATCTGGGATGCGGCGAGTGGCAAGCGGGTTTACGACTCCGGCTCTTTCTTCGCCGAGATGGGAAAAGGGGACCCGGCAACCTTCAACGTCAACAATGGTCGGGCGGCGGAGTGGGACACGCGCTCGGATAACCGGGGGGCGGAGCCGGAGGCGATCTCTACGGCCATCGTGGGGGGAAGGCCGCTCCTGCTGACGGCGACTGAGAGGCAAAATGGAGTCTACCTTTTCGACTGTTCGATGCCCTCACGGCCGCGCCTTTTATCAGCGCTGAACGAGTTAAGGAGCGGGCATTCATCGCCCGAGTCCGCGCTTATCTTGCCGTCGGCGAAGTCGCCCACGGGACGGGCGCTTTTTGTGATCGGGTGGGAAGGTTCCAATTCTGTCACATTCTACTCTTTGCATGGTTCGTGAGGTAAGACAGCCTTGTCTCCATGTCATTCCGAGTTCTCAGTCTCGCTCTTCTTCCTGCGCTCGCCTCAGCGGATCTCGTCATCACGGAGGTGATGCCAAAGTCGTCCCACCCTGCCGATAAGGATTGGTGGGAGCTGACAAATACGGGAGCGGTATCGGTCAATCTCGAGGGATATTACTGGGATGACGATGGCGAATCGGGCGATGACGGAGCGATCTTACCCTCGATCGACATCGCGCCTGGCGAGAGCATTATTTTTATTGAGGCCGATGAGGCGACCTTCCAAGCGGCGTGGTCCACGGTGGGTTTACAGCTTTTTGATGAGAGTGAAGTGACGGGGCCGGATTTATTTTCGGGCCTGAGCTCGGGGGGCGAGACTCTCGATCTCTGGGATAAGGATCCGAACAATAATGCCGATGCGGTGCTCATCGATAGCGTGACCTTTCCGGCGGCGACAGCGGGGGTTTCCTTCGAGTGGGATAGCGCGGGGACTCCGCTGGGGCTTTCTGCTCTCGGGCAGAATGGAGCAGTGATGGCAGGCACTAATGGCGAAGGGGGGCCGGGAAGTGACGTTGGCTCACCGGGAACTTTCGTGCAGGCGGGCTCGCTTGTTTCGCCATCTTTCCAGCCGCCTCTAGTGGCGACTTGGCGGGTCAATCTGGATCTCGCAAACTCCGCCTTCCGCGTGCGGGCAACTGACCCGAATGCGGGAGAGGCGATCACTTTTAATCTTCAGAATGCGCCGTCTTGGCTGACGCTTACAGACGAGGGAGGCGGCAGCGCGGCGCTCGGGGGCACGCCTCCGGCAAAAGGAATTTTTACTTACGATGTGACAATTCAAGACGATTCCGGGGTGACTGATCCCATCACGGAGACCTTTACGCTCCATGTCTTCGGAAACAACAATGTAGTCTTGATGAATGAGTATAACGCGGTCGGTTTCGGTGAGTTTATCGATGGCGAAGATGGTGAGGGGCTTGATACTTTCTTCGGCAGGGTTGAGGGAAATGGCGGCGACTGGTTTGAGCTTGTCGTGGTGGGGGCGGGCGACACCGCTTCCTCTCCGGTCACTCCGCAAGCGGGCAGCACGGTCGACATGCGGGGCTGGTCGATCCAGATTACGACCTCGCTGATTCCTGAAACGATCAAGCTCTCGCAGGACGATTACTGGGCCGCGGTTCCGGCGGGGACCCTCCTAACCTTCACCGAAGCCACTACTGCTGATGGTGGCTTGGATACTGCGATCAATCAGACCTCGAAGCTGGATACTGAGGGTTACCTCTGGAGCAACATCAATCTGGGGGACCCTTTTTTCATCGATCAAGCGAACTCTGATTTCGAGGGAAAAGTCGAGATCAACAGCTCGAACACCCAATTCGTGATTCGCGATTCGGACGATGTGCCTATTTTCGGCCCATCAGGCGAAGGGATCCTTACGGTTGATACTGATATGGATGGCTTTCCGGATGAGTCTCCGAGCGTGAATTCACGGGAAGTCTATAAGCTTGAGCAGGATCCGACTCCGGCCATTGATGCGATGTTTGCTTCTTATGATGATGGCAAATCGAGCAGCTTTGGCTCGCCTAATGTCGGATCAGCCGGAGCCTTCGTGCAGGATTTCACGCCTTACGTGACCTCGAACACCCCGCCATCATTCACGAGCGTGCCTGTTCTTATTCCGACCGAGGGGTCCTACTCCTACAGCATTACTACTTCTGAAACGGCGACCCTTTCTGCGGGAACGCTGCCGTCATTTCTGACTCTCACTGGCAATGTTCTCGCGAGCAACCGGGTGATCACGGGAGCAGATGCCGGGACCTATGCGATCGAGCTTCTAGCGGATGACGGTGCGGCGAGCTTCAATGTGACTCCGCAGAAGTTTGAGCTGGTGATCGCGGCGGGATTCCCGGAATGGCTCGCTGGCTTTGGTCTTAGCGATGGGGAGGGGGATGAGGATCGTGACGGGGCGAGCAATCTGGAAGAATACCTTTTTGGAGGAGATCCTACTGATTCGGGATCGGCGCCTAGGCCTACGCTGGCCGATGGGATTTTCAGTATTGATGTGCGGACGGATGATCCGGAGATGATCGTGCGGGCGGAAGTGAGTGGTGATCTTCAAGGTTGGTCCGACCTCGGACTTGTTGAGGAGGTAGCTACGGCGTCGAGCTTAGGGAGTTCTTTTTCAAGACGCAGCTTCAGTCTTAGCGGGGCCGCCTTGGAGAAGGCGTTCTTCCGGGTCGTCTTGGTGGATGATCTCTAAGGCGATCCACGATAAAGAGGCTCAAAAAAAGCCGCGCTCTTTTTTGAGCGCGGCCTTGAGAGTTTTTTGGTGATTTTATTTTATCGAATGCTGCGGCGTTCGCTTCTCTGGGGCTGAGGGGCTGATCTGCCGGTTCCCCGCGTCATGTAGCGGGGTGCGGTGGGTTGAGAGATGGAGCGAATTTTGACGCGCTCTCGCGGAGCTTGGCGAATTCTCGGTGCGGTGCGCTGTTGCTTAACCCGCTGCTGCTGGCTTTGGGCAGCTTGCCGCTGCTGCTGCTGCTGTCTCCTGACTGAGGGCCTGCGCTGGATGTCCTGCTGCCGCTGGATCCGGGGCGTTGTGCGGTGAGTCACGACGGGCATTCTGCGGGCGGCGTCCCGAGCGGAGCCTCTCGAGTCAGAGCGGCGGTAGTTCGGGCTGCGAGGGTTGATGAACTCGCGGTTTTGGGTGTAGCGGTCTCGATTCCGGTCACGCGAGCTTTGCGATTTCCGCTGAGGAGGACGGACTCTCGCGATGGACGGAGGGCAGTTCAAGCTGTTACCACGGCGATAATTTCTAGGATAGACGGCGCTGGCATAGCGGCGGGGAGGGGTGTTGCAATAGCGCCGGTTCGAGTGATCGTAGTAGCGCCGGGCGCGGTAATCGTAGTAGCTACGGCGGTAGGGATCGTAACCCCAGAAGCGATTACTGGTTCTGATGATCCCGACATTGACGGCCGAATTGTAGCCGTAGCCTGAGTTATAGCCGTAGCCAGAATTATAGCCTACTCCGGTGGATCCGTAGGTTTGGTAATCGGAGCAGGAGGAGAGAAGTAGTGCCAGACTTGATCCGGCAAGGAGAGCGAGGAGTCTTTTCATGTCGTAGGGTTTAACGGGGGCTTGATGGGTTTTATTCGATGGGAAGGGTCTATTTTCGGACTGCCTTATAGATGAGAGGTTTCAGGGAATGCTCGAGATTCCAGTTGTAGGGCATCGTTTGCTCCATGGTGACGACGATAAGATCATCTTTGGGAGAAATCCAGTAGTGAGTGCTCGCGGCTCCTCCCCAGCCGTATTCGCCGATGGGAGCTGAGGGGTCCCAGCGCTCATCGGCGTGGTATCGCACGCAGAATCCGAGGCCGAAGCCGGTGCCGTGGCGCTGATTATGATCTCCGAATGAGATGCAGGGAATGGCGCGGGGAAGCTGGTTCGTGCGCATGAGATCAACGGTGTCTTCTCTGAGGTAGCGCGTGCCATCTGCAACTCCGCCATCGGCGATCATTTGCAAAAATCGGGCGTAGTCGGAAATGGTAGAGACCAATCCGCTCCCGCCTCCCTTAAAAGGTGGATCGGCGAGGTAGAGGCTGTCCGATGCCGAGTCTTCAATGACGAGAGCGTCATCCTTCTGGCGGTAGTTCACTGCGAGTCGGGATGCCTTTTCCTGCGGGACTTGGTAGAAGGTATCGCTGAGTTTGAGCGGGTCGAGGAGGCGGTCCTGTATCACTTTTTCAAAAGGTTCGCCCGCTGAGGCCTCGATGACGGCGGCGAGAATATCTGTGCTGAGCCCGTAGACCCAGCGCTCACCGGGTTGGTAGAATAGGGGTGATTCGCCGAGCGCTTCGATCATGGCACTGAGGGGTTTATCGCGCTTGGCGACGCCATTTTCACGGTAGATCCGGTGGATCCTGCCTCCGCCCCAGACTGAGCCGTCACCCGAAGTATGGCGGAGGAGATCGCGCACGGTCGTTTGCCGCTGCGCCATTTCGGGCGAGGCATCATTTCGAAAAACCCGGCGACCTTTGAGGGCGGGTAGGTAGTGGTCGATGGGGTCATCCAGAGAGAGTTTTTCTTCCTCGCAGAGCATGAGCGCGGCTGCCGAGGTGAAGGCCTTTGTCATGGAATAGATGCGGAAAAGGGTGTCGTCCTCTACGGGCAGTTGGTTCTCGAGATCGCGGTGACCAAAGTTCTCGTGGTAGATCACCTTGCCGTGTTGCCGGATCAGGACCGCTCCGCCCGCGAGCTTTCCCTCGGCGATGAACTCTTCGATGACTTCTTTGACCTCAGAGAAATCTCGCTCTTGAGCTGGGGAGGTGCCTAGTCCTAGGGCGAGTAGGAGGGAGAGAGTCGAGCGCATCCTTCCAGAGTAGAGCAATCCGAGCGACAAGTCATTCATCAAATGATGAGGCCTTTCGCGCTGGCTGAGACGTTATCTTTCGGTAAGTCTCTGCTGCCGATGAAGCCTTTCTATCTCATACCTCCTCTTATTGCGCTGACAGCTTCTGTGGCCTACTTGGGATTTCAGCAGAACCGGATCAAGGATCTCGAGGTGAAGATGCGCGTCCTCAGCGAGCGGGTCACCCTTTATGAAGCGATCCCTGAGGCGGAGCGGGTGGGACTGGACGGTGGACAAGGGGAAGATCCGCTGATGACGTTTTTTCTAGAAAACGGCGATTTTGACTGGGCCGCCTTGGGTAATGAACTGGAAAAGCAGAGGAGGGGTGAGATGCCAACGAATATTCGCGCCTTCTTTGAGGTGCAGAAGAAGCTTCTTGAGATGAGTGGGCCGGAGATCGAGGAGGCTTTGGATGATATTGCTAAGCTCGATCTATCGAAGGCGATTCGGGGGCAGCTCGAGTCCTCCTTACTATCAATTTTTGGGGAAAAGGACCCGGCGCGTGCGCTGGCATATTTTGAGGGTCTGCTGTCAGATCCGGGGGGGATGAATGGCTGGCATCTGACGCGGGCTTTTGAGAGGTGGCTTGAGGTTGATCAGGCGGCGGCGGCGGCTTGGTTTAAATCGCGGAGCCGGGCAGGGAAGTTTGAAACGAAGGCGCTGGATCCCACGAAATCTCTCAAGGCGCGCTTCGAAAGTCGCTTGCTCGGCCACCTGATGAGGGAGGACCTCGAGGGCGCGCGCACTTGGCTAGATAAACTCACTCCAGTCGAGCAGCGAAGGGTGATTATGTCCGCATCTCTTGAGGGCGGTCTTTCCGAGGGACACCTCGAGTTGATCCGGGAGATCTTTACCGAAGAGGAGGAGCGCTACGGCGTTCTTGCGGAAGCCTTCGGCCAGCAGTCCTACCGGGAGGGGCTTCCTAACTTTGCTGAGCAGATCTCGGGGGTGGCGCTTGAGCCTGCCGAGAAAGAGGCGATTACCGTGAAGGTGGTTCAGAATTTCGCGCGTCCGTGGGAGCGGAACGCGGGAGAGCTTGCGCAGGTCTATTCCTGGGCAGCTCGGGAGGTTCCGGGGCGAGAGGGGGAACTTACCGGCGTGGCCTTCGCCCATTTCGGAGGGCATCGAAATAGGGATTTTTCAGAGACTCTTCGTGAGGTCATGAAGGTTGCCGAGGAGACGGAGGATAACTCGATCATCGAGTTTTTTGCTCGTGAGCTCGAAGATCCCGATCGTCATTTCGAAGAGCTCAAGGACGCTGATTTACGAGCCAGGTTCATCGACATGATCGGTGAACCAAAACTTGGACCCGACCAATAAATACGAACTCCATTTTCTAAAATGTTCTACTCACTGATTATCGCCGCCCTTATTCTCGCGATCGCCGTCTTCTTCGGGAAGCGCCAAAATGAGCGTCTGGGAGACTTAGAATCTCGACTTCTAGGGCTTCGGGAAAAAGCGGTGGAATATGGCCTGCCGACTGACTTGAAGACAGAATATGCGCCGACTCGGCTGAGCCACCGGACCGATGGGGGAGGAAGTGTGGAGGAGGTTCGGGATTTTTCCGGTCGGCTAGTGGCCTTTGTGGAGGAGATGAAGGAGAGGCAGAGGAGCGGCGATGTTGATGTCGTCGAGCTGCAGCAGAGGGGGATGAACCTTCTCGGGGAGTTGGTCGAATTCTCACCCGGTGAGATCAAGATTTTGGTCAATGAAGTCCTCGAGGATGAAGCCATCGAAGAGGAGTCAAAGGGTGAGCTTTTGACGATGTCGGTAATGATCCTGAGCCAAGAAGAGCCTGAGACTGCGCTCTCGCTGATCCTTGAGATCATGAAAAAGTCACCCGTGAATGCCAAGTCACAGCGGCGGAGCATGGCGAATGCGATCGGTCAGCTGACCCGGAGCGACCCGCAGGCGGCAGTGGATTGGCTTCAGGCTAACAAGGAGGAAATCGGGGGGATTACAGATCGTCTACGAGACAGCTTTCTCTCGAATTGTGGTAAGAATATGAAGGTCGCGCTGGCGGCAATTCCTGACTTGGGGTTTAAGAACTCGTCAGAGGTTTTCTCTCATCTTGGTCGTCAGGTTACCGAGGATAACTTTGCCGATTTCGTGGAAGGAGTCCGCGCTGAATCGGCGGATGGGGTTTCTCGGGCGGCGTTTGAGAGCTTGGCGAGTAGTCCCTTCACGCAAGACTTTGAGGTAGCTACTGAGGCGATCAAGAGCGGAAAGCTCACGCCGGGTGAAGCGAGAGACTTAGTCAAGGGACTCAATTTTTCTACGCTGAACGAGGCGACTGGGAAGTGGCTTGGCTGGATGGGAGAGAACGAGCATCTTGCACCCGATGGGGGTGCGGATCTAATCGAAGATTGGGCGCGGGCGGATTTCCAAGCTGCCGGAGAATGGGTCAATTCTTTGGAGGCGGGAAATGCTCGGAATCGGGCGGTTCTAGCCTATGCGCAGACTCTCGCTGAACATGAAGCGGCGGCTGCTGCGACTTGGGCGGATGCTCTTCCAGCTGGAAGTCAGCAGAACAAACTCCGGGAGGATATCTATCGCCAGTGGAAGAAAGAGGATCCCCGAGCTGCTGCGGCTTATGCTGAGAAGCATGGCCTGGCGCAGTAGCTCTTCCTTTAGGATTAACGGAGGGAGACTCTGCCTCACAATCGGATGTCGGAACAGTCGATCGAGATTACATTTTAGGCGAAGCCTTTCGCTGATTTGAGGAGCTCTAGTTCATGGTTCTGACTACCCGAAAGAAGAGGTTCGGTTGGCTGAAGGTCCCGTTTAGGGGCAGCGTAGTGGTGGCTCCGGCGGAGGGAATGCCATCTTCAATCTCGTTCCAATCACCCATCTCAAGGGTCTCTGAAGTTTCGATGTTGTAGGATGATCCGGGGCTTGAGTTCCACGTGATCGTAACCTCGTTTGTCGATTCATCGTAGTCCAAAGATGTGATAACTGGTCGGCCAGCGCTCCCTTTACCGAAGGCCGATGGGACTGGAGCGGTGGCGAGCAAATTATCCTCAGGCGAGATATAGAAGTCGTCAAAAGCAAGAACGTCAGGGCCTTGATCTGGAGTGAGACTTGAGACGAGAAATACGGTGTCGATGGGAGAACGGGGGAAGCCGAGGACGCCAGCTTCGCCGGGCTCGCGGTCTGAATCGAAGTTCTCGAAGACGGTGATGCGAGAGCCGCCGGAGGGTGCGACATGGACCGTGAACTGGTCGGTTTCGCCGAGCGGCTTGTTGATAATATCAATCCAAACGTCATAGGAACGGCCTGGCTGGAAAGTGAAGGCGGCGTCGACGGCGGTGCCGGCGATGCCGCTGATGGCTTGCATCTTAAGAGGGGCAGAAGGTTGGCGCACGAGGGAGATGTAGGTGCCGATGTTATCGACCCAGTCTCCGGCGAAGCGCACCGTCTTTTCTGATAATCCGACTTTGATTTCGACCGGGAGTTCGGGAGTGACCTCGCTGTAGCAGAATCGGAAGAAGAGCGTCCGTGAGGTTTCATCTGCGATGGCGTGGGTGCCGAGCAGGCGCGCGGCGAGATCGCTTTGATCGGCCTGGGTGATTGCTTGAGTCGAGCCGACGGTGCTCACGAGGAAGACGCCGTCTGAGTTTGTCCAATCGCCTTGATTCTGTAGTTGTCCGTTAGAATAAGCGTCGAAATCATCAATCCAGTTCCAACCTGCGGCAACTCCTGAGATGGGAGTTACGGTGACTTGGCTGGATACTGGCGTCTCGCCGGCACGGGTCGCAGCTATCTCTTGTGTGACAGGTCTGTCAAGATTGCGGGCGAAACTTGCTTTGCCTTAGCGATTTCTCGACCGCCCGCCGCCGCCGCCACTCCGTCGGCCGCCGCCGCCGGAAGTTCGGCCTCGGCCGCCGCTGCCTTGCGAACCGCGTCCCCCTTGGGAACGCCCACCGCCACCGCCGCCGCCACCGCGGCGTCCACCGCCGCCGCCGCGGGAGACTTTTGGTTTAGGGACCCGGGCTCCGAGTTTGGCTTCCGGGAGGGGGACGCTGGGTTCATGACCGGGGTATGTTTTTCTTTCAATGAGTCGGCCGATGAGCTTTTCGATATCGACAAGGAGGTGAAGTTCTTCTGCGGCGACGAGTGAGACGGCTTGTCCGCTGGAGCCGGCTCGGCCGGTGCGGCCGATGCGGTGGACGTAGTCCTCGGGAACTTCTGGGAGGTCAAAGTTGACCACTTGAGGGAGTTGGTCGATGTCGATGCCGCGCGCGGCGATATCTGTGGCGACGAGTGCTTGGATCTTACCAGCCTTGAAATCGGCGAGCGCGCGGGTGCGGGCATTTTGACTTTTGTTTCCGTGGATGGGTGCGGCACCGATTCCTTTCTTCTCGAGGAAAGTGGCGATCTTATTCGCGCCGTGCTTGGTGCGGGAGAAGACGAGAACTTGGTCCCACTTTTCGCCGATGATGAGATCGGCGAGGAGGTAAGCCTTATCGGTTTTGTTGACCGGGCAGATCCACTGGGTGACGGTCTCGGCGGTGGTGTTGCGAGGGCTGACGGAGATCTCGATGGGGTCATTGATGAGGCCCTTGGCGAGTTGGCGGATATCTTTTGAAAAAGTCGCCGAGAACATGAGGTTCTGCCGCTGGTAAGGGAGGGCGGCGATGATCTTCTTGATGTCGTGGATGAAGCCCATGTCGAGCATGCGGTCCGCTTCATCGAGGATGAGAACTTCGAGTTGCTTGAAGTCGATGGCGCCTTGTTGATAGAGATCTAAGAGGCGACCGGGAGTGGCGATGAGGATGTCGACGCCGCGGCGGAGCTTGTTAATTTGGGGGTTCGCCTTCACGCCGCCGAAGACGACGGCGGTGCTGAGGCGGAGATGTTTCCCGTAGGTTTCGACACTCTCCGCGACTTGAGCTGCAAGCTCGCGGGTGGGGGTGAGGACAAGCGCTCTTACTTGGCGGTCACGGGCCGGTCTTCCGGGGGCCAGTTTATGGAGGAGCGGGAGGGTGAAGCCGGCGGTCTTACCGGTGCCGGTCTGGGCGGCGGCCATGACATCGCTACCAGACATGACGGCGGGGATGGCTTGCGCTTGGATGGGGGTGGGGGTGTCATAGCCGGTGTCGATAACGGCTTTCAGGATGAGGGGGTCGAGACCCAGGGAGTCAAATTTTATCATAAGGAAGGTTCGCTGACCTTCTTGAGAGTAGGATTGATTCCTTCAAACAGCGGCCTCGCGGGCGGAGGGAGGCGCTACTTTGGGAAAGAATACAAGTGCTAAACGAGTCGCTCGGGAAATCAGTGGCGCGTGGTTCAGGATCGAGCTAGCCTTTTTAAAATGAGAAAGAGCTCAAAGCGGGACGACGATCAAAGCGCGGTATCGAAGTGGATCGCGCATGTGCTGGATGACCTCATCCGTATCCCGGGGACGGAGCGGCGGATCGGACTCGACCCGATCGTGGGCTTAATTCCGGGAGTGGGCGACTTTCTGACTTCGACGGGCGGGCTGGCGCTGCTGGCAGCGGGTGCGAAGCGGCGGGTGCCGAAAAGTGTCTATTTGCGGATGATCTCGAACTGGGTTCTGAACTCGCTCGTTGGCGCGATCCCCTTCATCGGCGACGCCTTTTCCTTCTGGTATAAGTCGAACCGGCGGAACTATGAGCTTCTTAATGCTCATCTCGAGAATACCACCGAGGCGGAGCGGAGCCGAAAGGGTGGCTGGTGGGGAGTGGCTATTCTGAGTGTCGCCGTTCTTTTCGTGATCGCGGCCTTCGTTTTCATCGGGATCATGATTGCTTCTTTTTATCAGGGGGCCGGATAGGCCCTGCTTGCAAAGGTGATTTGCATCGATGTCTAGAGGTGCTATGTTCTCTCTTACCCCCTATGAAAACGTCAGCCATCTTCCTACTCCTCGCCCTTACTTCCTCATTGCTCGCTTCTTGCGCGAGTTCTCCCACTGCCGGAAAGGCTTTGGATGGGGTGAATCAAGCCGGCCGGGCGGCGCAGAGTGTGCGTGCGATTCAGGGCTTTTTCTAGGCTCACTGTCGTGTGGATGCGATTGTGGGTCGCCGGGCGGACCCGCTCCTACTCTGGCAGCGGCACCGCTGAAGTCCGGATGCACTGCTATGATCCCGATTCTGAAGTGAGGATGAGCGCTGAAATCTTCTTCCTGTCTTTCTTTTTTTGGGGTCGTCTTCAATCGGTCTCAGCTATTGTGAGGCAGGGTGAACGAAAGGCGCTGCGATCCCATTTTGAAAGATCTCGTTCTCAGAAGTCGAGATAGATCTCGGTGCGGCGGTTTGCGCGGCGGCCGGTGGGGTTGTCCTCGCCGTCTTCGAGCACGTTGGGGAGGCGGGGTTTTGCCTCTCCTTCTGCTTGGGTAACCATTTGTGCTTCGGGGACGCCGATGCTGAGGAGGTAGGCGCGGACGGCGTCGGCGCGGCTCTTTGAGAGGCCGTTATTATATTCGTCTGATCCGAGGGCGTCGGTGTGGCCGGAGAGGGTGAGCTTTTTATCAGGGTCGGTTTTTAGGAGGGAGGAAACGATGTCGAGCTGGCGCTCGGTGCGCGGGGTGAGGCCATTTTCATCAAAGCCAAAGTAGAGGATGAGGGTGTCTCCTCCAGCGGGGTTCTTGACGAGGGGGGTGAAGTGGACATCTCCACCAGCAACACGGGTGGCATAATCTGCGAGGAGTTGGTCGAGGTTAACCTCGGTGACGCGCCAGGGCTGGGTGGCATCGGCTCGCTGGACGGTGAGTCCGAACTCGGCGGCGCGCTCGCCGGACTGGTCCTCGACGTTTGCCTTAAAGCCGGCGGTGGTCTCGCGGCTGAACATGGCACGGAGGGGTTTTTGGTGGCGGAGTTGGTATTTTGCTTCCTCGAAGATGATGCAGAGACCGGCGATCTTGGCATCAGATACCTTATCGGAATCGACGAAGGATTTGGCGTCGTCGAACTCCTGCTTAAGAGCGGCACTTAGGAAGGAGTCGGTGATTCCGAGGGCGTCCGCGAAGAGCGCGGGCGGGGCGGTTTTTCCCTCCTCGAGGACGGGTGGGAGGGTGACCTTCTCGACGGACCACTTGCCCTCCGGGGTTCGGTTAAGATCGAAGTAGATGCGTGAGTTGGAAGGGTCATCGAGATTAAGCGCCCAGCGGGCGCGGCGGTTCGCTTCCAGCTCTCCGATTTCTGAGATTGGGCGGGCGGGATGGATGCGGAGTTTATCGGCATCGGCGAGCGCTTGGAAGGCCTTCAGGTGGCTTTCGCTGAGCGCGTCCTTACCGATGAGATCAGCGGCTTTTTTAAATTCACCTGCTTGGAGAGATACGCCGATCTTTTGGAGGAGGGAGGCGGGGTCGATCTCGGCGGCTCCGATGCCGGCGGCGGTGAGGACTTCGGCGGGAGTGAGCGCTGCGTTCTGATCTGCGCTGGGCTCTGTTTCGGGCATGGCCTCGAAGGGGTCACTATCGGTCTGCGCGACTTCTGTCACAGCTGCGGCAGGGGGTTTTTCATCGGTCACGCCGGCGTCATCGGGAGTGCACTTGGTGGCGAGGAGGGCGATGATGATGAGGCCGGTGACGATAGATCCGAGGAAGAGATAAAGACCGAATTTCGAGCGAGGCTCGTCTGGATAATAGGAACTCATGGATGAAGGAGAAAAAGAGTTTAGTCGGAAGTGGTGCGCGGGACCTGCTTAAGATTTGCGAGGAAACTACGGTTCCCACGAATGACGCGCAAGCGGGTTTCCTTGATCGCGGCGGCAGCGACGAGCTTGAGATAAAAGTCCTCGTGGCTCCGGATGCGCTCGCCGTTGATCTCTAACAGAACGTCGCCTGCTCGGATGCCGGCTTGGTCACCGAAGCTAGCCTCGATGACTTGGGTGACGATGACGCCGCCGAATCCGCGCTGGCGGTAGATCGCGGGGAGGTCGCGAACCTCGACTCCGATGACCTGCACGATGGCGTCATCCGAGGCGAGCCGGCCTTCGGGGGGAACGGAGCTCGGGAGGCCGAAGGGGTCTGACTCGGTGATGGTGGCTTTCAGGTTGAGGATTTGGTCCCCGCGCCACACGCTGATGGTGACTTCTTCATCGACATCCGAGAGCTGCACGCTCGAGATGAGGTCGGTGGCGGAATCGACTCCGCTTCCTTTAAAAGCGGCGACGATGTCGTAGCGCTTCAGCCCGGCGAGGTCGGCTGGCGATCCCGGGGTGACATCCCAGATGAGGGCTCCTTTTCCGGAGTAGTCGAAAATGTTGCGGAGGTTCTGGTCGAGGTCGCGCGCCTGAATGCCGAGGAAGCCGTAAATGGGCCGCCCTTTTTCTAAAATGTGCGTCATGGTGCGGACGACGTCATTGGCAGGAATCGAGAAGCTGATCCCGCCGAAGCTCGGGTTCTGTCGGTCAGTGGAGTAGATCGAGGCATTGATGCCGATGATCTCGCCGAGGTGATTGAGGAGGGGGCCGCCGGAGTTGCCGGGATTGATGGCGGCATCCGTCTGGAACATGTCCCGCTGACCGTCCGAGAGTGATCGATCCCGCGCCGAGATGCGTCCGGTGGTGACCGAGGGGCCGAGCCCGAAGGGATTGCCAACGGCGATGGCGAGCTGGCCGACTTCGACATTATCAGAATCGGCGAACTTGAGCGGCTCGAAGATTTCATCCGGCTGGCCTTTAATCCGAAGAACGGCGATGTCTGAGAGCGGATCGGAGTCAATGAGGATGGCGGGGAGGCTGCGGCCATCCTTCATCGTGACCCGGATTTCTTGGTGACCATCGATGACGTGGTGATTCGTGATGACGTGGCCCTCGGTAGAAATGATGACGCCTGAGCCGAGCCCGGGGGTGACGCGGCTGCGCTCGTAGATCCGGTTCCGCAGGGGATCGAGAAGCTTCTCCTTTTTAAGAATCTTAGTATCGATGCTCACGACTGACGGGGTCACCTTACGGACGAGATTGACCATTTCATCATTCGCCCGGGCAAGACCCGGGACCTCGCTGGAGACGAGCGGGGGCTCGGTGGCAAGGGTGGCGCTCTCGGGCGAGAACTGCTGGGTGGGAGGCTTATCTCCAAATCCGAAAATGGGGTGCCCACCCTGCCAAGCGCGGAAGACGTAGACTCCGGTGAAGGCCGCTGCGAAGACGAGGCCAAGCACGAAGATTCGTTTGATCGTGTCTGTCATGAATAAGGGTGCGGTTATAGAAGGCTAAGATTGCGAAAATGAAAACGAAATACTGCCGCTGGCTAAAGCGACGGCGGCTACGGCTTTTTTTCCAATGTTTCGGAGGATTAAGGAGCCTCTAACCTTTAAGATAAGCGGTTTATAAAAAACGGTAAAAGATAAGGAATTGCTCCAAATAACATGAGCCTTGATATTTCGGATTACTTAAGTAAGATCGCGCTTTGTAAGATGTTTATGGAGTTTCAACAGCTGCCTTGGTGGAGCTTGGCCTTTAAAATTGACCCGAGAGGGTGCTTGAGTGTACTTTGGTGCCCGTCGAGACACTCGTCTTCCTCTTTTTATGGCAATCCAGATTCAAGCACAGCGCGGCATCATCGAGCACAAGCTCGATGCGAAGGGCCGCGTCTCGGTGCCGGTGACTTGGAGACCAGAAGCCGGAGTGTCGGTATTTTTACTGCGTGCAAGCGCTTATGGGCAGCCCACCCTCCGGGTTCTCAGCGAGGAAGCCTTTTCAAAAAAGCTCCAGCAGATCGAGGATGCCGAGACCCTTACTCCCCGCCAGAGGGACAACGCGACCGGGATGATGTATGCCAACTCGGTCGAGGCTTCAGTGAACGATCAGGGCAAGCTTCTCATCCCGAAGGCGTGGGCGGAGGAGCGCGAGCTGAGCCTTCCCGGTGCAGTCACGCTCGTGGGGCGGGGGAATTATTTCGAAATGCTCAGTCCGGCCAATGCCGAGACGATGCTCGCTTCCGAAAAGGCGGAGAACGAAGAGCTCAATCAAATGCTCAACCTTTTCTAACCGAAAACAATTTTTACGATGTCAATGAGATGAACTCTTTCTTTATCCCGGTGTCGCCCGACTTTTGGGTGTCCAGCAGCTTCAATTCCTGGCCCTTGCCTTGTGGAGCGACACCGGTGATGGAGAGTTCAATTAATGGCGAGGCTCCCTTTTATCACGAGTCGGTTTTGCTCAATGAAGTCACCGCGCAACTCGCCCCTTCAGCGGGGAAATTTTTTATCGATGGCACCCTCGGCGGTGGCGGCCACAGCGAGGCGCTTCTTCGAGAAAATGCGATCGTGAAGGGAATTGATCGTGACGCGCAGGCGCGCGCCTACGCGAGTGAGCGCCTGAAGGACTTTGGCGATCAGTTCGAGGCCGTTGCTGGTCGCTTTAGCGAGATGGCGCAGATCGCAGCAGAAAATGGCTGGCCGAAAGCCGATGGCATCCTCCTCGATATTGGAGTTTCCTCATGGCAGATCGACGCGGCAGAGCGCGGGTTTTCTTTCCGGAATGATGGACCTCTCGATATGCGAATGGGCGAGAGTGAGCTCACCGCAGCAGAGATCGTGAACTCGTGGAGCGAGGACGAGCTCGCAAAGATCTTTCGCGATTTCGGCGAGGAGAAGTCAGCTTGGCGGATCACGCAGTGGATCATCGCTGAGCGAGAAAAGGCACCTTTTCAAACAACTCTTCAACTGGCCGCCGGAATCGAAAACCTCCTCGGTCGCCGGGGCCGGATTCATCCTGCTACGAAAGTTTTCCAAGCCCTCCGCATGGCCGTCAATGATGAACTTGGAGAGCTCAAGCGCTTCCTCGAGAGCGCTGCTGACCTGCTCAAGCCCGGCGGGCGATTAGGCATCATCACCTTCCACAGCCTTGAAGATCGTATCGTGAAGCAGCATTTCCGGGATTTTTCCCAAGCGGAGATCGACCGGCCCGAGTGGCCTGCGCCCCGTCCTAATCCCGGCTACCGGTATCAACTACTCACCCGAAAAGGCGTCGCGCCCGGAGGAGCGGAGGTCGAGCGTAATGCTCGGTCACGCAGCTCCCGCCTACGCGTCGTCGAACGCATCTAAAAAATGAATCACCGTCGCCAACCCTCGAATCTCAGCATTCCGACTCTCTTTGTCATGTTCGTCGCCGTCGTCATATTAGCGACCGGAGGCGTCTCTTACGTCATGGTCAAGAATAAGCAGATCACGATGCGCCGCCAGATCGCCAAGACCCAAAAAGAGATGGTCGAGCACAGCGTGGCGATCACGATGCACCAATCTGATATTTCCCGCGAACTCGGCGTCTTCAACATCCGCGAAAAGCTCGCACAGAGTGGGTCAGACCTTCAGCCCATCCCAAACGGTCTTTCTGAGGTCGTCCGCCCGATCTCGGAGACGGTCGTCCGCCGCTAGATATATCAACTCATGGATTCTGCTTTTAGAAATCGCGCCATCATCGCTTGCTTAGTCCTCGTGGCAGGGCTCAGCGCGCTCTCGGTGCGGCTTCTCATCGTGCAATCTTGGGACCGAAGCTTCTCTAGCCAGGGGCAGGTTAGCCGTTTTAAAATGGTGGAGGTCATTCCTGCTGACCGGGGCCTGATAGTTGATCGTCATCGACAGCCGCTGGCTCAGAATCGCCCCGAAGCGTCCCTCATCGCCGATGCCAATCACCTCGCCTTCGAGGATAATCTGACCTCCGCAGTGGCGCACCGCCATGTCCACTCGAGGCACGACTGGGCAACCCTCTCCGAGAAGGAGCAAAAGACCGCCTTTTATAAAATGCGCAAGCGCCTCAGCCGCGAGAGCCCCGAGCTTTTGCGGAAAGAGCATCTGGACTATGCGCTTGAGGTCTTAAGTCGCGAGCTGCGGGTTCCGAAGGAAGATCTCTTCGAACGCATCAACAACGGCAAAAAGCGCATCGTGGTGATGAAGAAGATCCGGGATGATAAGGCCCGCCTCATCGAGGCCGAGCTGCAAGAGCGCTACATCCAGGGGTTTTCCTTCGAGCGCAGTCAGTCACGAGTCTATCCCATGGCGGAACTCGCACCCCACCTTATTGGCATTTGTAATCATAAGGGCATTGGCCAGTCCGGGATCGAGCGAGCGATGGGCTCTTACCTCCGCGGGCGGCCCGGCGAGCGGCAGCTTAAGCGGGATGCGAATGGCTTGGTGCGTCTTACCGAGTCCGCCTCGATTCGTCCCCCTAAGTTCGGCAAGCACGTCCAGCTTTCCCTCGACACCGGGATCCAAGCCATCGCGGAAGAGGAACTCCAAGCGGCTATCGATCACACCGAAGCGCGGCGCGGAAGCGTCATTATCGTCGAGCCGAGAAGCGGTGATATTCTAGCAATGGCGAACCGCCCTCACTTCGACCTGAACACCCGCGCCGAGTTCCAGAAAAATGGGCGGAATTTTTCAGTTCAGGATCAGCTTGAACTCGGCTCGGTGATGAAGCTCGTCGGGATGTCGGCGGTTCTTGATGCCGGCCTTGCGAACCGTCGCAGCATCGTGAACTGCGGCTGGGGTAAAATTACGCGCCCGAATATCGTCGTAAAAGACCATCACAAATACGGAGATCTCACCTTCGATCAGGTTCTTATGAAATCCAGCAACCCGGGTGTCTTCCTCTTTAGCGAGAAGGTGGGTCGTAAGCGATTCTACCGCACCCTCGAGGCCTTTGGCTTTGGTAAAAGAACGGGCTTCCCTCTTCCGGGTGAAGCGCGTGGGGTGATCGCCGACCGTAATAATCCGCAGAATTTTGCCACCGCCACCTACGGCTATGGCGTCAGCGCGAGTCCCTTGCAGGTGGCCATGGCCTACGCAGCTATCGCAAACAAGGGCATCTTGATGAAGCCGCGCCTCGTCACCTCGATCATTGCCAATAATGGAGTCGAGATCGAGACTCGGGAGTCGTTTAAAGTCGGCCAAGTTATCAGCGAGCGCGCTGCTCACACGATGTGCCTCGCGCTCGAAAGCGTCGTCGGTGATGGCACCCCAGGTCCCACGGGCTGGCGCGCTTTCGTCCCTGGCTACCGCATCGGCGGCAAGACCGGCACTGCTTGGCGTCATATCGAAGGGAAGGGTTATGACATGGATAGCTTCGTCGTTTCCTTCGCGGGGATCGTTCCCGTCCACAAGCCCCGCTTCATCGCCTACGTCGTCATTGATGACCCTAAGTTCGAGGACTCCGAAGCGCGTATCGGAGGTGGCTCAGTCGCCGCCCCGGTTTTCAAGCGCGTCGCCGAGCGCGTCATCAAGCTTCTCGATATCGAGCCTACCGAGGCGGTTGAAATCCGCTCGGCGGACGTCGCCCTCAGCAATGAATAAAACCATGAAACTCCCGGAACTTCTGCAAGACATCCCCGAGGCCAGCCGCCTCCGGGTCGAGGATCTTGACGTCTCCGCCGTGACCGACCACAGCGGGAAAGTGACCGCGGAAAGCGTCTTCGTAGCGGTGAAGGGAAGCGCGCGCGATGGCCATGACTATCTCGAAGAGGTCATGAAAAAGGAACCTGCCGCGATCATCGCAGAGCGCAAAGCTCCTGCGGACTACCGGGGACTTTGGATTCAAGTCACCAACTCCCGCAAGGCTCTCGGACGCCTCGCAGCTACCCTCTCAGAATACCCGGGCGCCAAGCTTAGCGCCATCGCCATCACCGGAACGAACGGCAAGACCACGGTGACTCATTTCATCCACTTTCTCTTGAACGAGTCGATGATTAAGACCGGCATGATTGGCACCGTGAAGGTTCATGATGGGAGCACCTACCATGATGCCACGCACACCACTCCCGGTGCCATCGAGCTCCAAGAAATTTTAGCAATGATGGTGCGCAATGGCTGCAAAGCTGTCGCGATGGAGACCTCCTCCCATGGACTCGAGCAGGCCCGCACGGAGGGAATCCCTTTCCGAATCGGCATTTTCACGAACCTGACGCAAGATCATCTCAACTACCACGGCACGATGGAGGCCTATTATCAGGCTAAGAAACTACTCTTCGAGCAAATGGCGGAGGAAGGAAAAGACGGCGTCGCAGTGGTCAATATCGATGACCCCTACGGTGAAAAGCTGGCCGGAGAATACGCCGACCGCCTGAAGGTCATCACCTATGGCTTCAGCCTTGGAGCGGACTTCCGAATCGGCGATGTCCATCCCAGTTTTAAAGGGCAGGAATTCTCGCTCGACGCGCGTGGCCGCCAATATCTCGTGCGCTTTCCCTTCGCTGGTCGCTTCAACGCGCAGAATGCCATCGCCGCTGTTGCCGCCGTCTCCGCGCTCGGACTCCGCGTGCGCGACATCGTCAAACTCCTCGTCAACACCCCGCAAACTCCCGGAAGGATGGAGCACGTCGGCGGCGAGCGCTTCGCCGTCTTCGTGGACTACGCGCACACCCCGGACGCCGTGGCCAAGGCCTGTGAAACCCTCCGCGAACTCCAGCCCGGCCGCCTCATCACCGTCTTTGGTTGCGGCGGTGATCGTGATGTCGCCAAACGACCTCTCATGGGAGAAGCAGCGGCGAAATTCAGCGATCATCTTTTTATCACCTCGGACAATCCTCGGAGCGAACTTCCCTTCGCCATCCTCAATGACATCCTCCCCGGAGTCGGCGACACTCCGCACGAACTCATCGTTGATCGGCGCGAGGCGATCAACCGGGCCATCGAAATGGCGCGCCCCTTCGACATCATCCTTATCGCCGGCAAAGGTCACGAAACCTATCAGGAAATAGACGGGGTAAAATCTCACTTCGATGACCGAGTCGAGGCCCGTAAGGCCATCGTAACTTACTCAAAGAAAAAAGAAGCGGAGTATGCCGAGCGTCAGCGCGAGCGCGATGAACGTGACGAGCGGCGCCCGCGCGACAACGACGAAATCGCACCCCGCGAATCAGGAGAAGTCAGAATTTACCGCCGCCGAGACCACGACTCAGGCAACGAACAAGATCTCTAACAGATGAAAAGCTACCCCCTCCAAATCCTCGCCTCGGCGATGGATGGCACCCTTCTGAATTGTCAGGGTGGGGGAGAGACCATGGTCACCAATGGCGTCTCGACCGATACCCGATCCATCGCCAAAGGCTCACTTTTCTTCGCCCTCCGGGGCGAGAATTTCGATGCGCACGACTTCCTTGCCAAAGCAGACGCCGCCACCGCGTTCGTCGTCCAAGACGCGGCTAAGGTCCCCGCGGGTCAGCCTGTCATCCTTGTCGATGACACCCTCTCCGCGCTTCAGCGTCTTGCGCGCTGGTATCTCGCTGAGCTCGATATCCCAGTCATCGCGATCACCGGGTCGAATGGCAAAACATCGACCAAAGATTTCGCCCGCAGCGTCCTTTCCCAAAAGTTCCGGACCCACGCGACCCTCGGTAATTTTAATAACCACATCGGCTTGCCGCTCACCGTACTCGCACTCGAGCCCGAGCATGAGGTCGCCATTCTCGAAATGGGCATGAATCACTCGGGCGAGCTCGCGCCCCTGTGCGAAATCGCGCCGCCTGACATCTCCATCATTACCAACATTGGAAGCGCCCACATCGAGAACATGGGCAGCATCGAGGCCATCGCTAAGGAAAAAGGAACCGTTGCGCGTGTCCTCACCGCAGAGGGAACTCTCGTCATCCCGTCCGATTGCAGCCGCCGACCGGAGACGAGGGGCCGGGTTCTACTCGTAGGAGAAGGACCCATTCGCGCTGAAAATTCTATCACTGACGCCGAGGGCTCGCGCTTCGATCTCGTCATCGACGACCTAGGAAAAATCGCCACCAGCATCCCCGTCACCGGGGGGCACATGGTGAGCAACGCCCTCCTCGCCGCCGGTGCCGGATTCGCCTTAGGACTGACCCTTGAAGAAATCGCTCGCGGACTCTCGACCTCGTCGCTCACGAGCGGCCGTCTCCGCCGCTACGATCATGCGGGGATCTCAGTGATCGATGACACCTACAATGCTAATCCCGAATCCGTCTCCGCCGCGCTCGAAACCCTCGCCGCCCTCCCAGGGGCTGGGAAAAAGATCGCTGTTCTTGGGATGATGGCCGAGCTCGGTGAGCACGCCGAGGCTGCCTATGAGCGCTTGGGGAAATCAGCTGCCGCGAAAAATCTTTCCCTCGTCGTCGTCGGAGAACCCGCCGAGACCATCGCCACCGCTGCCCGAAGCGCGGGTGGAAGCGTGGATTATTTCACCGAAGTTGACGCCGCCGCATCCTTTCTAAAACACAGCACCACCGCCGGTGACCTCATCCTTTTTAAAGGATCGCGCGCCGCTGCGATGGAGCGCGTCATGCAAACCGCTTTTCCCCAAACCTAAATGCTCTACTGGATCTATACATTTTGGAAAGACGCCCAAGCACAAGATGCTGCTTGGGCTGAAACCCTCTCGTTCTTGAATTTGCTCGGCTACATCACCCTCCGGGCAGGCCTGGCAGCCACCATCGCCTTTGGGCTCAGCCTCTTCCTCGGGAACCGCGTCATCCGGAAACTCATCTCACTCAAGGTGGGCCAGCCCATCCGCACCGCTGAAGAAGTCCACAAGCTCGCAGACCTCCACGGAGGGAAAGCCGGCACTCCAACCATGGGTGGCATCATGATTCTCGGGACCGTTTTTCTCGCCGTCCTCCTCTGCGCGGACATGACAAACCCCTTCGTTCTCGTCACCCTCGCGGTCACCCTCGCCCTCGGAATCCTCGGCTTCTTAGACGACTATAAAAAGATCGTCGAAAAGAGTTCCGATGGCGTGAGCGGACGCCTGAAGCTCGTCTGGCAGGCCGTCGTGGGGCTCGGGGCCGCCCTCTTTCTCTGCTACAATCCCCTCACCGCCGAGTATCTTTTCTACACTGGAGGAGAAGTGGCCCACCCTGAGGTGGTAAAAGTGACCTCAGTCAGTTTTCCGCTCCTCACCTTCGCCATTCCCCTCGGAATACTTGCTATCCCCTTCTTCATGGCCCTCCTGATGGGCACCTCGAACGCCGTTAATCTCACCGACGGGCTCGATGGCCTCGCGACCGGAGTCACCATCACCGTGGCGATGGCTTACGCCATCATCTGCTACCTCAGTGGCACCCAGCCAGCGGCCGAATATCTCCACATTTTCTACAACCCTCACCTCGCCGAGCTCTCCATCCTCATGATGTCCCTCGTAGGGGCAGGCCTTGGATTCCTTTGGTTTAACTGCCATCCGGCCAAGGTCTTCATGGGCGATACCGGCTCGCTTGCGATCGGCGGAGCCATCGGCATGACCGCGATCTGCGCCAAGCAGGAACTCCTCCTCGTCATCATCGGGGGCGTCTTCGTGATGGAAGCCATGTCAGTCATTCTTCAAGTCGGCTCCTTCAAGCTCCGCGGGAAGCGCATCTTCGCGATGTCGCCCATCCACCACCATTTCGAGCTCCGCGGCTGGCATGAGAACCAAGTCATCATCCGCTTCTGGATCCTCTCGATTCTCCTGAGTCTCTTCGGAATTGCCCTCCTGAAAGTCATCTAAATGCTTAATCTCACCGGTCAGAATATCGCCGTTCTCGGCGCGGGTCGCAGTGGTCTTGCCGCTGCTAAACTCGCGTCCCGTTGTGGTGCTTCCGTAACCGTCTATGACTCGTGCGGAGCGGATCGCTTCTCGGATTTTCCGGCTCAGATTAAGACCCACCCCGGCGCTTCCCCCGCCACGGGAGCGGCCACCCTTTCTGACCTCGTCATCGTGAGTCCCGGTATCGAGACGAAGGGGGAATTCGTGCAATCCTTCGCCATCAACACGGGAGGCCTCTGGGGCGAGATCGAGCTAGCGTGGCGCTGCTACTCAGGCAAGACGATCGGAATCACCGGGACGAATGGTAAAACCACCACGACCGAGCTCGTCGATGTCCTCGTCCGCGCTACCGGAAAAACCTGCGCGCCCTGCGGGAACTACGGCGTCCCATTTTCAGAAGTCGTTCTCCGTGACGTGGTCCCTGAAGTCGTCGCGCTGGAGCTGAGTTCCTTCCAGCTTGAAACGACGGTAGACTTCAAGCCGGACGCGATCGTCTGGTTGAATTTTTCGGCCGATCACATGGATCGCTACGAAGACCTCATGGAATACTTCGAGGCCAAGCAGCGCATCTTCGCCAAGGCGGATGCGCAAACTCCAGTAGTCATTCGTCAAGGTGAGACCCTTCTTTCCCTCCCCGGCTTGCCCGGAAGAATCACCACCTTCTCGACCGAAGAAGCTGCGGACTGGACTCTAAATGGCGACCTCATTCAGCAGGGCGATTCTCCTTTTGTCGACCTCTCCCGGACCCGTCTCAGAGGACTTCACAATGCCGAGAACCTCATGGCCGCCTGCGCCGTCGTCGAAGACCTCACCCCTGAGTTAGCCACCGCCGCGCTCGCCGCTTACCAGCCCCCGGCTCACCGTTGTGAGTGGGTCGGGACCTTCGATCAGGTGGAGTGGCTGAACGACTCAAAGGCCACTAACCTCCATGCTCTCGAGGCCGCCCTGCGCTCGCAAACCCGCCCGGCCGTCCTCATCGCAGGTGGCAAGCAGAAGGGTCTCGATTACCAACCGCTCGCTCCCTTGATGAAAGAAAAGGTCACTCAGGCGATCTTCTTCGGCGAGATCGGAGCGGCTCTAGCAGTCACCTTTTTTGACACCGTCCCATGCGAGACGGTCGATACCCTCGCCGAGGCCGTCGCTCTCGCAGCTAGCAAAGCGAAGCCCGGGGACAGCGTCCTCTTCTCGCCCGGGACCTCATCATTTGACCAATTTTCCGGCTATGAAGCGCGCGGTGACGCCTTCCGCTCTGCCGTTCTCAATCTTCACCAATCTCCCTCTCCAACCTAACCAACCAAAAGGATGAAAAACCCCACGCTCCAGACAAAAAGAAAAACCCCAAAAATCTCCGGACTCCGAATGCTCAATGCCTCTACCGGAAACCATAAGCGTAAGCGCCGTAAGCAGCGCGCCAGCACCGCCTCTGCCGACGATCTCGGTGAGGTCCCAGGCGTCGGCGTCGCCCGTGCCCTTATCGTCATTTTGCTCCTTCACGTCGTCGCGATCGGCGGCATCTGGATCCACAGTAACTGGAGTAAAGATAACACCCTAAAAGGCTCCCCGGCGACAATTTCAAAGTCCTCCGAGTCAGCGAAACCGACCCTGCTTCCGGGTGGAAAATACGACTTCGTAGAGCGCGGTGACAACTACCTCATCATTGCTCGCAAGCACGGCATCGATGTTGACGCCCTGAAAGCCGCGAACAATGCGGCACCGCTGAGTCCGGGCCTCAAGATTAACATCCCACCTCGTCGGGTTGAGTCCACCTCGCCCTCCGACTCCATCATTGGCCGCCAGTCTCCTGCGATAGATCCCATCATTCCTGTCCGTCCCGTCGAGCGGCCTAAGATTAATGAAGATCAAAATACTCGTCCGCTGATCGCGATCGAGTCCACTCCTCCCGAGCGCACTCCAGAAAGCGAGCCCGTGCTCATCAAGCCCCGCATCATCCACACTCCACCACCGCCGGTGCCGACGCCGGTCGTGCGTCCTCCGGAGCCTAAGCCGGCCCCGCGTGCCGTCGTTGTGAAAAAAGCGCCCGCGACCCGCACCCATAAGGTGGTGAAGGGGAGCAGCATTTGGGGCATCGCGCGTAAATATGGCGTCTCGCAAGATCGCCTCATGCGCCTCAACGGGATTACCGACCCGGGCAAGCTTCGTCTCGGTTCTACCCTTAAAATCCCCAACCGCTAGTCGACTATGGGAAAAGGTGCCTCCATCTTCCTCTGCCTCGCCGTCGCAGCACTCATCGCCGTGGGGGTGGTGATGCTGACGAGCGCGAGCGCGAAGTGGGACACTGATGATGAGCAATACTTCTACCTCGCCCGTCAGGTCCGCTGGTTGGTCGTCGGACTGGCGGTGGCAGGAGTAATCGCCTTCATGGACTATCGTTTTCTCAAACGGCTGGCCCCTTATCTCTACTTCGTCGCCATCGCCGCGCTTATTTGTTGCTACATTCCCGGCATCGGAGACGCGGCGAAGGGTGAGAGCCGCTGGATTATTCTCCCTGTTCTGGGTCGCTTCCAGCCCTCGGAACCGGCTAAGCTTCTCGTCATGATCGCTCTCGCTGCGTGGTTCGCGAAACATCAGGCGGAGACTAAAACGTTCCTGAAAGGATTCATCGCCCCTGGAGTGATCCTAGGCGTGCCCCTCCTTCTCATCCTCTTCGAGAAGGACATGGGAACATCGGTCGGACTTGCCGCCGCTGGCGGAATGGTTCTCTTCATCTCGGGCTCGCGTCTGCGCTACCTCATGCCGGCCGCCCTCGTCGGCATCGCCGGTCTCGTCTTTTTCGTCCAAGAAAGTGAAGTCCGGAAAACCCGGATTTTAGCCTTCCTTGACCCCGAGGCTCACCGCGAGGGTGCAGGGTGGCAGCAGGCGCTCGCGCTCGATGCCTTCGGAAATGGTGGCCCTACCGGAGTAGGACTGGGAAATGGCATCGTGAAACAGATGAACTTCCCGGAACACCATACCGACTTTATTTTCCCGGTTATTGGAGAAGAGCTCGGGCTCATCGTAACCCTCGGAATCGTCTTTTGCTTCGTCGTGATCTTCCTTGTTGGCGTCGGCATCTCGCTGCACGCGCCTGACCTTTTCGGCCGCATCCTCGGGCTCGGCGTCACTGGGATCATCGTCGTTCCGGCAATGATGAATATCGGGGTAACCACTTCGATGATTCCTAACACCGGACTCCCACTCCCCTTCGTGAGCTACGGAGGATCGAACCTCGTTTTCACCCTCGCGATGGTCGGCGTGCTGCTGAGTATCCTGCGCAGATCCTCCCTAATTGAGCGGCGGGAGGTTACCGCAGTGAAGGGAAAAAGGATCGAAGTCCGGCTTTAGTGCTACCGCGCTGACAGACCAAATCGCCGTCCTCTCCTCTCCGGGCAATCTTAGCGGTGGCATCGATCAAAAATTCGCGCTAGGCCTCCTCGCTGGGCTTAGGAATTTCGCGGAGGTAGACGTCTTGCTGGGGGAAGGGAATTTCGATGTTTTCGCGATTCAAGACCCTGTTGATCTCGGTGGTCAGGCTGTCTTCTACCCAGATGCGGTCCGCTAGTTCTGGAATGTAGACTCTCAGCTCAAAGTCGAGTGAACTCGCGCCGTGGTGGCGGAAGAGAGCCATCGGGCCCGGGTCTTGGGTGATACGAGGATCGGCGTCAGCGACTTCCTTGAGCAGCTTTTTGACGCGCTCGGGATCCGTCCCGTAAGCCACTCCGATCGGGATGATAATGCGGGTAAGTTGGTTGCTCAGCGTCCAGTTAATCACCGTCTTAGTGATGAAATCTTTATTGGGAATTATCAGCTCTTGGCGGTCCCAATTCGTGATCGTCGTCGCCCGAATCTGGATCCGCGAGACCGAGCCAGACTGGTTATCGACGGTCACGACATCGCCCACTTTGATCGGTCGCTCGAGAAGGATGATGATGCCAGAGACGAAATTCGAGACAATCTCTTGGAGCCCGAAGCCGAGCCCCACTCCGAGAGCAGCCACAAGCCAACCGAGGCTTGCAAGATTCACCTGCAGCATCGTAAGGAGGACGAGCGCGATGATAAAGAGGAGCAGGTAGCGCGTGATGGCCACGATGGCGTAGCGCAGCCCTGAATCAACATCGAAGCGCGGGAATACGAAAAGCTCGAAAGCGCAGGGAAGAGACTTAAGGAAAGAAATCGCGAGCGCGAGGGTAACGATCGTGCTGCCAAGGCTGGCAAGGGTAAAGGGCGTCCCCCCAATCGAGAACAGGCGAATGCGATCAAGGGCGTAGAAAAGAGAGCCATCACTATTCCAGATGCCGATGAGGCTTAACACGGCCACTACCAGAAAAACGGTGCGCACGAGTCGCGTGGTGCGTGTTTTGCTCTCTTCATCGAATCCCGGCTGAGTTACCGCTTCCATTTGCTGACCTTCCCGCTCAGGTGGGGGAGCCTCTTCGGTCACCGCTTCATCCCAAGCGATGGCATGGGCAGCGGAGAGCTTAAGCGCCCCCGCTTCTACGATTCGGTAGAGGGTGAAGAGGACGAAACTGAGAAATGCCGTCGTGATCAACGAGCGGAAAATAGCGTCAGCGGCGAAGCGATACCCCATGATGTCACCGATCTGGGAACCGATAAGGAGGATCAGAATAAGGCCGACGAAGAGGTTCCAGTTCTTCCAGAGAAAACTGCGGCGACCTTTAACCACTTTCACATATTGCGCGAGCGCCCGGCGGCGCTGAAGGGCAGTCGCGATCACGATGATAGCGAGGGTTCGGAAAAGGAATTTGGCAAGAAAGGTAATCGTTTCCCAATCCGGAATGAGGGCCGCAATGGTGCGCGGGATGACGAGAATGATGATAAAAAGACAGGTCAGTTTGGTAAAGATTCCCTTAAACCAAGCGGCCACCTCCTCCGTCATAGTGAAGACGCGCACCGCGAGCCCGCCGGGGGCAAGAAAGGCGCGGCTAGGTAGGAGGATTAAACTGACGAGTCCTAGGCGGCGTAAAAACTCGCTCCCGAATTGCTGAAGAACCTCCGGGAGATCCGTCGATCTGAAGAAGAAGGAAAGGGCGATAAGGACGACTCCCGGAAAGAAAGCCCGCACAAAACTCCCCAGCGCGAGGAGTCTGCGGTGACCGCCGCGGCCCTCAGCGGGCGTCGTCTTAGCGAGCAAGCGGCCGGTCCAGAAAAAGAGGAGAGGAAGCCCGATCAGGAGGAGAGCCAAGAGGCCGAGACTTTGGGTAGAAAAGATGGGAACTGCGCCCTTGCTGGTGACCTCCGCTAGGGAGGAGAGCACCTTTTGGCCGGATTCGAGTTCTTTTTTGGCATCAACCACCGTCCGCGTTGAGATTGATTGCGAGCTCCTGAACCAGAAAATCCGTGGCATCACAAAGGCACGGAGTTCTTCCGAGAGCGAGATGACCTGATTGGCCTCATTCGCGACCTGCTCTTTCAGCGCTCGTGATTTTTTGACCCGGGCTTCGAGATCTTTCACGGCCGCTCTTTCTTCCGCAGAAATCTCCTTATCCTGAAGCTTCTCCTCGATCTGGATGAGAATGGCATTAAGAGAGCTAAGCTCGCTACTCATTCTTCTAAGAGTAACAGGTGAAATTCCTGAGTTCAGATCCCGTGTGGTTTGGAAAGCATCTTGTAAAAGCTTGCCGGTTTCGCGACTCCCCGGAGCGCTTGCAGTGAGGGTTCGGAGCCCGGCATTGAGCTCCGTGATGCGGGTGAACTCGCCCTCAACCCTTTTTAGTGAGGCTTCATCAATCGCTGTTTCGAGCGGGAGGTTTTCGCTCATCCTTAGGACGAAATCCGGAGTAGGCGCTTCGTTTTCTTGAGCGAGAACCGCACTGAAGCACAGACCCGTGAGGATGAGGAAAAATTTTATCATATCAGAGCCAGTTTTTCTTACGGAAGAAGCCGGCCAAAGTTGCACCGAGCGCTACGAAGATTGCGAGGAGGAGGGGATAGCCCCACTTCCAATGAAGTTCTGGCATGTGGTCAAAGTTCATGCCGTAGAGCCCCGCTAGGAAGGTAAGGGGAAGGAAGATGGCCGAGATTGCGGCGAGTATTTTCATAACCTCGTTCATGCGATGACTCGTCGTGGTGTAGTAAAGTTCACGGAGACTGGCTGAATGATCTCTGAGAAATTCCGTAAGCTCGACTGCCTGCAGACTGTGGTCCGCGAGGTCGCGGTAGTAGGCTCCCGAGTTCTCAGTCATCAGGAGGGATTCGCTATTGATGAACTGCTGGACGATATCTCGAAAAGGGCGGGCGATGCGGTAGAGACGAGCGACCTGCCGCCGCGTGCCGTGCACCTCCACGATGTTTGGGAGCTCCTCGCCAGTGGTTATCTGATCTTCGATCTTCTCGAGCTCGTCTTCTACTTCATCGATCACCGTCAGAAGAGTATCGGCGATGATATCGAGAACAGCCCAGTTAAAATAATCGGTCCCGCGGAGGCGGATGCGGCTCCCCCCGACCTGAAGGCGGCGGTGCAGGGGCTCGAAGAGGGGAGATTCCTCTTCGCTAAAGGTGATCACGGTATCCCCGGTCATGACAACGCTCACGTGGCGCTCGTTAACCTCATTCCCCTCGATGGCTGGGAGCTTGATCGAAGTGAAAATGTAAGTGCCGAGATCGTCGCTTTTCGGCATCGAGCCGGTATTCAGAATATCCTCGATCACGAGCGGATGGATCCCGAAGCGGCGACACAGCTCTTCCACCTGCTCCTCATCATGAAGGCCCACGAGATTGATCCAGCAGCGGTTTCCTTCAGCGAGAGGCGGGAGTTCCTTAACGTCAGGGACGATCAGATGAGAGACGCTATTTTCCCCATAGTGCGTCACCTCGAGCTTGAACTCATCAACGTAGCGGTGCCCGATGTGAATTAAGGTGGCAGGAGGGGCGCCGATTTCTCGTATCGGGCTCGCCTGAGGCTTCAAGATGTCGCTCACGGCGGCATCATAGGGAGATTTCCGACAGTCTCAACGGTTCAATTTTTTTAAAGATCGTTTCCTAAAAGGACTGAGCGGCTTGTAAATCAAAGCGGCTGAGGCTTGCCGCAGCCTCGCCTAGGCGATACATCGGGGCGTGGCATTTTCTGTCGAAAGAGCTTACGAACTGGTCGAGTCCGCCCATGAGCGTGGAAGGCTCGCGCACGCCTTTCTCATCACCGGGCCGAAGGGTAGCGGGAAGGAAGCACTGGCCGCGCAAATGGCTGACCTTTTAAACGGCGAGGATGACGGCGGTGGTGACCTCTGGGGCGAGCCGACCGCCAAAGCGGCTCCCACGCTCGAGGAAGTAGAGGGAGAGTTTGTCCGCATCATCCGCCCGCGATCAAAGTCCCGCATCATCCGCGTAGAAGAGATGCGCGGAGTAGAGAAAATGATGAATCAATCTGCTCCCGCCAAGAAGTGGAAGATCGGGATCATTGTCGATGCCGACCGCATGAATGATTCCTCAGAGAACGCCTTTCTTAAAAC
>Ga0114957_1000194_pt1 | contig 87332 bp, 81 predicted proteins | sample BantaG_FD_87175 | JGI IMG/M metagenome (GOLD analysis project Ga0114957, IMG submission 87175) | Marine algal microbial communities from Bantry Bay, Ireland - BantryBay_4 metaG | ecosystem: Host-associated > Algae > Red algae > Unclassified | place: Bantry Bay, Ireland | collected 2014-11-21 | reverse complement strand
GGGAGCGAGCGCTGATCGTGGTTTCCGATGACGAGCTGGATCTGGGCGGGGCAGGAGGAGAGCCATTTCTCGAGTTCCGGGTAGCGGCTCTCGGGGGCGTGAATGAGATCGCCAGCGATGATGAGTTTCTGCGCGCCGGTGCTTTTTAATAGCTTAGTGATGCGGGCGAGATCTTTGGCATTATCGCCATCTGGGACGGCGAGGCCGTGCGCGCGGAAGACGGCCGCTTTCCCGAGGTGGACATCGGAGAGGATGAGGGCGGAGTGGTCCGGCAGGAAGATGGCGTGATCGGGGAGGAGCTCGATGCGGTGGCCATGGGAGGTGATGAGCATGAGGAGGAGTTATCCGGCGGCAGTCTCGAGGGTGGTGAGCATTTTTTCAAGGCGCGATGCGGAGTCTGCGCCTTGGTGGTGGGCTTGGAGGCGATCGGCCCAGAGGGGGAAGGCCATCGGGGTGAGGCGGGCGCATTTCTGGAGATGAAGCGGGCGGGAGGCGAGGGCTGCCATGGTGGATTTCAGGCGGGTGAACTCGAGCTGGCTATCGAGGATCTCGCGGCGTGCTTGGGCGAGGAGGAGGTTATCCGGGTCGTAGCGCTGGAAGACCTCGTAGAGTAGTTCGGCGGATGTTTGCACTTGGCGAGGGGCGCCTTTTCGCTTCGGGAGTTGCTGGAGGACGAGGCCGGAGACGCGTGCGATCTCCCGGAACTGGCGGCGTGCGAGCTCGGCGGTATTCATGCAGGCGATGAGGTCATCGAGGAGGTTTTCGGTGTCGAAGAGCTCGCGCCAGAGGTCCTCCTCGAAGGGGAGATTCCGGGTGGAGGTGAGGCTGAAGCCGTAGTCATTCATGGTGACTTGGATGACGATGTTCCGCCCTTGGCTGATGCGCCAGGCCACGAGTGAGCCGAGGCCTTCATTAACGAGGCGGCCAGCGAAGGTGTAGACGAAGAGGTGAACTTCTTGGCGGATTTCGACTTGCTCGATGAGGATCATTTCATCATGAGGCACTTGCGACCAGCTGCGCTGGATCTTGAGAACGGGCTCGAGGACTTTCATTTCCGGGGTGTCGATGGCTCCGCTTTTCAGTCGCTGGGCGACGGCGTGTGAGAGTTCGTTCGAGAGCGGCATGCGGCTCCCGGCCCAGACTGGGATTTCTCCCTTGGCTTTTTTGGTGGCCTTTTTAACGGTGGCTTTTTGATTGCGAAAGCGGACGAGCTCGAGGCGCTTGCCGCCGAAGATGAAGGTGCCGCCGGTTTTGATGCGGGTGATGAAGGATTCCTCGACGGTGCCGAGGCTGCGTCCCGATTGGTAGGCGAGGGTGATGGTGGGGTAGCTCGTGATGGTGCCGATGCTGAGGCGCTGAAGCTGGATGAGCTTCTTGTCTTCTACGGTGAGCTTTCCCTCGATGGTGGTGACTTTTTGGAAGCCGGGATAGGCGGAGAGGACCTTGCCGCCGATGGTGATGAAATCGAGAGCCCAGTTCCATTCATGGTCACTGAGGTTTCGGTAGGCGTAGCTTGAGGTGATCTCGCGCCGGAGATCAGCGGCGGCGGTGGGCTCGCCGATGGAGACGGTGACGAGGTGCTGGACGAGGACGTCGAGGGGTTTCTGGAGGGGGAAGCGGGATTCGATTTTTTTCTCGGCGATGGCGTCGCGGGCGGCGGAGAACTCGACGAGCTCGAGGGCATTTCCGGGGACGCAGTAGAGCTTCGAGGTGCCGCCGGGGGAGTGGCCGGAGCGTCCGGCGCGCTGCATGAGGCGGGCTACGCCTTTAGGACTGCCGATCTGGATGACTTGGGAAACGGGGGAGAAGTCGACGCCGAGATCGAGCGAGGAGGTGCAGACGACGCAGCGGATGCTGCCATCGCGGAGGCGCTGCTCGACGAGCTTGCGCTCGTCTTGATCGAGCGAGCCGTGGTGCATCGCGAGTTCGTCCTTCCATTCCGGGCGGTGCTTGAGGATTTCTTGAAACCAGATCTCGGTCTGCGAGCGGGTGTTGGTGAAGAGGAGGGTGGTGGCGTCCTTATCGAGGATTTTGACGACTTGCGGGACGAGCTGGGTGCCGATGTGGCCGGACCAGGGGAAGCGATTGATGTTTTTGGGGAGGACGGTTTTGATGTTCACCTTTTTCACCTTCACGCCGGAGATGGTGACGGCGTCTTTTGCGGAGCTTCCGAGGAGGACTTGTTTCGCTTCCTCGGTATTGCCGAGGGTGGCGGAGAGGCCCCAGATGCGAAGGTCGGGGAACCACTGGCGGAGGCGGGCGAGACAGAGCTCGGTCTGGACGCCGCGCTTGGTGCCGATGAGTTCGTGCCACTCATCGACGACGATGGTGGTGAGGCCGCCGAGGTTTTCGCGGAAGTTCTCGTGGGTGAGAAAGAGCGAGAGGCTTTCCGGGGTGGTGATGAGGCAGAAGGGGAGCTTTTTTTTCTGCTTGGCCTTTTGATAGGGGGTGGTGTCTCCGGTGCGGACGCCGATCTCGATCTTGAGGTCGAGGTCGGCGAGGGGTTCGTTGAGCGATTTCCAGCTGTCGAGGGCGAGGGCGCGGAGGGGGGTGATCCAGAGGACGCGGCAGCCTTGGGTGTCTTTTTTTTCGAGAGCTTCGGCGACGGGTCCGAGCCAGACGGCGAGGGTTTTCCCAAGGCCGGTGGGGGCGTGGAGAAGGCCGGATTTTCCTTCGCGGTAGGCTTCCCAGGTTTCTTTCTGGAAGGGGAAGGGACGCCAGCCGCGCTGCTTGAAGAATGGAGTGAGGGCTGTCACGGGCGGGGAAGCTTAGGGCACGCTTGCTATTTGAAAAGGGGGGCATTCCCGATTAGCGGGAGTCGATGAGGCGGCGGGCGGTTTTGAGGCCGGAGGAGATCGCGCCCTCGATGGAGGCGCTGGAGGTGTGATCTCCGCAGATGTGGAAGCCATCGATCTCGAGGTGCTCCGGGGTGGCGTGGTGGGGCGGCTGTTCGGGGAGGGCGTGCTTGATGATGTCGCTGCGGAGGTGAGTCCAAGCGAGAGCTTGATCTCCGAACCAAGATTGTAGTTCGCTTTTTACGGCCTCGGGGGTGCCGAGATCTTGGTGGATTCCGAGTAGAGAAATGGAGATGAGAGATTTGTTTTCGGGCGCGTAATTGGGGGCGACGTCGGAGGGGACGGAGAGGTTGTTGATGAGGCCTTTTCCGCTGGTGTTGAGCGCGATGATGGCTTCTTTGAGCGGAGAGTGATCGGCGCTGAAGTAGAGATTGGTAACTGAGCGCCAGGTGGGTTGACGGTGGGAAAAACTGGGGATGAGCCGGGCGGTCTGGGGAGCTTGGGTGGCGATGACGACCTTGCTGCCGAGGATCTCCTCGCCTGAGGGAAGGAGGATGCTTTTTGCGCTCGCGGATGCTACGGCGGAGCGCAGGCGGATGGCTTCCGGCGGGAGTCGCTTGGCGAGCTGGAGTGGGATTTGCCCCATCCCGTGGGCGGGGAGGGTGGCGCTGCCTTCGCTAAACATCTTAAAGGTGAACTCAAACATGCGGCTTGAGGTGCGGAGGTCGCGCTCGAGAAAAATACCGCCATAAAAGGCGCGGAAAAAGCCGTCGATCATCTCCGCGCTGAAGCCTCGCCTTTGAAGAAAAGTTTCTGTCTTTTGGTCCGCTCGGGCCGAGATTTCTTCATCGGAACTGCCGATGGCTCGGAAGCGAAGAAGAGCGACGCGGAGTTTATCGGCGAGGCTGCCGATGGGCGCAAAGGCGCTTTCTAGTGCGGAGGCGGGTCGCCGGAAAACGTCCATCACGCGGTGAAGCTCACCATTTTTAAAAGCGAGCGCGCCGGGCTCGAAGGGACGGAGGTCCAGCGCGGGGAGATCGAGGAGGGCGCCGGACTGCGGGTAGGCGCTGAGGTAGACCTGGAAGCCGCGATCGAGGAGGAAGCCATCGACGAGATCAGTCCGGACCCGGCCGCCTACGCCATCGCTCGCTTCCACGACTTGGACCGGGATTCCGGCCTCATGGAGAGTGACCGCGCATGCCAGTCCGGAAAGGCCGGCCCCGACGACGAGAACCGGGGGAGGGGGCGGCGTTGACATGCTGACCAATGGCGCTCTCCAAGGTCTCCCGCAAGCGAAACTGGCTGAAAGAAATGGAAAAACTCGGAATGAGTGCTCTCTTCTCAACGGTGATCGAAGTCGTTTATAGAGGGGGTGTTTATCTGCCTGAGCTGGATCTCTGGCTGGACCCGCATGGGCCGAAAGAGCGCGCCTTCGTCTCGCATGCGCACTTCGATCACTACGCGCCTCATGAGAAGATGATCTGTAGTTCCGAGACGGCAATCATCGCCGAGCAGCGCTTCCGGATCGAGAAAGAGCGGATCGAAGGACGGGCGCTCCGGGAGAGGTGGGAGGAGCGGGGATTCAAAATCGTGCTTCTGCCGGCGGGTCACATCACGGGCTCGGCGATGATCCATATCACGCGGGAGAGTGATGGCGCGACTCTGCTTTACACGGGCGATTTCAAGACGCGGAGAGGCCTCACCTCGGAAGCGGCTGAGTTTCTAGAGGCGGATATTTTTATTACGGAGACGACCTTTGGCCTGCCGAAATATGTCTTTCCGCCCGAGGCTGAGATTCAGAAAGAGATCGTTCATTTCGTGGAATCTGCCTTCGGCGATGGCGAGGTCCCGATCCTGCTGGGTTACTCTTTAGGGAAGGCGCAGGAGGCCGTTGCGATCTTAGCGAAGCACGGTATTTCCTGTCTTCAGCATAAGACGGTGGCGGTGATGACGGAGGCTTGCCGCGCTGCCGGTCTCGATCTGAAAGCGCCGAAAATTTACGAAAAGGAGATCCCAGAAAGGCATGCTCTGATTTGTCCGCCGAATACGATTCGCTCGAAGGCGCTCCGGGCGATTAAGAACAAGCGGACGGTGATGCTGACGGGCTGGGCGATGAATGGGGGCGCGCATTATCGCTACCAGACCGACGCCGCGATTGCGCTTTCTGACCACGCCGACCATCCGGGGCTGATGGAGGCGATTGAAAAGGTGAAGCCGAAGCGGGTCCTCACTCTGCATGGGTCAGCGCGTGAGTTCGCCACTGAGCTGCGGAGCCAAGGGATCGAGGCTTGGTCGGTCTTCGGGAATGATCAGATGGAGCTTGATGTCCTCGGCGAGGCGAGTCCGAGCGATGAGAAAAGCCACCCGCGGCCATCGTGCGAGCTGCAGGAATTTTCCGATCTTTGTGGACGGGTGGAGGCATCGCCGGGGAGGCTGGAAAAGATTCGTCTGATCTCGGAATATCTCGGCTCGCTGGATGAGCCTGAGCTTGAGCTCGCGGCGACTTGGCTGAGCGGGCGGGCATTTGGAAGAGGTCACCTTCACCGTCATCTTAACGTCGGTCCCGCGCTCGTGCGCCAGGCGCTTCTCAAGGCATCCGGACTGCCCTTGGCCCGCTACCGGGCGATCTCGAGCACGCAGAACGAAACGGCACGGACGGCGCGCCTGGTGATGGAGGAGTCAGAGCTCGAGCCAGCTCCGCGCTCGCTCGGCGAGATTGAAATCTTACTTGAGAACCTTGCCACTGCCGAGGGATCGTTGCAGCGGTCCGACCTTATCTCGGAAAGCTTTGCCACGCTCCATCCGAGGGAAGGAGAATCCCTTGTTAGAATTCTAACAGGGGGGCTAAGAATCGGATCGGGCGAAGGTCTTCTCGAGGAAGCAGTGGGGGAGGCTTTTTCTCAAAAGGGAGCCGCGGTGAGAGAAGCGCACATGCTGCTGGGGGATCTGGGGGAGGTGGCATTGCTGGCGGCGAATGGCGACCTCAAGCAGGCTAAGTTGACCCCCTTCGTCCCGGTGAAAGTGATGCTGGCCTCGCCGGAGGAGACGGCGGAAGACCTTGTGGCGCGGCTCGGAGATGGGCCGATGTGGCTCGAGCAAAAATACGATGGCATCCGGGCGCAGCTTCATAAACAGGGCGACGAGGTTTCCCTTTTTTCGCGGGATCTCCGCGCCCTTGATCAGGAATTCCCGGAGATCTTGGATGACGTGTGCTCGCTGCCCGATGATTTCATTCTCGATGGCGAATTGATCGCCTACGCCGCCGGAAAGAAGCTCACGTTTTTCGACCTCCAGAAGCGGCTGGGTCGCACCAAAGAGCAGGGCGATCTTTTTTTGGGAGCCGCCATTCCGGTGCGATTTGTGGCCTTCGACATTTTATCGCACGCGGGCGATGACCTTTTAAAGACGCCCCTCGTAGAGCGACGGAAGGTGCTTGAGAGCCTTTCTCTCTCGGAGAAGATCGACCTCATCGAGGTGGAGTATGCCGCTTCGGTGAGCGAGATCGAGGCTGCCTTTAAGCGTGCGAAGGCGGTGGGGAATGAGGGGCTCATTGCCAAGGATGCTAGCAGCCTCTACTCGCCTGGGCGGCGGGGGAAAAGCTGGCTTAAATTGAAGAAGGCGATGCCGACGCTCGATTGTGTGGTGGTGAAGGCGCAGCAGGGTCATGGGCGGAGGGCGGAGGTGTTAAGCGATTACACCTTCGCGCTCCGAGATGACGTGAGCGGCGAGCTGCGGGTTCTCGGGAAAGCTTATTCAGGTCTGACCGATATCGAGATCGAGGAACTGACGGATCATTTTAGAGCGCACAGTCTCGGTCTGTCTCGGCGGGTTCACACGGTGGAGCCGAATATTGTGCTTGAGATCGCCTTTGATTCGATTAACCGCAGCAAGCGGCACGACTCCGGGATGGCGCTGCGTTTCCCTAGGATCAAGGCGATCCGAAGAGATAAAACCATCGCCGACATCGACACGCTGCAATATGCGGAGAGTTTGCTCAACGAGGCGAAGGTTAAAGTTCCCGCAGGGTAGCGAGCTGCGATGGGCCGCTTCGGATATTAGCGCAGAAAAAAACCACTGAAAATCAGTGGTTTGAGCGATCTTAGATGGTCGGGGAGACAGGATTCGAACCTGCGACATCTGGTTCCCAAAACCAGCGCTCTACCAAGCTGAGCTACTCCCCGCCGACGGTGAGGTCGGCGGGAAGCTGAGTGACTTTTGGATTTTTGGCAAGCTAGAATTGAAGCTATTCTTCCGCGAGCGCGATCAGGAGGGATTTCGCGATGGCGGGGGAGAGATCTGGGTAGTGTGAGAGGAGCTTGGCGAGAAGAGCGGTAGCTCGGGGGGCAGAAAATGACGAGCCGATGACTTCGCGCTCTTGGCCGCCGGGCCAGAGGGCGGATCTTTCTTGGCCGCCGATGGCGAGCTCGACGAGGGAGCCTCGCTGGCGCTGAAGAGTGCGGCGGTTCTGGGGGTCGGCTCCGACTCCGATGACGCTGGTGAAGTGGGCGGGCCACTCGGTGGCTTGGAAGCTGGTGTTTGCCCCGGCGGCGACGACGTGGATGCCGCGGAGGTAGACGGCATCGAGCCAGCTTTTATAGGTCAAGGTGTCCTCTGAGCGAGGGGGAGCGCCGAAGGAGCACTGGAGGATGTGATAGCCAAGGCGGGCCGCTTGCTTGACGCCCTCCCGGATGACGGCGGCGCGTGATTCCTTAAAGTGGCCTAGGACGCGGATTGATCCGAGTTCGGCCCCGGGAGCTTCTTGGTGAAGAATGCCGGCGACGGCGGTTCCGTGGCCGTAGACATCGGTGCCATTTCCGGGCTCGATCTTAAGGCGCCCGCCCCGGGAGATGACGGCGAGGTCGTCTTTTAGGACGAGGCTGCCGAGTCCGGGGTGGCTGGTTTCGATTCCGGAGTCGAGCACGGCGATGCGGACGCCGGAGCCATCCCCGCTGGCGAGGGCTTCATGAGCCTGTTGTAGGCTAATCCATGAGCCTGAGGACATTCTAGGGTAGATTGGTCAAAAGATCAGCCTCGAAAAAGCGGGCGATGCATGCGGTGGCGAACTCGAATTCCGCCATTGAGTTGAGGTCAAATCGCTCGACTGGGGCCTGAGACTCCGGGACGCGGGTATGAACGCAGGTGACGACTCCGACGGGGTGACCGAGAACGGTGATGGGGAGGGCGATCATGGACTCGGTGCGGATGCCGAGCTGCTGGTCCAAAAGCGCGGAGTGCTGGGGGTTTTCGCCGATGGCGTTCTCGCAGAGACCTTGTCCGGAAGCGTGGACGAGGGAGATGAGGCCGACGCTGAGGGGTTGCTGGAAATTGCCGAGAAAGCCTTCGGAATTAGGTCCGATTCCGATGAGGGGGATGAGGTGGCTCTCGCTTGCGAGCCAGATGGCGGCATCTTGGACGCCGACATGCCGGGCAGAGCGCCGGAGCATTTCTTCAGCGAGGCCGGAGGTCCCGGGGCTGAGAAGCCCGCTGTCTAGCCAGCGGGCGGGAAGTTCTTCAGGGAAGCTGGACACGCCTAATCTCTAAGCAGATTAGCGAGCTGGTCGAGCGCTTTCGGGCTGGAAAGAAGCTCGAGGGAAAGTTCCCGGATCTCGTCTTCGGAAAGTTTACCGGCCTGGAGAAGGCCAAGGCGAGACTCCATTTCCACGGAAGTGGTCTCAGAGGAGCGGCCTTCGACTTCAGGTGAAAAGGCGTTAAAGAAGCGATCAAGTTCGGCGAAGTTATTCATTGATATATGAGGGTAGGTTCATGGAGATGACGGTTCGGAATCGGATCCATGCAGATTCTTAGCGATGCCCTACGAGAAAGTCGGTTGAGGAGCGGCAGAGTGAGATGAAGTCTTCCCACTCAAGTTCAAGCCAAGGGTCGGCCGCCTTCACTTCCCGGAGGGTGATTTCGCGGATGGTAATCATGGTGGAGTTCAGTGAGCGGCTAACTTTTGACTGACTCCAGCCAAGTAGTTCTCCGACTTTTGCTTGGTTAACGCGGTGAACGGAGACGAGGCGGAGGAGGACGAGGGAGATGGGATCGCACTCGGAGAAGGCTACCGCAAGGCAGTCTCGGAGAAGGGCAACGAGGGTGTCCTCGGAGGGTTGCACGAGGAGGTCGCCCTCGAGGAGGTCGAAGTCATCGGTCGGGCCGGAGTCCTCCGAACGGCTTGGAAGGGATCCTTCGAACTTTTGATGACGCTTGAGGTCGATTAAGCGATTAATGGCGGCGCGTGAGAGAAAGGCGCGTAATTTTCCGAGACCGTTGAATTTTTCTAGGAGGGGAGGTTTTCCGAGCTTTGCCCCGAAGCTATCGGCGAAAAGATCGGCGACGAGATCGGTAGCTTCGGTCGAGGAGGCGCCGCGCTTGACGAGGAGGGACTCAAGCCAACGGGTGTTCTCTTTTGAGCGAATTTCGGCGCAAGCTGCGGAATCTCCTGCCAAAGCTTGGTTAACCAAGCGGAGTTCGACGTTTTCGGTCATGGTGATCTAAACTAGCGCCGGGCGGGTAATAGGGGCCGGATCGGAAAGGCATTGGTTCGTCCTTCGCCTCGGGGGTTGAGGGGGGCAGTGGTGGTGCTGTCGAGTGCTTGGGCAGCTTGATCGGCGATTTGAACTGAGGAGGGGGGGGGAGAGATCGAGCCATTTTCAAGAGCCGCTTTTTGTTTTCCAAGGGCGGCGGAGATGAGCGCTTCGGTGTTGGGCGGCAGGGGTCCAAAGAGCTTTTTACTCAAGAGCTGCGAGGTGTCGAGAAGGCGCTGAAGGTCGATGTCCATCACTTCTGGGACGACGCGTCCTTTAGGATCCATGACGAGGATCTGGCCGGGCCCGATGGTGACTGAGCGGCGCTGACCATTGATTGCGAGCTTCACTTCGCCTTCGATAACGATGACTTTAACCCAGTTCCCTATGTTGTATTCCATCATCAGAGTAGTTCCGGTGATGGCAGCGGTTACGGTGGCGGTGCGGATGCTGGTCGCGCCCTGACCCTTAGGGACCTGGAGGAGCATGCTGCCGGAATTGAGCTCTACTTCGCGGCCGCTGCTGCTGAGGCTGAAGAGGGAATTCGCCCCGACGCGGGTGATGGTGCGGTCGGGGAAGGTTAGCTCGGCACGGGATCTACGCCCGGTGCGGAGAGAGGTCGACCCGCTTATACGGTCCCCTAGCTTGGCACTGCGCGAGGCTTGGTTAGGCGTGAGGATACGGACGTCGTTGATGACGCGTGAGACGGAGGCCGAGTCGAGCTTAGCTCCATGAAGAGGAAGACTGATCATAAGGGCAAAGAGAAGGGGGAACTTCATGAGATGACGGATTTAAAAATTGATTTGATAATTGAGGGCGATCCCGAATTGCAGCGAGTGGTAGTCCTGCGCAAACGGGCTGTTATCGGAGTCATTTTCTGTCCAAAGTGCGGAGGCCGTCAGGGTGAGGGCTTTCGACATATTGTAGGTCAAATCGCTTCCGATCATGTGGAAGGTATCATCTCGATCGATGTTTTCAAAGTTTCTTCGCCCGATTCGGTAGAAAGCGCCTGCGCTGAGGCGATCGGTAAGGGCATAGCTGTAACCAGCGCGGAAGGCATATTCGTTCCGCGACACCGAGGAGGGGTCGCTATCGAGGTCGAAGCGGGCCCCCAGAGAGAGGTAGGCGCCGTGACGGCGGGTATCGAGAATCTCTTTATAGGCACCGAAGCGGAGTCGGTGATAGGAGGCGGGGTTCGGGGTGATGCCGCGGTCGAGCTCGATGTTCTGGAATTCGTAGCGGCCGAAGACGACGAGACCATCGAGCTCCGGGATGACTTTTACGATGCCGAGGCCGAGCATGAAGCTTTCAAAGTTCAGCGCCGAGTCATGCTGGAAGACGAAGGATTGGGCATTGATGAAGGTGTCTAGAACGAAGCCGTTGCCGAGGCTGGGCCGCCAAGAAAGTTCGGCGGCATTGAACCAAAAGAGGCTGTCATCGGTGTCGCTGGGAGCGGCATAGAGGTTGTTAGTCCAATAGAACTCGGACTGAAGGAAGAGCTTGAAGGGGGCTGGCTTTGTCTCCCGGGAGAGGATGAGCTGCTCTCCTAATTCCGAATCTCCGGGGGACATGGGGGCGAATCGGGCATCGCGGTCCGCCTTTTTTTCTATGAAAATTCCTTGATCTTCCTCCCGCGATCCAAAGAGGTTTTCGATCGAAGAAAACGCGTCAATCCCTTGTGCCTGCGGCCAGCAAAGGGCGAGTGCAATGGGAAGAAATTTTATGGGGATAACCAAGTGATTGTGGGGACTAGCTGAAGCCTATAGAAGGTGCGGGCGGTGACAAGTCCTCCTTCTACAAGCCTAACAACTGAACATATCTTTGCGCGCTGGCGGTTAGCGGTGACGTGTCTGGGGGCGGCGATCTTGGTGGCGCTTCTCTGGCTTGTTCCTTTGTTAGGAGATTCTCTGAGTGGTTTTGATCGCGGTTTTCAGGATCGACTTAGTCGCCTGAGCGGAAGTGAGTCCGATCCTAAGCTCCTGTTTCTTGGAATTGATGAAAAGAGCCTTTCATTGTCTGCTCTTGGGCCGGAGGAGATTGCGGAGGATCCTCATCTCTTGCTGATGCAGGGGCGCTTTCCGTGGGACCGGCGGGTTTATGCGGGGGCTGTCACGCGGCTTCTCGAAGCGGGGGCTGAGGCGGTGATTATCGATCTCTTTTTCACGGAGCCTTCCGATGATCCTGCTGCGGACTCGGCTTTTGCGGCGGTCTGCGCTGAGCATCGTGATGAGATCATACTGGCGGCGGCATTTTCTGAATTATCGGCGAATGAGATGGTTTATGTCGAGCCGCTCCCGGAATTTACGGGCCCGGTGGGGAGTGGTGCCCGGATTGGGTTTGTGAACTTCTGGCCTCATCCTCAGGATGGGGTGGTGCGGGGTGGGCGATACCAGGCGACGCTGCGAGAGCTTTATGGTGAGAGCGCGCATGGCGATGAAGCTCGCTTTTTGTCGCTCGCGGGTGCGGTTTTAGAAGGGGAGATTCCTGAGGGCGGACGAGAGATTGTTTTTTCAAGAGGGGGCCGGGATGCTTATCCGCCGGTGAGTTTTCACGAGGTCTTCACGGGGGATCGCGAGATATTTCGCGATAAGATTGTGATTATCGGGCCTGCGGCGGAGCGTTTTCAGGATCAACATCTGACGCGGGCTGGACTTCTCTTCGGCCCCCAGCTTCACCTTGAGATGCTTGCGGCAGCCCGTTCGGGTGCCTTTTATCACAGCGATCCGAGCGACCGCTGGCTCTGGTTTCTTTTTGGGACGGCGCTGGCGACGATGGTGGTTCTCTTTGTGAGGAAACCTTGGCTCGTTTTTCTGGGTTGTCTGGGGAGTGCGGCGCTTCTTGTTCTCATCGCGGTGCTCCTGGCGCATCAGTATATTCTTTCGCCAATCGTGATGGGTCTGGCGTCGATCTCCCTGATATTTTTCGCCTCTCAGGTCACCTCGCTCATCAGTGAGACTTTACGCCGTGAGCAACTGCGGAGACAGCTGCAGAGGTCGCTCTCGCCGAATGTCGCGGCCGCGCTGATGGCGGCACCAAATGGGTATCTTGATGCCGCTCGGGGCGAGAAGCGGAAGGTGGCGGTGCTTTTTTCTGACATTAGAAACTTCACCGCGCTTTCCGAATCACTCGATGCTCAGGCTCTCGTGACCCAGCTGAATGAATACTTCGCGGAAATGACCGAGGCTGTTTTCGCGCACGGCGGCACTCTTGATAAATTTATCGGTGACGCGGTGATGGCTTCTTGGGGCGGCATCCGCGATCTGTCTGCGAAGGAGCTCGCGAATGCTTCGGTCACTTCCGCGCAGGAGATGCTCGCGCGTCTTGAGGCCCTTAATAAGCGCTGGCGCGCTGAGGAACGGCCGACGCTTCAGATCGGAATCGGGATTCATCTTGGCGACGCCATCGCGGGGGAGGTTGGCTCTCGAAGCCGTGCTGATTTTACGGTTTTGGGAGATGCGGTGAATCTTGCTTCGAGGCTCGAGAGCTTCACGCGGCAAGTGGGGCTGCCACTGCTGGTCTCGCGCGAGGTTGCTTGCGAGTTGCGGGATCCGCCTGCGGAGCTCGGCCAGTTTTTGCTGAAAGGTCGCTCTCGTGGGATTCGAATCTTCGCGCCCGGCGCAGTTTTACCTAGGCAATTTGCCGATGCCTGTGCCGCGCTCGAGTCAGGGGACGAGAAGGGCGCACGCGTTCTTTTTGAAGCCATTTCGGACTTCCCCATCGTGGCGCTCTATCTTGAGCAGCTCGAGGACTGGAGGGGCGTCCTCACCGTTCGCGAAAAGTAAGCTTCAGGAATTGAGCCTTGGTCAAATTCTGCTAATCTCCGGCGACCCCATGGCCGTTCCACCTGATCCCTACGAGCTTGATGCCTTAAGCGCTCGCTCCACGAAGTCTTCCTTTCCCTACGGGGCAGTCTTTTTTGCCCTCATTGCCGGTTTATTAGGGGTGCTTATCTTCACTCCTTACCCTGAGAAGATTCGTCACAGGCTCCGCCTATCGTCGGAAAAAGTTGTCGAGCCTAAGATTGTGACCAAGATCGTTTACGAGGATCGGATCATCGAAAAAGTAGTGGCTCCCAAAGCCAGCTACTACAAGATTGAAAAGGGCACTGACGTAGCGCGAACCTCGGCTGGGTTCGACTTCAAAACGACGGTGAACTTTAAAAAAGGGGACCTCGCCTCCCGAGAGCGGGTCACCCCCGGCTCTTACGCGGCAAACTTTACCCTCGATATAACTCGTCCCAAAGCCGCGCTAGGTGAGGCGGAAGTCCTCCAGGTGAACCCTTATTTGAGTGCCATTCTTCCGGGACTCTCTAAGCTGCTTCCGACGGCAGAGGTTTCGTCTTTCTACGATACCCTTTATCAAAATAAGGAGGACCGCATCAGCTCCCGCGCCCATAAGCTCGACAAGCTTCTTACCAAGCACAACTACTTCGACTGCCAGACCATGCTTCAGATGGAGCACCCGATCACGAAGCGGAGAGTTTTCCTGATGCAGGCTGATATGGATGTTGTGGCGGATGGTTCAGATGGCGACCGCCTCGCCACAATGCCGGATGAGATTGTGAATTCTACGCACTACCAGCCCTTCACCAGCTTCGGCTGGCCTAAGTCGGGCACCGTCGAAAATCCGATGGCGACTGGTTGGAAAAAACGAGTTGTAAAAGCTGAGGCTGAGCTGGCGGATTCTGCCACCTCTGCGGCTCGAAAATCGTGGCTGCGCGATCGCATCAAGATGCTTCTGACTGGGATCGACGATATGGAGAAGCGGTCCTTTCTCATCGCAGAATACGATCCCTTTATTGTCATCCCAGTGAACTTCATCCGTGATCGCGAGGATCCTTACTGCCCGAACGTGGGCGACTACGTGTGCGTTATTTACGATCAAAAAATCTATCCGGCGATCGTGGGCGATGGCGGGCCGACCTTTAAAGTAGGCGAGGGGAGTCTCCGGCTTGCCAAGGAGATTAACTCGATCGCCACGCCCTATCACCGCCCGGTATCAGAGGTTTCCGTAAGCTACCTTGTTTTTCCGCGAAGCTCGGGGAAATGGAAGGCTCCAGACTACGCTGAATGGCACCGCGAATGTCTGAAGCTGCTTGAAGAAATTGGCGGCTTGGGACCGGGCTATGAACTCCACGTTTGGGAGGATAAATTAGCAAAGCCGGCCGCGCCAGTCATCGAGCCAGCTGAGATTGCCCTTCCGGCTGAGGGTAACTAGGTGATTTTATTTTAGAAGCGCCTGAAGCTCGTGGGTTCTTTTTCTAGAAGGAGTTCCCGGGCCGTTATAGCCGAGGAGGCGATAGGACTTGAGAGTTAGTTTTTTCTCGGCGAGGGCTTCTTCTAGGGCCTCTTTGGCGATCTTTAAGTTCTCGTCGCTTCGCTTCCCCATCCAGGTGTAGCTCAGGACCTTCTGGGCTGGGACATCACGGATGACAATATTTTCGCCGTCGTTTCCCGTCTTGCCGACTTCGGTATTTTGGTAAAGGAAAGCCATGGAGGTCATCTCCATCTCGCCATCTTCTTCTTCCATCGCCATCTCGACTGGAGCTGTCATGGGGATGTCATTTTTCTTAATATGGCTGAAGAGAGTCCAGAAGGAACCCATCGAGCCTTTGCCGCCGGTGAAGGCGGCGCGGTAGGCTGGGATCTCCTTGAGAGCGACTTCGTTGTAAGGCCCCGGCTTCGGCCAGCCCTTCGGCAGGGCCGCTTCATTCGTATACGCTGGAGGTCCGTCTCCGGCCGGGAGGGAGCAGGCTGAGAGAAAAGTGACGAGTGGAAGCAGGAACCATTTCATCAATCAACAAAGCACAGCTGGAGAAGGGCGCAAGACGGTCATGAGATGCGGGGAGTTCCGCAAGGCTACTTTTTCGGAGAAGAACCCTTCGCGCAGTCACAGCCGCTGCCGCATCCTTTCTTAGATACAGCGGTTTTGATAAGAAAGATGAGGGCGAGGAGGACCACTCCGATTGCCGCTGGGGTCTGCCAATCGATCATTTAAAAAAGGGATCCGATCTGGAAAACGGCGAGGGCTGCGAGGTAGGCGAAGAGGGTCATGCCGCCCAATTGGCCGAGCGCCCACTTCCATGAGTTTGTCTCGCGGCGGACCACCGCCGTGGTCGGGAGGCACTGCAGCGCATAGATGAAGAAAACGAGGAGTGAGAGGGCCGTCAAGGGGGTGAAAAGGGGAGTCCCGTCTTCCCGAGTGGCGTTCGCTAGCTTTGCGCGGAGGTGATCTTCTGCCCCTTCCTCCTCCTCATCGACCGAGTAGGAGATCGCGAGTGAAGAAACGAAAACTTCACGTGCGGCGAATGAAGTGAGCATCGCGGTCCCGGTCCGCGCATCCCAGCCGAGGGGCTTCACGATGGGCTCGATGACCTTCCCGGCCTGACCCATGAAGGAGGCCTCGCGCTGGACTGCGGGGTCTTCTGAATCGCTCTTAGGATAGGTCTCGAGGAACCAGAGTAAAATGGAGATTCCTAAGATGAGAGTGCCCGCTTTTTTCAAAAAGGAACAAGCGCGCTCCCAAACCTGCCGGAAGATTGATGCCCACTGCGGCTTTTGATAGGGGGGCAGCTCGAGCATGAACTGCGGGGGCTCGCTGGGCCCGAGACGCGGCTTGAGAATCTTGGCCGCCAGCAAGGCGGTGACCGTTCCCAAGGCGTAGATGCCGAAAAGCATGAGCGCCTGCGACCCGGCCCCGGGAAGAAGAAGCGGCATGAGGAGGATGTAGACTGGAAGCCGTGCGGTGCAAGACGTCCAAGGGAGGATGAGGATCGTCGCAAGTCGCTCCTTGGCGCTAGGAATGCTGCGCGTCGCCATCACGCCCGGGATTGCGCAGGCGTAGCCGGAGAGGAGGGGGAGGAATGACTTTCCAGACAGGCCCACCTTACTCATCACGCCATCCATCAAATAGGCTGCTCGTGCCATGTAGCCGCTGCTCTCGAGCAGGCTGATGAAGAAAAAGAGGAGGAGAATTTGTGGAAGAAAAACGACGACTGAGCCCACTCCGCCAATGATGCCATCGACGACCAGATCCCGGAAATCCCCTTCTGAGAAGAATCCTCCCACCCAATCGCCGAGTGCGCCCTGAGCGCTCTCGATGAGGCCCATCGGGACCTCGGCAAAGCGGAAGATGGTCCAGAAGACAGTGAGCATGAGGGCAGTGAAGATGGCCCAGCCGCCCACGCGATGCAGCACCACGGCATCGATTTTATCGGTGAGTTGAAGCGTCTCCTCATCGGGCCGCCGCAGCCCTGCATCGACCCCGCGCTGCACAAATTCCGTGCGCGATTGGGAAATGGCGGAGTCAAAGTTTCCCGCATCCTCAGTCGCAGACTTGAGCGCTTCCGGGAGGTGGTCTGACTCGACGTAGGTCGGATCGGTGAGCAGCTGCAGAGCTTGACCAGCCGGGCGCGGGAGATCGGCCTCGGCGGCCATTTTTTCGAGCTTAGTCAGGACTTCCTCGAGTTCGTGCGAACCTCTCCAATGACGCTCGGGGGCCGAGGGGAGGGGAAAGCGGAGCGCCTGTTTCAGGGGAACAATGCCCTGATCGTTCACGGCGGAAAGAGGCACGAAGGGGACGCCAAAAATTTCGCTAAGAGCGGTCGGCTCGAGGCGCAGACCTAGGGCCTCGGCAGAGTCGATCTTATTGAGCGCCGCTACCACGGGGTAGCCCAGATCGATCACTTGCAGGAGAAGATTGAGATGACGTTCGAGATTGGTAGCGTCCAGCACGCAGAGGACGAGATCGGGACTCGCTTCACCCTCCTGTCCCCCGAGGAGCACATCGCGGGTGACTTTTTCATCCGGCGAATTCGGCGCGAGCGAGTAGCAGCCCGGGAGGTCGATCACCTCAAAGCGGACTCCGTGCGGGGTATAGAACTCGCCCGAGGTTTTCTCGACGGTGACTCCAGTGTAATTCCCGACCTTCTTCCGCTGACCAGTAAGTGCATTAAAGAGGGTTGTCTTTCCCACGTTCGGATGACCGACTAAAGCGACTCTCGCTTCTGAAGACTGCGCGTTCATTACGATCAGGTTCAGGCGGGGACTACTCGAATTTGATCGGCAAGATCCTTGCTCAAGGCGAGGCGGGTCCCGCAGACGGTGCACAGCATGTTTCGACCGTTGGTGATCTTTTTCACTCTCATCTGCTCACAAAATCCAATTTCGCGAAGCTGGCGACAAGCGGCTCCTTCGACTTGCTGGATTTGGAACTCACAACCTGTCGCGGCCTGACTGAGAGTCAGAGCGGAATCAAGTTCTAGATCGAGGGCGAGAGAGGACATGTCGTTGAGAGAAGGAAGCGCTATTGAGACTGGTTCGCAATAAGAAACGAAAGAAAGTGAGTGATTCTTTCAAATTTTCAGATTCGCGCCTCCCCGGTCGCGAGTCGTTCATGAGACCATGCGACGTCAACTAAGTGATAATTGCAAAATAAAGCAGGCGCGCTGAATCAGAGGGAAATTCAGAGCGCCTGCAGTTTTGAGCCCGGAGGCTCTCAGGTATGGGGGAGGGTTCTATCTCCGGCGACGGAGCAGGGGGAGCCCCGCGAGGAGAAGAAGGCTTGCGGAAGTAGGCTCGGGAACAGCGACGAGATTTCCACGAATCTCACCGCCACCATTATCATCGGTGTGGATATTGATGTAGAGCTGGCCGTTAAGGAGGGCGATTTCGTTGGCTGCCGAGAGGGTGAAGCTTTGAGAAATGGTTCCGCCATTGGCACTATTCCCGGACCGGGTTAGGCCTTGCAAGACACCTGCGTTCTGATTGAAAGATGCGGTGCCACTGGATGCGGTAGGGCCATGGAGGTGGGAGCCGTTGACATCAGAAGTGAGATCGCTGAAGCCTTGGCCAGATCCCCAGCCGACATTGATTGTGATGACGTTCGAGACGTCATCAAAGCTGATACCGCCGAGAATTTCCCCGCCAGTTCCAGCAGGGGAGATTGCGGTCGGCTCGTTCGAGCCTAGGAGGCCGAAGCCCCCGTTTCCTTGGAGGTCGAAGAAGATGGTCGCTGAGGAAGCGGGCAGGATACCGATGGCTAACAGGGTCGTGAAATGGCTAAGGTTCATGATATTATGAGGAGAGGCAGAACTTAAGGGACGTTCGAATGGGGGCCGACGCACTGTCTCCGGATAAAAGAACGACTATTTTTCCAAAGCGGATGCAGCCTTTATACAGAAAATGGAAATCGTATAACGATCCGAGATATTTTAAGGGCGAGTGCATCCGAATGAGCTGCTCTCACGTTGATTCCCTGACGACGCAATGGCATCCTCTCAACCTCATTCTTCCCACTAACCGATGTGCTCCCCCTCCGATATAGCTGAGCTCCTCAAGCGGATCAGTGAAAAGGATCCCCAAGGCCTCAAAGAGTTACATCAGGCTGTTTCGGGAGTGATGCTCGGCATCATCGCCTCGATCCTGAAAGATCAGCATGAAGCGGAGGATACCTTGCAGGAAGTTTTCCTCCGAATCTGGAGAAAGGCAGATCGCTACCTCCCGGACCGAGGCAGCCCGATGAGCTGGATCATCACGATCGCGCGCAACGCGGCCTATGATCGCTACCGCCAGCGGAGTCGCCATCAGGCTGCACAGAAAAAGGTGACCGAGGACCTTCAAGATTCGCTTTCGTCCGCTCCTGCCGCCGCGTCTCACGAACTCTTGAAGGCCGAGCTCTGCGATCAGATTCAAAAGGCGCTGCAAACCCTCTCAAGAGATCAGCGCGAAGCGATCGAGCTCGCCTTCTTTTCCGGCCACACTCAAACCGAAGTCGCGGAGCGGCTCGCCATTCCTTTAGGGACGGTAAAGGCGCGCATCCGCCGCGGGATGAAGTCATTAAAGCCCCTCCTCACTCAACCCGCATGAAACAAGAAGATACCATCGACTTTTCCCGTGCGCTCACTCCTGAAATGATCGCTGATTTAGCTTACCTAGATGTCTCCGAGGGCCTCGGAGAGCTCCGCCCAGATTTTGAAAAATGGTGGGAGATGGCCACTCCCGATGACCAAGCTCTTTACCGAAGTGAAGTGGATGCTGCGGCAGAGATCATCCTGAGTTCGATCCAGCCGCTCGATGCGCCGCCGCTTGATCTTTCCCTTGTCGAGACCGTCCCGCTTCCGGTGGGATTCAGCCACCTGCGGCAAGGAGAAGGCTCATGGCGCGAGCTTCCGGTGAAGGGAGCACGCATCAAAGAGCTCTCTTCCGCGAAAGAGGACGGCTTTGTCACGATGCTTCTCGAATTGGAGACTGGGACGCGCTTTCCGAGCCACGCCCACCACGGCGCAGAGCACATTTATTTGCTCGATGGCGACCTCTCGACCGATGGCCGCGAGCTCTCACCGGGTGATTTTCTAAGAGCCTGTGCGGATACCTATCATAGCGGACTCTCCACCCGCGGTGGCTGTCACGCATTGATCATCACGGCCCAGAGCAACTATCCCGGCCGCGCGATTAAGCTCTACGATCGCATCGCGAAATCGGTCCGCCGGGGCCTTAGCGGGGTGGGACTTTTGAAAAAGTGACCGCTTTTAGAAGCTTCGGCGCATACTCAGGCTAAAGTGATCGATGGCGACTTCGAGGGTGCTGTTTGAATATTCTCCGGCCTGATAGCCGCTTCTGTCGATCTTGACCGAAGGGCTGAACTCGTGCGCCCAAGCGAGATCGACTTCCCAATCATCTCTCCGCCAAGTGAGGCCGAGCGTTACTGCCTGCTCTAGGATTGCGCCATTGAGCGGAGTGACCAGCTCATCTGGAACGGGGGATTTTGCGTAGCGCCAGCCGGCTTGCAAGGTCCATGCGGGCGAGACTTGATAGCGTGCTCCGAGCGCGAGAGCCCAGCGATTTTCCCAGCGCAGGGGGATGTCATCCTGCAGGCGGGAGCCGAGCGCGTCGTTGATTGCTGGATTACTTCCGTTCCTGAGATCGACACTCATTTTATCGTAAGCGGAGGACCACTGAAGGCGATCGGCACGGAGGCCAAGGGAGAGTTTCTCAGTGACCTGCCAAGAAGTGCCGAGACTAATCTCGAGCGGAAGTTCGTTACCGGTGTGCGCAGTATAAGTGGCCAGAGGATCGGCACTGCCGAGCCCGAGGGCGGGAAGTTGCGCGGAGTAATCTACCCTTGCCGATCCCCGGTGGTCGAAGGTTCGCGGAGGTGTGATATCGAGGCCTACCCGCCAGCTTTTATTGATCTGATAGACCGCGCCAAGGGTAACCGTCGGCGTCCAGTCATCCGCTTCCAACAGGAGGTCCGCTTTCGCTCCTCTGAGGGCAGGAATACTCTGGAAGACAAATGGCGCATCGAAGCGAACCTTGCTCTGGATCATCCCGAGCGAGAGGCCGAGGGCGAGCTCCTCACTCACCTGATAACTCCCGGCCAGCGCGAGCTTGATCGCGGTGTAGCGGCTTTCGTGGGGGAGGGTGCCGTAGGAAATCCCGCCGATCCCGCCCGGCAAATCTTCATAAAGCCACTTCGCCTCGAGGCCAGAAATGACCGAGATCCCCGCGCCCCAAGTCCAGTCCGGGTGGGAACCCTTCCAAGAAATGGCGAAATCGGGATAGATCCCGGAGCCGTCTCGTAGGCCCGCGTCGATTCCTTCTCGGTGAAACTCGGCATCGCCTGTCAGGAAGCGAAAGGAAGTCGCGATCTCACGCTCGAGCGAGCTTAGGATGGCGGGATTTTCCTGCACGCCATTGATCGCGCTCCCGCTCGTCAGGCCGAAGGCACCTGCAGATCCGAGATCGCCGGCACCGAATCCCCAGCGCAAGACGCCATTTCCCAAGGCCGGGAGGAGGGTCAGGATGAAGATGGAAAAGAGGCGGGACATCGCCGGATTCTTTAGGACAAACTTCAAAGCTCCAGCTCGAAAGTAAAAGTATCTAACATCTCAGCTACGCCCCTGCGGCTTCTCGCGAGTGATTTCGGTTGCGACGCGCAAGCTTGCTGGTTATCTCGTCCCCGTAATGGCTCGCATCAACGAAAACTTTCTCAAGCTCAAGGCCGGGTATCTTTTCCCGGAAATCGCCCGCCGGGTGAACGCCTACACCACGGCCCAGCCCGAGCAGGCCAAGCGCCTCATCCGCTGCGGCATCGGTGATGTCACCGAGCCCGTCCCAGTCGCGGCGCGCGAGGCCATGAAAAAAGCGGTTGATGAACTTGGCGACCGCGGCACCTTCCGCGGCTACGGACCTGAGCAGGGCTATCCTTTCCTCCGCGAATCAATCGCGGAAAATGCCTACCCGAACCTCGACATCAACCCTGCTGACATCTTCGTCTCGGATGGCTCCAAGTGCGACTCCGGTAACATCCTCGATATCTTCGGCCAAGGAAACACCATCGCGGTGACCGACCCGGTCTACCCCGTTTATGTCGATACTAATGTCATGGCCGGAAACACTGGTGACGCTAATGAGCAGGGCGAATACCAAGGGCTGGTCTACCTGAAATGCACCGCTGAGAACGGCTTCGTCCCCGCCCTTCCAGAGCAAAATGTCGACCTCATCTACCTCTGCTACCCGAACAACCCGACGGGCACCACCGCCACCCGCGAGCAGCTCGAGGCTTGGGTCGCCTACGCGAAAAAGTGCGACGCCGTCATCCTCTACGATGCGGCCTACGAGGCCTTCATTCAAGACGACTCCATCCCGCGCTCAATCTATGAGATCGAGGGCGCGGAAGACTGCGCCATTGAGTTCCGCTCCTTCTCGAAGAACGGCGGCTTCACCGGCGTCCGCTGTGCCTACACCGTCATTCCCGAGACCGTCACCGGATCTACCGCCTCCGGCGAAAAGGTGCCACTGAAGCAGCTTTGGGCCCGCCGTCATTCTACCAAATTTAATGGCGCATCCTATCCCGTTCAGCGTGGAGCTGAGGCAATCTACTCCGCGGCGGGAAAAGCCGAAGTTGCCGAACTCGTCGAGCACTACATGACGAACGCAAAGCTCCTCAAGGACGCCTGCGAAGCGCTCGGCCTGCAGGTCTGGGGTGGCGAAAATGCCCCCTATGTCTGGGTCGGCTGCCCGGAGGGTGTCACCAGCTGGCAGATGTTCGATCGCATGCTCGAGGAAGCGCAAGTCGTCATCACTCCCGGGTCCGGCTTCGGCGCCGCCGGTGAGGGTTTCTTCCGCATCTCAGCCTTCAATTCCCGTGAAAACGTCGAGGAAGTGTGTGAGCGACTTAAGGCCATGGTCTAGCGCTCCGTTCAGCTTAAATTGACGAGGCTCCTCGGATTCCAGGAAGGCGCATCATCTTGACCAACGGCAGAAGATTAAGAGGGAGTGCCTAGTCTTATCGCATAAAAAAACGCAAGGCTCGGAGCCTTGCGTTTTGAAAGATTTAACTTGTTATGGGCGCTTACTTACGACGACGTAAAGCAAGCATTCCGCCAGCAAATCCAAGAAGAAGAGCAGATGAAGGCTCAGGGACGGTGCTGAACTGTAGATCGAGGCCACGGGCGACTAATGAGCCAGCATCACCGCCTTGGTTCGAGAAAGTAATGGCAGCCATCGGCGCGAAATCCTGAGCATTCTGTACGAAATTGAACCCTCCAGTCGGTCCTGCAGACATGACATAAGTGAGTCCAGCCGCGTCAATCGTGCGATTGATCGTGGCATTTCCCGCACCTGAGGCCACAGTGGCACCCGTGATACCGTCAAAAACGATGATGTCACCGATGGAAGTCGTGCCGGAAACATTGGCAACGGTGAAGGAAACACCGTCTAGGCTACTGAAGGAATTGCCGCCTGCTGCAGTCGAATTGTTAGTTCCTTGCCCCCAGATCGAAACACCGTTCGCGTTTGAGGTCGTGGCGATCAGGTCAAAGGTGAACGTATCGTCGAAGACTCCATCTCCGTCCAGATTCTGGTTTACGACGGTGATATTCAATACCAATGCGGCATTTGAGTTACTGCCGGCGAAGTTTCCAGCGGTGCCTGACACGTCAGGACCAGCTGCAGGACCACCAACGCGTGGGCTGACTTCGGTGAGCGTAATGATCGCCGCATTTGAGACAAGGGTCGCCGCCAATGTGGTGGCACAGAAGCAATTTAAGTAGTTTAGTTTCATAATTTCGTTTGTTGAGAATTAGTCACCTCTAGAACTTGCGAAGAATTAAACGGAAGGTTAGATCTTCACGGCCTAGAAGGTGACCGCTTCTTGAAGTAAATCATCGCCGCTGAGGAAAATCGGTCAAGTTTTTTGTCAGGTAAAGTGTAGGTGCCTTACTAAGGCTAAATGGTAAATTTTTGTTACTCATGTCAGTTGCGTTTTTAGTCCTCGGATTATCATCTGCGCATCAAAATTGGGCGAAATTGGGAAAGATCTTCGGTGGTGACGGCAGCTGGGGCGTCTTCTGACCTGTAATCGACTGCGGCATGGGGAAGGGTTGGGTCATGCGGTCGGACTCACGGGCTGGTCCAAAAACGGCAGGCTCGCTCCAAGCGATTTGATCTTGTTAATCGGGAGGCGATCTTTTTGTGTGATCTGCGAAAATTTCTAGCGAGAAGGTTTAGAGAGGTGGTAGCTTGCGCTTGAAAATGAGGAGTTTGATCTGGGCTATTCTGGTGTTAGGGGCAGCGGTGTCGTGCGCACCCTTAGATCTTGGGGAGCCGAAAAGGCCAGAGAGAAACGAAGCGCCGCAGCTTGTGACGGTGTCCCGACCTGAGGTTGCTGAAGAAGTCGAGCGAGTTGCGGAGGAAGCGAGAGCCCGTCCAGTGAAGCTTACAGAGAAAGATAGGATGCTGACGGGAAAGGTCACCTTTTCAGGATTCTCCGCTCAGGGGCTGGCGGACTTTCGGGTAATTCCAGAGGCGGGAGGGTCGGCCTTTGAACCGAAAAATCGGCGGTATCCGGCGGTGGATGGATTTTGGTGGAAAGGGGATCGTGAGAAATGGTTCAAAATTCCGAACCATGCCGAGGCTTGGGTGGCTGCGGGGGCGGGGAGCGGCCCGGCGGCTTATGATGGGTCGGTGACGCTCAGTGGCTTTACAATTTTTTGGAAGTCGCTTCCGGGCCTTGGCTGGGCGAGCGCTCTCAGTGGCGGGGTGCGAGAGCCGGGCTTCTATCCTAATGCGGGACGGAGTCGAATTGGGGTAGGATGGCCGTTTTGAGAAGCGAGAAGAAGGGTGTTTTTAGACTAAGAGTCGTTGGTGATTTCTCCTACGCAGTAGCAAGTCTAGCTGGCGAGATGAAGCTGGAATCTCGGGGAGCGGGAAGGCTGGTCTTTGAGGTGATCTGGGTTAAAGAAGGGCGTGCAGAATCGCTTTTACGGATCGTTTGATATCGAGAGAGAATCCGGTCGCTCAGATGAGGGAGACTTCCGAAGCCCGTTCCAAGTGGACCGGGATCGCGTGTTGCACACTCCGACTTTTCGGAGAATGCAGAGCAAGACGCAGGTTTTCTGGAGTGGGGAGTATGATTTTTACCGGACGCGGCTGACGCACTCGCTGGAGGTGGCACAGATTGGGAAATCGATATGTCGCTGGCTGAAACATTCGAGCGATCTGTTAGAAGGCGACTTTTATATCGATGAGGATTTGATGGAGGCGGTGTGCCTTTCACACGATCTTGGACATCCGCCTTTTGGTCATGCCGGGGAGCGCTCGCTCAATCATTTTATGGCGGATTACGGTGGGTTCGAGGGGAACGCGCAGACGCTGCGCCTTTTGACGAATCGAATTTTTTCGCAGAGCCGGAAGGGGATGGATCCGACGAGGGCTTTTTCGGATGGAGTGCTAAAATACAAGTCGCTGTGGAGCGAGCTTAAGACGGCAACGAGAAAGCTTCCCAAGAATCATTTTCTTTATGATGAGCAGGTCGGGCGGCTCGATTGGACCTTGGGTGGGCATGATTTCCCGGTGGAGTTGGTGCCGGGCGATGTGCGAGATTCTTTTAAATCGATCGAGTGTCAGATTATGGACTGGGCGGATGACACGGCTTACTCGCTCAATGACCTGGCCGACTCGGTGCGGGCGGGATTTTTAACGGTGGAAAAGGTGGAGCGCTGGGCGGAGAAAAACGGGATTGAGGTATCAGAGGAAAGCCCGATCGGAAAGCTTGTGCGCGCGATTCGCGGAGGCCGGATCGAGCCTTTTGTGGGGAAGCGGATTGGGAAGTTTATTCAAGCGGCGCGGCTCGAGCGGGAGGTCAACCTGCTCAGCTCGGTGACGCATCGCTATGCTTTTAAGATCGTGGTGGATCGCGCGATTCGCGGTGAGAGCGAGCTTTTTAAGAAGCTGGCCTTCGAGGTCGTCTTTCTATCACCGCAGCTTAAGCAGCTGGAGCATAAGGGGAGCTTAATGCTACGCCGACTGTGGGAAGTTTTAGAAAGACGCTATGTCAGAGGCGAGTCGATCGATGGGCAGACCTTCGAACTTCTTGGCGAAGATGACGCAGAGGAAATCGCCCAAGCAGGGAGCGAGGCGGAAAAGGCGCGGCTGGTTTGCGACTTCTTGGCAGGAATGACTGACGGGTATGCGGTGCGCATGTATCGCCGATTATTCGAGCCCGGGTTCGGGAGCATCGGTGATCTCGTGGGATGACTCGCTCGCTTTCCGGGTTAATACGACTGCAGTCAAAAGGCCGGCGCTGAGGAGCGTCGCAATCCACGAGGAGAGGCCCATCGCCATTAGGGTGTAGGCGATGGCGGCTCCTGTGGCGGTGAGGAGAGCGTAGGGGAGCTGGGTGATGACGTGGGACGTGGGCGAGCAGCCCGCGGCGAGGGCTGAGACGATGGTGGTGTCTGAGAAGGGGCTACAGTGATCGCCGAAGACGGCCCCGCCGAAGACGGCTCCGATGATCATGGGGAGAACGGTCACCATTTCTGTGGAATCGCCGAGGGCGAGGGCGATAGGAAGAACGATGGGCATGAGGAGGCCCATCGTGCCCCAGGAGGTTCCGGTCATGAAGCTCATCACTGATCCGAGCATAAAGACGGCGAGCGGGAGATAGCTGAGGGAAATGGAACCTCGCACAAAGTCCGAAAGCAGATCGGCGGTGCCGAGTTCCTTGAGCACCGATCCGAGCGACCACGCGAAAATGAGGATGAGGAGCGCGGGAAGGAGACTGGCGGCACCATCAGTAGCATGCTTGCCGAGCTCGCGGCGGCGACTCTTTGGAAAGCAGAGGCAAGCCACGATGAGTGCGACAAATCCGGAAGCGGTCATGGCGTAGGGAACTCCCGCGGAAGAAAAGGCGTTCTGCCATGACCAGACTGCGCCATCCTGCCAGAGGTAAATGAAACCTGGGAGGGTGACCACGAGAGTCGCTAGAGGAATCAGCGAGCTGCGCGCTCGGCCTCTTGGCGCGCTCGCGGGCCGGGCCGCTACCGTGACCGGGAGCGCTCGCCCCATGGGGCCGGGTTTCCAAGACTTTGCAATCGCCAAGGGCAGCAGCAGGAGCGTGAGAAGACAGTAGGGGTTCGCGGGGATGGAAGCGAAGTAGAGGGAGACCGGGCTTGCCGCCACGCCAGACCCGATGAGCCCTTCTTTAATGAGCGAGAGCTGGGTTGCGATCCAGGTTGAGATGAAGGCGACGCAGGCCACACAGGCGCTTGTCGAGTCGATGAGATAGGCCAAAAACTGCCTCGAAATCCGGAGGGCATCCGTCAGGGGGCGCGAGATTCTCCCTAGGAGGACCGCATTTGCGAGGCCGTCGAAAAAGCACAGCAGGCCGAGGCCGTAGATTCCGAAAAGAAGCTTCCTCTCCGGAGCCTTCTCCTGCTTTCCGAGAATTCGCTCGAGAAGGGCGGTAAAGCCACCGCTCTTTTCTAGCACGGTGGCGAAGGATCCGAGGGTGAGCGTGAAAATGATCGCGCTGAGATTCCAGTCGCTCTTAAAGAGGGGAAAAAGGATCTCCTCGAAGAGGCTTCTCGCTGCTGCTCCGGCATTTCCGCCCTTCAGTAAGAGCGAACCTGAAACGACCGCGATCGCGAGGGCAAGGGCTGCCTGCCGCGTCAGCAGAATCAGGGTAAGCGCGATGAGCGGGGGCAGCAAGGGGATGAGGTCCATCACCCGATCAGTAGCAATGGCCGCTGCGCATTAGAAGGGCGAACTAGGGGCGCGGGTGAATGGGAGCGGCGGCATGTGAGTCACATTGATCGGCGAGCCAGCCTCAGGACGAAGTTATTCACAAAAAACGTTCATTTTTCAATAAACTACCTAAAAATCTTGTATTTATTAATATTTTACAGATTCTAAGCATTTCTTGGTAAAATGTTTACAAAAATAAGACTGCTACTTCTTGCGATTGCGCTGTCTGCCGTGTCGTCCCGAAGCTCTGGAGCAGTCTCGGTGCTTCCTGCGGCGCCTGCGGGCTTCCGCTGGGACTTAGCGACTCCGATGAGCATCATCGAGCGGGAGAACTACGATCTGACATTACTCATTAGTGATCAAACGGATGAACTCCGAATCGTGAGCTCTACGAGCGTCGCTGAAGAGACGAGTAAGTCGACTAGCACGACAGTCCACGTTCCGACCTTCGGCAGTCCCGAGCCGACCCTTTACCAGCTCGGGGATGTTATCCAGATGGTGATCGTTAATGACTTCGCGGCCTACTACGGGATCTGCTCGGCGGGGGTGGCGGAGAATCTGGGCAATGACTCAGTATTCCTTACGAACATCGTGAGCGATCTCCAGATCAGCGGGCCATCTGGTGCTTCACCGTTGGCGGGTGCGCACGAAAGCGTCTTCACTAATGAGCGGTTCATCCAGATTCCGAATGACGCCCACCCGCGTATGACCTACCTGACCTCGATTGATGACATTCAGGGAGGAATGGTCGGGTTTACTTTCGCTGCGAAGGCCAGTGTTCGGGCAGAGACTCCTTTTGGGACGACCGGGAATGAGTTTATCAACTACGCAACTACGGCGGTTGTCGAGTCCGGCTTGACTCGGACGACCGTTTACGATGAATACATTCTGGTGAAGGTGCCTGAGCCGAGTGGAGCGGTTCTTCTTATCGGAGCGTGCACGCTGATGGCCTTCCGCCGTCGCCGTTTATAAAAGAGTCCGATTTTTTTTTTGAGGCCGCCCTCTTTTTGGAGAGGGCGGTTTTTTTTGGCGCAGGAAACCAGGGCTAGCGGAGCTTTCCCAAAAGCCAAGGGAGGAGATCGCGGATGGCGACGCGCTCCTGCTCCATCGAGTCCCGATGACGGATTGTCACGGTATCTTTGAGCGAAGCGTCCTCCTCTCCGAGCGTCTCGAAGTCGATCGCGATGCAGAAGGGCGTGCCGATCTCGTCCTGACGCCGGTAGCGGCGGCCGATGGCAGCGGTCTCATCATAGAAGATATTCATGAAGGGCTGGAGGAGGTTTTTCACCTCCTTCGCCTTCTCGACGAGTTCGGGCTTATTCTTGAGCAGCGGGAGAATGGCGGCCTTGATCGGCGCGACACAGGGCTTGAAGCGCATCACGGTGCGGACGTCTTTTTTACCACCTTCTTTGGTGAGGTCCTCCTCATCATAAGCCTCGCAAATGAGGGCGAGCACGGTGCGATCGCAGCCGGCGGAGGGCTCGACGACGTGCGGGATGAAGCGCTCCTTTGTCTCCTCATCGAAATACTCCAGCGGCTTGCCGGAATGCTCTTGGTGCTTGCCGAGATCGTAATCGCCGCGGTAAGCGACGCCCTCGAGCTCTTGCTGGCCGAAGGGGAAATCGTATTCGATGTCGTAGGTTTTCTGCGAGTAGTGCGCGCGCTCGCCATCTGGGATATCGAGGACGTGGAGCTTTTCTTTATCGAGACCGATTTCTTCGTAGAAGGCGAGGCGGTTGGCGAGCCACTCATCGGTGAGCCGGAGGCCGTCCTCTGGTCGGCAGAAATACTCGACCTCCATCTGCTCGAACTCGCGGGAGCGGAAGGTGAAATTGCGCGGGTTGATCTCGTTCCGAAATGATTTACCGATCTGCGCGATGCCAAAGGGGAGCTTTACGCGATTCGAGTCCACCACGTTTTTATACTGCACAAAGATCGACTGCGCGGTCTCGGGGCGGAGGTAAGCGGTCGCGTTTGGGTCATTCTCATCGGCCGATGCGCCCATCTGAGTTTTGAACATGAGTTCGAAATCGCGCGGCTCGGTGAGTTCGCACTTATCAGTTCCTCCCGGGATGCAGGAGGGTTTCTGCCGGCATTCGAGACCCTCGAGCGAGTCCGCGCGGAAGCGGCCCTTACACGTTTTACAATCGACCATGGGATCGGAGAATCCTCCGATGTGGCCGGAGGCGGTGAGGACTGCTTGGTGAGTGAGGATCGAGCCATCGAGACCGAGGATCTCATCGCGCTCCTGGACGTTTTTTCGCCACCAATAATCCTTGAGATTTTTTTTTAAATCGGCACCGAGAGGGCCGTAATCCCAGCAGCCATTGAGCCCACCGTAGAGCTCGGCGGATTGGAAGATGAATCCTTTTCGTTTACACAGGGAGACGATCTTCTCCATGCGGGCGGTATCGGTTTGGTCTTTATTGGCCATCAGTTTTTAGAAGTGCGGGAGCGGGAGGAAACAGGAAGAACGCCGCAGGGGAAAGGGTTTTTTGTGCCGAGACCTCGCTTGGCAGGCGGGTCGCGAGAACTCCCACCGGACGGTCGGCGAGGGGGAATTAATTTGCTCGGTTGCGTTTTTCCCTCTCCTTGGGAATAATCTCGGTAGTGGAGGCTCTTACCTCCCACAAATACGATGAAAGGAATCTTAATCGCAGTCGGCGTCATCGCCGCTTACTTCGCGCTGCAGTTGTGGGTTTTACCTGCGATGGGCGTGCCGACATGAATGAGCAAATCGACATCCTCCGGTGGGGGATGAGGCAAGGCTAATACGACGCTCCCGGTCGGGAGTAATTTAGAAGAAAAGGAAGACGCGTCTCCAGAGGCGGAAACTGCCGACGAGCAGTAGCCAGATCCGATGTGCACCCTCACCTGGTCCCGATCTGGTCCGGAGCCTTTAGAGGTGTGGTTTAATCGTGATGAGAAAAAGGCGCGGCCGATTGCTGAGGCGCCGGCGCTTCGGTTTCGAGGTGACGTTTCCTTCCTAAGCCCGCGTGATCCGCAGGGTGGCGGGACGTGGATGCTGGTGAACGAGTTCGGCCTCGTGGTCTGCCTGCTCAACCGGTGGGACCTCGCTTCGCGCGCTCCGCAGGGGCGGCGGAGAAGTAGGGGCCAGCTGGTCTGGAGTATGGCGGGGGCGCGGACTGCCGATGATCTGGGCGAGTTTCTGGAGGAGCTAGAATTTTACCCTGCCTTTACCCTCGTCGGCCTATCTGCGGAGAGTCAGCGGCGCTGGGAATGGGATGGCGGGAAGATGAGCGAGGCCCCGGTGGCGATGCCGCTGACATCCTCGAGCTATTGCTACGAGGCGGTCAAAAAGGCTCGTGAGAAAAGCTTCGAGGATGGGAAGCGGGGGCACGAATTCCACGGCTCGCGAGGTGAGGAAGTGAGTGCCTTTACGGTGCGGATGAATCGGCCGGATGCGCAGACTTGGAGCCGGAGCCATCTCACGATTGGCAGGAAGATTACTTGGAATTATCTCGCTGAACCGCCCGATCTGATCGGCGAATCGAGGAGCTTCCGCGCGGAGCTCGCGCTGCGATGAGGTGGCGCACCAGACGGCTGCTTTGGGGCCGGTGGCAGCGCCTCGTGCGCTGGGAATTCTGGCCCGTGTGGGCGGTTTATCCGCCGGTCATTTTTTGGTGGGTGGTAGAGGCGATTCGTTACCGGGGCTGGACGCTGTGGACGAATTGTAATCCGGGGATGGTGGCGAGCGGGATGGCGATGGAGTCCAAGGGCGGGATCCTCGATTCCTTTCGTGGAGATGAGGGAGAGGTGCGGATAGCGAAGTATCTCCGCCTTGGAAAAGGGGCCTCCTTTGAAAAAATCGCGGATTGGATGGCTTCTCAGGAGCTTGAGTTTCCCATCGTGCTCAAGCCTGACCTCGGCCTGCGTGGGCAGGGGGTGGAGATCGTGCGGGACGCGGCAAGGGCCCGCCGCTGGCTCTCGGAATGTGAGGATGAGATCGTGGTGCAGGAGATGATCGGGGGGATTGAGTTCGGGGTTCATTGGGCGAGATTTCCGGGTGCGCGAGAAGGGCGGATCGCATCGCTTTGTGGTAAGATTACCCAATCTGTGGTGGGCGATGGGGCGAGCTCGCTCGAGGAACTGATCTTGGCCGATGATCGGGCGGTGATGATGGCGGAGTATTATTTTTCAAAATACGAGGGGAAGTTGGCGGAGGTCCTTCCTGCGGGTGAGTCGCTGGTTCTGGCGCCGATCGGGACCCATTCGCGAGGGGCGGTCTTTACGGATGAGCGAGGGCTCGTGACGCCTGAATTGGTCGCCGTTTTCGATCAGCTCGGCGCGCGCTTCGAGGGCTTTCACTTCGGGCGTTATGATGTCAAGGTTCCCAGTGTTGAGGATTTTCAAGCGGGGAGAAACATCGCGGTGCTCGAGCTCAATGGCGTGACGGGGGAGCCGGCTCACATCTATCAGCCGGGCTATCCGTGGTGGAGGGGGATGTGGGATTTGTGCGGGCATTTTTCGGTGGCGACCGCGATCGGAGCGGCGCATCGGGAGCGCGGGATCAAGCCGCCGACGCTGGGCGAGCTTTATGAACTTACGCGGGCGCATGCTGGGAAGAATTACCTTGAGATCGATTATTCGAGAGAGCGAGACTGAGCGAGAAGCGGGATGGAAGAACGATTTGCCGATGTCACCAAGCACCTTCCGTGGTTTGCCGATCATCCCGTGCTGACGCGGTGGGTGGAAGGCTTCTGCGGGATCGCGCAGACGAGGCAGCTTTTCGCGGACGCGGCTGAGGCGGCTAATCCGCCCGCTGAGGTGGCTCGCAGGATCGGGATGACGGTTGCGATCGAGGATTTGGAAAGAGAGGTGCCTCGAGAGGGTGCGGTGGTGATCGTGGCGAATCATTCGCACGGTGGTCCGGACGCGCTTGCGCTCGCGGCGAGGTGTCTCGCGCTGCGCCCGGATACCTTAATTCTGGGGAATGCTGAACTGATGGGGCTTCCCGGGTTGGCTCAGCATTTGCTCCCGGTCACCCTGCTCAAAGAGGGGAGCGCGGCGGAGAATACGGCGAGTCTGCGGGCGATGCTGAAGCATGTGAAAGGGGGGGGCGCGCTGGTGGTCTTTCCGGCGGGGCGGGTCGCCTTTTGGCAGCGTGGCGAAGTGAAGGATCCTCCGTGGAACGACCACATCGTGAAATTGATCGGGCGCATGGAGGCGATGGTCGTGCCGGTGTGGTTCTACGGAGGGGTTCAGCCGTGGGTTCAGATTCTTTCGAAAGGGCACAATCTGATTCGGACTGCCCTTATTCCGAGGGGACTTCTCGGGATGAGGGGTGGCACGATGAGGGGTCGGGCGGGTAAATCTTTCCCTGCTGGCGTTTTGAAAAAGGAGGAGGCTGGGTGGTTACGGAAGCAGTTAGAGGGTCTGCGAGATTTAGGGAATTAAATGGACGATGCGGCTCTCCTGTTTTAACAAAATGGCAATGGAGAAATTGATTCGCGCGAACCTTCACTTCCTCGATCAAGCTGAGCGGCTTCTCGTGCAGGTGGCTGATGGTGATTACGGGGAGGCGGTGGAGACCTTCTATGGCTCGACGCTGGGTCAGCATCTGCGGCACTGCCTTGACCACTACATTTCACTTCTCGCGGGGCTCGACAAAGCGAAGGTGGACTACGATTGCCGCGCCCGCCAAGAGGATCTCGAATCGTCAACTGCGAGTGCGATCGAGGAAGTCCTTCGGGTTCGTTCCGAGCTAGAGGCGCTCCTCATGCGTCAGGCTCCGCGCGACCTTCTGGTGAAGATGAATTGCGGGACTGATGACGCTGACTGGCAGCCCTCGACTTTGGGACGTGAGTTGCAATTTTTGGTGAGCCACACCGTGCACCACTTCGCGATGATGGGGGGGATGTGCCATCAGCTGGGCGTGGCTCTGGAGGATGATTTCGGGGTGGCACCGGCGACCTTGAGCCATCGCGAGGAAGCGGGCTGTGGCGGTTGAAACTTAGAATCTGGAAGCAATAAAAGTTCGTGAGCAGTAAAACCCTTCATCAAGAAATCGCCCCTGGGATTCCGGTGGCGATTCAGCTGAGAGAACTTGAGGCGCTTGGCGAGCGGGGGAAGATCGCGCGGCAGGCAAATCTGGATGTCTACCTTGCTTCGGCGGATGCGATCCCGAACATCTTGCTGGAGATTGGGCGGCTCCGGGAGCTTACCTTCCGGGCGGTCGGGGAGGGGACGGGGAAGGCGCGTGATCTTGATCGTTTTGACGCTTACTACTACCACCTTTTTCTCTGGGATCGTGAGGCGCAGCAGCTTGCGGGGGCTTATCGGCTGGGCCGCACCGATCTCATCCTTGCCGAGCATGGGTTTGGGGGGCTTTATTCATCATCGCTCTGCCATTTTGAGAAACCGCTGCTGGACTATCTCAATCCGGCGCTAGAACTGGGGCGCTCGTGGGTTGTGCCGGATTACCAGCGCTCGCTTCACTCGCTTCTCGGGCTCTGGAAGGGGATTGGGCAGTTTGTTTCGCGCTACCCGCGCTACCATAAACTTTTCGGGGCCGTGAGCATCAGCGATGACTATTCCATGCTCTCGCAGAATCTCATCGTGCGCTACTTCCGGCGCACGAAGGCGGATGCGACTTGGGGGGAGCGGGTCCGGGCTTTGCTCCCCTTCCACGAGACGCCGGAGGAACTCAGTGCGAGTTTCCAGAGCATCGAGGATGTCTCCGCCTGTGTTGCGAGCAACGAGCCGGATGGAAAAGGGATCCCGGTTTTGCTGCGGCAATATTTTAAGATGAATGCCACCTTGCTGGACTTCGCCTTCGACCCGAATTTTATGAACTGCCTCGACGCGATGGTGCTGGTGGATCTCAAGCAGGCACCGGCCCGCCTTCTTGTGAAATATATGGGGAAAGAAGGTTATGCGCGGTTCGCGGCGGAGAGCTAGGGGGGGAGGCAGGGGCACAAAAAAAACGACAGCCGGAAGCTGCCGCTTTTTTAAAATGAGTGCCTTTACTCGTCGGCTTCAGGATCCTTCGGGGCCTCGGGGGCTTTTGGGTCCTCGGGGGCTTCTTCGGCTGCTTCCTCAGATCCTTTGAGGAGCTCGGCGATCTCGGCACGGGTGACCATCTCGGTGCGGTCGGCATACTTAGCGCGCCACTCTTTGACTTGGTCCTCGGTGATGAGGTCATTTACTTCGGAGAAGTCATTCCGGATGTAGGTCATGATGCCGGCGAGGTCCTTATCGGTGAGGGCGCCACCGAGCGGGGCCATCATTCCCATGTATTCGGTGCCTTCTTTTTTGATACCTTTTAGAAGGACGAGGGCGAAGACCTCGGGGTCGCCATCGACGACCTTTGATCCCTCGTAGCCGGGAGCCATCATCATGGTCGGCCCGAGCTTGAGGCCTGCTCCGTCCATCCCGTGACAGGCGCCGCAGGTCATGAACTTAGTTTTTCCGTGGGCGATCGCGTCTGCCTTTTCATCGGCGAGGGCGAGGCTGGCGAGGAGCGAGAAAGCGAAAAGAGTGAGTATTTTCATCTATGCCAACATCGGGGGGAGGGGGCGTTCGTGCAAGTGAGAAATGGGAGAGATCTGAGGGCTATCGCACGCGGAAGGAGCGACCTTTTCCGCTATCCCATGCGGCGTAGAGCGACTCGTAGAGGGCGCGGAGCTCGCCGCGCGAGAGAAGGCGAAACTCGATTGTTTTAGCGTGCGTGGTGTCAGGGTAGTGTTTCTGGGCCATGTCCTCGAAGGAAATGCCGACCCGGGCTTTTGCCCTTTCTTTCAGTCCGGTGGTTCGATTCCGGAGGCGGTTCACGATATTGACCTTCGATTCTTCGGTTACGGGCTCGAGGTAGTAGAAGCGGGCGAGGGCGGATCCGATGGTGTCGATGGTGACCTCGGTGACGATCACGCTGCCATCGAGAACATAGGAGTGCTCGCTGATGGAGGTGATATTTCCAAGATTCACGACGTAACGGCCGCCGGGGAGGGTGGCTTCCCAGCGGCGCTTTTGATTGCGCTCGTCCTCGGTATTCTCCGGGGCCTCTTCAGTTTCTTCTTCAGGGTCTGGCTCGGGGTTTGGCCCAGGGCTCTGGGCCGTGACCGGAAGAAACCCGAAGATGAGGAGAAAGGTAAGGAGATGGCATTTCATTATGAAAATGAATATCAACGTCTCGATCCAAGGCGTCAAAGACTCATTTCAGTGGCGCAAGACGAGGAAGGCATCTAGCGTTCGCGCATGTCTCTTTACCGACCGAACGTCGCAGCCCTTATGGTGAATTCGAGGGGGCAGATTCTGGTTTGCGAGCGCTTTAAGATCCCGGGTTCTTGGCAGTTCCCCCAGGGTGGCGTGGACGCCGGAGAAGAGATCGAGCTCGCGCTCAAGCGGGAGATTGAAGAGGAGATCGGGCTCACTCCGGCCGACTATGAAGTCGGAAAATCGCAGAGCGGCTATCGCTATGAATATCCTGAGAGCGTGCGGCGCTCGAAGCCGGGTCATAAATCGAAATTCATCGGCCAAGAGCAGACTTACTATCTCTGCCGGGTCCGGGAGGATTCGCCCAAGCTTAATCTCACCCGTGAGCCGCGCGAGTTCTCGCAGGCGCGCTGGATCCACCCGGAGGAATTCGAGATCGGGTGGCTTCCGGGATTCAAGGCGAAGGTTTACCGGGCGGTGCTGAAGGATTTTTTCGAGGTGGAAGTTTAGCGGTTTTTTGGCCGCAAAAAAGCCCGTCATTTCTGACGGGCTCGTTTGCTTAAAAAAGGGATCTTTTTAGCTTAACTCGGAGAGCTTTGCCTTGATCGCCTCGGAGTCGGGGAGGTCACCGGGGGAGTCATTGACCTCGGCATATTGGACGACGCCGGACTTATCGATGATGAAGGCGGAGCGCTTTGAAACTCCGCCCATGATGAGGTTTTTCTCGGGGAGGAATTGCTCGTAAGCGATGCCGTAAGCTTCGGTGGCCTTATGGTCGTAGTCTGAGAGGAGCTTGAGTGAGATGCCCTCTTTCTCAGCCCAGGCGGCTTGCGCGAAGGGGCCATCGCCCGAGATTCCGAAAACTTTACATCCCATGTCGGCGTAGGCTGCGAGTCCGCCGGAGATCTCGCAGAACTGCTCGGTGCAGACGCCGGTGAAGGCCATCGGGACGAAGAGGAGGAGGATGTTTTGCTCGCCGATTTCCTCGGAGAGTTTGACAACTTCAGGGCCGGACTCGCCGAGACTGACGAGAGAAAAATCAGGGGCTTGATCGCCAACTTTGATACTCATGGTGGGGTTATCCTAGGGAGGGCGTGGGACTCTGCAATTAGGAATTTTCGATCAATCCGGGAAGGGGCGCGCGGGGGGTGAAAATTAGCGAAAAAGAAAGTGCCATGGCTGCGAAACTTTTTGGTAGGATGGTGCGTAGCGGGGGTGGTGGATCCTCCAGCGGGATCCTTTTTTTAACTTTATCACTCATGAGAAAATCTCCGGTCGTGGGTCGCTTCGTAAACCCAAGTCTATGGGCCGCTTTGCTTCTCCTTACGGGGAGCGTGGGGGCGAGTGCGGCGCCGCGTCAGGATAGCGCGCATTACCGGGCGAAGATGGAGGGGATCGTGGCCAATCTAAAGGAGACGAAGTATCAGAGTAAGACGGTGGTCGATCACGGGCAGGGGGTTTTTAAGGGGAACTGCTCGGCGCTGATCGGCTATGTGATGAGGGAGAACTTTCCTGAGGCTTACCTCTCGGTGAGGGGGCGGCGTGCGCCGTGGCGGGTGAGGCCGCTGGCGGTGACCTTCTACGAAACGTTCGTCGCGCTCAAAGAAGACAGGGCTAATCGGCCTGCTTGGGAGGCGGTCACTAGGATGATGGAGGTCAAGCCGGGCGACATCATCGCGTGGCGAAAGCTGACGATCACCGAGGGTCTTAATACGGGTCACATTTGCATGATCGCCGGGGAGCCGGTGATGGAGGGGGACGGGCGCGTGCGGGTCCGAATCATCGATTCGACAAGTGGGCGTCATGCGAATGATACGCGGGAAAAGGGGAGCAACGGGGTGGGGGCGGGCGAGATGTGGTTCGCGGTGAATGAGGCGGGAGCGCCGGTGGGATACTGGCTGCATGAAAAGTCTAAGCGCTCAAAGACGAACAAGATCGCGATCGGGCGGATCGTTCCGGTGCAGGAGTCGGGTTCCTTTTATCCCAAGCCTCTCAGGGTTAAGGGAAAGGCGCGAGATGGGGACTTCATCGGGCTAGCTGAGGCTGAGGCGGCGGCGCTTGCGAAGACGCGGCTACTGAAGGCGCGTGTCATCTCGCGGGATGGAAAGAGCGCCTCGGTGACGCGTGAGATCACGGATGGGCGGGTCAACTTTATCCTGAAAAAAGGGAAGGTCTTTCGAACGATTCGCGGGTAGCGCTAGTGGGGAAGGAGGGCGCTGAGTTCGCGAATGTGATCCTCGCGGTGGAGAGCGCTCACGGTGATTCGGAGTCGGGCGGTGCCGCGTGGCACGGTGGGGTAGCGGATGGCTGGGACGAGGAAGCCGGACTTTAAGAGTGACTGCGATAGGCTGAGGGCGGCTTCATTTTCCCCGATGATGAGGGGGAGGATGGGCGTCTGGGGATGGGGGCGCGCGGGGCTGATGCGGGTGATATTTTCCTGAAGCTGGGTGCGCCGGGCTTGGCCTGCGGGGGTGGCGAGGAGGTCGAGGGCGGCGAGCGAGGCGGCAGCTTGAGCGGGCGGAGGAGCAGTGGAGTAGATTAAGGAGCGCGCCTTATTGATGAGGAGATCGATCCAGTCTTGTGAGGCGGCGAGGTAGCCCCCGGCGGACCCGATGGCTTTACCGAGGGTTCCCATTTGGAAATCGATCTGCGCTTGCAGGCCGAGTTCTTCAGCGAGCCCCTGGCCGGTGGGGCCGAGGACTCCGAAGGCGTGCGCTTCATCGAGAAGAAGGAGGGCACCGTAGCGATCCTTAAGCGCGACAATCTCGGCGAGCGGGGCGACATCGCCATCCATGGAAAAGACTGATTCGGTCACGACGAGGGTGCGGCCGGTGGCTGAGGCGAGGAGGCGCTCGAGCTTCCGGGAATCATTATGGGGGAAGACGCGTAGGGTGGCGCCGGAGAGGCGGGCGGCATCGATGAGGCAGGCGTGGGAGAGTTTATCGAGGATGACGGTGTCGCCTTTTCCGACGAGGGCGGGGATGGTTCCCATCGCGGTGGCGTAGCCATTGGCGAAGGTGAGGGCGGCCTCCGACTTTTTCAGATGAGCAATCTTTTCTTCTAACTGGTGGTAGATGTCGAGCGATCCGCAGACGAGGCGCGAGGCGGTGGAGCCGGTGCCATATTTCGCGAGGGCCTCGGTGGCGGCCGCGATGAGAGCCGGGTGGCGCGAGAGGCCGAGGTAGTCATTTGAGGAAAAATTGACGAGCTCGCGTCCCGCGATGGTGATGAGGGGTGGCGCGGGATCGGTGACTTCTCGGAGCGAGCGAAGGAGGCCTTTTTTTTCTAAAGCATCAAGTTCGTCCATTGCTTAGCGAGCTTGAGATCAGTCTTGGGAGGGGCGGGAGGAGGAGCTTACTCGAGGGACCAGCGGAGGAGTTTTTCGGAATCGTTCCAGACTTGGGCGGCGGTAGATTTCAGGACGACGGCGATGACGGCGCGGCCGTTGAGCTGGCCGGAGGAGATGAGGCAGCGGCCGGCGGCATTGGTGGTGCCCGTTTTCATGCCATCGCAGTAAGAGAGGCGGGAGAGGACTTGATTGGTATTATTGACTGGGCGGGTGCGGCCATCCGAGTGAGTGAAAACGTAGTCTTGGATGCGCATGCACTGGCGGAGGTAGGGGATTTGATAGACGGTGCGGGCGAGAATGGCCATGTCGCTCGCGGTGGAATATTGGTTCGGCTCGGTGAGGCCGTGGGGGTTGACGAAGTTCGAGTTATTCATCCCGAGTGAGCGGGCGGTGCGGTTCATCAGGTCGGCGAACTGCTCCTTAGAGCCCGCGACATCTCGAGCGAGCGCAAGTGCGACATCGTTTCCACTTTTTACGATGAGTGCCTTCAGGAGTTCCGCGCGGGTGTAATTCTCGCCTGTTTTTAGGTAGAGCTTGGAGGGCTCGACGAGGGTGTCGGAGCGCTCGATGACGACTTGATCGCTGATCGGTCCGGCGCGCATCACGATGAGGGCGGTGAGGAGCTTCTGGGTGCTTGCGACGGCGCGCTCACTGTAGGCATTTTTTTGGAAAAGGATGCGGCCGCTTACTGCGTCGATGACGATCGCGCTCTCAGCTTTGATCGTGGGCGCGCTCGCGTTTGGGAGCGCGGGGAGGACTTGGCGTGGCGTGACGAGGACGGGTGCCGCTGCCGGAGGGCTAGCGACGGGAGGGGCGGCAGAGCTGCAGGCTGCGAAAGCGCCTAGAGAGAAGAGAGCGACAAATGCGCGTGCGATGGCCATGGCGGTAGAATGACTCGAATAGGGGCAAGGATCAAGAGCGCCGCGACTTTTATCTCGACCTCTAATGCTTTTTTGAATAGTGTTCATCAAATCACTGTTCGATTATTATGGCAAAAGGACTTACCAAACGACAACAAGAGCTTCTCGATTTTCTAAAAGCGCACCAAAGCGAGCACGGGGTGATGCCCTCGACCCGCGAGATTCAGGCCTTCTTTGGCTTTGCTAGTCAGACGGCGGCGATGAGTCATTTGCGTGCCCTTGAGAGAAAGGGCGTCATTCTCCGGCTTGCGGGTAAGGCCCGGGCGGTGGTTTTCCCAGATGAACTTGAGCGCGAGCAGATTGTCGATATTCCGGTCTACGGAAGCATCGCTGCTGGTATGGCTGAGGCGGTCGAGGAGGAGAAGGAGGGGTGCATCTCGATCGACATCGCCTCGCTTGGGATCCCTCGGAATGCCCGGACTTTCGCGCTGCGGGTTCGTGGCGAATCGATGATCGATGCTCACATTTGTGACCGCGATACCGTGATCCTAGAGTTCCGCGAGCCGCGCAATGGCGATATTGTAGCGGCACTTATCGATGGTGAGACGACCTTGAAGCGCTTTGTGATGGAAAATGGACGGCCCTTTCTTCACGCCGAGAACGAGCAGTATCCTGACATCGTTCCCGCCCGCGAACTTGTGGTGCAGGGGGTGATGGTCGGGCTGCTCCGGAACGGGGGATTTTAGAATTTCGCGCCTAGGCCACCTTCTTCCTGTCCGGAGATGAGAGAAAGCTGAGTGTCTGTGGGATTGCACCATGGGTGCGCAGCTTTAAGGTGGGAGCATGTCACGCAGGAGTCGCCGGAAATCATCAGGCCGGAAGTCTACGGGCTCGCGCTTTTTGAGGTGGGTTGGCTTTGGCGGGGTCGCTTTTCTTCTTCTGGCGATTGTTGCGCTGGTGCTTGGGTATCGCGCTGTTCGTGCGTATCTCAGGAGCGACGACTTCCGAGTTTTACTGGAAGAGAAAACGGGAGATTCTCTGGATGGCGAAGCTCATTTTCAGCCTTTCGAGTGGGAAGGCTGGTCATTTAAGACGGATGAGTTTCGCTTTACTGGTTCTGAAGAAGTGACCGGGCTAACGGTCTCGAACATCGAGGCTGGGATTGACATCGCAGCGATCTGGGACGGGGTTTATCGGGTCGAAAGTGTCAGTCTGCGCAGGGTCGAAGTGATTGCCGATCTTCGCGATCGGGAGGGTCGGGCAGAAGCTTCTCCCGAGATCGAAGAAAATTCTGATTCGGCAAGACGAGGGGGAGGGGGCTTTTTTGACCGTTTTATTCCGCGGAGGGTTGAGCTTACCGGAGTCGATGTGGGCCAGATCCGGGGGACGGTGCAGACTGAGAAGGGGGACTGGTCGATCGAGAATATTTCGGCCGCTTTGCGACCAGGTTCGGGCGAGGATGTTTATGACCTGAGTCTGAGTGGGGGTGTAATTAATACGCCGGTATCGCTGGTGGAGGAACTTGCATTACGAGAATTAGAGGGGCGCTATTCGAACGAGCGATTCTACCTGCTTTCCTCCAACTTCGATCTTTTCACGCGCGGTAGCTTGAGGGTATCTGGGGAGTATGATCTTGGTTTAAAGGTATGGAATGCGCAGGGGACGATGACGGGGGTGCGCGCTGAGGAATTGGTCTCGGAGGACTGGAAGCAGCGGCTCATGGGAGCGGTCAAGACTGATTTCACCCTTAGAGGAGGGGGTGATAAAGAGGTGGTTATTTCCGGCTCGCTCGATCTCGAGCAGGGGACCTTGACCGCGCTTCCGATTCTCGACCGCATCGCTGCTTATACCAATGCGGTGCGCTTCCGCCACTTGGCGCTGAGTGATGCACGCTTGGACTTTCGGAAGGAGGACGATCGGCTGGAGTTTACTAATATCGAACTGGCGAGCGAGGGCTTGGTCCGGATCGAGGGCCGCCTTGTTCTGATCGGAGAGGTGATCCATGAGGGGATCTTCCGGGTAGGGATCACGCCCGGGACTTTGTCTCATATACCGGGGGCTGAGACGGCCGTTTTCGAGCGAGGTGATCTCGGCCTGCTGTGGGCGCCGATGAGGGTGACAGGAACTTTGGATGACCCGAAAGAAGATCTCAGCGACCGCTTGATCGAGGCGGCGGGGCTGCGGATGTTCGAGATGATTCCCTCTTCGGGCGAGTGGGTTCTTAAGAATACCAACAAGGTGGTGGGGCAATCAACGAGGGACTTGCTTGCGGAGAACGGCATCATTTTAGAAGTGACCAACTCGCTTCTGGATCGTGGGAATGAGGCGGTGAAGGATGTCACTGATAAGGTGCTCGAGGAGGGGGCGAAGGCGGCAGAGGATGCGGTGGAGAGCCTGCTCGATATTTTCGGAAAGCCATCGAAGTAGGGTAGCGGAGTGCGCAAAGCGAGCTAGGCTACCGCCACATGAAAGTGCACACTCTCCAGCGCGAGCAATGGCTTCCGATCCCCGTGAGCGAGGCTTGGGCCTTTTTTTCGACCCCTCGTAATCTTGACAAGATCACGCCGCCGGACCTGGGCTTCAAGATTGAGAATCTGCCTTCCGAGGAAATGTATGAGGGCGAGATTATCACCTACCGGGTCAAGATGCTCCCGGGCGTCTGGATTCCGTGGGTGACTGAGATTAAATCAGTGAAGGAGAACGAGGCTTTCATCGATGAACAGCGGGCCGGGCCCTACCGCTTTTGGCACCACCGCCACCATTTTCAAGAGAAGGATGGGGGGACGCTGATGACTGATCTCGTTCATTATTCGGTGGCGATTTGGCCCTTCGGGATGATTGCGCATGAGCTATTTGTGAAGGCTAAGCTGAGGTCGATTTTTGATTTTCGCCACGAGGTCATCGAGAAGCATTTTGCGAAATCGAAGTGACCGATTGCTTGTTTGCGCGGAAGAAGCTAGTCTCCGCTCCAGCGAGTTAGATGATGGAAATACTGAGAGAGCACTGGAAGATGGCGGTCGAGATCGCCGTCTTATGGCTGTTGATTTATCAAGTTTACCGCGTCTTTCGCGCGACTCGCGGGGTGCGGATTCTTGTGGGATTGGCGGTGATGGTGATCGCGCTTACGATCACCTCGCAGGCGCTTGATCTGAAAGTGATCGAGTGGATTATCAAGTCAGCGGCGACGGTGCTGGCCTTCGCGCTTCTCATTATTTTCCAACCCGAGTTACGTAACGGGCTTGCTCGTCTGGGAAGCAGTTCGCTATTTTCCTTCACCACGACGGAGCAGCAGGCCTTTCTTGATACCTTAGCGGACTCGGTGGTTCAGCTTTCGAAGAAGCGCTTCGGGGCTCTTTTTGCGATCGAGCGCTCGATTTCTCTCGAGAACTTCGCGGAGACGGGTGTCGATATCGAGGGGGAACTTTCGAAGGAACTTGCGGTGACAATTTTTCATCCAAAAACCGCGCTGCACGATGGCGGAATGACGATCGCGGGTGAAAAAGTGGGGGCGGCAGGCTGTGTCTTTCCGATAAGTCAGAAGGAGCTAAGTGACCGCTCACTGGGTCTGCGTCATCGAGCGGGGCTAGGAGTCTCTGAGGAGACCGACGCTGTCGCGATCGTCGTGAGTGAAGAGACGGGCTCGATCTCGCTCTGCCTTGATGGTAAGATCGAGAATCGCCTAAGCGAGGATGAGTTCCGCAGTCGTTTGGGGGAAATTTTTCTATCACACGGTAATTCGAATGAAGAAGACGATGACAAACAACGGGATAGCGAAATTAGCCGCATTGGTTCTAGCGATAGCCGTATGGTATCTGATTAATCTTCACCTTTCTGACGGGATTGACTTTTCACCGGCCGATCCTGAGGAAGAGGTATGAAGCTTGATCAATACGAGGGTATCTTCGTGAGTGGGACTGACACCCACATTGGGAAGACTTATGTCTCGGCGCTTATTTTAGAGGAGATTCGCAAGCGGGGAGTGAAGGCGGTGGGGCTGAAGCCGGTATCGAGCGGAAGCCGTGAGGATGCGGAGCGTCTCTGGCAGGCTTCGGGTGGCGCGCTCGAACTGGATGTTGTCAATCCAGTGCATTACCAGACGCCGGTGGCTCCTTATACGGCTGGGCAGATCGAAGGCCCGCCGCTGATATTGGAGGACATGGTGGCGCAGGTAGATTTCGCGCGCGGGGGATTTGATTTCACCCTCGTGGAAGGGGCAGGGGGGTGGGAGGTTCCTCTTGGAAAAGGTTTCGGGATTCCTGAACTCGCGCGCGGGGTGGGGCTTCCGATTGTGGTGGTGGCAGCCAACTGGCTGGGGGCGATCAATCATACTTTGCTAACGGTGAAGGCGATCCAGGCGAGTGGCCTCGAGTGCCTCGGCGTCATTCTCAACCATCTCGAGGCGGAGAGGGATGTCGCGGCGGTGACGAATCGCGCCATTCTCGATGAACTCTGCCCGGTCCCGATTCTCGGTGAGGTGATGACCGGGGGGACCGAGGTGGATTGGACGCTTTGAGCAAGTCGAGGCTTGCGGGGATCGCCCTAGAGAGTCATATTTCGCTTATGAAATTGATTATCCTGCTTGTTTCCGGTTTCGCATTTTCTGCTCTCATGTCTTGCGAATCGACGAGCAGCCGCAAGGCAGGGGGGGCGGCATTTAGCGATTCTCATTTGGCGCGCCAGCTTGACTCAAGCACGCCGCTCGACGATCCCGAGACGCCGGGGTCTGCTTCCTATGAGCAGTGGCGCGATAAGGAGTAGTTAGGGGAAGTGGGAAGTGAGTGGGCAGAATCGGCAGGTGAGTCGACTTTAGGGTTTAGCCCCCGCCATTTCAACTTTAGGGTCCGGCCATGGATCCACGCTATACGGAACTCGCGCAGCAGCTCGTGCGCTACTCAACCTCTCTTAAAAAAGGGGAGAAGATTCTTCTCGATCTCATCGATACCCCGGAGGAAATGGCGCTCGCCCTGATCCGGGAGGTTCGCTCGCGAAAAGGGGTTCCATTTGTCCGCACTGGGACTAATCGCATCAGCCGGGAGCTACTTCTGGGTGCGACTGATGAGCAGTATAAGATGACGGCGAAGCATCTTCTCACGGAGATGAAGGACATGGACGCTTATATTGCGATCCGTGGTTCGCATAACATCACTGAGACGAGTGATGTCTCCGCCCAGAAGATGGCGACGGCGATGAAGCACATGCGGAAAGTTCTCGATCACCGGGTGCGTGATACCAAGTGGTGTGTCTTGCGCTGGCCTCATCCGGCGATGGCCCAGCAGGCTGGAATGAGCACCGAGGCTTTTGAGGATTTTTACTTCGACGTCTGCCTTCTCGACTACAAGAGCTACCTGCCGGCGATGAATAATCTTAAAAAGTTGATGGAGAAAACGAGCGAAGTGCAGCTCAAGAATAAGGGGACTGATCTCACCTTTTCAATCAAAGACATTCCGGCAGTGGTATGCGGTGGAAACTATAATATTCCGGATGGCGAAGTCTTCACCGCACCGGTGAAGGACTCGGTCGAAGGGGTCATCACCCATAATGCTCCGACGATCTATCGCGGCATCGCTTTTGATGGTATCAAGCTCACTTTTAAGAAGGGGAAGATCGTGAAGGCGGAAGCTGCGGGAGGGAAGACGAAGGAGCTGAATAAGATTCTCGATACCGATGCGGGTGCCCGCTATGTGGGAGAGTTCGCGCTGGGGTTCAATCCGGTAATCCGCGAGCCGATGCGCGATATCCTTTTTGATGAGAAGATTGCGGGGAGCTTTCACTTTACGCCCGGGCAGGCCTACGAGGAGGCTGATAATGGGAATCGCTCGGGAGTGCACTGGGATATGGTCACGATCCAGCGGCCTGATTACGGTGGCGGGGAGATCTACTTCGATGGTAAACTCATCCGGGAGGACGGTAAGTTCCTCGCTAAGAATCTCGCTAAACTGAATAGTTAGAAAATGATCTCCCGACTTGGAATCCTCGCTGCCTTCTTATCGTTGATCGCGTGTCGTGATGAGCCTGTCGCAGAGACTCCTGCCGCCGAGATGGTCTGGGCTATCGAGGCGGGGGAGGAGTGGCTCTACGATGTCACCGCGAGCTATGCTGGCGGAACGAGCCCAAAGCTCTGGTCTTCTGATGAGGTTCTGAGCGAGCAAGATGGGCGCATCATTTTGAACTTCCAGCGGCTGCGGTCGTATCGTGGGCGAGAGGAAATTAAGGAAGGAAAGGGGAAGTGGGATGTCTTTTACGATAGCCGCGGAGGTCGCTTAGAAGAAGAGATCTACCTGAGCATAACCGCTGACAAAGTCGCCTTTTGGGGAGGTAAGATCGCGGGGGATTCGCCCAAGCCGGTGATGAGTCTCAGCGTTCCTCTAGATCTTTATCGGAGTGGTGCCAAGGGCGGTGATCGCTGGCAGTTTCAACTAGGGAAGGGCAACACGAGGGAGAATAGACGAACTTTCCGAGTCACGGGATTGGATCGGGTGCAAGTTCCGGCGGGCGAGTTCGAGGCGATCCGGGTGATTGCGGAAGGAAGCAGCCGGGGTTTGGAAGCGAAGGAGACTTATTGGTTTCACCCCGCGGCGGGTTTCGTGAAAATAGAGAAAGTTTTCTACAGTCCGGAGGTGATCTTTAAGAGGGAGACGATGGAGCTTCGCGAGCAGAGGATTAGGTCTCTGGAGTGAGGGCGCTGAGGACCTCGGTGAGGCGGTAGCCGTGGCGGTTTTCTAGGATCCCCTCAGTGCGGACCCAGCGGGTTATTTTGAGCAGCTCGCTCGGCTTGAGTTCTAGCTTCTTGAGTTCTTCGAGGGCAGGGGAACTCGCGCGGTGGACCGCTTCGAAGAGGGCGAGATACTTCAAGCCGGCGCGTCCTAGCCGACTTACGCGGAGGACTGGTCCGTGGTCGATCTGGTCCTCTTCTGCGAAGAAATCTTCCGGGAGTTTTTCTTGCGCGACGATCATGGAGAAAGAGGCGTGCATCCACGCGGGACTTAGATTTCTTTTTTTGGCCACGCAGGTAATTCCGTGATGGAGTTCCGGGGGGATCGGGAAGCCTTCGACGCGCCCGCCGTTGCTTGCGAGGGCGATGACATCAAATGTTCCCGCCATATTGGCGACGGTGAGGTGGACTGGTTCAGCCCCGGTGTCGGAGAGGGCCTTGGCAAGATCTTCTAGAAGATTCATCGGTCGCTGGGCGGGACTCTTCCATTTCCTCTTCTAAAAAGAAAGGACCTTCAGGGAGAGTGGTGCGGCGAGGTCGTGCGAAGGGGCATTTCTTTTTCGTTGGGATATCCTTGTTTCTTTAGGTCCTGTTCATTTGAATGCCTGCGATGCCGACAATCGAGAAAGCGCGCGAAGTTCTTAAGGAAGTCTTTGGCTTCGAGGACTTTCTTGATGGTCAGGAGAGCGTGATGGAGGAGATCCTTTCGGGGAAAGACGGATCGGTCGTGATGCCGACCGGTGGGGGAAAATCGCTCTGCTATCAGCTTCCGGCGCTTTGCCGGGAGGGGGTGACCTTAGTCGTCAGTCCGCTTATCGCGCTGATGAAGGATCAAGTCGACGCCCTCGTCAGGAGAGATGTCGCCGTGACTTGCATCAATTCCACCCTAGGCTGGGACGAGCAGCGCGAGCGTTTGGAGGGGATGAAGAAGGGTGATTTTTCCTTGGTTTACATCGCGCCCGAGCGGTTCAAAGCGCCCTCTTTTATGAGCGCGATGCGGGAGGTGAAGGTCTCGATGGTCGCGGTCGATGAAGCTCATTGCTTGAGCCAGTGGGGTCATGATTTCCGTCCGGACTACATGCGGCTGGGGTCTGCTCTTGAGGCGCTCGGGCGTCCGCAGTGTATCGCGTTGACCGCTACGGCGACTCCAGTTGTGCGTGATGACATTCGCCGGGTTCTCAAGCTCCGCGATCCCTTTGAGCGCATCAGCGGCTTTGAGCGTCCCAACCTGAGCTTCACTATCACTCCGGTGGAAAAGGTGGCGCAGAAATACGCGCGCATGAAGAAAGTGATCGAGGCGCAGAAAACGGGAATCGTTTATTGTGCGACTCGGAAGAAGGTTGAGGAAGTGGCGGAAACGATTCACAGCTGGGGTCATAAGTGCGTGGCTTATCACGGTGGGATGAGGGATAGTGAGCGGGAGCGGACTCAAAACACCTTCATCAATCGTGAGGCTGATATCGCCGTTGCCACCAATGCCTTCGGGATGGGGATTGACCGCTCTGATGTCCGCTTTGTGATCCATTTTGAGATCCCGGGAAGCGTCGAGGCCTATTATCAAGAAGCGGGCCGGGCGGGACGGGACGGGGAGGCTTCGGTCTGCGAGCTTCTTTTTAACTACGCCGATACTCGGACGCAGGATTTTTTTATCGAGGGGGTGAATCCGGGAGCACAGTTAATTCGCGAGCTCTACCAATTTCTCCTCAATGATTCGGATGATAACTACGAAGTTGTCCGTACTTTAGAGGAGATCAAAGACGCTACGGGAGCAAAGAATGCGATGGCGCTTGGAAATGCGCTGGGGCATCTTATGCGCTCGCGGATGGTCGAGCGCTTCGATGTCTCGGGATCGCGCGCCAAGGGCACTCGCCTTCTGAAGCCTGAGGTCTTGGCACGTGATCTTGAGATCAACGAGAAGGCGCTCGAAGAGAAGGAGCGGCGTGATCGTGAGAAGCTTGAGAAGATGGTTCAGCTTTGCTATGCGAATACCTGCCGGCAGCAATGGATTCTGGAATATTTTGGAGAGGTCGATGCACCCATCTGCGGGAGCTGCGATGTCTGTCAGGGATCAGAGAATAGTGAGAGGCGAGGTCCGACTGACGAAGAGGCGCTTATTGTTAGAAAATTTCTGAGCGGGGTGGCGCGCATGTCGCGGCGCGCGCCCACTGGCTGGGAGGGCCGCTTCGGGCGGGGGCGTGTCGTGCAAATGCTTGTCGGGAGTAAGTCGCAGGATGTTCTGCGGACCCGGCTTCATGAGTTAAAGACCTACGGCCTTTTGAAGGACGTGGGCACGGCTTACCTGAACTCGCTCTGCCGCCGTCTGCACGAGGGCGGGCTTCTTGTGACCCAGATGGGGGAATATCCGCTCGTGACACTGACGCCGCGGGGTGAGCAGGTGATGAAGAATCTCACCAGCTACTCGATCGAGTGGCCGGGGAAAAGTGGCGTGCCGACGGGGGTCGATCTCGAGGACTTGGGTTTCGATGCCCGCGTTTACGAGAAGCTGCGCGATGTCCGCACGCGTTTGGCCAAGGCGGAACGGGTTCCTGCTTACGTTATTTTTTCAAATGAGACGCTGGAGCATCTGGCCCGGCTCCGGCCAACTACGATGGAAGCGGGGCTTCTGGTGAAGGGGATCGGGGAGGCAAAGGCGGCTAAGTATCTCGAGCCTTTCCTACGCGTGCTGCGCGACCTCTAATCCTCATCAACAAGAATAGCGCGTGGTGGCGGAGTGGTGTCTTCCGGCTCTTCTAGGAGTGGCTCTTCTAGGAGTGGCTCTTCTAGGAGTGGCTCTTCGATGCCGGGCGGAGTAATTTCCCCGGGGTTAGGAGGAACGAGGGCAGCGCTAAGAGGATTTCCGGGGGTGCCGGTGACTGTGGGAATGGTAGGGGAGGGGGAGTCGCTGGGCGTCGTCTCGAGGTTAGACGCGACAGCTAAGTCGCTCGTCTCTTTTGCCTCAAGGGCCTCCGGATCACTGGCGATGATTTGTTCTTCCAGTTTAAGAAATCCCCAAACTGCTCCAGCGATCAATCCGCCGGTGATGAGAAAAATGAAAACGGTCTGCCCGAAGCGCCCGCTCGATTCCTGCTGCTTCTTCCGGCGGGGAGGACGTGGGGATCTGGGCTTGGTCTGATTCTTCGGCTCGGGGTCATCTTTGACGAGATAATCCATGTTCTCCGAATGGGTGAGGACGTTCCCCGTCTCAAAGCAATCGAGCCAATCGTGGGCATCGATGTTTAAAAAATCGGCATATTGCCCTAGGAAACTCTTTGCGTAAGTGGGGCTTGAAAACCGGGAATAATCGTTATTTTCCAAAGCTTCTAGAGTTCCCATTGGGATCCGGCTTTGATGGGAAATATCGTCAAGACTAAGCCCACGCTTATCGCGCGTGGCTTTGAGTTTTTCGCCGAGGTCGGTCCATTCGCTCATGAAAATATTGGTTGCGGGTTTGTGTGGTAAAGGTGCTTCGGTCCGGCAGGGAGATCAAGGGGGACTTTCGGTAGCGGGTCGGGGGGCTTTCGGTGGGGGTGAACGATAGCGAAACTCTGAGATTTGTAAATAATTCCTGACTTATTGTAAAAATTAAGCAAGTCTGCGTCGACTTTCCGCAATTTATTATATTTGGTAATTGGGTTTGTTCCGTAATTGTAACTGGCTTTGCCGCGGTGAGGTTTTTTTCGCTTTGTGACGCTCTTATTTTGGGCGCTTCTTGTGATTGGCGATGCTTTGCAAGCGACTTCAACACGACGGGGATAGCATTGAGGATGCTTACGCCCGGGTTACCTTTTTTTCGATCAGGTTAGATATGGCGGTGTCACTCCAGAGGCTGCGAGTCTGAATTCGGCAACGAGCTTGGCCGGTAGCATAAGAGGCGATGGTTGGCTTATGAGGCTTTTCTGAGCCACTTGGGGGGGTAGGTGGTGTTGAGAAGAAGAGATGAGAAATCCTTCTGCAGTTCATCTTTCTGGTCACCAGTTGGCACATCTGATGCTTTTCGTAGGTCAGCAAAGGGAGTTGTGTCCCGTTGTCTGTTTCCAAATAGTGTGTGTGAAAGGGCAGGTCTTAGGACCTGTCCTTTCTTGTCGCTCAGGTGCCCGGATAAGGATCGGGGGGGGTGAGCGGGGTGTTCGGTCTTGCTTGCGAAATTTTGGCGCCTCCTTACCGTGCGCCATGCGGCATTTTTTGGATTTCCTCGTGTTTTTTATGATTGCGGCTCCGCTTGTGGCCGCGCGTCAGGAAGCCCGCCAGCTCGAGCTTCCATCTGGCGAGACGATCGACTTCCTTTTCTATGAACCAGAGAATGGGGAGGAGAAAAAACTCCCGCTTCTCCTTTTCTTACATGGGGGGGGTGAGAGTGGTGATGAATTGGAAAGAGTGAAAACTCACGGTCCGCCGAAGGAAATCGAGGCGGGGAGAGAGTTTCCCGCGATCGTGGTCTCGCCGCTTAATCCTGCGAAGAAGGGCTTTTGGGATGAGGATCGCCTAAGTCGATTTCTGGACGCTCTGGAAAATGAGGTCACCTTTGATAAAGATCGTCTCTATCTCGCTGGGATGAGCCGGGGAGCCAATGGGGCCTATCGCTTGGCGATGGAAAACCCGGAGCGCTTCGCCGCTCTTCTGGTGCTCTGTGGGGCGGCGCCCGCGCCTTACGCGGGCTGGCTAAAAAAAATTCCTACGTGGATCATTCACGGCGAGCAGGATCCGGTCATCCCGGTGAGGCAGTCGCTCATGATGGCTGAGGCGATGAAGAAGGCTGGCAATAAAGCGAAGCTCACGATCCATCCCGAAGATGGGCATGACGTCTGGACGAGAACGTTTTCAAACGACGACTTTATGAAGTGGTTCCTCTCTCATAAGCGGGAGGCGATGTGATCACTTCTTTCTGAAAACGGCGAGGTGCTTGTCGACCGATTTGCCGGGAGCATCGCGGAGAGCGCGCGAATTCGGATTAATGATGGAGCCTACTTGGATGGCGCCGAGTCGTTCGAGTGCGCTTTTTGCCAGCTCGTGTTCTTTGTCAAAATAGGAAGTGATGACGAGAAGGCCGTCATCATGGAGTTTTTCAAGTGTTTGGTCGAAGATCTGGCTCCAGACTGGCTTGTCGTTCCAGTAATTCTGGTGGCGGAGAAAAGCGAGTTCCGGGGTGCCGATTTCCCTGAGATCTTTGAGGAGGTCGCCGCGATGAACGATGAAGTCGGCGGTGCTTTGCTCGGTAAGTTCTTTTTTCCAGCGGGACTTGGCCTGCCCGATTTCCGGCGCACGAATATCGAGTCCTTGTAAGTGAGACGAGGTCGATTTCTCGGCGAGAATCTTAGCGAGCACGCCTGTCTCATCAGCACGTCCGCACGCAACGTTCAGGAGATTGAGATGATCCGTTTTTTCAAGATGGGGATCGAGAAGACGGCGTAGGTTTTTTTCTAAGGTCGCGAGGTCGCCTTGGAGATGTTCGTGGAAGGGAGAGTGGGCCACGGGAGGAGCTTAATTTATGATTCGGATTTTCAAATAAGAGAATTAGAGTTCCAGCGTGGACCTACCGATCAGACCCCGCCGAAATCGCCAATCAGCAGGAGTGCGCGCTTTGGTGCGCGAGACGAGCTTAGCTGCGGGCGACTTTATCCTTCCTCTTTTTCTCCACGAGGGATCCGTTGATGAGCCTATCGAGTCGATGCCGGGCTGCACTCGCTGGTCGCTCGCAGGCTTGGTAAAAGAGGCGGGTGAAGCGCTCGCGCTCGGCATTCCCGCGGTTGTCCTTTTCCCAGCCATTGACGAATCCTTAAAAACGCAAGGTGCGGAAGAGTGCTTCAACCCTGAAGGATTAATTCCCAGAGCGATCAATGCGCTCAAGTCCGCTCATCCCGGGCTCGTGGTGATGACTGACATCGCGCTCGATCCTTACAATTCTGACGGGCACGATGGCCTCGTCGTCGATGGTGAAATAGTCAATGACGAGACGGTGCGGGTTCTCTGCCATCAGGCGGTGAGCCATGCCGAAGCCGGGGCCGATATCATCTCGCCGAGTGACATGATGGATGGACGGGTGGGCGAGCTCCGTGAGGCGCTTGATGAGCACGGTCATGAGAAAGTTTCCATCTGCAGCTACACTGCGAAGTATGCCTCGGCTTACTACGGACCCTTCCGAGGAGCGCTTGGCTCGGCCCCGAAGAACGGCGATAAGAAGACCTACCAGATGGATCCTGCCAATCGGCGTGAAGCAGTGCGTGAGCTTCTTCTCGATGAGGAAGAAGGGGCAGACATCGTCATGGTTAAGCCTGCTGGGCCTTACCTCGATATCATTTCAGAACTTCGTGAGCACACCGCTCTCCCGGTAGCAGCCTATCAGGTGAGCGGGGAGTATCTCATGATTAAGAGCGCGGCCAAGGATGGGTGGCTCGATGAGGAAAAGGTGATGATGGAAAGTCTGATCGGGATCAAACGGGCGGGCGCGGATATCATCCTGACTTACTTCGCAAAGGCGGCCGCACAGTTGCTCACTCAGGCTCGCTAGTTTTCTTCCCGACGAGTTCGATCTCGAAGATGAGCAATTCATTTGGCCCGATAAGGTCGCTGCGGCGCACCTCGCCGTAGCCTAAGTCTGAGGGGATGAAAACTTTCCACCGAGCACCGACGGGCATCAAGCTAAGGGCTTCCCGAAATCCTGCGATTACCTCGTCGAGCGCTAACAGCGTGGGCCTTTCGCCATCGGAAGCCTCGAACTCGTTGCCATTGAGGAGCGTGCCGAGATAATGCACCTCAGCTAGGTTTCCTTCGGCAAGCTCGCCCCCTTTCTCGAGCACCTGATATTGGAGTCCGCTCTCTAAGGTGGTGATGCCTTCTTGGGTGGCATTTTGCGCGAGGAATTCTTTTTGCTCGAGCTCGTTTTTTTCGGCCAGCGCGACTTCCCGCTGCGTGATTTCTTTTTGCAGAACGGTGAATGCTTCTCTGATTTCTTCGGGCGAAAAGGGGAGGGGTTCACCATCGAGGGCGAGTTCGAACCCTTCGGCGAATTGGCGCGTAGTGACGTCGGCTTTTTCGATGCGCTTCAGCTTGGCCCGCAGACCGGCCTGATGGCCGAGAGCCATCGAGACGCGCTCACGGAGAGATTCGGCACTCGGTTTTTCCTCGAGGGAATCCTCCGATGGGGCGGCGTCATCCGAAGGATCTGCCATCAGCGAAGAAAGCGCCGCGAGCAGGGCAAGGGTGATGATTTTCCAGCTCATGGGTTAAGTGAAAAAATTAGCGGGAGTGAGAGAAGCGGCAAGTGAAATATCATCTCGCTTATTCTAGCTCCAGTCGGTAACGGGGGATTGAGGGGTCGATCTCCTTGGCGTAGCGATCAATCCCGCCATCGAGCCCAACGGTGGCCTTGAGGCCGTGGCCCCGGAACCAAGCGCACTGATCGAGAACTGATTTTCCTTGGTGATCGAAGAGGATGATGAGGGTATCGGAATCGAGAGTTGAGAAAAGTTCACTTTGTAAATCCTGCGTCATAAGATGGGCTCCCGGCAGCGTGATCGCCTCGTGCTCCTCGCGAGTGCGGATGTCGAGTATGACTGGGGGAGTTTCGGAGATAAGGTGCCTCTGAAGGGCTGCGGGACTGATAAGCATCTCCGCGTCGTGGGCTTGGCCTTCAAGAAGGCAGGTGAGGACGTCATCGACCTGAAGTTCATGCTTTTGACAAACCTCGGCCAAAGTATCGCTCAGCTCGTAGGCGCAGGATTGGCAGCCGCCGATGTGGAAGGCCGAGAAAAGCGCGCGCTGAGCGCCGGGGTAGGCATCGAGTAGCGCTGACATTTTCTGATCGGCATCCATGGCTGGGACGATGGAGCTTGGTCTCTCTGAGTGCAAGCGTGTCCGCGCTACTTGGGCCTTTTAAAAAGGAGCGGCATTTGGCAGCTTCTGACCTATGGATGAGCGAGACGACGACCCAAAGATCTATCTTCTGCCAAACTTAATGACCGCAGGAAATCTCTTGTGCGGCTTCCTTGCCGTTCTGGTAATTTTTAAAGGAATGCAAGAGGTCGACCTCGTGGCCGCTAAGCCGTTTTACGAAAAGGCCATGCTCTACATCTTCGGGGCCTGTCTTTTTGATCTGCTCGATGGCCGGTTGGCACGCTTGGGCGGACAGGAGTCGCCCTTTGGGCAGGAGTTCGATTCCTTGGCGGATATGGTTTCCTTCGGAATCGCCCCGGCTATGCTCGTCTCCCGGGCAGTTCTCGCCGATCTCTCGTGGCCTACAAAATTTGATCTGGATGGTAACGGCGCAGCTTGGGCTATCGCATTCATTTATCTTCTCTGTGGCGCGGTGCGATTGGCTCGCTTTAATTGCCTCGCTCGGACCGGCAGCGGGGGACCGGACTTTCGCGGTATTCCCATCCCGATGGCAGCAGGTCTTGTGGCTTCGTTGACATATCTTATTATTAGTATTGCAGAGAAAGAGGATGGCCTGACTCTCGGTGCTTGGTCTTACGTTCTTGCTATTATCATTTTAGTGGTTTCTTTTTTGATGGTTAGTAATATTACCTACCCAAGTTTCAAGAAGGTCGATCTCAAGACACGAGCCAATATCTGGACGCTTTTAGGAGCTGCACTTCTCCTTGCGCTGTTGATTAAATTCCGTCTTTACGCACCACCTCTTATCTTTATCGGGTATCTCCTCGTTCCGGTCTTTCGACTTTTCTTTGCTAAACGGAAGAAGTCCCAGGCTGCATGAAGATCAAGAAAGCTTGAAGGTGAACCTTTTTTAAAAACTTAATTGACCTTTCTATGGAAGAACGGTAGAACTACCTAGTTCACCGCTTCTACCTTTGATGAGAACAATATTTTTTTTTAAAATCCTCGCGATCTACCTTGCGATCGTTGGGGGGGCTCTTCAGGCGGCCTCCTATACGGTTCGACCTTCTGAGACCTTTTACTCGATTGCCAAAAAGCATGGCGTGGGAGTCGATCTCCTGATGAAAGCTAATAAGATTAAGGATCCACGTGGTCTCAAGGTCGGCCAACGTCTGTCGATTCCGAGTGCTAAGATTGCCTCGTCCCGTAAGTCGTCTCTTAAGGTGACTTCGACCCGTTCGTCTAAAAAGGTAAGAAAGAAATCCCTACGAGTAGTCATGGACGCAGGACATGGGGGACGTGACAAAGGCGCCTACTGGTATGGCGTTCGAGAATCGAACCTCAATCTCCGAGTGGCTCGCCGGGTTGAAGCCAAGTTAAAGGCCCGGGGCTACACCGTAGTCATGACGCGTCGAAGTGATGTCTTTCTATCTCTCTCAAAGCGCGCTGCGCTCGCAAATCGCTACAAGAACTCCATTTTCGTGAGTATCCACTTCAACGCCACCCCGAATACCCGGGTTCATGGTGCTGAGACATTTTACGCTGGTGGGAAAAGGGGATATTACCTCGCTTCTTCAATCCAGCGGGAACTCGTGAGGCGGCTTAAGGTATCGAACCGAGGAGCGCGCGTCGCTCGCTTCACTGTTCTGACTCAGACCCGGAGCCCGGCCGTCTTGGTCGAGTGTGGCTTCATCAGCAATGCCCGGGAGCGTGCTCGCTGCACTACCTCCTATTACCAGTCGGCCGCTGCCCAAGCCATCGTCGCTGGCATCGAGCGCTACGATCGCTCCTACTGAAAAAGTTTTCATTTTTCAGACGAATCTCTCCTCATCAGGCCATGTGGTTTGGAGTGCGTGATGCTCTCGCCTTAGCTCAGGAGCGGGTGGAAGTTGCAAACGTAACTATTCTAGGAGAACTCATTGACAATGAGCTGGTTCGAGATCGTCTGCTCAAAGCTGGGGTCAGCGAAGGGGACCTCTTCGGAGAAGATGCGCCAACAGCGGAAGTCGTTGTGACGGCCCATGGAGCATCGGAATTTCAAAAAAATCGCTGAGCTGGAAAAGGACACCTTGTCCGAGATGCCACTTGTCCTTTAGTGAAAAAAGCGCACCGCGCGCTCGTCATTCTTGTCGCGGAGGGATGTTCTCCGATCGTGATTGGCAAGGCGGGCCACGTGGAGGTCCTCGGCCTGACCGGCGACTTTCCCGGAGCAAAGGTTATTCTATGCGAAGATGATATTAGACACCTCGATTCTCAGCCGCGATTTGGAGTGGTGGCGCAGACCACTCAACCTATCGAGAAAGTTGAAAAAATGTTATCGTTGCTCAAAGAAAATCAGCCTCATTCCGAGGTCCGCTTCCGTGACACCGTTTGCCAGCCGACGAAAAACAGACAAAAGGCGCTGCACCAGCTCGCCCTCGAGGTCGACTTCATGGCGGAGCGAATTCGAACAACTCTCACCAGCTCGCCGAAACCGCTCGCAAGCTCGGATGCCGTGCCGAGCGTGTCGCCACCGCGAAGGAGATTGATCCGGCTTGGTTCAGAGATTGTCAGAAAGTGGGTGTCACAGCGGGAACCTCGACGCTGAACGCCTGCGTCGAGAAGGTGATGGAGAGGCTCGAGCGCTTGGGAGGACAGCGAGCTTCGTGAGATGGGTGTCACCTAGCTGACGCAACAATGGTTATCGAGCACCTCCTTTAATAAGCCGAGCGCACGGGCGACCTCTTCTTCCGAGACATTAAGCGGAGGAAGGAATCTCACCGTCTCTGGACCTGCGGGGGGAACTAGGAGACCGAGTCCGAGAAGTTCTTTGCAAAGATGAATCGAAGGAACGGCGACCTCGGGAAGCGAAAGCTTTTCGATTGCGAGACCGAATCCCAGAAGAAGACCGGCACCGCGCACCTCGGAAATAGCGGGATGATTCCAGCTGGAAATGGTCTCTCTGATCTGGCGTTCCCGCGCCTTTACATTACCGACGAGATCTTCCGCGATGATGGTCTCGATGACCGCAAGCGAAGCTGCGCTCGCGAGCGCATTTCCCCCGTAGGTCGAGCCGTGGCTACCCGGACCGAGCAGGGGCGCGAGGGAATCCTTAACCCAGAAAGCCCCGATGGGAAAGCCGCCGCCCATGCCCTTGGCCCAAGAAATCGCATCCGGCTTGAGATCGGGGCTGATGACTCCCCAGCCATTGAGCGTCCCGGTCCGGCCCATCCCGCACTGAACCTCGTCTAACAGAAGGAGGCAGTTCTTATCCTGCGCGATCGCAGCCAGCGCTTCGAGAAATTCTTTCGTTACGACATTGACCCCACCCTCGCCTTGGATCGGCTCTAACAGAAAGGCCACCGTCTTATCGCTCACGACCGAATTGAGAGCGGCGAGATCGTTCAGCGGACTATAAATGAAGCCCGGCAAAAGTGGGCCGAAGCCATCGTGAATCTTCCCTTGCGCCGTCGCCGACATCGACCCGATGGTGCGGCCATGGAACGATTGGTTGAAGGTGATGATCTCGTGCCTCCCGCTCTCTAACCCATGCCTCCGCGCCAGCTTGATCAAACCATCATTCGCCTCCGCACCGGAGTTAGAGAAAAAGACCTTCCCCGGCTCGCCCACCACTTTTTCTACAATCACTTCAGCAAGTTCAGCCTGCTGCTTCGTGAAATAGAGGTTCGAGCAGTGCATCAGCTCGCTGGCCTGCGCAGTAATCGCGGAGGTCAGCGCCGGATGGCAATGCCCCAGCGAGCACGTCGCAATCCCCGCGCAGAAATCAAGATACTCCCGCCCCGCCTCGTCCCACACGCGCGAGCCAGCGCCTTTTGCGATGGTGAGCGGAAATCGGCCATAGGTATTCAGCACGAATTGGTGGGTTTTTTCTTCAGTGGTCATGACGTTGCAAGGCAAGTCTTGCCACGATCCGACTCGATTAGAAAGTCTAGCAATCCAATCAATCGCCCAAAAAATTCTTCATGGAAAAACGATTTCTCGAAATCTCATCCACCCCAAACGTCCTCCGTTCACCAAGATCCTAGGCTCTCTCGCTTTCGCCTTTCAAAGTCAGCCCTCAAACTGGCACTCTCAGCTTAGGAAAAATGAGCGACCTCACCCCAAGTCTCCAACCCTCTCCCAAGCGACCGCTTCCCTACTGGATGCGCCTCCGGAGCCTTGCGCTAATCCTCGCGCTCCTCTGGATTATCGAGATCCTTGACAGCCTCCTCCTCGGGAGTCGGCTCGAGTTGGCAGGCATCCAGCCGCGCGAGTTCTCCGGGCTCGATGGCATCCTCTTCGCCCCCTTCCTCCACGCTGGCTGGGGCCACCTCCTGAGCAACTCGCTCGCGCTCCTCATCCTCGGAGCCGCACTGCTCCTTTCCGGCTGGCGGGACCTCGCCATCGTCACCGCCGTCTCTGCGCTTGTCGCCGGGATCGTCGTCTGGCTCATCGGATCCCCTCACTCCATCCACATCGGAGCCAGCTCCGTCGTCTTCGGCTACTTTGGTTTTCTCATCGCCTCCGGCTACTACCAAAAAACCCCGCTCACCATCCTCCTCGCCGTTCTCGTCGTCATCTTCTTCGGAGGAGCGATCTGGACCATGCTCCCCACCGAGACCGTCCGCGCCGCAAACATCAGCTGGGAAGGCCACCTCGGCGGAGCCCTCGGTGGGTTTCTCGTCGCCCGCAGTAGGAAGAGAAGTCTCCATCCCGAGACGAGCCCGACTCTCTAACAAGATACCTTTTACCTCCCGACCTCAGCCGGCGCGGTAAGAACCGCCCAGTAGTGCACCACCTTCGAATCCGGGACATAAGCGTAGCCCACCCCGATTCGAGTTTGCGCGGCATAGACCGGATTTTCTCCCAGAAGATGACGCCGATGCAGCGCCGAGGTCAGGAACTGCTGGTAAGTCTCCTCAGCAGTGTCATGACCACCCGCGAGAGACTCGACAAAGTTAAGCTCCCGCGAGGTCAGATAGATCGGAGGCAGCCGATAACCGGTGCGGCTTATAAGAACATTCGCGCCGTTGCCATCAGGATCCACGTGGGCAAAGTAACCCCGGCGCGCCATATCGTAAGCCTTCGCCCGAGCCGCCCTCGCAAGGCGCTGATCATAGATCATCACCGGCCGCTTCTGCCGCGCATTACCCCGGAAAAGATCTGCCAACTTCCGCTCCTGCTGGCTCTGGAATGAGCCCCCCTGCGGAAAGGTTGCGACGTTACAACTGGTAAGAAGAAAGGCAAAGCAGAGGAAAATTTTCACAAGAGAAAAGGAAAGGGCTTACCCGGAAGATAGGCCCGAAATGTCTCAGGTCGAGCGAGTCTTGATAGAAAGAAATACGAGTTCACCCTAAAGCACGAGAGCGTCACGATCGGTGGGAAGATCCACCCCATCTGAGTAAGGGCGGAGCTCGTGGACGGGAAGCCTTTCATCTTCAGCATCAAACCCGGCGACCCAGAGTGGGATGACAAAGGCCGGAGTATTGAGTGACGGAGGTTTCGCCTAGGGAGGGTCGCAAAATTGATCTTCAGGGGAAGGGTGTAACTGATAAGGTTATATTATCTTGGTGAGTGCAGCGAAGGAAACCGCGACCAAGCTACACGGCTCCGTCGAGGCCTCGGACTGGAATAGAGCGACAGCGATACTACGCATGCGGGACCCAAAGGGTGAGCGCTGGGGCGTCCTTCAACACGGCGTGGCTGGCTTCTGCAAAAAGTCATCCGGCATGCGGCGGCCAGAGCCGAACCCGAGGAAATCAACAATGCCTTTCACATCGCAGCTTAAAGCTGCCATCTTCAGCGCCCGCGGATGTCACTAACCGATCACCAAGCCAAATACCTCGCCCACGAGCTCACCCGCCGCTGGTCTTCCGACAGCGTCGGTAGCCTCGCTGCGGCTGTGGCTGGTGCCCAGGTCGATCTAAACCCTCACCAGGTCGATGCCGCTCTCTTCGCCTTCAAGTCTCCCTTTTCTAGTGGTGCCCTTCTCGCTGACGAAGTCGGCCTCGGCAAAACCATCGAAGCCGGTATCCTCCTCTCTCAACGCTGGGCGGAACGAAAGCGCCGCATCCTCGTCATCACGCCCTCAAACCTCCGCAAGCAGTGGCACCAGGAACTTGCTGAAAAATTCTTCCTCCCTGCCACAATTTTAGAAGCTCGTTCTTATAAACAGGCGGTCAAAGCTGGAAGCTTAAATCCCTTTCAGCCCGACGAACCCAGTCTCATAATCTGCTCCTACCACTTTGCCAAAAACAAGGCCGACGACATTGTCGCGACGCCATGGGATCTCGTCGTCATCGACGAAGCCCATCGCCTCCGCAACGTCTATAAAACGAGCAACGTCATTGCCAACACCCTGAAGAAGGCGCTCGAAGGCCGGCCCAAAGTTCTCCTCACCGCGACACCCCTTCAGAACTCGCTCCTCGAACTCTACGGTCTCGTCTCATTCATCGATGAACACGCCTTCGGAGATTTGAAGAGCTTTCGCCAGCAGTATGCCAATCTAAGCCAAGACCTTACTTTTGATGCCCTTAAGGCACGTCTCGCTCCACTCTGCCACCGGACTCTCCGCCGCCAAGTCACCCAATACGTTCCTTACACCGCTCGGCATGCTCTTGTCGAAGAGTTCACTCCTGAAGAAAGCGAGGATCAACTCTATCACCTCGTTTCCGAATACCTCGGGCGTGACGACCTTTTCGCCCTGCCCCCCGCGCAGCGCACTCTCATGACATTGGTCCTTCGGAAGCTCCTTGCTTCCTCGACCTTCGCCATCGCCGGAGCCTTGCAAACGATGGCTCGCCGCTTGGGTCGCGATCTCGCCGAGCAGGAAGCCCTCTCGCTCGCTGAGGAACTCGACGATGACTACGAGGCTCTCGACGAAACCGCCGAAGAGTGGGCGGATGACGAAGCCACAGAACCACTCTCCGAAGCCGACCGGGCAGCGCTTGCCTCCGAAATCGCCGAACTGGAGGCCTTTGCTGAGCTAGCCGTCTCCATCACAAACAACGCCAAAGGCCAAGCGCTCCTCCGGGCCCTAAGAGGCGCTTTTGACAAGGTTTCCGGTCTCAAAGCCGCTGAAAAAGCGATCGTTTTCACCGAGTCCCGCCGAACCCAGGACTACCTCCTCCGCCTTCTCTCCGAAAGCGAATGGAGCGAGGGCATCGTCCTCTTCAACGGCAGCAACACCGACCCGCGCTCCAAGGAAATCTACGAAGCCTGGAAAGTCCGCCACGAAGGCTCCGACCGCGTCACCGGCTCGCGCACCGCCGACATGCGCTCCGCCCTCGTCGACTACTTCCGCGACGAAGGCCGCATCATGATTGCCACCGAGGCCGGGGCCGAGGGCATCAATCTCCAGTTCTGTTCCCTCGTCATCAATTATGACCTCCCTTGGAACCCACAGCGCGTCGAGCAGCGCATCGGTCGCTGTCATCGTTATGGGCAAAAGCATGACGTGGTCGTCGTCAACTTCCTTAATAAGAAGAACGCCGCCGACCAGCGAGTCTATGAACTCCTTGCCGAGAAATTTAACCTCTTCGAAGGCGTCTTCGGAGCCAGCGACGAAGTCCTCGGCGCCATCGGCTCTGGAGTCGATTTCGAAAAGCGCATCTCCACGATCTATCAGCAGTGCCGCCAGCCCGAGCAAATCAAAGAGGCCTTCGACGCTCTGCAGTTGGAACTCAGCTTCGAGATCAACGAGGCCATGACCACCACCCGCAAGAATCTCCTCGAGCACTTCGACGACGAGGTGCGGGAAAAACTTAAGATCCGCGACGAAGACTCCAAGGCCATCCTCGGCCAGTTCGAGCGCCAGCTCATCCGTCTCACCCGCCATGAGCTAAATGGCCATGTCGAGTTTCAAGGCGAAGGTTCCTTCCAACTCCTCACCGAACCCTTTCCAGAGCTTGCCGAAAAGACCCCCACGGGACTCTACGAGCTTCCCCGTCGCTCCGGTGAGGCTCACCTCTACCGCATCGGCCATCCCCTCGCCGATGCCGTCATCCGCACCGCCAAAGAGCGAGAACTGACCAAAGCCGAAATCACCTTCAGCCACGAGGACCACGAAGGAAAAGTCACCATCCTAGAACCCTACCTCGGCGAATCCGGCTGGCTCACCGCCTCCCGCTTCACCGTCGATTCCCTCGACCAAACCGAGGACTACCTCATCCTCGCAGCCCATACCCGCAAAACACTCGGGGCCCACGTCAAACAGGTTACCGGGCACATTTATGAAACCCGTGACGCCAGCGCTATCGGTAACGCCCCCTCGTCCCGGCTCTTTGACGTGAAAGGGACTGGCTACCTGACTCAAAAATGTTGGCTGCAGGTAGCGCAATCAAAGAATGACTATGACCACCAGTCTTTGCCCACGCCTCAAGCCTAAATGAACAAGCTACTTGATACTCGCTTTCTTCACTCGGTTTCCCTTCACTCACTTCGCAAGTCACGCAACTATTATGGCCAATTCGACACAGCTAAAATCACTGCTTCAAAGTCATTCCGACGGAAATGATGAGCGGTTCTATGCCGTTGCGCTTCAGGTCGCCGCTGCTGAAGCGCGGAAGGGGCATCAACGACTTGCCGATGATTTGAGAAAGCTGATCGAGCAGTCAAGGCAACAAGCATCCTCACAACCTCGGATCTCCAGTGGTATCGTCTCCGTAGCGCAACCTCTGGGCGATGTCGCCGAGCTTTTGGAACAAGTTCCGTCAACTGTAAAGCTATCTGATCTGGTTCTTGAGGACAGCCTCGCAAAGCGGGTTGAGCGTGTCCTGCGTGAACAGCAGAACCTTAGCCGACTGAAGGAAAACGCTTTGCGGCCCCGGCAGCGTCTTCTCTTCACAGGCCCTCCGGGGTGTGGAAAAACGATCACGGCGAGCGCTCTGGCCGGAGAACTCGGCCTGCCGCTGTTCGTCATCCGTCTCGATTCCCTGATTAGTCGATTTCTTGGCGAATCCCTTTCAAAGCTCCGCCTCATTTTCGAAGCGATCGAGGCCACCCGTGCGGTTTACCTTTTCGATGAATTCGATAGCATTGGCTTCACCCGCGATGCCGGGGGTGAGGTCGCGGAAATGCGTCGCGTGCTCAATTCCTTCCTCGTGTTCATCGAGCAACTCCAAGGAAATAGCCTGATCATCGCCGCCACCAACTACGGACCGAAGCTCGACAAGGCACTCTTCCGCCGATTTGACGATCTCATTGAATTCGGCCTTCCCGATTCTGCCCAAGTCAGGAAAATCATCAAGCGCCTCCTGCGGAACATCGCCAAAGAACGTCTCCAGTGGAAAAAAATCGACCAAGCTGCCGCCGGTCTCAGCTACTCGGAAGTCACTCGCGCATGTGAAGAGTCCATCAAGGACATGCTGATTCACGAGCACGACCAAGTCACGAATGCCTCCCTGATCACGGCCTTGGCGGAGCGCAGAGTCTATCTAAATCACTGAAATGACACTCTAACCCGCTCCTGAAATCTACTCCCGCCAATGCCTGATCATCTGTCGCAGCCGCTTCCCCACCTGAGCCTTCGCACCACCCCAGAAAACATTCCTTACTCGGGCGATGGCCGGGGCAAGAAAAAGATCTTTGAACGGCAGGACAGGGCTGGTCATGCTGCTCTGCTGAAGAGCGAACTGGAAAAAGTTGCCGACACTTTTGAGGCAACCTTGGAATGGCAGAACGAAAACAGCCTCGGCTCGGACTTCGGCCTTATTCTTAATGTCGAGTCAGAACCGGACCACCCGATTCAGTTCAAGAGTCTCGAACAAGCTGCTACGACGAACCAGAAAGGCATTACAGTTCTGAACATAAGGAAAAAGGTAACCCCGTCCGGCATTGTCGATCAGGTAGCTCTTTTCGTCCCTTACGGTCGACTCACCTCCTTGGAGAAGAAAATCGAGACCTATTCAGACCCTTCCAAGGACAATAGAAAAGGCCCTAGCAACAATGATCTCCTCGCAAATATTTCCTCAATCCGGGTAGCTGCACTGGAGGCTCTCTGGATGGACGCCGATTCGCTTCCGCCAAAAGAGAAACCAGTCTGGTGGGAAGTCTGGATTAGGCGCAACGATGGCGACTGGGAGGGGCTTTTCCGCGAGCAGTGCCAGAGAAAGAAAATTGAACTCTCAAATCAACGGCTCGTGCTCCCCGACCACATCATTCTTGTCCTTAAGGCCAGACGAGAACAGCTCGAAGACTCACTGGTGATTCTCAATAGTCTTTCCGAAATGCGCTACGCCAGACCGTGCTCGGTAGGACTCACCGAATTGGCAGGGATTGAACAAGAGGAATGGATTGAAGAGGCTTTGGATAGGATTGCGTGGCCCGGCAGCGACGCCGCAGCGGTCTGCCTCATCGATGGCGGAATCAACCGCGCCCATCCTTTGATTGAACGCCTTCTGGCATCGGCGGACATGTTCACCGTTTTACCTGATCCAGACCTATCAGATTCGCAGGGACACGGCACTCCGATGGCCGGGCTGGCAGCCTTTGGTGATCTGCGGGGACTCATGCTCTCGGCTGAGACATGGAATCAACTCCACCGCCTGGAATCGGTGAAACTGATTGCGACAGGTTCGGAGCATAAGCCGGAGAATTACGGTGCTGTGACCCAGCAGGGCGTCCACTTGCCGGAATCAGCGTCGCCATCCCGCCCCCGAGTCTTCTGCATGGCACTGACTCGCGGAACTCCCCATGACGACGGTCGCCCTTCTGCTTGGTCCGCCGCAATCGATGCCCTCGCCTCGGGTAGTCAGGAGGAAGGGAGTCCAAAGCGAGTTATCATCGTCTCGGCGGGCAATTGGCGCACCTTCGATGAGCACTATCGGTATCCTGAATCCCTTCACGGTGCCCCGGTGGAAGACCCCGCCCAGGCCGTCAATGCCATCTGCGTCGGTGCTGTCAGCGGTCGCGCCAATATTGAAGAGAGCGACCCGGAGTCACAACAGTCTACGGCCATCGCCAGCGTTGGCTCACTGTCCCCCTTCAGTCGCACTTCCCACCAATGGCGGTCGCATTGGCCGATCAAGCCGGACGTAGTTGCTGAGGGAGGAAACCTGGCCCGCTCGCAGACAGGAGAACTTTTCCAGCGGGACTCGCTTGACCCCCTCAGCACCTCGTCTCGGTTTGCATTGCGCCCCCTCTGCGCAATGAATGCCACGAGTGCGGCCACGGCCCTTACCGCTCGCGTCGGGGCACATCTTTGCCAAACCTATCCCGACCTTTGGGAAGAAAGCATCAGGGGATTGATCGTTCATTCAGGTCGCTGGACGCCTGAAATGCTGGGACGCGGAGCCATCGACCCCCATCGGTCCGGTAGCACGGACGCAATCGAAAAAGTGATCCGTTCTTTCGGGTATGGGCTGATCGATCCGACTCGCGCTTCCGTAAGCTTCGAGAATCAGGCCACCGTTCATTTCCAGCAATCACTCCAACCATTTAAAGGAAAAGCAGGAGGGGCAACCCTCCACGAATCGCACTTGGTCAAGCTTCCGTGGCCCTCTCAGATCCTGCAAGCTTCTCCCGATGCCACTGTGACCCTTCGGGTAACCCTTTCGAGTTTTGTCGAACCAAATCCTGGCTCACGGACTTGGGAAAAGAGTGATAAATACAAATACGCCGGTGCCCAACTCCGCTTCGCCGTAAAACATAAAGACAGCAGTCTCGATACCTTCCGGGCATCGCTCGCTGGAGCTGATTCAGGCTGGGCACTTGGCTCTAAACTCCGCGCCAAGTCCTGTTCGCTCGTCCAGGATGTCTGGCAGGGAAGTGCCGCACAACTCGCGGAAATGGACTACCTCCGCGTCTTCCCGGTCGTCGGATGGTGGGCCAGAAGAAAATTCCCTGAAGACCACGAACATCACGACTGCTACCTCAAACAAATACGCTACAGCCTTATTGTTAGCGTCGAAAGTGAGGATAATTTGCCACTTTACTCTGGGATCTCAGCAGAGATTGACCGTCTGGAAGCCGCTGAACTGTCTACCGATTCGGGCGACATCGTGAGTCCTTAAAAATTAACATCTCGTGGATGTCGGAGCTAGGAGCTCTTCCGCTGCGCTTCTTCTTGAAGGCGTAACCCCAACGTGCCTTGGCACGCCTCCCTAGCTTCCTCCTGAGAGCATAATCTGGGAGGTTTTCCTTTTTAAGGAGATCTCCCTGAGCCGTGCAGTGCAGTTTCCAATTGTGCAGCAGACCGCTGCACAATTGCATTTCCCACGACCTCAAGGAAGCCTTCCCGGAGATGTCGGGGTTTTCACCCAGAAACCTCAAGTATATGAGGAAATTCGCGCAACTTTGGCCGGAAAAGCCAATTGTGCAGCAGTCTGCTGCACAAATCCCCTGGGGATCGACAATGCTCATTCTGGATAAGATCAAAACGCCGGAAGAGCGGGCTTTTTATTCCTTAAAAACTCTTGAAAATGGCTGGTCTCGGGCTGTTCTCAGAATGCAAATCCAGAGTGAGTTATACGAGCGGCAAGGCAAGCTCACCAATAACTTCAGCGTGGCACTCCCACCAGACGAATCCGATCTCGCTGCGCAGATTTTTAAAGACCCCTACATTCTCGATTTTTTAGGAACGGATCACATTCACCGGGAATCTGAGCTGGAGCGGAAGCTCGTCACTCATATCGAGTCCTTCCTTCTAGAATTGGGCCAGGGCTTTGCCTTCGTGGGACGCCAAGTCCACCTCGAAGTGGGCGGCGATGACTTCTATCTCGATCTCCTTTTCTACCATCTCAAGCTCCGCTGCTACGTCGTGATCGAGCTCAAGACCGGGAAATTCGAACCCGGTCATGTGAGCCAACTCAACATGTATCTCAATCTCGTCGATGACTTGATGAAGCATCCCGATGACAAGCCCACCATCGGCTTGCTACTCGTCAAAGAGCGCAATCGACTCGTCGCTGAATACGCGCTGGCGGGCTACCAGAAGCCCATCGGCATTGCTGAATGGGAAAGGCAACTCACGCAATCTCTGCCCAAAGAACTCGACTCCAGTAAGACGGGAGCGAAGGAGGAGGAGATGATTAACCAGCTCCTCACCGTCGAGGACCCCGCAAACCCGACCGAGGTCGTCATCCACGTCAACATGCTTAAGGAAGGCTGGGATGTGACTAACCTCTACACCATCGTCCCTCTCCGAGCCGCGAATGCCCGCATTCTTATCGAGCAATCAATCGGACGTGGCCTACGCCTCCCCTACGGCAAGCGCGTCGGTGTCACCGCCGTCGACCGTCTCAGTATCGTCGCTCACGACAAATTCCAGGAAATCGTCGATGAAGCGAACCGTCCTGATTCACAAATCCGCATGCAGACCGTCGTCCTCGATCCCGATGAGATCGAGAAGAAGAAAAAGACGGTTGTTTCTCAATCCACCCTAGCCACTCAACTCGGAGCGACACCTCCACACACGACGACCTCAACCGAAATCGCAAAGACTGAGGCCAAGCCCGCCTTCGACACTCCGGCAGAACAGAATATCGCTCAGGCTGCCTATCAAGTGATCAAAAAGCTGGAAAACAAGCCGGGCAAAGTCCCATCCACCAGCTCCCTCAAGAACAAAGAGATCCAAGCCGCAATGGTTGAAGAGGTCGCCGCCCAGTTTACACCTTCCCAGCTTGAGATGGAGGGCGTCACGAAAAAGCCGGACATCGCCGCGATTGTCAAAAAGGCAACAGAACTCGTCGTCCAACAAACCATCGACATCCCACGAATCCTCGTCGTTCCCAAAGGGGAAGTGGAATCAGGTTTCAACACCTTCGAACTCGACACAACCGTTTTTAATTATTCCCCGGTTTCGGATGTGATCTGGAGCCAGTCACTGAGAACAGGCTTGGTTGTTGAAATCGGGCTAGGAAAGGGTGGAATTGAAGAGACACGTTTAGAAGATTACATAGTAAGAAGTCTAATAGATTTCGACGATATCGATTATGAACAACATGCCGACCTACTCTATGAGCTGGCGAATCAGACATTGCAGCATCTTAGAGGTCACCTGAGTAACGAGGAAGCCGCGAAAGTAATGCAAGCCTATCAAAAGGATATTTCTCAGAATATCCATGCCCAGATGCAGGAGCACTACTGGGAAGACGAAAATGTCGAATACGAAGTCGTCATCAGCAAAGGCTTCACCGAATTGAAGAGCAGTGCCTATACCACGACGGCAACCCAAGATCCTCTCGATTTCAAAGTGTCACCAAAGGACAAAAGCAACATGTCCAAATACCTCTTCGGCGGGTTCAAAAAGTGCCTCTACCCCGTGCAGAAATTCGATGCCGAAGGCGAACGTGTCCTCTCTGTCATCTTAGAGCGGGAGGCCGAGAAGTGGTTCAAGCCAGCCAAAGGCCAGTTCCAAATTTTCTACAAATCCGGAGCCGACCACCCCGAATATCAACCCGACTTCGTCGCCGAAACCGCCAACGGCATCTACATGCTTGAGCCCAAGGCGAAGGGCAATATGAGCGACCCCGATGTCCTCGCCAAGAAAGAGGCAGCAGAGAAGTGGTGCAAGAATGCCACCGAGCACACCGCCAAGCACAGTGGCAAGCCCTGGCACTACAAACTGATCCCCCACGACACGATTGCGGAAAACATGTCCATTGACATGCTCGGCACGTCCTCCTGAACCTCAACTCAACCCTCATTTCGAAGAATCCAACGAGTTCGGCGCCATCCTGACGACAAAGCCTAAAACACCGACTGGAGCCAGCGCGCCGACATCAAGGCCGAGCTCAAAGTGGGCCTGATTCTGCTTCTTGCAGAGCACGGGTATCCGGTAGTGGATCGGGATGAGGTTTACAAAGAGATCTTCGAGCAGCCGGAAAACTTTAAGAAGCATCGAGGGTGATCGGGGGCGCCCTTGGCGAGTGGTGAATCGTGAGTGAGGAATGTTGATTTTTTAATCCACTTAGCGGATTTCGAGAAGTTTCCGAATGGAGTTGGAAGGGTTTCGGAGGATGAGATCGAAGTGAAGAGAGGTGGTCGCGCTTGTTCCGTTTCTAGGATTGGCCGGGACGTGGCGGGGGCAGAGTCCTCCGATGAGTCCGAAGAAGGGAGGCCTGGTGAGCTTGTGGACGCGCTTGGTGACGAACTCAAGTTGCACGATGTGCTCGGTGCCGACTGCGAGGTTCGGTGAATCAAGCGGTTCTTGGTAGGGCTGAGTCTCGGTGACTAGGAGCTGATTTTGAGAAGCGAGCTCCAGTGGGCGTTAGGTCTGCTGGGAGGAGAGGGCATCCCGAGAGCTTCCGCAGTCGTCTTGGCCCAAGTGTCGTAGTCCGTGGAGCAGGGTCTCAAGCGCAGTGGACGCACGGGAGCCTCCGATTGACTCGGGGCTGGCTTTTGAAGCGCTTTTTTTTCGTAATCCACTGGCAGGAGAGTAAAAGGGAGATGACTCTGGGTTAATGATGGAGATAAAACGGACCAAGCAGAGTGATCAAGCCGAGGAGAAAAACCGGGCGGAAAGGTCCATCCATACTGGCTATTAGCTTTTAGCGATTAGCTTGGAGCTTTCTCGCAATGAACTCCGATCAATAGGGCCAACCGCTAATAGCCAACCGCTAATAGCCAACCGCTAATAGCCAGCTCCGCAACTCTTGTCGTGTTCGTATTTCCTTAGCTTGATCGCCCTTACGCAGCAAGGCATCAGCGCGGAAAATTTAAACCGCAACCGGAGCAAAGTGGAACCGGAACAACGTGGAGATCGCCGTAGGCAAATGGACGGAATGGACAAAGATGGAAGATTCTCTATATTTAGGCGAAGGTGCCTTGGCGGAGCTGGTGGACCATTTCCCAGAGGAGGTCGGTTTTTCCATCTTTGATGAGGCCGAGGGGGGTGGCTTTGTCAAAGGCGGGGTTGGGAGTTTGGAGCCAATCCTTGAGGGCTTGGCGATCTCCGGCGAGCTCTTGGAGGGCCTTGATGAGTCGCATGGTCTCGGTGATGGGGCGGGCGCTGGTTTTTGGAATGCGCGGAGCTTTCTCGATGGTGGCCATCTTACGTTCAGAGAAGTCTGCCATTTTACAGAAGAGGCTGCGGGGAATGCCACGCTCCTGCCGCCAGTGCATGAGGTCCCGACCGCTTAGCACCTCTTTCGGGGTGACTTGTTCTTTGGTGAGCTTTGTCGTGGCCTTCATGATCGTGGGATCAAGGTAGAGGTGTTGAGATGGCCTTTCAAGAAAAACATGCAAAATTGCAGTTTTTATAAATGAGGCCAATAAACCTCTTTTGCGACAGTGAGGGTGTTTCGATGGCGGAAGTTATCGGGAAAGAGGATGAGATTGGAGCCTTGAGTCCAAGCAGAGCTGGGGGTGAGGATTCCTTCTGCTTCGCTATCGAGAACGGCCCAGCCGAGGGCTTGGGTAAGTGATTCGTGGCCACGTCGGTTGTCTTTTCGCCAGTCACAGTTGATGAGCGAGTCCCGAGATGCGCGCAGGCGCTGTCGGGTTTTGCCATCACGGAGATCGATTACTTTTGCGGCTTTGACGGAGGCGGTGACGAGCACGATGGGAGTCGAGTTTTCATCGGGGAAGCCATAGTAGCGATTTGCGGCGAGTGATTCGGCAAGCGCGGTCTCGGGTTCGAGTGAGGTGTAAGTGGCAAGATGGGAGTCTTTCAGGAGCCATCTCCCATTGGCGAAGGAGGCTCCCTTTCCAGCAAAGAGATCGGAGGTCTCTGAGAAACGAGGATCGACGAAGCGAAATGCTGATCCTGAAAAGGTGGTCGTTAAGCCGGCTATTCGTTCCGAAATCCGCTGTCTGAGAAGGTCTCGTTTTGGGTGGAGGTGCATGGCTTGGTTGAGGGGGACGTAGGACTACAAGTCCACGCTCCATATTTTACCCGAGATCGTAGGCGTCTAGGTCGCTGGTGACGATGACGTCTTCGGGGGTGGGGGTGGCGTCTAGGATATTTTTGATATGTCGGGAGAGGACTCGGGCATTGGGGCCGCGGAGGAGGAGCTGGAAGCGAAATTGGGAGTGGGAGCGGGTGAGGGGACTGGGGATGGGGTCGCCTAGGATGACGCCTTCGGGGAGGTTTTCTTTTAATTTGAGATGGAGGGTTTCGAGGGTGAACTCGGCGCGGCGCTCGTGGCTGGATCTGGCGAGGAGGAGGGCGAGGTGGGTGAAGGGGGGGTAGGAGAATTGCTTCCGCATTTCGAGCTCCTGCTCGACGAAGCCATCGAAGTCATGGTGCCTGGCGAACTGGATGCTGGGGCTGTGGGGGGTGGAGGTCTGGATGATGACTTCTCCGGCGAGGTCGCCCCGGCCGGCGCGGCCGGCGACTTGGGTGAGGAGCTGGAAGGTGCGCTCGCCGGCGCGGAAGTCGGGGGCGTAGAGGGAGAGGTCGGCATTGAGGACGCCGACGAGGGTGACGTTTGGAAAGTCGAGCCCTTTGGCGATCATTTGGGTGCCGAGGAGGATGTGGATTTTCTTGGCCTTAAAGTCGCGCAGGGTGTCGCGGAGGGCGTTCTTGCGGCGGGTAATGTCGGTATCGAGGCGGGCGATTTTGTAGCCTTTGAAGAGTTTGTTTAGGATGATTTCGGCTTTTTCGGTGCCGTATCCCTGGAAGCGGATGGCGGGGTCTTTGCACTCGGGGCAGAGCTTTGGGACGATGGCTTGGTGGCCGCAGATGTGGCAGACGAGGCGTTCTTCGGAGCGGTGGTAGGTGAGGGGGATGGCGCAGTGGTTACACTCGATGGCGTGGCCGCAGGGCGGGCATTGGAGGGAGCGGGCGAAGCCGCGGCGGTTGAGGAAGAGGATGACTTGCTCGCTTTTTTCGAGGCGGGAGTCGATGGCAGTACGAAGTTTATCGGAGAGGATGGCATCACGCCCTTTCTGCTTCCGGGACTCGATGCGCATGTCGACGACGCGGGTGAGGGGGAGGGTGGCGCCATCTGCCCGCTGGGTCATTTTGACGAGTTGGTATTTTTTGAGGAGGGTGTTGTTAAATGTTTCTAGTGAGGGGGTGGCGGAGCCGAGGAGGACGGCGCATTTTTCGAGGCGGCAGCGGACGACGGCGAGGTCGCGGGCGTGATACTTGGGTGGGTTTTCCTGTTTGTAGGCGGGCTCGTGTTCTTCATCGACGATGATGAGGCCGAGGTTTTTGAGGGGGGCGAAGATGGCGGAGCGGGCTCCGATGATGATGCGGGCTTCGCCGGAGCGGATGCGTTGCCATTCATCGAAGCGCTCGCCTTGGGAGAGGTGGGAGTGCTGGACGGCGATTTTATCGTCGAGCTCATTAAAGCGGGCCTTGAAGCGGCGGACGGTCTGGGGGGCGAGGGCGATCTCGGGGAGGAGGACGATGACATTTTTTCCAAGATCGAGGGCTTTCTGGGTGGCTTGGAGGTAGACCTCGGTCTTGCCGGAGCCGGTGATACCGTGGAGGAGGATGGGGTCGGGCTTTTCAGAAACGAGGGAGGCGGAGATGGTCTCGAGGGCTTCGGCTTGTTCGGGGTTGAGGGTGAAGGGGACGGTGGGGATGATGGTTTCGCCGGCGTCGGGGTCGCGGCGGACTTCGAGGTCGATGAGCTTGATGAAGCCTTTTTCGGCGAGGGCTTTTAGCGATGCGGAGGCGCTGCCGCCGAGCTGGGCGATGGGGATGGGCTCGGTGGCTCCGCTGAGGAGTTCGATGATGGCGTGCTGGCGCTTGGCGCGCTTCGCCATGGTGGCGAGTTCTTCCTCGGAGGGTGCCTTTTCGATGAGGGCGGCGCGGGCGGTTTTGGCGGACCCTTTTTCACCACGGATGGAGGCGGGGATGAAGGCGCGGATGACTTGTTCGAGGGGGGTGCCGTAGTAGGAGGTGATCCACTCGGCGAGCTTGAGGAGTTCGGGGGTGACGAGGGGTTCGGGGTCGACGAGGTCGGTGAGGTAGCGGAGGGCGAAGTCGCCCTGGGGTTTTTCGGCGACGCGGAGGACGGTGCCGGTGGCGGGGCGATTGCGGAGGGGGATGCGGACGCGGCAGCCGGGGAGGACGGGGAGGTTTTCCGGGATGGCGTAGTCAAAGACGAGTTCTGAGGGGCCGTCGATGAGAATGCTTGCGGAGAGGGGCACGCCGGAGATTGAAGGGTGAGGGGGGAAGTTAGAACTCTGAATTTCGGAATGTTGGGGAAAGGGGAGGGATTGGACAAATGAACGAATGCGGAATGTGGGAGTGGACTTGATTGAGGCGGCGATTTCACGCTGAGCAGCTGAGGGACCGGGATGAGGGTGTGGGGAAGCGAGATGAACTCGTGGGTAGAGGTGGCGAGGTTTATGAGAAGTCGGGGTGTGAGCGGGAGGTCTTTGAGGAGATTGGGATTCCGCATGTGAAGATGCGGAAGGGGATTAGCGATGCTCGTTCGGTTCAGAACTCTCCAAAACGCGTCTGATGAAATGTGACGAAGCCATGTTGGCGGCATGGTTTGTAGCCCGGGAAGCTTCCTCGCAGGGGCCATGGATGATGAGTGGAACCGGGTAGAGATCACCCTTTCTACTTCATGGTAAGACCGGGAGGGTTTGTGTAGACCTTCGGCTTCCTCGTGGAGTCTCAGCTCATGCTGGAGAGATAGAATCGACCGCAGCTGCGACTCGAACACTCGGGCGTTCGGTTTGAGGGTCCGGAGGAGAGGATTTTGACCGAAAGATGGGGCACTTATGACGTATTATTAACACCTCTAAAGTATTTCCATGAAAAAAAGAGGGCGATTGTCTCCCTAGCGCGTTCATTTTCAATTATTTATAATTTAAAGCCGTAGTGCTTAAAAGGTTAAAAATTTAAAATAATATTGGCTTTCAAACAAAAAAGTGGTAAGTAATTTTTTCTAACCAAAAAATACATGAATACTAAAATAAGAATTGTTTCCGGAGTCGTTTTTTCGCTGACTCTCGTGGAGTCGAATGCTCAATGCCTCGGGCGGGGAGACACTACTTCGCTAGGAGCCGGACAAAGGTTCATAGGGAGTGGCTCATTCCGCGACACAACGCCGACTAGCCCTTACAACGGGGGATCGTCCTTCTCGGGTCGGTATCAATATACCTCTGCATTCTTGTCCAACGAGACTTGGAATACCGATGATCACGGTATCGATCCCAATTTGGATTGGAACACGACTTTCAATTTCGGTGGAACGGGAGGATTCCAGACGATCTCGGCTACCGGTCGAGACGGCTACGATGCAAGAATGTGGACTTGGGGGGATGAAACAACGGGTAATAAATTTGGTCTTCGTATCGCGACCTCCAATTCCAATGGTCCAGTCCTTTCGTTTTTCTCAGATGACGGAAGTGGAGTCACTTCACTGGATATTGCGACTTTCAGCAACGGGCAAGCCTCGTCGTTTACCTTTGATGTGGGTGCTTCAAGCACCACGGACGGTTTTGATGTGTTAATCTCGGGATTGCAGGGAGAAATCTCTGCTCAGACGAACGCTGCTTTCACTTCAACTTACACGCATATTGATGCCGCAATCGCTAACACCAGTGACTTTTATCATAGCTCCGGCACGATCAAGCAAGGGGCGTGGTTTAACGATCCCACCGGCCAGCGAATCGATAGTGGCACCTTGGGGTCCACCTCATTTGCAGATCCTGAGAATCCAGGCTCTACAACAACGAGATACAGCGCCTGCCCTGTCCCTGAGCCAAGCTCAGCCCTTCTGGCTGCGCTGGGGGTTTTTGGTTCATTGATGCGCCGGAGACGTTGAAAAAAGTCTGATTTAAAAGACGTCAGAGGCACTTCAATCAACTTGGAGTGCCTTTTTTTTGTCCCGGTGAATTCCGTCCTGCGGTTTGATTTGCGACTCGGGAGACTAATCACAAAACTGCCCACGGGCCTCTTGTTTATGAGGTGGTGAGCAGAGACCAGAGGAAGCAAATTTAGGAAGGGGGGAATGGCGCTAGTGTTCTGTTCAGCTTAAAGTGACAGGCATTTTCTTGATTCTTTTCATGAGGAATGGGTTGTTACCCTTGTGAGAATCCCGATTCGGCGAAGGGTTCCGCTTGTTCTCATAAAAAGCTCCGGCGCAGCTATCCGCCATTTTAAGCTGAACTAAGCACTAGGCCGGGTGGGTGAGTTTGATGCCTAGGATGACGGCGGCGAGGCCGAGGATGATGGAGAGGGTGATTTGGAAGATGGCTTGGGTGGTGAGCCCGGTGGTCCAGAGGGTGTGGGTGTCTTTGGCGAAGGTGGAGAAGGTGGTGAAGCCGCCGAGAAATCCGGTAGCGAGGAGGGGGAAGATCCAGGCGGGGGCGGTCTTATTGGTGAAGTAGCCGAAGAGGCAGCCGATGAGAAAGCAGCCGATGAGATTACAGCTGAGGATGCCGATGGGGAAGCGGTGCAGGCTCGTTTTTTCTGCTAATGACTGGACGCCTGCGGCGAGGGACCAGCGGGCGAGCGAGCCGAGGCCGCCGCCGAGAAAGACGAGAAGGGCATTCATGCGTTGAGAGCGTCGAGCAGGGAGCGGACCTTTGTCGAGTCTTTGATCCCGGGGGCGCTCTCGGCACCGGAGGCGATGTCGATGGCTGCCGGCTGGACCGCCTCAATCGCATCGGTGGCATTCCCGGGATTCAGCCCCCCGGCGAGGATGACGGGGACTTCTGGATTTTCAGCGATGAACTTTTTGGCAATGGACCAGTCGAAGCTGCGGCCGGTGCCGCCGTAGTCTTTTCCAGCAGGTGTGTCGATGAGGAGGGCGAAGTTCTCGCGGGGGAGTTCGTAGTCTGGGAGGTGGTCTGCGGAAACGGCGCGGATCACGGGGATCCCGCGATTGAGGAAGTAGGTGATCTCGTCCATTCCTTCGTCGCCATGGAGCTGGACCGCATCGATGAGATCGCGCTCGAGAAGTCCATCGGCGATGGCGATGGAATTATTAACAAAAACCCCGACGCGGAGGATGCGCCCTTTCACGGGGGCGAGAATTTTGTGAACCATATCGGGTGGGCAAAAGCGTGAGGAAGATGGCCAAAAATTCACTCCGAGGGCGTCGATCCCTAGATCGGCAAGGAGGCCAGCATCCCCGGCGGACGTTATTCCGCAGATTTTGAGAGAAGTCATGGGGGAGCAGAATTCTTTGAACATGGGAGGTAGGCTGGAGGGTTTTTCATTTTTTTACTAGAGAAGCCAACATTTTTTGTGGGGAGGGGCTGATTGGTGGTGAAAGCGATGAAATTGCTTTCGGCATTTTCAGCTCAGGTGGTTAAGATGGCGCTGTGATTCGGATCCGTGGGGCAAGGCAGCATAACTTGAAGGGGGTTGATGTTGATCTTCCTCGTGGAAAGTTGGTGGTAGTGACTGGGGTGAGCGGGAGCGGGAAGTCGAGCCTCGCTTTTCACACCCTGTATGCCGAGGGGCAGCGCCGTTACATCGAGTCGCTCTCGGCCTATGCGCGGCAATTTTTAGATCAGCTGAAGAAGCCTGAGGTCGATTCGATCGAGGGGCTGAGTCCGGCGATCGCGATCGAGCAAAAAGGAGGTGGGGGTAATCCGCGTTCCACCATCGCGACGGTAACCGAGCTGCATGATTTTCTGCGCATTCTCTACGCAGCGGTGGGGGTGCCGCATGATCCGGAGACGGGTGAGCGGCTTGAAAAAATGACCACGGGGGACATCGTGGCCAGCATCTGCGGGCGGGTTGAGGGGACGAAAGTCATGATTCTCGCGCCGATGACGACCGAGGGCGAGGCGGCGGGAATGATGGCAGATCTTCAGCGTCAGGGATTCGTGCGGGTGCGGATCGGGGGCGAGATTATCGAGCTCGAGGAGGCGGTAGAAAGGTGGCCTGCTGATGGCGGCGAGATCGAGATTGTGATCGATCGGCTTGTTGTGAAGGAAGGCGTGGAGAGCCGGATGGCGGATAGCGTAGAGATTGCGCTGCGGATCTGCGGGATGGAGGTGCGCGCGCTGACGCAAGCGAGGGGGGAGGGCGAGTGGACCGAGCTTGCTTTTGCCACGAGCTATCGCAATCCCGCCACCGGGTTCGAGCTTGAGGCGCTTAGCCCGCGTCATTTTTCTTACAATAGCCACCTTGGTGCCTGCGCCGTCTGCCATGGCTTGGGGACGGAGAATTACTGCGATCCGGCGCTGGTTGTGCCCGATCAGACCAAGACGCTTGGGGAGGGCGCGGTGACGGTCTGGACGAGCGGGACGAAGAAAAAAAAGGGCTGGAACCAACTCCACATCGAGGCCCTCGCGGAGTATTATCGCGTCAGTCTCGATGAGCCTTTTAAAAAGCTTCCGGAGGATTTTCAGGCGGCGCTCTTCTATGGGACGGGGGGTGAAACGATTAACGTCACGTGGGAAAAAGATGGCCGCTCGCAAGTTCTCGAGAAGGAGTTCGAGGGCATCTGCCGGCAGGTCGAGCGGCATTACCGCGAGACCGAGAGCGACTCGGTGAAGCGGAATATGTCGCGCTACATGACCTCCCGCGAGTGCCGCGCTTGCCAAGGCAAGCGGCTCAAGCCCGAGTATCTCGCGATCACCCTGCAGGGCGGCACCAGCGAGCTGGGGATCGATGGCTTCTGTGACCTCGCCATTTCCGCCGCTGGCGAGTGGGTCGAAAAAATAATCGTCCCGGAGAACCAGCAGGAAGCGATGCGCGGGGTTGTCAGCGAGATCGCAAAACGGCTCTCCTTTCTCAACGAAGTCGGCCTCGGCTACCTCAGTCTCGGGCGCAGCAGCGGGACGCTATCGGGCGGGGAATTTCAGCGCGTGAAGCTGGCCACCCAGCTCGGCTCCGGGCTCGCCGGGGTGCTCTATGTTTTAGACGAACCCAGCATCGGCCTCCACCCCCAGGATAACGATCGCCTCATTTCGGCGCTGCTCCGGCTGCGCGATTCGGGTAACACGGTGGTGGTAGTGGAGCACGATGAAGCGATGGTGCGCGCGGCCGATCAAGTCATCGAGATCGGGCCTGCCGCTGGCGCGCATGGGGGCGAACTCATCGGGCAAGGGACGGCGGGTGAGATCGCGAAGCTCGACACCCCGACCGGGCGCTGGCTCTCGGCGAAAAAGGTCGAACCGGTGGCGTGGGCGCGCGCGCCGGATCGCCTGCTCAGCATCATCGGAGCGTCCGAGCACAACTTAAAAGGCGACCGCGTGGACATCCCGCTCGGGTGCCTTGTGGGCGTCACCGGGCCGAGTGGAAGCGGGAAATCGACGCTGATCGATGGCGTCCTGCGCAAGGCCCTCGCCCGTCATTTTCACCGCGCAAAGGCGACCCCCGGTAAGCACGAGCGCATCGAGGGGCTGGACCACCTCGAGCGCGTTGTCGTGGTCGATCAGAGCGCCCTCGGGAAGAGCCCCCGCTCAAATCCCGCGACCTATACCGGCGCCTTCGATCTCGTCCGCGATCTCTTCGGCAAGCTCCCGATCTCGCGCCAGCGCGGCTATAAGTCGGGCCGCTTTAGCTTCAATATCAAGGGCGGGCGTTGCGAGAAATGCATGGGTGGCGGCTCGATCCGGATCGATATGCACTTCCTCCCCGACATCTGGATCGAGTGCGAAGCCTGCGGCGGACAGCGCTATAATCGTGAGACGCTCGAGGTCCGCTACCGCGGAAAAAACGTCGCTGACATCCTTGCGATGACCATTGAAGAAGGGCGCGCCTTTTTCGCAAAAGTTCCCAAGCTCAGCGCCATCATGAACGCGCTCGATGACGTCGGCCTCGGCTACGTCCGCCTCGGACAGGCCGCGAACACCCTCTCCGGCGGTGAGGCCCAGCGCGTGAAACTCGCCTGTGAACTCGCCAAAAGCTCCCCCGGCCACATCCTTTACCTCCTCGACGAACCGACCACCGGGCTTCACTATCAAGACGTCCAAGTCCTCCTCAAAGTCCTCTTCCGCCTCCGTGATACCGGCCACAGCGTCATCGTGGTAGAGCATAATCTCGATGTCATCGCCGCTTGCGATCACCTCATCGACCTAGGGCCCACTGGCGGTGAAGGGGGCGGGCATTTAGTCGCCTTCGGCCCCCCTGCCGAAGTCATGAAAAACATGGCCTCGGCCACCGGAAAAGCCCTTCTCCGGGAGAGGGGTTGAAAAATCGGCCTCATTTGCTATCCTTGGCCGGAAATATTAAGACAAAGCGTCTCTTACTAAACGCTCTCACCGCAACGCATCAACATCGTGAACCTAGCAGAAGCAAAAGCACCCCAAGCCTCACGTTGGAGACCCTGGCTCGATGAGCACGGCTCCAAGCTCCTCCTTTTCGCCCGCCAACAGACCCGCTCCCTTGCCGACGCCGAGGACGTCCTCCAAGAAGCCCTCGTGAAACTCGCTCGGAAGGTCGAGGAGGGGACCTTCATCGGCGGACAAGAGTCTTGGCTCCCCTTCATCTATACCCAGATCCGGCGCGAAGCGATCGACCTCGGGCGGAAGGATGATCGCCGCAAGCGCCGCGAAGTCGCCGTTGTCGATGATACCAAAGGACTCGGTGCCGACATCGAACTCCCGCTTTTTGAGAACTTCGAGGGCAGCGATGAGACAAAAAAAATCCTTATCGAAGGGCTCAAGACCCTCCCAAAAAAGTTCTCAGAAGTGATTACGATGAAGCTCTGGGGAGAGCATACCTTCGCCGAGATTGGCGAAGCGCTCGACATCTCACTCAACACCGCCGCCTCGCGCTACCGCTACGGTATCGAGGCCCTCCGCAAGCAACTTGCGACCGCTCGGGTCAACGGCGACATTTAATCCCATGACTGACAATTCCATGAATTACGACGTCCAAGAGATCGAGGACAGCCTGAAAAGTCTCGTCCCGCTCAAGCTCTCCAGCCAGCTCCTCAATCGTCTCGATGGAGCCATGAATGACCCGGTCAAGGAACTCGCTCCGGATGATCCCGAGATGGAGCTTGCCGAACTCATGCCGCTCGTCGCCGGAGATGATCTCCTCGACCGCCTCGATGCCGCCATGATCCGCTGGCACGAGACTGTCCCCGTAGAGGAAAAAATTATCCCGCTCGAAAGGAGCGCACCGGAAAAGGCTGGCTTCCTTCACTGGCGCACCGCGGCCGCCGTCGCCCTCTTTGGAGCCTCCGCTGCCCTCTACGCCACTCAGCAGAATCCTTCTCCCACCTCGCGCCCTGCCGTCGTCCAGTCCTCCGCCGCACCCGGACCTATCTCACCAGCTACCTTCCAACCCCGGAATGCCTCTTCGAAAGTTGTCGACTACCGCGAGGGCCAGGTCATTTCAAATGGCAACGGCCAAGCCCTCCGCTGCGTCGCCGTGAAGGTCGCCAATGAAGTCAGCTTCCGGAATGCCAAAGGGGAAAAAGTCACCCTCAAAAAGCCTCAGTTCAAAGTAATCTTCGTCCCTGTCGACGTTGATTAAACAAATTTCAAAACTGCCAGCGCTCCACCACCGAATGAAAACACCACCCCATAAATTAATGACAGTAGGACTCACTGCAGTCCTTGGTTTATTGCCCGCCCTCGCGATCGAGCGACCCCCTGGCGAGAAGGTCGAGACCCTCCCCTTGCAAGACACTGCCCCTAAGGTCGCCACCGCAGCCCAGCAGGCCGCATGGCTCGGAATCCTGAGCGAGGCCCTCAGCGAAGACCTCGCTTGGCACCTCAAGCTCGACTCCGGAGTCATCATCCGCGTTGTCGACCCTAATAGCCCCGCTGCCGGAGCCGGTCTCCAGGAGAAAGACATCATCACCTCTGTCGATGGAAAAGTCGTCCAGACCCGCGAGCAGGTCAAAGCCGCCATCACCGCGCGCGCCCCCGGTGATGAAGCTACGCTGCAGATCGTCCGTCAGGGAGCGGAGATTGAGAAAAAAGTCACCCTCGGGGGTCGTGAAGAACTTCCCGAAGTTGCCCGCATCCCCTTCGCCGAGCGCGTCCTCCCTGAAGCCCCACGGAACATCCCAAGTGGCCTCGCCATGGACGACCTCGAGTCGCTTCAGAGTGAACTCATGAAGAGGGTCGAAGAAGCTCTCGGGAGCCAGCGGGGAAGGGGAGTCCAGCGCCGGATGGAGCTCAATCTCAACGACCTCCTCAACGGCATGTCACCTGATGGCAAAGAATTTAACCTCGGCATCAAAGGCTCCTCCATGAGTGGATCCTTCAGCCTTAGTAATGAAGAAGGCAGCGTCGAGGTCACCGTCAATGGCGACCAAAAGCAGGCTAAAGTCACCGACCCACAAGGCAAAATCCTCTTCGAGGGCCCTTACACCACAGAGGCTGAGAAGGCCAAAGTCCCTCAAGAGATTCGCGAGCGAATCGACGCCGTGAGCGGTGAAGACGGGAGCCGCCTCCACTTCGAGAGCATCCCTCTCCCCAGAAAAGCGCTCGATAAATAGCCCGAAGAAGTAAGCCATTTCCCGACTCCGCCTAAAAAGCGACCTCCCTCAGGCGGTCGCTTTTTTCCTGCACGGGTTTTCGGAAAGTTCCTCCACGCCCCATCTTCAAGTTCAAGCCCTCTCTCCAAGGCTAATCTCTGCGGCCTCGCGTTTCTAAGGAACCCGAGCATCTGGTTCATCAACAAAAGACGCCATGCCGGTGTCCGACCCTAACGATGAGTCGGCTCTCATGACGACAATCACTTACCCTGACACGATACGCGCAGTCGCTTCCAGAAAGTTTCGTGCAGCCTCGCGGTCACGGATCTGACCTGAATTGCTCAAGCGGAGCAAAAAATCTTACAACCGCAGCAGGTGAAATCCGGCGGAGATCACCCATCGTGAAACGCCGCTATTTGATACTCTAGGACGACAACCTTCTTCAGGTCAGTGATCGCCTCCAAGAGATCGGAAAAGAAGATGCAAACCATCGCCGCGGCTATGCGAAAATCGAACCTCTAAAACTGCGGGACCTTAAAATCCCAAGAACCCTAGGGCGCGGAAATAAGAGAATTTGTAACCCCAGCGAAAGCCTGAAACTAGCAACTAAAGATCACTCACTTTTGCGTTGGTTTTTCACCGCAGCATCTTGTTCGCCAGCTTGAATTGAAGGGCTTCTCATGGTCTCTCTAATTCCTTCTCAGACTCAGAAACAGATTCTTCTTCAGCGTGATAACCATTTATGTACGAACAAAAACCCTTCCGAGGCGTGAAATAGCCCATAATATATGCCTCATCGGGATCAGGGGTAAGAATTATTCGTTGCTCAGTCTCCTCTAGTAGGTTCCACCCTCTGTTAAGATAGAAGGACTGTAGCTCCTTATCCATATCGTCATTTAATTCCAGTTTACAAAAACAAAAAGAGCATTGGTTCCTCAGGGCAAAGTCTTCTACAAAATTAAGTAAAGCGGTTCCATGACTTTTGTTTCGGCAATCATCGTTGATATCGATTCTTCTCAAGAGTAGCGCAGGATACTCTTCTTTTATCTTAAAGACGTTCAGTTGGTCGATAATGCTGCTTCTGCCAGTCCAGCAATGATCGTAAACCTCTGCTTCAGCTCGTGTTTCAATGATACGTAGCTTAACCCAGCCAACCTTCTCTCCTTCATAAAGCCAGCGGAATTGATAAGTTGTCATTTAGGCGAACGTCATAGGAATGGCGCGCCGGGGTCAAGCTCAAATTTAATCAGACGGCTTCCTCGGCGTCGCCATCTCCGCCTTGTTCTCCCTCTTCATTTTGGCCATAGGAGAAAGAGGTATGCGCCATAGATGATGACAAAAAATGCGCCCTCACTTCTAGATATTCGCCGACCTGTCAGCGCGAACGGAAGCAAGAGAACGCCGAGCGAGAGCATGACTATGCCATCACGCAATCCAATTTCTGATGCGTTGATGGGCGACACCGTTGCGGTAAACCCTAAGATACAAAGAACGTTGAAGATGTTGGAGCCCACTACATTGCCTATTGCGATATCAGACTGCTTGCGGAAAGCAGCAACGACACTTGTTGCTAGTTCGGGGAAGCTCGTTCCTGCGGCGACAACCGTAAGACCAATAACAGCGTCAGATACACCCAAAGCCTTCGCAAATGTTGTTGCGCCTTCAACAAACAGACGGGAACCCACGAGCAAGACTCCCAAGCCAGCCAAGAGGACTACAGCATCTATGAGCCAATGCTTCGACAGCAGCGGTGAAGTATCGATAGATTCCTCTTCGCTGCCTGCCGTAATCCGCTTCGCTGATCGGATCGTAAAATAGAGGTATAGAACAAGTCCCAGCAATAGTCCTAGTCCTGCGAATCTAGAGAAGCTGCCAGCTAGAATAAGTATAAAAGCAATAGCTGAAGCTACTATCATGACGGGAATATCCCTCCGAATCACTGAAAGATGGATCTTGAGAGGTTGAATCAGCGCTGCGATCCCTAGAATCACCGCAATATTGAAAATGTTTGAGCCGATCACGTTACCGAGAGCAATGTCGGAATGACCCTGAAGCGCAGAAGATACACTGACGCTCAGTTCCGGTGCGCTTGTCCCGAAGGCGACGATCGTTAATCCTGCAATTAACGGGGAGATTCCGACGCGGGTGGCAAGACTAGCACTGCCCCGCACCAAACCTTCGGCTCCAAAATAGAGGAGAACTGCGCCAATTAAGATGAGTAGCATCGGATATTATTTTCTTGGAGAACAGTTTTTATTCGTAGCCCATTGGAGGGTGATATCCCGTTTTGGGGGCTGCGGGGATCTTGGTGTTTTTTCCTTTTCAATCAAGGAGGAACGATCTTCTGGGGTGTGCTATCGGGGCTGTGGTGGGATCGGGGAGGTTCTTGCTGGAGGTTCTTTGATATCACGACTGTTCGGGCTGAGTCTTTCGGGTTCTTCCGGAGTTTAGGTTTTCTTGAAGAAAGGTGTGCTCCTGGTCTTTTTTGGGAGTCGGTATTGCGGGGGTGGTTGGCAGGGATGGGGAGCTATTTGCTGAGGGGTGCTTCTGTGGGGTCGCGGGGGAGGGGAGGTTCTGGGGGTTGACGCTTTGGGGAGGGTCTGGGACGCAATTCCCTTCCTTTTGCAAGAGTGCCTGTCAGAAAGGCGTAAGCAGAAAGACTATGAGTGACGATAAGGCAGCAGTGCAGAAACTGCATGAGAGTTACCAGCGCATGAAGGAGGAGTTGTCCCAGGTGATTGTGGGGCAGGAGCAGGTGGTGGAGCAGGTTTTGATGGCGATGTTTTGCCGGGGTCATGCGCTGCTTGTGGGGGTTCCGGGGCTTGCGAAGACTTTGCTTGTGTCGACGGTCTCGGAGGCACTGCATCTTGAGTATAAGCGGATTCAGTTTACTCCTGATCTGATGCCGGCCGATATTACGGGGACGGATGTGCTGGAGGTGGATCCGGAGACGGGGCACCGGGGGTTCCGGTTTGTGGAGGGGCCGCTTTTTGGGAATATGGTGCTGGCGGATGAGATCAACCGGACGCCGCCGAAGACGCAGGCGGCCTTGCTGGAGGCGATGCAGGAGCATCAGGTGACGGTGGGGGAGAAGACGCTGAAGCTGCCCGATCCCTTTTTCGTGCTGGCGACGCAAAATCCGATCGAGCAGGAGGGAACTTATCCGCTACCGGAGGCGCAGCTGGATCGTTTTTTGTTTAGTATCATTCTGGATTATCCGAGTGCGGAGGAGGAGCGTGAGATTATCCGCCGGGTGACGAGTCCTACGGGGGCGAGGGTTTCCGCGCTGATGACGGGGGAGGAAATCGTGGCGCTGCAGAGGGTGGTGAAGCGGGTTCCGGTGGGCGACCATGTCATCGATTTCGCGGCGAAGCTGGCGCGTGCGACGCGGCCGGGGGGTGAGGAGGCTCCTGACTTTGTGAAGGAGATGGTGGGTTGGGGGGCGGGTCCGCGAGCGGGGATTGCGCTTATTTCGGCAGCGAAGGCGCACGCTGTTCTGAAGGGGCGGATGCATGCGACGACGGGAGATGTGGCGGCGGTGGCTTATCCGGTGCTGCGTCACCGGGTGCTGACGACCTTCAATGCGGAGGCGGCGGGGGTGAGGAGTGACGATGTGATCCGCCGTCTTTTGGAGGAGATTGGCGCGGGTGAGGATGATATTCAGATTTAGAATTTACTGTTAATTTATGAGTGAGGAGAGCGGGACCTTGGAGCTGCCAGAGTGTATGCGTCTGCTCACGCCGCAGATTATGGCGGCGATGAAGCGTCTGGAGTGGCTCTCGCGGAGGCGGATGCAGGGGACTCTTTCTGGGCGTCACACGAGCCCGGATAAGGGGGTTTCGGTGGAGTTCGCGGAGCACCGGGAATATACCCCGGGTGATGATACTAAGAATCTCGACTGGCGGGTGATGGGTAAGAGTGACCGGAATGTGGTGAAGCAGTTCATTCAGGAGACGAATCTGAGGGCAAACATCGTGCTCGATATTTCTGGCTCGATGGCTTTTCGGGGGGAGCAGGCTGAGAGGTCGAAATTTGCTTATGGCTGCGAGTTGGCGGCGGCTCTGGCTTATCTCTTTGTGAAGCAGGGGGATGCGGCGGGGTTGGTGACCTTTGATGAGAAGGTGTGCAAGTTGATACGAGCGGAGAGTCGACCGAGCCAAGTACGAAGAATTTGCGAGATTCTGCACGGGAGTGAGCCGGGCGGGGAGACGGGGGTGGGGGAGGTTCTGCATGAGGTGGCGGAGCGGATCCCGGGGCGTGGGCTCGTGATCTTGATCAGCGATCTTTTCGATGAACCGAAGAAGATTGTGGAGGCGCTGCATCATTTTAATTATCGGCAGCATGATTTGGTGATTTTTCATCTTCTGGCGGAGGAGGAGTTGAGTTTTCCTTTCCAGCAGTTCCAGCGCTTTAAGGATCTTGAGGGGGTGGAGGAGATGCTCCGGGTCGATCCGCAGGCGGTGCGGGCGGCATATCTGGAGAAACTGCGCGGGTTCATCGCGACGATTGAGGGTGTTTGTGGGAATTTGCGCGCGGATTATGTTCCGGTGACGACTAAGACGAACCTTCCCGATACTTTGACGCGCTATCTGGGCTCGCGGCGCACCTAGAGGATGCTTTTTTTAAATCCATGGATTCTGTTAGGTCTCGCCGGGGTGCTTATTCCGGTGATTCTTCATCTTGTCCGGAGTCAGGCGGCGAAGCCTTATGAGTGGGGCGCGATGCGCTTTCTCTTCGATACCGTGGCGACGCGGCGCAAGCGGATGGAGTGGGAGGATTTTCTTTTGATGGTGACGCGCTGTCTGCTGCTGGCGCTGGTTGCGCTGGCTTTGGCGCGGCCATTTTCACCGCCGGATTCGCGGGTTCCTTGGCTTTTTGTGCTGCCGCTGGCGCTGCTTGGGGTGGCTGCTTTCGGTGGTTCGTTTGTGCTTTCTTCCTTTAAGAAGCGGTGGATTGCCCGGGGGGTGGGCCTGCTTTGTCTTTTGGCGGCTGGGGCGGCGGTGGTGTTTGAGCGGCAGCTGAATCTGAGTCGCTTCCAGACGAGCGAGCGGCGTGACATCGCGCTTGTGATCGATGGTTCCACTTCGATGTCGCTCGATTCGGGCGGGGAGACGGCGTTCGAGCGTTCGCTTGGGGAGGCGCGGGAGTTCGTTAAAAATGCGCCGCGAGGGAGTGCTTTTTCGGTGGTGCTCGGTGGGCCTGCTCCGGAGCTCCGCACGGCGACGCCGCTGACGCATCGGGCGGATGTGCTGGAGGTGCTCGATGGATTGCGCCCGGTGGGCGGGCCGTTCCGCGCTCACGAAGCGCTGGGGATCGCGACGCTGAGCCTGGCGGAGGGGAATGGGGCTTCGAAGGATCTTTTAGTATTTACTGATTCCCAGCGTCTGGGGTGGCGTTTGGAGAGTCCGACGGCGTGGGAAAATCTCGGCAATGCTTGGGAGGGTCTGAGCTCTAAGCCGCGTCTCCTTTTAAGAAATCTCCCGGTGCCCGCTGGGTTGCGGAATGTGTCGCTCACTCGTATCGAGATTTCCCGCGAGGTGGTGGGGATGGACCGGGAGGTGATTCTGCGGATCCCGATCGAGAATAACGGGAGTGAGGTGGTGACGCCCGGGCTTCTGCGGGTCAAGGTGGACGAGGAGGTGATCGGGAAGAAGGGGGTGGGGCAGCTTAGGCCGGGCGAGCAGCAGGTGCTGGAGTTTCGTTATCGTTTTCAAAAACTGGGGCCGCAGGTGGTGACGGCGAGCCTTGAGGCGGGTGATGATCTGCCTGGGGATGATCAGGCGGAGCGGGTGATCTGGGTGAAGAAATCGCTCCCGGTTGTCTTGGTCGAGGGT